>Ga0081539_10000295_pt1 | contig 112740 bp, 88 predicted proteins | sample TabmetS4T2R2_FD_71023 | JGI IMG/M metagenome (GOLD analysis project Ga0081539, IMG submission 71023) | Tabebuia heterophylla rhizosphere microbial communities from the University of Puerto Rico - S4T2R2 | ecosystem: Host-associated > Plants > Roots > Rhizosphere ... | reverse complement strand
GCGACCGCGCAGGAGATCTTCGCCGCGATTGCGTGACTGGAAGGAATCGGTGTGGGCGCTTGTGGAAACCGCTTTGTGGTTTCCAAGCAGCGGTGGACGGTGCTCTTCGGTCCACGGCTGCGGCAGCGTCCACGCCGTGGTCGAACTCAGGGAAGGCGTGCGTGATTTCCACCACTTGACGGGACACTACCGGCGGCTGGTAGCTGGGTCGCTAGGCTGTTAGGTCGCTTCGCTTCTGGGCAAGAGCTCTTACCGAGCTACCCAGCAACCCAGCAACCCAGCTACCTAACACCGTGGGAATTGTGGATCCTGAATGACGTTTCGCGCCTGCCACAGATGCCGCCGTTGGTGGGCGGCCATCAGCTCGAAGCCCGAGCCGAGCGAGAAGCGGAGCCACGTGGCGGCAGGTGAGGCGACATGGGCGCGCGCCAAATCGAGGCCGCTGGCCTGCCGCAGACGATCGATGTACTGAACCTGGTAGGCGCGGAAGGCGGCCATGATCTCGGCGCGCGAACGCGTCGGCCCGGGCTGGAAGCTTTTCGGCGCCTTCACCTTGAACTTTGCCGGCGGTTCCTGGATCCGCACGAACCAGCGGCCAAGCCACGAATATCTGAACGGCCCCTCGCCATATCGTCCGCGACGGATCGCATCGGCAATCGCGTGATCGAGCTTCGGCAGATACATCCGCGCGGTCACGTTCAGATGCTCGATGCACTCGGCCACCGACCAGGCGTCGGACGCCGGCCGCCAATTGAACTGCTGATCGCTCAGCGGCGTGACGAGCGCGGCGGCGTCCGTGCTGATCTGCTCGAATTGGTGTCGTAGATCATCGACTTCTGGCGCCAGCGAACTGTTTCGCGGCATGCGCCCATCTTGCCAGAAACTCTGAATTTCTCTGGCAAGGAGTCTCCGGCGCACAGGCCGATGCAATCGGCGCTGTCCGTGCCCGCGCCGCTATCTCCTTAGGGATAGAGATACTTGAGACGAATGGTCGAGATAGGTCCGCTCGTTGCTCAACCCAGCGGCCATGCTCACACACCGGACACTCACCACCGTCGGTCTGTTGTTGCTCATTTCTGGAACAGCGGTTCTGGCCGCGTTGCTCGGTGTAACTCCGGGCCTGCCGTCCACGACGTTTTCCAATCCCAGCTCACTGTCGTATACGGCCTCGACCGGCGCGTTCACGATCACCTCGACACCGACATCGACCAAATTCGACTGGACGCCGAGCCCCGTGATCAGGCTGTTCGACACGACGCGTCCGCGGTCGCTGGCCATCGACGTGATGGTGCTGAACGATGGCACGTTGGCGGGAGGTTCGGCGGGGGATGATCTCGTGCTTCGCGGTTACGTCATCGGTCCGGACGGCATTGTCTACGACGGCACCGGCGCGACGCCGCTGCTGACCGGCGAGGTCGACGGGTTCGGCTACAACGACGGCATCATCGACCTCTTCGACTTCAAATTTCAGGTGACCGGAGGTCTCCTCGCGTCGTTCTACTTGGGCAAGGACCTCGGCGTCACCATTCAGTCCGACAACGGCAACACGTTCGCAGGAACATTCCACGCCAATTTCAGCGGAAACGCCAAGGGAACGCTCGGGCCGATCGCAAGGCACGTCGTTCCGTGCAGCGGCACGATCGGCGATTTCGTGTGGCACGACGAGAACCGCAATGGCGTGCAGGATGTGAACGAGCTCGGCATCAACGGCGTGGTGATGACCTTGACGCCGACCAGTTCTACGGGCGCGCCGCAAACAACCACCACCGGGAACAGTCCAACCGGTCAACCCGGGTATTACCAGTTCCACAACCTGTGTGCGGGCGATTACACCGTCACTGCCGCACCACCTGACGGCATGTTTCCGACAACGGACCGCGTCGGCTCGCCGGATAACGACAGCAACGGCAGCCCCGCGGTCGTGACGCTTCCAGCGGACAACTCCACGGATCAGACGATTGATTTCGGTTTCCAGACGCACTGCTCCGGCACGATCGGCGACTTCGTCTGGAACGACACCAACGACAACGGCGTGCAGGACGCGGGCGAAACTGGTGTGAACGGCGTGACCGTCCAGTTGCTCGACGCCGGTGGTACCCTCATCACGTCGACGACCACGACGAACCATCCGACCACCGGCCAGCCGGGGTACTACACGTTCCACGGCCTCTGCGGCGCCTCGTACCAGGTCCGCGTGGTGAAGCCGAACACGTTCGATCATCTGAGCCCCGCGAATCAAGGCGGCAACGACGCCACGGACAGCGATGCGAACCCGAGCACGGGTATCGCCTTGGTCACACTCCCGAACGATACAGCCGACCTGACGGTGGATTTCGGCCTCGTGCCGCACGCGCCGTGCTCGGGCAGCATCGGCGACTTCGTGTGGAACGACCTCGATGGTGACGGCATTCAGGACGCCGGTGAACCCGGTCTGAACGGCGTGCTCGTCGAGCTGAAGGACGGAACAGGTGTCATTCAATCGACAAACACCACGACGAACAACGGAAAGCCTGGCTATTACCAGTTCACTGGATTGTCGTGCAGCGCCAGCTACCAGGTGTGGGTCACGCGGCCGGCGGCGTACCAGCGCTTCAGTCCCCCAACGCAAGGCAGCGACGTCACCATCGACAGCAACGGTCAGCCGACGCAGGATGGCAGCTACAGCGTTGCTACCGTGACCCTTGTGCCGGACCACAGTACCGACAGCACGATTGACTTCGGGTTCTATGCATGCACCGGCTCCATCGGTGACTTCGTCTGGAAGGACCTGAATGGCAACGGCATCCAGGACAGCGGAGAGCCGGGCATCCCGAATGTCACCCTGCTCTTGCAGGACGGCCAGGGGCAATCGCTCGGTATCACGGCGCAGACCGACGCGAACGGCTTCTATCAGTTCACCGGCCTGTGCGCCGGCCACTACCGAGTGGTGGTCCTGAGCGGCGTACCGGCGGACCTCGAGCCGACGACGTCGGGCGCTGGCAACGACCGGGGCGTGGACAGCAACGGCAGTCCGGCGCTGGTCACGCTGAGCAGCGACTTCGCCACGGACAGCACGATCGATTTCGGCTACAAGCCGATTCCGCCGGCGGCGCTCGGCGACTTCGTGTGGGAGGACCTCAATCGCAACGGTGTTCAGGACAGCGGTGAGCCGGGGATCAACGGCGTCACGGTGTCGCTCTACGCCTGTGGCGGTGGAAGTCCTGTGGCGACGACCACGACCGGTGCGGGCGGTCTGTATCAGTTCACGGCGCTTGCGCCGGGCAGCTATCGCGTCGGCTTCACCGCGCCAGCCGGTTACTTCTTTACACAGGCCGACCAGGGTGGCGACGCAACCGACAGCGACGCCGACGCGAACGGCCAGACACCGTGCGTGACGCTCGCGGCCGGGGAGACGAATAACAGCGTCGATGGCGGCCTCTACCGTCCGGCAGCCATTGGCGACTTCGTCTGGTCGGACCTCAACGCGAATGGGCAGCAGGACGCTGGCGAGCCGGGAATCGCTAACGTCGTGGTCCAGCTGTTCTCGTGCGGAAATGCCTCGCCGATCGACAGCACGCAGACCGGCGTCGACGGGAAATACCTGTTCACCGGGCTCGCACCCGGTTGCTACTCGATCGCCTTCGCATCGGTGCCCGGTTACGCGCGCTCCACGGCCAATGTCGGGAGCGACACCACCGACAGCGATGCCGATGCGAACGGCAACACCGAGAACTACACGCTCATCTCCGGAGAGACGAACCACACCGTCGATGCCGGCTACTACCAGCGAGGCGCGATCGGCGATTTCGTCTGGGAAGACTTGAATCGCAACGGCATCCAGGACAACGGCGAGCCGGGCATCAGGGGTGTGACGGTGTCGCTCTACTCCTGCGGCAGCAACACCCTGCTGGCGACCACGACGACCACTACGAGCGGCGCATATCAGTTCACGCAGTTGTCGCCGGGCAGCTATGTCGTCCGCTTTACGGTGCCGAGTGGTTATCTCGTGACGCTGGCGAACCAGGGCGCAAACGACGCCGTGGACAGCGATGCCGATGCCAGCGGCCAGACGTCGTGTGTGACGTTGGCAGCGGGCGAAACCAACAACACGGTGGACGCAGGCTTGTATCGTCTGGCCGCCATTGGTGATTTCGTCTGGAACGATCTCAACGCGAACGGTCAGCAGAACTCCGGCGAGCCTGGTATTGCCAATGTGCCCGTGCAGTTGTTTGCATGCGGCAACGCCACTCCGATCGCGTCCACGCTGACCGGCGCCGACGGCGGATATCTGTTCAGCGGCCTCGCGCCAGGCTGCTACTCCGTGCAGTTCGGATTGCCGGTCGGTTACGTGCGCACACCGGCCAACGTCGGCAACGATGCCACCGACAGTGACGCCGACGCGACGGGAAGGACGCCGCAATACACGCTCTCGTCCGGTGAGACGAACCGCACGGTCGATGCGGGCGCGTATCAGCCGGCGTCGCTCTGCGGGTTCGTCTACGTCGACATCAATAACGACGGCATCAAGGGGAGCAGCGAGCCAGGCATCAGCGGCGTGACCGTGCGCTTGACTGGCACCGATGCCGCCGGCAATGCGGTGACGCTGACGACCACCACGTCGTCGTCAGGTCAGTACTGCTTCCTCGGGTTGCGCCCGGGCACCTACACGTTGACCGAAACGCAGCCGACCGGCTACATCGACGGCCTCGATACGCAGGGCACGCCGGGCACCGGTGTGACCGGAAACGACGTGTTTTCGTCAATCGTGCTCGCCAGCGGGGTCAACGGCGTCAACAACAACTTCGGCGAGCTGCGGAAAGCGGCGTACACGACCTTCACGATGGGCGGGTGGGGCGCGGTACCGTCAGGAAACAATCCGGGCATGCTGCTCCTCCTGAATTTCTCGAAGCTGTATCCCAGCGGCGTGCTGATCGGTGGCAAGAAGACGCTGCTGTTCACGAGCCAGGCGGCGATTCAGGCATTCCTGCCTTACGGCGGTACGCCCGGTGTGCTGACGACGAGCCGCATCAATCCGCTTTTCACCGAGGCGGGCGTGTTCGCGGCGCAGGTGCTCGCACTCAAGCTGAATTACGACTTCTCGGTTGCCGGCCTGACCCCGAAGAACCTGGGTTCCCTGCGTGTCGCTCCCGGCAATCCGCTCGCCGGCTACACGGTGGCGCAGGTGCTGTTGCTGGCCAACTCGGTGCTCGGTGGGGGATCGCTCCCGTCGGGAATCTCGCTGTCCACGCTCAACTTCGTGGTGGCGAGTATCAACGGCAACTACGACAACGGGACCCAGGACAACGGGTTCCTGGTTCCATAGGAGAAGGGCAGTGATCAAGTCGATGCGCACGTCGATGGCGATCGCCGCGGCGGTCGTGCTGATGGCAGCGGCGACCGCCCGGGCGTCGCCGCTGGTGAACCCGGACCTGACGATCACCGATCTGATCGTCAGCTACAACGCCCCGAATCTCGACGTCAACAGCGATCCCCAAATCGGGAGCGTGCTGTCGTGGACGCTTCCCGACGGCACTCCTGGCGGGGTGATGCTGGGTCTCGCCGGGCTGAATTGGAACGGCACGACGGGAACGTTCGACGTCTGGGATGATGCGATCTCGCCGTTGCTCTCGGGCACGGTCCTCGGTCTGATCGTCGATTCGTCGGGCTACATCGCCGACGTGCAGTTGTCGCTCACGTCATTCGATCTGGGCGATCGCGTGAACGTCTTCGTTGGCCGCGATCTGGCTGACGTGGCCCCGGTGCCGGAGCCGACGACGATGGCGATGCTTCTGCTGGGCGGCGGCTATATCGTGGCGCAGCGGAGGAAGCGTCGTCGTGCTATGACGCCAACGCGGTCGTAGACAGGCGTGCGTGGATGCGGTCGCGTAAACGAACCGCATCGCGCGGCGCGTGCCCTCCGACGTCGTTGTTGAAATAGGCGAACACGTCGAGTCCATCGACGATTCGCGCAGCAAGCCAGTCGGCCCATTCATCAAGTCGTTCGTCCTCGTAGCGGCCGGCGTACTTCGTCCAGCCGTGGAAGCGGACGTAGATGAATGGGCCGACGATCGTTCTGGCGATTGCCGACCCCTGCATGTCATGCAGGCAGAGCGCGACGTTGTGGCGGCGCATCAACGCGAACACCCGGTCGTCGTACCAGCTGGGTTCACGGAATTCCACAGTGTGCCGATAACCGGGGGGAAGCGCCGCGAGAAAATGTTCGAACCGCTCGAGATTGATCGGCCAGCGCGGCGGAAGCTGATACAGCACGGGTCCCAGACGCGGGCCGAGCTCGCCTACGTTCTCGAAGAAGCGGAACAGCGGATCTTCGGGATCCTTCAGCTTCTTCATATGCGTGAGAAATCGGCTCGCTTTGACGGCGTAGAGAAAGCGTCGCGGCGCCTGCTCGCGCCATTTCGCGAATGTAGCGGCCTCCGGCAGCCGATAGAAAGTGTTGTTGATCTCGACTGTATCGAAGCTGAGGCTGTAATGACCAAACCAGCGCGACTGCGGCAGATCGAACGGATAGAAGTCGCCGCGCCAGTGTTTGTACTGCCATCCCGAACAGCCGACTCTGATCTGCTGTTTACGGCTGAGCCTCATAAATCCCGTTACACCATCTGTTTACAGGCAAGGACCGGTCCGATAAAATCAGTCACACGCTCTCATCCCACAAAAATCGGACCGCTCGGTTCCGGGCTGTTAGAGGTCCCGGTCTCGGGCGTTCCACTCTGCGCGTAGGGGAATTTTGTGCTCGCAGGCAAGTTGCCGCGCTCCCGGTGGTTCTGGTCAGGTGTCGGGGTTCTCATCGTCGTCATCGCCCTCATTACTGTGTTCTCTCTGCGATCGTCCGGGACTCCGGATCCGGTCAACGTCGCGTTTTCACAGTTCCTGCTTGACGTCGACGCCAACCAGATCAAACACGTCAACCTTGACGGCGATGCGCTGCTCTACACGCGTCCCGACGGCAAGCTGTTGGCGACCGTGGCGCCACGCGGATATGTGGCGGCCAACCCGACATTCGTCACGAACTTGACGCAGCGCGGCATCGTGTTCACCGTCACGCGCGATGAACCATCACGCGCCGGCAGCTACGGTGCGCTGGCAGTGGGGCTGCTGTTCTTCGGATTCGCCGGCCTTGCGCTCTTCCGCGTCGTCACCGGTCGTGTCCCGACGTTGGAGAAGGCACGCACGATCGACCCGCAACAGGTGACGGTTACGTTTGCCGACGTCGCCGGCGTCGACGAAGCCAAAGACGAAGTGCGCGAGATCGTCGACTTCCTCAAGGAGCCGGCGAAATTCGCATCGATCGGCGGACGCATTCCCCGCGGCATCCTTCTGGTCGGTCCGCCGGGAACGGGCAAGACGCTTCTGGCGCGATCGATGGCGGGTGAAGCGGGCGTTCCGTTCATCTCCGCCAGCGGCTCGGACTTCGTCGAGATGTACGCCGGCGTCGGCGCCTCGCGCGTGCGCAAACTATTCAAGGAAGCGCGCCGTCACCCGTCGTGCATCATCTTCATCGACGAGCTCGATGCCGTCGGCCGCAGCCGCGGCGGCAATTCGCTCAGTCATGAAGAGCGCGAGCAGACGCTGAATCAGCTGCTCGTCGAGATGGACGGCTTCACGCAGTCGGACAGCATCATCGTCGTCGCCGCCACCAATCGCGCCGACATCCTCGATTCGGCGCTGCTGCGTCCCGGCCGCTTCGATCGACAGGTCACCGTCGGCAATGCCGACCTCAAAGGGCGCGAGCAGATCCTGCGCGTCCACTCGCGCAAGGTCGCTCTCGATTCCGACGTCGACCTCCGATCGATCGCGCGCGGCACGCCCGGATTCTCAGGTGCCGATCTCGCCAATCTCGTGAACGAGGCCGCGCTGATTGCGGCGCGCGCGGGACGGCAGACCGTCAGCAACGCCGACCTGGATGCGGCCCGCGACAAGGTATTGATGGGCGTGGAGCGCAAGTCGGTCGCGATGAGCGAGAAGGAACGCGTGACGTGCGCGTATCACGAGGCCGGTCATGCCGTGGTCGCTGCGCTGCTGCCGGAAGCCGATCCGCTGCACAAGGTCACCATCATTCCGCGCGGCCGCGCCCTGGGCGTGACGATGCAGCTGCCGGAGGCCGATCGCTATACGCACTCGAAGCCGTTCATTGAATCGCAGATTGCCATCCTGATGGGCGGTCGCGTGGCCGAGGAGTTGTTCCTGCGCCAGATGACGAGCGGCGCGTCCAACGACATCGAGCGCGCGACGGAGCTGGCGCGCAAGATGGTGTGCGAGCTGGGGATGTCGCCCCTCGGTCCCGTGCACTTCAAGCGGCCATCGAGCGCGTGGGACAACGACACACGTGCGTCTGGGTTCAGCGAGGAAACGGCGCGTCGCGTCGACGATGAAATCCGGTCGCTGGTGATGCGCGGATACGAGACGTCACGGCAGATCATCGAGCGGCAGCGCGCCGCCGTGAAGGCACTTGCCGAGGAGTTGCTCGAGGTCGAATCGGTCGATGCCGATCGGCTGCGGCAGATTCTCGCCGAGCATGTCGTGCCGGCCAACCCGACGCCGCCCTCGGTGCGCGAGGCGCTGACCGAAGCCGCGATGAATTAATGTCGCGCGGGCCTTGTCAGCCGCGCGTCGACGTGGCGCGGGCCTTATCGGGCCCGCGTTTTTTATTTGCGCGCTCCATCACCCGCTGTGCCGCCTCGAGCAGCAGGAGCATGCTGTCATACACCTTCCGTCGCTCCGTGCCAGGCAGCTCCGCCAGCACTTCTTCGAGCACCGGTCGATTCGTCTGCTGTATGAGCTGGTCGTAGAGTCCGTTCGATTTCGCGGTTGGGCGGATCCAGATGATCCGCCGATCCTCGGCGTCGGGTTCGCGCCGGGCGAGCTTCTGATCGACCAGGCGATCGACCAGCGGAGTAGCGGCCGACGGGGCGATGCCGAGCCCATCGGCCAGCTCGCGGCTGCGCAGCCCACCCGACTGAACCAGCAGCATCACCGCCTTGAGCTGCGCCATCGTCATATCCAGCAGCAGCCACGGATGATGGCCCTGGGAAATCTGAATCGTGCGGAACGCCCGCACCAGCTCGCTGAGCGCGTCAATGCATCCGTTGGCCGACAGCGTCGGGGGGCGGGTTGCTCTCATGCAGAGGTTGGTCCCGAAATTACTTGAGTCCGACCGAATAGTTCAACGATACTGAAGTATCTGGTTTATTGCAACGCCTGTCTGCAGGCACGCGTCGCCACCGTTCACATGAGGCGCCTTCGTCCGTGATTTTCCGCATACAGCACTACGTCGTCGTTCTCGTCATCACCGCGTTGTCGTGCGCAGCGGCAGCGGCGCAGGATCGACCGTCGGTGCCGCAGCTGCCGTCCAGCAGCCCGTTCATGGGCGGCGTGCCGCAAGGCACCGCCTCGGCGGAGCCGCTGAAGCTGTCGATCGCCGATGCCATCCGTCGCGCGCTCGATCGCAACCTCGGCGTGCTGCAGGCCGAAGAATCGGTCGATCGCTCGAAGGCCGCCCGCTGGCTGGCGCTCAGTGAACTGCTGCCGCATGTCAACGGGTCGGTGTCGGAAGCGCGGCGCACGACCAACCTGGAGGCGTTCGGCTTCCCGCTGTCGCGTTTTCCCGGCGCTGCCGGCATCGGTCCGGTCGTCGGTCCGTTCAACGTCTTCGATGCGCGCTTGTTCGTCTCGCAGGCGCTGCTCGATCTGTCGGCGGTCAGCGATACGCGCGCCGAAACGTACAACGTGGCGGCAGCGAACCACGAATACCGCAGCGCCCGCGACCTGGTGGTGCTCGTCTCCGCCAACTTGTATCTGCAAGCGCTGGCGGCGGCGGCGAGAGCCGACACGGCTCGATCGCAGCTGGAGACGTCGCAGGCGCTCTACATGCAGGCGCAGGACCTGCGTCAGAGCGGCATCGTCGCTGGCCTCGATGTCGTGCGCGCCGAGGTACGTCTGAGCGCCGATCGCCAGCGCGCGACCGCTGCCGCCAACGACTCGGAGAAGACGAAGCTGCAGCTGGCACGGGTGATCGGTCTTCCACCCGGCCAGGAGTTCATCCTCAGCGACGCGTTGCCCGAGGTACCGGTGCCCGACATGACGCTCCAGGAGGCGCTCGATCGTGCCTATCGTGAGCGGCCCGACTTTCTGGCGGCGCAGGAACGTGTGCGCGCTGCCGAATGGTCCAGGGCCGCGGTTCGCGCCGAGCTGTATCCCACGGTCCGCGTCGACGCCGACTATGGCGCAATCGGTCTGACCGCGAGCTCGGCGCTGGCGACCTTCAACGTGATCGGCATCCTCAACGTGCCAATCTTCCAGGGCGGCCGCGTGCAGGCTCGCCTCGCACGGGCGGAAGTGGACGTGCGCAATCGCCGCTCGGAACTGGAAAACCTGCGCGGCGAGGTCTACTACGACGTGCGCAGTGCGTTTCTCGATCTGCAGGCGACCGGCGAGGAGCTGCAGACCGCGACACGATCGCGCGACCTCGCTAATCAGCAGCTCGCGCAGTCGCGCGATCGCTTTGCCGCTGGCGTCGCCAACAACATTGAGGTGGTTCAGGCGCAGGAAGCGGTGACGCTCGCCAACGAGCAGTACATCTCCGCGCTCTATGGGTACAACGTGTCGAAGGCGCTGCTCGCTCGATCGCTGGGCACCGCGGAAAGTGCCGTCGAACGCTTCCTCGGAGGGGCCCGCCCTTGAGTAGACGAATTCCAATCCTGATAGCCGTTGTCGTCATCATCGTGATCGCCGCCGGCGGCTGGCTGTGGGCGACCAGCGGCCGCGAGTCGACCGACGATGCGCAGGTGGATGCGCACGTGACGCCGATTGCCGCGCGCGTGGGTGGAACGGTGCTCACCGTGCCTGTCGTCGACAACCAGCAGGTCGAGGCGGGCGCATTGCTCGTCCAGATCGATCCGCGCGACTACGACGTGGCGCTCGAGCGAGCACGTGCCGAGCTCGCCGATGCCGACGCCGCGCTCGTTGCGGCTCGGGCGAACGTGCCGATTACACAGACCACCGCGACGGGCAACGTTGCCGCCGCACAGGGTGGCGTCGAGCAGGCACAGGCGGGGATCGTCGAAGCGCAGCAGGCCGTCGACGCCGCCCGGTCGCGGCTGGCGACCGCGCAGGCGCGGCTGCGCGAGAACGAAGCCAACGCGGCCAAGGCGGCCAAGGACGTGGACCGTCTGCAGGCGCTGCTCGCGAAGGACGAAATCCCGCAGCAGCAGTACGACGCAACAGTCGCGTCGGCGCAGGCCTCGGCGGCCGCCGTGGATTCAGCGCGCGCGCAGGTCCAGGAAGCCGAAACGGGCATCCGCGTCGCGGAAAGCCGCTTGATGCAGGCGCGGGCCGGTGAGTCGCGCGCCACCGCCCAGCTGCACGCATCGCAGACCACGCCGGAACAGGTCACGCAGATGCGCGCCCGCGTTGCCGCGGCGGAGGCGCGCGTCAAACAGCTCTCGGCCGCCGTGAAGCAGGCGGAGCTGAGTCTCGAATACGCCACCGTCAGGGCGCCGGTGAAGGGCATCGTCAGCCGCAAGACGGTGGAAGTCGGCCAGGTCATTCAGCCGGGACAACCGCTGATGTCGATCATTCCGCTTGATCGCGTCTGGATCACCGTGAACTTCAAGGAGACGCAGCTCGAAGACATGCGGCCGGGGCAGCGAGCGACGGTGGAGGTCGACGCCTACGGTGGCAAGGAGTTCAGCGGCAAGGTCGAGAGCATCGCCGCCGCAACCGGTGCGCGCTTCAGCCTGTTGCCGCCGGAGAACGCCACGGGCAACTTCGTCAAGGTCGTGCAGCGCGTCCCGGTGAAGATCGTGCTCGATGAGGGCCAGGATCAGGAGCACCTGTTGCGGCCGGGCATGTCGGTGAACGCCACCGTCTACACCAAATGAGCGATCAGCATCGGCACGTCAATCCCTGGATCGTCGCCATCGCGGTCATGTTCGCCACCTTCATGGAGGTGCTGGACACGACGGTGGTCAACGTGTCGCTGCCGCATATCGCGAGCACGATGTCGGCGACCACCGAAGAAGCGACCTGGGCGCTGACCTCTTACCTCGTCGCGAATGCGATCGTCCTGCCGATGACAGGCTGGCTCGCCTCCGTCTTCGGCCGCAAGCGGCTGCTGATGCTGTCCACGGCCGGCTTCACCATTTCATCTTTCTTCTGTGGTGCCGCGCCGAACCTCGCGTCGCTGGTCATCTTCCGGATCATCCAGGGCGCGACCGGCGGCGCGCTGCAGCCGCTGTCACAGGCCGTGCTGCTCGAATCGTTCAAGCCCGAGGAGCGCGGGCGCGCCATGGGCTTCTGGGGATTGGGCATCGTCGTGGCGCCGATTCTCGGCCCGGTCCTCGGCGGCTGGTTGACGGAGAACTACAGCTGGCGCTGGGTCTTCTACATCAACCTGCCGTTCGGCATCGCGTCGCTGATCATGACGCGGCTGTTCGTATTCGACCCGCCATATCTGCGCAGGCAGTCGGAAGGCATCGACTACTGGGGCATGGGCATGCTGGTCGTGGGGATCGGCGCGCTGCAGTTCGTCCTCGACAAGGGCCAGCAGGAGGACTGGTGGGAGTCGACGATGATCACCACGCTGGCAATCGTCGCGGCCGTCACGCTGATGGCACTCGTGATTCAGCAGCTCAAGGCAAGGCATCCGGTCATCGATCTGCGCATCTTCCGCGACCGGAGTTATGCGACCGGCGTGTTTCTGATGACGGTGCTCGGATTCGTTCTCTACGGCAGTCTGGTGTTGCTCCCGGTCATGCTGCAGACGCTGTTCCGGTACTCCTCGTATGACGCCGGAAAGATGATGGCGCCGCGCGGCATCGGCTCGCTGTTGATGATGCCGACGGTCGGTTTTCTCACCGGTCACGTCGACGCACGCAAGCTGTTGGCAATCGGGTTGACCGTCGGAGGCGTGACGCTGATCTGGCTCGGGCAGTTGAACCTGAACGCCGGCTACTGGGATCTGTTCTGGCCGCAGTTTCTACAGGGCGCGGGGATGGCACTGCTGTTCGTGCCGCTGACAACAGTGTCGATGGCGACCATCCCGCAGCAGAAGATGGGATACGCCACGAGCATGTTCAATCTGATGCGCAACATCGGCGGCAGTGTCGGCATCGCGGTGACCGGCACCATCATGCAGCGGCAGCGGCAGGTGATCGGCACCCTCATGGGCGAGAACATCAGCAGCTATGACCCGACCACGCAGTCGATGTTCGCGCAGATCCGGAATGGGCTCATCGCTGCCGGATCCGATGCGGTGACCGCCACGCAGCGCGCCTACGCCGTGCTGCATGGAATGTTGATGCAGCAAGCCTCGATGGTCTCCTTCGTGATGCTGTTCCGGATGCTCGGGATCGTCTTCCTGCTGATGCTGCCGATGGTGCTGCTCATGAAGCGGCCCAAGGGCGGCGGCGGTCCGGTCGCAGCACATTGAGTGCGGGGTGACCTGTCAGCGCGGGTGCCGCGAAGCGGACCCGCCGGAGCGAGCATGACCATTCGCGTTGTTCTCATTGGTCTCGGGCCGATCGGTGCCGCCGTTGGGCGGCAGTTGGTGGCGCGCAGGGGTTTTCAACTGGTTGGCGCCGTTGATATCGATCCGCTGAAAGTCGGGAAGGACGCCGGCGACGTGATCGAGGCCGGCCGCAAGTTGCGGGTGAAGGTCAGCGACAGCATCAGCAAGACGATGCGCAGCGCCAAGCCTGACGCCGCGGTTCTCTGCACCAGCTCGCAGCTCAAGGCGGTGATCCCGCAGTTCGAACACGTCCTCGAATACAAAGTGCCGATCGTGACGACAACCGAGGAGGCGGCGTATCCGGCGTGGTACAACCGCCGACTGGCCAAGCGATTGGACGAAGCCGCGCGGAAGGCAAAAGTGGCCGTCCTCGGCACCGGTGTCAATCCTGGATTCACGATGGATGCGCTGCCGATCATGCTGAGTGCGGTGTGCGAGCGCGTCGATCGCGTCGAAGTGTGGCGCGTGCAGGACGCACGCGTGCGGCGGCTGCCGTTCCAGCAGAAGATTGGCGCCGGCCTCACGCGCGAGCAGTTCCAGAAGAAACTGGCGGACGGCACGGTCCGTCACGTCGGCTTCACCGAATCGATCCAGATGATCGCCGACGCGATGGGCTGGCGGCTGGATCGCATCGTCGACGACGTGACACCCCGGATCGCGGACGTCCCCGTCTCGAGCGATCTGCTGGCGGTCGATCCCGGCTATGTCGCCGGCGTGATCCAGACCGGCATCGGGTACGTCAAGAGCGAGGAGAAGGTCAAGCTGCGACTCGAGGCCTATCTTGGTGCGCCGCAATCCTACGAGTCGGTGCTCATCGAAGGTTCACCGCGCATCTACTCGAAGGTCGAAGGCGGCATCCACGGCGACATCGCGACCGCGTCGATGGCGGTCAACTCGATCCCGGCGGTGATCACAGGCGCGCCCGGGTTCCGCACCATGCGCGAGGTACGGCTCCCGTCGTTCTTTCCCGGGCGCTGAGCGCCAGATGTCGCACGTCGCGTCGGCCACTCTGAGGGCTGATAACATCTGCACGCGATGGCAGCGCCAACGTCGGGCATTCTGAAATGGGTGGGCGCAGCGACCGCAGTCATTTCGCTGATCCTTGGCGCTCGTCAGCTGGTGACGATTGGCACCGAACGCGCCGCGCGCGCCCGTGAGTCCTCCGAGGCTGTCGCCATCGCGCGTCAGCAGGCCGCACGTAGCGAGTTCGCCGAGGCGTGGAAGAGCCTGGATCGAGCCGAGGAACGATCGCACACTGCGGAAGTGGAAGCCGCACGCCTCGAGGTCGCGTTCCGCTGGCTGGAGGAAGCGCGCAAGCCCGCCGATCAGCCGTTCAGCGCCATCACCGACGCCATCGTACCCGCGCTCGATCGCGCGCTCGTCGACCAACAGCATCCCCGCCGCGCCGATATACTTGCGCATCTGGGCTGGGCGACGTTCCTGAAAAGCCGGGACAGGGGCGAAGGAAATCCAGAGCCACTGTATCGACAGGCACTCACTGCCGACCCGAAGAACGTGTACGCGAACGTCATGCTCGCGCACTGGCTGTTGTGGAATCGTGGACCGATCGAATTGGCGCGTCCTTATCTCGAGGCTGCAGTAGCGAGCGGCAAGGAGCGCGCGCTCGTGCGTCGGCTGCAGATCGCGGCGCTGCGCAACCACAGCTCCGAGGAAGCGGACACCGAGCTGCTGCGCGTCGCCAACTCGATGCGCCAGCAGAACGAGACACCTGACGCGATATCCAGGAGCACGCTGTACGACGTGTATCGTTCCCGGTACGCGCAAGGCACCGCACGCATCGATCCGCAATCGACCGGCATCGCTGTATCAGATCAGCTGGCGACATTCACCTGGCTGACGGAGCAGATGAACAGAGCGGACGGGTCTGGAGTGAATAACCGCATCGTCGCGGCCCTGCGCGGGGACAGGCGAGGTAATTTGCGAGGACGTCGAAGCGGCGCGCTCGATTGGTGAACCCTCCGCCAGGACGGATCACCACACCAACCACTGCCGGGTTGCGATCTCGCGGACCTCGCGTGTACTATCCGCCTTGGCCGACACAGGCGGCCTACGGTCCGCGTAAAGGGTCGAACCCACCTTGGCACATATTCGCTAGTCAGAGACCCTGACTTTCCAGCCCGTGAGACGCGGACGCCCGGGCGCCATGGAAGGAAGGGGTCTATGTCGAACGCAGTTCTTCCCGCCCGCCCGTCGCTCGAATATCTCCGCAAGGTTGCCAAAGAACGTCTCGTCGCCTTACGGCGCACACGGCCGGGGGCGCAGCTTGCCGATGCGTTATCGGACGTCGCGCAGGAATATGGCTTCCGCGGCTGGCGCGCGCTGAAGGCCGAAGTCGATCGGCGGCAATCGAGCGTCGCCGATCGCTTCTTCGCGGCGTGCAGAAAGGGCGACGCCGAGGCGCTGCGCGCGCTGCTCGCCGGCGATCCCGCACTCATCAACGCGCGCGATGACGGGCACAACGCGAGCGGGCTGTATTTCGCCGCGGCACATGCCGATGCCGCGCGCGTGCTGATCGACGCGGGTGCCGATGTCAACGATCGGGACGATGTGAACGGGCTGGGGGTGATTGGCTGGCTGACGTGCTATCCGCCGTCACCACCCGTTCCGCAGGAGGCGTTGTCGCTGCTCCTCGAACGCGGAGCGCGTCATCATATCTTCTCTGCAATCGCGCTCGGCGATCTCGCCGTCGTCCGCGCCGTGATCGACGAAGATCCGGAGCAGCTCGATCGCCGCATGTCGCGCCTCGATCGTGGGCAGACACCGTTGCACTTCGCGATTACGCGGAAGCGCCCCGATCTGCTTGCGCTGTTGATCGAGCTTGGCGCCGACATCGAAGCGACCGACGGCAACGGACAGACGCCGCTCGAGTACGCGATGCTGCGCGGCGACCGCGATGCCGCCGAGCGGCTGCTCGCCGCCGGCGCCAGGACGCCCACAGTCGTCGCCGGCAGCGTGCATGTCGACACCAACGACCTCGCCGCGTCGGTGACCAAAGGTATTCCGATCCTTCACGTGCCCGACATCGCGGCCACGTTGCGATGGTACAAGTCAATCGGGTTCAGCGAAGGCGGTCGCTATCCTGACGATGACACCATGCTGTTCTGGGGAATGGTGACGCTGGGCGCCGCGCAGCTGATGTTCGAGGTCGGCGCGCCCGAGGGCGCCAGCGCAACGCTGCTGCTCGTCACTGACAAGATCCAGGATCTGTATCAGTTCCTCAAGGCGCGGCAGATGAAGAGTGCCGGCGACGCGCCGCGCGACGACCGTCGCTTCCGCAGTGTGGAATTCGTCGAGGATCTGCACGAGCCGATCTTCGGCGGGTTGCGGTTCACGGTGCGCGATCCAAACGGATACGCGCTGCAGTTCCTGCAGGAAGGACACCGGTCCGGACAGGAGGAGCGATGACGCCTTGCGGAAGTGGCGGTCTTTATGTGATGCCACGGACTATGGCTTCGGGATACGCAGGGTGGCGCTGATCATCGCACTGCCGCTGAGCACGTAGATCAGCGTCAGCGGGTGCAACGTCGGACGACCGATGCGGAGACTGCCGAACCACAGATCCGCATCGGTTCGATCGAGATAGAACGCGACGCCGAGCAGCGCGACGATGAGGATGCTGGTCGGAATCGGCGTGCCTTCGAAGTATTTCACCTTGCCCGTTTCCTTGTCGGCCAGCGCGCTGGCGGTCACGTTGAACCGCGCCAGCCGGCTCACGCCGCAGACGACGAAGTAGGACAGGCACACCATGTCCCAGCCGCCACGCATGCCGAGCGTGAAGCCGAGCACGGCGGGTGCGACGCCGAACGAGATCACGTCGGCCAGTGAATCGAGATCGGCGCCGAGCAGCGACTGGCGCGCGCGATTCAATCGTGCGACGTATCCGTCGAGCACGTCGCACACGAGCGCCGTCGGCAGCAGGACGAATGCCGTCCACAGAAACCGGCGTTGGTCGGTGGCCAGGTAGTCGAGACAGAGAAAGATCGCGATCGTGCCGCAGGTCGCGTTGCCGATCGTCAGGGCGTCGGCGGGCGTGTACGACCGCAGCATCGAGAGGTGGCGTGGCGTCATCGTGGCTTAGCATAATCGCGGGAAGGATCATCTGAGTTGCGCGAGCGGCTGCTGGCAGCGCTGCCAGGCCGCCTCCATCGGCATTGCGACGTGGGAAGCCGACGTGTTCCCGTGTCTCGATGAGCACATGCGCCCGCCGGCAACGCGACCGTGGTCGTCGACGAAACTGCCGACTCGAAGCGGCGCCGAACACCGGTCGCTACGCAACCTCCGCTTCGTTCGCTGATTCCGGCGGGTCGATGCCGAAGCGCTGTCGTTTCAGGTAGAGGCCTTTACGCGAGATGCCGAGCAGAGCGGCGGTCTCTTCGAGCCCGCCGCCCGATTTCTTCATCGCCCACTGGATCTGCGCCTGCTCGACGTGCTGCACCGCGGCCGCCATCGGCTGGTCGAGGCGGACGACGATCTCGGTCGGCTCGAGCACGCGCTCGGAGGCGGGAATCGTCTTGCGCGAGGCGGCGAGTTCCGGCGACAAGTGTTCCGGCATGAGGACCGCGCCCGCCTCGGCGAGCGCGGCCATCCGTCGCATCTCGTTCGCCAGTTGACGGACGTTGCCCGGCCATCGATACAGCACCAGGTACTCCATCGTCTCTTCGGCGAGGCGGAGGTCGCCTTTGCCGTTCTCCTGCGCCGCTTTCGACAGGTAGTGATTGGCGAGGGCGGGAATCTCGACACGGCGCTCGCGCAGCGGCGGCACGTGCAGGCGGACGATGTTGAGGCGGTAGAAGAGATCTTCGCGAAAGCGGCCCTGCGAGACGAGGCCGTCGATGTCGGCATTGGTCGCGGCGATCACGCGGACGTCGACGCGCACCGGCTGCATCTCGCCGATCGGATGCACCTCACCGGATTCGAGGAAGCGGAGGAGCTTGGGCTGGACGTCGAGGGTGGTCTCGCCGATCTCGTCGAGAAAGAGGGTGCCGCCGGCGGCGCCGCGGATGACGCCCTGAAAGCTATCGACCGCGCCGGTGAAGGCGCCGCGCCGATGGCCGAACAGCTGCGCGTCGAGCATGTCCTTCGGGGTGGCGCTGCAGTTGAAGGGGAGAAAGGTGGCCTTGGCGCGAGTGGAGTAGGCGTGAATCAGCCGGGCGAGCACTTCTTTGCCGGTGCCGGTTTCGCCGGTGATGAGGACGGGCACGTTGGTGGAGGCGATCTTGCGCGCGGTTGCGAGCAGCGTCTGCATCTCCTCGGCGAGAAAGAGCGCGCCTGCCTCAGTTTCGATCGGATCGGCCGGCCACAGCGCGGCGCGAGTACGTTCGTCCTGGTGATAACGCTCCAAAGCGACTGCCGCACGAACGATCTTAAGGACATTCGAAACGCCGATGGCTTCACCTGGACTTTCAGGGACTGGATATACGACATCAATCCGCTTTCGCCCCTCGTCTCCTATCGCGAAACCGGTCTCATTAGACAGGAGATTTGGCGAACTCCCCTTCGGTGAAATCACCATACGCACTCCACTGCAGCCTATCGCGACGAGCGTGTCCACGACTTCTTGCCCTAACAATTTCGCGCTGTAAGCCAACTCGAAGGCGGCAGCGAGACCGTCTGCTAGGCTGCTTCGCGAAATGCTTTTCTCCACCTTGGACACGGACGTCTCGCCACTTTGTGCCGCAGATCGCGCCATTTCGAGCTTGGCCGAAACAACACCGTGATGCCGCCACATCCGCAGTGCTCTTCGCTGATTCTGTTCGGCTAAGGCAGTGTGGCCGGAACGCAGCAATACGTCGCCAAGGGCATAGTAAAATTGACCCCTCCATTCCGTGAAGTCGGTAGTTCCGCTTTCTGCAGCAGTAAGGACGTGAGTGGCGGCGCGGCGCAAATCACCTAAAGCGCAGTGAGCTTGCGCAATAATCAAATCCAAGGCCGCCGTTACGAAACCATCCTGAGCTGAGCGTAATTCGACCTGGGCACGTTGGCAATAATCGAGAGCGTGGACGAATTGCTCGCGCCGAATTAACAGCCGACCCTTCGTCACACATGACCAACGCGCATTAAAGTTAACTCGAACCGACGGACTGCACATTGTCTGGCGGTCAATTTCGTCGAGCGCTCTTTCACACGCATCGAACGCGCCAACCGTAAGTTCGAGTCTCGCGAGGCCAACCGTTGCTGCGAGCCGTGCCGACGGCCACATGTGACTTGACTTCAACACACGATCATAGTTTTGACGCGCCGCGTCGAAGTGTCCAGTAAGGGTGTGGATATGACCCGCGTTGATTCCACAACCGCTTATCACTCGAACATCCCCGCTGCGCTCAGATAGCTGGCGACCCGAACTCAGAAGCGTGACAGCCGTGCGAAAATCGCATTTGAGTGCAGCAATGCACACACGATTTTGAAAGTTTATCGCTGAGAGCCATGCATTCGGTGCACTATTTAGTATCCCTTCTGCGATATCGCAGTGGCGCCACGCCTCGCCCAATCGGCCCGATTGGCCCTCAAGCGCTGAAACACAGATCTGCAAGTATGCAGTAACGTGCACGTCGCCGGCAGCAGTCACCGATTTCCGAACCTCACGGAGGGTTGCGGCTAAAGTAGCCGCCGATTCGCTGTGCATCTGTTGCCTGAACAGACTGAGGTGGGCCCAAGCTTTCAATTCTTTGTCGCCGGAGTCGTGGGCTAATCGCATCGCCGCGCCAAAGTGCTTGACCGCGGCAGTGACGTTGCCATCTCCCTGAGAACATAAGCCGAGTATTTGTTCGCTTCGGGCGCGGCATTTAGGCGTAAGGACGGTATCACGCTCACTGACTAATGACTCCGCTTGCTTCACGGCGCCGGTGAGCGCCAAGGCATGCGCGACGATGACGCGCTTGTGCGGCTCTAGGGAACTAAGTGGTTCGCTCTTTCCGACTGTTTGGAGCACATCGGTGTATAGCCCTCTCCTGAACAGAGCATCAAGCGCATCCAGCGTAACCACGATTTACCTCATTTGATTTCGGAGCGTTCAGGACGATGGGCCTTATGGGGAAAGGAGACTAGAGTACCGGTTGTATCGCGCCTTATCCCGATTGCGACGTTCGCAATCAAACTCGCAACCTGTTCGATCGCATACTTATGTGAATCGGAAAACGCGTTTGGCTGTGACGAGTACGTCGTCAGAACACCGATCAGTTTGTCGTCTTTGACGATGGGTGTAGCGAGAGTGCTACGAAGAGCCGGTGCGAAGCTCTCCGCGAGGTGGCCAAGTTCAAGCGATGCGTGAGAGTTTATCGACGTTCGCATGTTAGCGGCTGACCACCCTGAAATCCGCTCCCCGAGCCTAATCGTGAATCCTTTGAGAAGGTTCAGCGGATCTCCCTGAGCCGCCGCGCAGGAAACGGCATCGGTTGCCGACTCGTATCGATATATACAATACACGGTCGAAGGCATTAGCTGTCTAAGACAAACGGTTGCGTTATGGAGGATTTCATCGTCTAATTGACAGCGAGCTAATGCTTTAGCACATTCGGTTAGGACCGCGTTCTCCATCGCGGTCTCTCTTATCTGCATCAGAGAGTGCTGGTCTGCGCTCCTGAGCTCAATTCCGTTGACAATCGTCTTTGCTTGTTCACCCGCCGTGATTGCCATCGGTGCGATTTCGCCGAATGCAGAAATGAACGTGTCGACGACCAGGGGGTCGTACATCGTCCCTCGCCGCTCTCGAAGAACGGCAAAGGCTTCCTCGTTTGAGAGGCGCGGCCGGTACGGTCTGTCGGAAGTCAGGGCATCGAAGCAGTCCACGACTGAGAGGATTCTGGCGCCAAGGGGGATATCTGTAGCGGAAATGCCCGCTGGGTAACCGTTGCCGTCCCACCGTTCGTGGTGATGTCGCACCATGGGTACTACTGGGTATGGAAACTTTATTGAGGACAGCAGATCAGCTCCTATGTCAGCATGACGCTTCATCTTCTCGAATTCGGCTTCGGTCAAGTGCCCAGGTTTATTCAATATGTGTTCAGGAATAGCGAGCTTACCCATGTCGTGGAGTAATGCAGCCGCTTCAATCGCTCGAACGTGCTCTTCATCTGTGACACCAAGTCGTCGCGCCAGTTCTATTGCGTACACCTGAACTCGCCTGATGTGTCCATGTGTGATTTGGTCTTTGGCGTCAACCGCCATCGCCAATGTTTCGATCGTGGACATATAGAGTTCATTGACACGATCGATGTGGCGCTTAGCATCTTCTACACGGCCTAGAGACGTACGGTGACTCAAGTACGAGATCAGAAGTAACGGCAAAATAATCGCGACGGCTTTAAGGTCAACGGATTGAGTATAAGAAACAAGAAGAGCGGCGACCGATACTCCACCGAAATAGTTCAAACTGAACCAAGGAAAGTGATCGATCCAAAGGCGTACTACTGGCAAGCGTCTTTCGAACGACACTGCGAGAGCCACAAACCAGCTATTGAAAATGAAATATAGTGCTGCTAGGACGAACAGTTGCCAGAAATGCTTTTCGAGAGGGAGAAGTTGTTGGACGTGACCGGCCTGTGTATGAGTCAGGTAGAAGAAGGCGGTGCTCGCAAGCCAGATAGAGAGGGCTACGGCGGCGAAGTTGAACACCCATCGCACGCGACGGCGAGGCTTGGACCATAGCGACATCACGAAGCTGTCCAAGGCCACAATCACAGTGCCGGCAGCCGGGCCAAACAGCAAGACGGCGGCGAATACGAACGCCTCGGAAACTGAAAACCGAGCGGCTACGGATGGAACTTTTACCGAAAAGGAGCCTGTGAGCAGAGTCAGCGCCGCCAAGACTAGCCATTGCGTCGAAATTGGTGCGATGACCAATTGAATGACCGATGCAGCAATAACTAAAATGCCTACGGCGATGATGCCATAGACATATAGGTAACCTATACGTGACACTGCGTCGCCTTTCAAACGCGGGCGATTAAGGTTCGCAGCTGTTCTATTACTCGTCCCAGATAATTACTGTGCGCATTGGATCCCTTCGATAAGAACTTGAAAGATCGATGCGTACGACCTGGATCCTAGTCTCCCCAGATTAGCTGATCGGCCCAAATCAGCTGATCAGCCGAAATCAACTGATCGCCCCCGATTACGGCGTCGCCCCAAATGAGTTGGTCTCCCCACACCGCGCCGTCGTCCCAGATTACCGCGTCGCCCCAGATCACCGCGTCGCCCCAGATCACCGCGTCGCCCCGAATGACACCGTCCCCCCAAATCCCTGCGTCACCCCAGATGACGACATCACCCCAGACGACCGCCGTATCTCGCACGAGACTCGTCCCGGACGGTGCGAACACGCGACCGGTCGCGACTACGACCTCGCCGGCGATCGTGGTCTGCCGCACGGGCCGTCCGCGCCCCGCCAGCGTCGCGACCGAGGCCAGGACGTTCAGCGACCCGGCGCCACTCGCCATCACGCCCGTTCCTGGCAGCACGCTGCTCCCCAGCTGCAAGATCGCCCGCGTCGCCGCCGGCGTCAGCGCCACCTTCTGCATCAGCAGGGCCGCCGCGCCCGACACCACCGCCGCCGCCATGCTCGTGCCCGACAGCTCCAGCTGCGCCGCTGCGCCGCTGCCGATGACCTTCTCCGGATACTGCTGCGCCAGCAGCGCATTCGGCGCCAGCACACTCGTAATGCGATTGCCGGGCGCCACCAGGTCGGGTTTGACCAGCCGGTCGTACCGCGTCGGCCCCTTCGAGCTGTACGTCGCCAGCACATCGTCGGACCGGAACGGGGTCTGCTTCGTGTTCAGCGCACCGACGGTGATGGCGTACGGTGAGTTGCCAGGCGACGTGATCGTGCCGAACAGCGGACGGCCATCGCTCGTTTTGCCGTTGTTGCCGGCAGCGGTCACCACCACCAGACCGGCGCGATAGGCGCGCTCCACCGCCTGATCCAGCGGATCGTCGGCATAGCGCTGGACGACGGGCGCGCCCAACGAAAGATTGAGAACCTTGATCCCGTACTTGGTGCGATTGGCGACCGCAAAATCGATGGCCGCGATCACCGCGCTCGCGTATCCCTCTCCTCGGTCGTTCAGGACCTTCAGGTTGATGATACGGGCGGCGGGTGCGACGCCGGTGACGTCGCCGGCGTACGCGGGACTGGCGGCGATGATCCCGGCGACGTGCGTCCCGTGGCCAAACCGATCGATGGCCGACCCCGTTTTCGAGGTGAAATCGACGTTGACGACGATTCGTCCCCGCAGCTCCGGAACCGGGCTGACGCCCGAGTCGATCACCGCGACGCCGACCCCGGAGCCGTTAAGTGCGGGGCCACCCCATGCCCCGGATTGCAACAAGTCAACGCCGATCGCCGGATCCGTCACCGCCATGTGCGAGCGCACGATCTGATCGCTCGACACCTGATCGACCTCGAGATCCTCGGCAAGCTCCGCCAGCACGCCAGCCGGCACGCTGAGGACCGCGCCGGTCGACAGTCGATTGATCACCCGAAGCCCATGGCGCTCGGCCACTGCGTCGATCCGCGCCTGCGTCGCTGTGAGGATGACGCGCGTCTCGGCAACGTCGCCGGCACTGAGCCGCTGTTCCAGATCATCAGACAACCGCGCCCGATGCGGTTCGCCCCACGAGATCGCCGCCGGAATAAGCGTCGCGGCTGCGGTGATGAGCGCAATAAGAGCGTGCGCCATGCGGCGAGGGGGGCCGAGAATGATCCGGTCGGTGGAAGCCATGGGATCCTTTGGGATAACTGCGGTTAGCGCGAAACGGGCCCAACGACGATCGACGCCGCCGAGGCAGACGTGGGAAACGCCTGCGGCCGGAACCCCAACTCGTACAGCGATTCGACCAACACACGCTGCGAGCCACCGAGCGTCCTGATGGTTTGCAGCCGGCCGTCGCGAATGCGGTTGTAGATGGTCCGCCGCGAGACGTGGAGCAGTTGCGACGCCTGCTCGATGGAGACGCTGCGCCCCAGGCGCGGCGCGATGATTCCAAAGTCACCCTGTTCAGACTCCATTTCCTGACCTCCGCGGGTATGCAGGGGCACGGTGGGTGCCAAGCTCGGCCTGCGCGTGATGGTTGAGCTAAGCTGTTGCGGGGTAGGTACTTGGAGCAGCTCGAACGAGCCGCGGGGCACGCGACCAGCGCAAGCTAAAGCCAGCGCTTTAGCCGCCGATAGAGCTGGCACTCGGACGATTCCACCGCTTCTGCACGGAGATGTGCTGAAATCTGCACAGACTCTTTCCGGCCAAGAAGTTGGCCGGAGTGGCCAACGTTGACCGTCACTCGATCCCGCTATCTTGGTGTCCTCGTCACCGCCGCGCTCCTCGTCGCCGGATTTCTCTGGTGGCGCGCCGCGACGCCGGAAAACGGCCTTCGCTCGCGCGCAGGCACCGTCCCGAGGCGCGGCGGTCAACTCGTCGCCTCCCTGCGTACGGATCCGCGCTCCTTCAACCGCTATGTGGCGCGCGACTTCACCACCGAGGCCTTGACGACGCTCACGCACGATCGGCTGGTGAGAATCAATCGCGCGACCTTCGCGCTCGAACCCCGACTGGCCGAGCGATGGGAATCGAGTGAAGACGGCCGAACGCACACCGTTCATCTGCGGCACGGCCTTTCCTGGTCCGATGGCACTCCCTTCACGTCAGCCGACGTCGTTTTTTCGTTCGAGGCGGTCTTCGATCGCAGGACCGAGAGCCTGTTAGCCAGTTCGCTGATCGTCGCGGCTCAGCCGATGCGTGCCACGGCGCCCGACGCAGACACGGTGGTGATTTCATTCGCCGGGCCGTCGGGTCCTGGCGTCCGCCTGCTGGACAATCTGCCCATTCTGCCGCGGCACAAGCTGCAGGCGGCGCTGGCCGGCGGGACCTTCGCCGAGGCGTGGGACACACGCACGCCGCCGGGCGACCTGGCGGGTATGGGACCGTTCGTGTTGCGTGAGTATCAGCCAGGGCAGCGTCTCGTCCTCGATCGAAACCCGCACTATTGGCGACACGCGGAGGATGGCACGGCGCTCCCGTATCTCGATCGCGTGGTGCTCGAGATCGTGCCCGACCAGAACGCCGAACTGCTGCGACTGCAGGCGCGCGCCATCGACACCACGCAGGACGCACTTCGACCCGAAGACTTCGTGACGGCGCGTCGATCGGAGCAGCAAGGCGTGCTGAAGATGGTGGAACTCGGGGTTGCCCTCGATGCCGACGCGTTCTGGTTTTGCCTGAAGCCGGAAGCGAAGAAGAAGGACCCACGCTTCGCCTTCGTCCAGAAGCCGCAGTTCCGCCAGGCGATCTCGCACGCGGTCGATCGCGAGGAGTTTGCGCAGACGGTCTATCTGAGTGAGGCCGTTCCGGTGTGGGGGCCGATCACCTCTGGTAATCGCCAGTGGTTCGATCCGAACGTACCGCGATACCCTCCCGACCTGGACAAAGCGCGGGCGCTGCTGAAAGGTCTCGGTCTCGAGGATCGCGACGGCAATGGGGTGGTCGAAGACGCGGCGGGCACGGAAGCACGCTTTGCCGTGATCACGCAGCGCGGGGTGACCTCATACGAGCGCGGCACGACCGTGCTGCGCGATCGTGCGGCCAAAATCGGGATCGCCCTCGACATCGTCCCGCTCGAGTTCGGGGCGATGATTCAGAAGATGCTCGCCTCGGACTATGACGCGATCTACATGAAGCCGATCATGACCGATCTCGATCCGGCCGCCAGCATGGATCTCTGGCTTAGCTCCGGGTCGGGACACTTCTGGAATCTCGAGCAAACGACGCCGGCCACCGAGTGGGAGAAACGGATCGATACGCTGATGCTCGAGCAGGCGGCAGCAACCGACGATCGACGCCGGCACGAGCTGTTCAACGACGTCCAGCGCGTTCTGGCGGAGAATCTTCCAGTGCTGTACTTCGCGGCCCCGCGCATGTACGCTGCCCACAGCACGCGCGTGATCAACGTCATGCCATCGGTGCTGCGTCCGCCGATTCTATGGAATGCGGACCTGCTCGCAGTGAACGGGCCAGGCGCCGACAGCAGCTCCGCCTCCGCCGAGGCCACGGCGGATGCGCCGTCATCGCATTGACCGCATTCCTGATTCGCCGGCTGTTGTTTGCGATCGTGCTCGTCGTGTTTGCGGCATCTGCGGCGCTGTTGCTCACGCGGCTTGCACCGGGTGACGTGACGAGCCAACTCGGACCAGGCGCAACGCGAGCGGAAATTGCCGCCACGCGCGCCCGCTTTGCGCTCGATCGCGGACTGGTGGCGCAGTGGACGGAGTGGGCCGGTCGTGCCGTGCGATTCGATTTGGGCGAATCGTTTCTCTACAACCGGCCGGTGGCGCCGCTGGTTCGCGCCGCGGCGGTGAATACGGCCGCCCTCGCCGTCGTGGCGCTGGTCACCGCTACGCTCCTCGGCCTCGCGCTGGGCGTCGTCACAGGCAGCCGGCACGACGCGGTGGCGGCGATCGTGCGCGTGTTGTCGCTCGTCTCGATCTCGATCCCACCGCTGCTGGCGTCGCTTCTGCTCGCGTTCATCGCCGCGCGAACAGGATGGTTGCCGGTCGGAGGCATGTCGTCGGTGAACGCGAGCGACATGTCCTGGCCGGCATGGTTGTCGGATCTCGCGTGGCATCTGCCGCTGCCCGTTCTGGCGCTGGCGCTGCCGCTGGCCGCCACGTTCGAGCGGCTGCAGTCGCAATCACTCGCCGAGGCCTTGCATCAGCCGTTCGTGCGGGCCGCGCTCGCGCGCGGCGTCGCGCCGAGCGGTCTCATCCTGCGGCACGCGTGGCGCGTGTCGCTGCGCGCCATCTGCGGCGTATACGGCGTGGCTATCGGCGCTCTCCTGTCCGGCTCTTTCGTTGTCGAATATGTAACCGCGTGGCCGGGTCTCGGCCGGTTGATGTACGAAGCGCTCCGCGCGCGCGACATCTATCTGGTGGCCGGCTGCGCCGCGATGGGCTCGTTCTTTCTCGCGATCGGAACGCTGGCGGGTGATCTGCTGCTGGCGGCGGCCGATCCACGCGTGCGCGAGGCCGAGCCGGCGTGAAGCGCGCCGGCATCGGGCTCGTCATCGTGGTGGCGTCGATCGCGCTGTTCGCGCCGTATCTGGCGCCCAATTCCCCCGACCGGCGCTTTCCCAACCTGCTCTATGCGCCGCCTACGCGCGTGTACGTGCGCCAGGGCGGCTTCCGCGCGCCCTTCATCTACCAATGGCGCATCGTCAGCCGGCTGGAGCGCAGCTTTCGGGAATCGCGTGTGCGGGCGGTGCCGCTGCGCTGGTTTGCTGACCGACGGCTGGTCACGGCGGATCCTGACAACAACGCCCCCCTGCTCCTGCTCGGCGCAGACGCGTACGGCCGCGACGTGTTCTCGCGCCTGATTTATGGATCGCGTGTTTCACTCGCGCTTGCGGCCGTCGCGGCCGTGGTCGCGGTGATCGTCGGCGGCGTGATCGGTGCCGTCGCCGGGTACGCAGGCGGACGGCTGGACGATCTCCTGTCACGTGTCTCGGAGCTCGTGCTGGTGCTGCCTGCGATGTACGTCGCGCTGGCGTTGCGTGCGGTCATGCCGCTCGTCCTGCCCGCATCGAGTGTGTTCATCCTGCTGACGATGATCTTCGCGCTCTTCGGCTGGCCGATTGTTGCGCGCGGCGTGCGCGCCACCATTGCCTCCGAGCGCCAGCGCGAGTACGCACTTGCGGCGCGCGCTGCCGGGGCGGGGCCGGTGCGTGTGCTTCGACACCTGTTGCCCGCGGCACGCGGATTTCTGACGGTGCAAGGCTCGCTGCTCATCCCGGCGTTCATCCTCGCCGAGGCGACGATGTCGTATGTCGGTCTCGGATTTCCGGACACCACACCAACCTGGGGAACGATGCTGCAGGATGCTGCCAACGTGACGCTGATTGTGGAAGCGCCATGGATGCTCGCGCCGGCTGCCGCGATCTTCTCGGTTGTCCTGGCCGTGAACCTGATCGTCCAGGGAACCGGCCGGCCCCCTGTACAATTGGGAAAGTAAACAGGGATCAACTCCCACGCTCTGCCGGCCTTCGACCTCGCTCAGGCCGCCCTGAGCGCGAGTCGAACGGGCGGTAAGTCAACTCTCGATTCCACCGCCCGACAGGTAGGCATGAGTTCTGATCAGGTTCCAGGCGCGAAGCGATTCACGGGTGTGTTCACGCCCATTGCGACGCCGTTCACCACCGATGGCCGCGTCGACGACCAGGCGTTGCGCAGCAACGTCGCGCTGTGGATGCAGACACCGCTCACCGGTCTGGTGGTCCTTGGCTCAAATGGCGAGGCGCCGCAGCTCGACGACGATGAGGCGGATCGGGTCGTGGACCTCGTACGCGAAGGTGTGCCGCGCGAGCGGCTGCTGATAGCGGGTACGGGTCGCGAATCAACGAAAGCGACGATCGCCGCGACGCGTCGGGCGGCGCAGGCGGGTGTCGACGCCGTCCTGGTGCGCACGCCGTCGTTCTTCAAATCGCAAATGACCACGCCTGCGTTCATCGCCCACTACACGCGCGTCGCCGACGCGTCGCCCGTACCGGTGCTCCTCTACAACGTCAGCATGTATACCGGCGTCAATCTGCAGGCGGACGCGGTCGAACATCTCGCACAGCATCCGAACGTCGCCGGGATGAAGGAATCGGGCGGCGACATCGCCCAGATCGCCGACTTCGTGTCGCGGACGCCGGACGATTTTGTCGTCCTGGCCGGATCGGCGACGACCTTGTTTCATGCCTTGTGCGCGGGGTGCGATGGAGCGGTGCTCGCATTGGCGGCGCTGCTGCCCGAGGAGTGCGTTCGAATGCGTGCGCTCGTCCAAGAGAACCGTCTCGATGAAGCGCGGGCGCTGCAGCGACGGCTGCTGCCGCTGGCGCGATCGGTTGGCGGCACTTACGGCGTCGCCGGCCTCAAGGCCGCCCTCGATCTGATCGGTTACCGAGGTGGCCCCACCCGACCGCCTCTGTTGCCGGCGTCGCCGCAAATCGTGGAAATCATCCGTGGCCAGCTCGATGCACTCGGCGCGCTGGCCGTCGCCAGGGTTTAAGAAGCACAGATGTCACTTCCCGCAACGGAACGTATCCTGCTCGGACCGGGTCCGAGCCTCATCGCTCCTCGTGTCATGCGCGCGATGGCGGCGCCGGTGCTCAGTCACCTCGATCCCGAGTTCGTGCCGATGCTCGACGATGTGCGAGCGTCACTGCGGCGCGTGTTCAAGGCCGACGAGCACGCGCTGACGCTGGCGACCTCCGGCACCGGCACATCGGCGATGGAAGCGGCCATCGCCAACGCGATCGCGCCAGGGAGGCGCGCGGTGGTCGTCATCACCGGTTACTTCGGCGATCGTCTCGCGGAGATGATGCAGCGCTACGGCGCCACCGTTCGCCGCATCGACGTCGAATGGGGTCGCGCGTGCGACCCGCAGCGTCTGCGCGACGAGCTGCGACGCGATGGCGCCGATGTCGTGGGTCTGGTCCATGCCGAGACGTCGACCGGCGTGCGCAATCCAATCAAAGAGCTGGCGGCGATCGCGCGCGCCGCGGGGGCGCTCACGATCGTTGACACGGTGACGTCGCTTGGCGGTCACGACGTGGACCTCGCCGGCTGGGACGTGGACATTGCCTATTCCTGTACGCAGAAATGCATTGGCGCCCCGTCCGGTCTCGCTCCGATTGCTGTCGCGGGTCCGGCGCGCCGACGGCTCGTCCCCTGCCGCAGCTTCTATCTCGATCTCGCCCTGCTTGAGGATTACTGGGTGAATCGCAAGTATCACCACACGCTGTCGTCCACCCTTGTCTACGCGCTGCGCGAAGCGCTACTGATGATCGAGGAAGAAGGTCTTGCGGCGCGACTCGCGCGTCACGAGCGAAACCATCGCGCACTGGTCGCAGGGCTCACCGCGATTGGCGTTGGCCTGCTGCCACCGGAGTCGGAGCGGCTGTGGACGTTGAACGCCGTTCGTGTGCCGCCGGGAGTTGACGAGGCCATTGTGCGCAACACGCTGCTGACCGCATTCAACATCGAAGTCGGTTCCGGCCTCGGTCCGCTCGCAGGCAAGATTTGGCGTGTGGGTCTGATGGGCGCGAGCTCGTCGCCGCAGACGGTACTGCAATTTCTCGCCGGCCTCGAGAGCGCACTCGAGATGCAGGGCTACCGCGCGCGAGGTGGTGCCGGCGTCGCGGCGGCTGCCCACGCGCTGCGCGAACAGCAGCCTGCCGCAGTGTAGACCCTCCTAGGTCGATGGCGGCACCTCCGGCACGACGCTGGAGGCCAGCGCCGGAGGTGATGACACCGGCGCCGGAGTTGCGCCGCCGGCGCCGTTGCCAGCGGTCGCGTCCTGACTTGGCTTGACGCTGCGTGAACTGCTGAACTCCCGCAGGAATCCAAGCACGCCCGCAGTCATCGCATCGCCGGATCCGCCGTTTCCCTGAACCAGGATATCCGGCACAAACCGCTGCGGGCTGGTCACCAGTGCATTCACCAGATTGACGATCGCCGTTCCGTCTTGACCGAGCGCCTGCACCTGCGCCTGGTAGCCTTTGGCGCGCGCCAGTCCAGTCGCTTCGACTTCCGCCGCCTTTGCGCGTCCCGTCTCGCTCGTGTAGTACGCCTCGCCGTCTGCTTCCTTCTTCCTCGCCGACGCGCGGTTCTCCTTGATGATGATGTCGACCTCGGACGCGGCGAGCTCGTTCTGCTTGTCGGCACGTCCTTTGGCTTTTTCCATGTCCACGCGCGCGACCTGTGCGTCCTTCTGCTCGGCGAACGTCGCCTTTTCCTGCTTCGCGATCTCTCGCGACTTCAAGACGACGACGATCTCTTCGGGGAGCGCCACGTCCTGGATGTACACGCCCTTGGTCTCGACGTTGTACTTGCGGATCTGCGTCTCGATGTAGGCCTGTGCCTGCTTCTGCACCTCGGCGCGCTGACCGATGAACCGGATGGCCTCCATGCCCTGCAGCGTGTCGCGGAAGTAGTTGCCGACCACGGCCTGCAGTACTTCGTTGACCAGGTTCTGCATCGTTCCGACCATCGAGATGACCTTCGGCGCCATCTTGTCGGCGACGTGAATCTGCACCTGCAGATCGATGGCGAACTCGAACCCCTCTTTCGACTTTGCCAGAATCTGCGACAGCTGCTGATCGAGGTTGTGCGCGCGCGAGGTCGCTTCGGCCCAGTTGAGCGTGAGGATCGCGGTTGGCACCATCTCCGCCTGGTAGATGCGCGGGTTGATGGTGTACTTGCCGGTGCGGAGCGGCTCCTGCCAGATCCCACGGTGTCCGGGACGCACGATCGATCCGAACTTGAACTCGTCGCCAGAGGTGTCTTCCGTCGGCAGTCCGACCGCCGCCTTGATCACCGCGACTTCACCTTGCCTGACGACGAGCATGGGCTCGAGCTCGACGCGCACAAGATATGGGTTGAGCACGTACGTGCCGTACAGCAGCGGATCGTGCTGCAGACCAATCTTGCCGCCCGCGTCGAGAAAGGCCTGAAAGTCCTGATAGTTGTTGTGCCGCGTGTTCTGGTTGCCGATGATCACATCGACAATGTCGGGATCGCTCTTGCCCTCCTGCTCCAGCCGTTTGACATCGTCGAAACGACCGAGGCGGCTGGCAATGTCGCCCGATTCGAGCGGGTCTCCTTCCTGGGTGATCACGATGCCGACCATGTCGATCGTGTTGCCCCGGTCGTGACGCGGTTGGATCACCGTGAGCTCGAGATCGTCGGGATTCAGTCCAAACGTGTTCGGGCCAAAGTTCTTGCGGTAGTCCTGATTGACGGGCAGACCGTAGGTATGGCTCTTGGTCAGGACGAGGAAGGCGACGGGGTGAAGCGGCAGCAAGGTTCCCGGCGGCAGCGCCGGCCGCTGCACGCCCTGTTGACCGCCGTCGGCGACAAACGTGCGCACGTCGGTGAACTGTCCGAACACCCGTTTGTAGATGGCGGACTTCGATCCGATCGGTCGGTGTGCTCCGACCTGGGAAATGACGATCCCGATCTCGCCTGGAGGAACCTGGACCCACGGATGCTTGTGCACGCGGAAGAGCGGCCAGAGCTTGAAGCGGTAGCCGGGCATCAAGAGATCGGCCTGATAACCCGCTTCGCCTTTGAATGCAATCGGCCCCTCGGCGACCTTTCCGCGCCCGTATCGTTTCTCGACCAGGCCAATCTCGTTCGGGCCGATACGGTGTCCGGAGACGAGCACGATCAAGACGACTAGAAACACCAACGCAAGCATTCCCAGCAACGCTGCCGATTGGAGCAGGAGCATCACGTCACCTATGCGAATAGTGGCCGGTGGTTGTCGCGAGCGGGCCACATCTTACTCGTAGATACGAGTATCCCGGTTCGAAGGTGGCGCAGGTGCTCTGCTTTGCGGCGGGCGGGCCTGCGTGTCTGCCGCGCGCCACGTCGCTTGGTTCAACAGCCGTTTTGGCTGCACAATGCTGGAATGAGGTTGCGCCGCGCCCTTCGCATTCTCGGTCGGGCGTGTGTGGCGCTGGCCGCGCTGGCCTTCCTCGTCCTGGCCTACGTCTTTCTGACGCTTCCTGATGTTCGTCCACTGGCGACCGCCAATCCGAAGTCAACGGCGTTCATGCAGCTTCGCGCGCGTGAAGCGGCAGCGCGGGGCAGGACTGCACGGCGGACGCAGATCTGGATTTCGTATACGCGCATCTCACAGAACCTGAAACGCGCGGTGCTGGTGGCCGAAGACGATGCGTTCTGGGAACACGAGGGCATCGATGTCGAGCAGATCCGTCGATCGATCGAGATCGACCTCGCCAAAGGTGCCGCGTTGCGTGGCGCCAGCACGATCACGCAGCAACTGGCAAAAAACCTCTACTTGTCGCCATCCCGCGATCCGTTGCGAAAACTGCGCGAGCTGATCATCGCCCGGCGACTGGAAGCCGCGCTCCCCAAGGCGCGCATCCTCGAGCTGTACCTGAATGTGATCGAATGGGGCGACGGCATCTGGGGCGCAGAAGCTGCGGCGCGCATCTACTTTCAGACATCCGCCGCGGCGCTGTCGCGGGAGCAGGCGGCGCTGCTCGCCGGTGCGATCGTGAACCCGCGCCTGTTGAGCCCAGCGCATCCAAACGGACGTCTGTTGCGCCGTCAGCGCATCATCCTCGGACGCATGGGCAGCGTTGAGCCGCCAGCACCAGTGCCGATGCCGACTCCGTCACCGACTGAAGATGCGGAGACGGAACCGTCACCACCCGAAGGAGCGTCATCGCAGCCGCCGGATCCGGAAGGATTTCCCGAAGCTGCGCCACCTGACACCGCAAGTCCCGAGACACCGCCGCCGTCGCCGCAAGACACTCCGTAGAGCGGCGCGCAGGTCCGCCTGACGTGGACCGCAGTAGAGCGGACCTTGTGAGGTCCGCCTGTCAGTTCGCTGCGTTGATTTCGAACAGCTGAGTAAAGTCGGATCGGTCCCCGCCGATGACATGGACAGTGCGGACAAGCTGGGCGATGGCGCTCCTTCAGCTTGACACATTTTGAAGGGCCGCCGGATAATTCCCCCGGCTCGACCCCTGTTCACCGACAACCGATAACGTTCGTGAAGCTCCCGTGGACACACGGCACGGCGTAATGTCTGTGTCTGCGCGGGGTGCGGTGCGCAATGATCAATTACACCGAGCGAATCTCACTGCTCATGGAAGACATCGTCGCGCGGGTGCCGACGCTGTCGTTCATCGACATGAGCCGTGTCCTGGTGTTTGCGCGCGCCGGCCGCAGCGACGCGGAGGGGGCGTACGCAACGTGTCATTGCGTCTCGCTTCCACCCAGTGAGCCGGGCTATTACTTCTGGCGCGACCGCGGCACGGGCAAGCTCACACGCCGCTCCGAGTGGTTCGTCACCAAATCGCCCGTCGTCAAGATCGGCACAACGTCGATCGACTACATGATCTCGTTCACGCTGCCGCGATTCTGCGACCAGATGCTGTCGCGTTCGCGGAAGCAGGTACACTACGCCGGGCAGCCGAACTGGATCGCGAAGCTCGATACGATCATCCACGAGCTGTATCACATCGACCCGAATCGCCCGGGCATTCGGCGCATGGAACGCGCCGACGGTACCGAAGCAGCCAATTGCCACGGTCACCGCTTCTTCGAAGACGTGGTGGAGATGGTGCATCAGTACGTCGAGAGCACCCCCGATCCAGCCGTGTTCGATTTCCTGCAGTGGGATCTCGATGAGTTGTCGACGCGCTTCGGCGGCGTGGTCGGTACCACGTTCCGTTCGTTCCCGTCCTATCCACAGCGCTATTGCGAAGTGCTCGATCCGCAGCCGGAATCGCCTGAAGGTGTCGCGTGCAAGGTGGAGCCGTTGAAGCTTCCGCGCGCCAAGACCATGTTCACCGAGGACGATCTGGTCATTCGCGAGTTCCTGACCAACACGTCACGTCAACTGCTCCGCAAGGGAAGGTTCTGCGCGGCCTGAACGTCGACGGTCATTTACCGTTTCACCACACATCATCCCTCCTGCGCGCAGCCGCCGTGACCGTGTGTCTCGCGTGGGCGACCCCGGCCTCCTCTCAGTTTTCACAGCCGTTGTTCCTCGAAGCCGCCAGAGACCCGGGACGTGCCGAGGTGCCGGCCACCGCCAGATCGCTTGCTCTTGGTGGCATTCAGACAAGTGCGGGTCTCGCCGAGGACGCCCTGACGAGCCCGGCGAGTCTCCTGCTGGCGCAAGGCACGGACGTTGTCGTCGCCGCCGGCGCGCAGGCGTTCGCGCGAGATGAGCTGATAACCACTCCCAGGCAGACTCCGCCCTTCGACCCGACGCGAAGGACGAGCGCGCCATCGTGGACGCCGGTCGGCCTGGTCGCCGCGGCAGCACGACGGTCAATTGGGCGGTGGCCGGCTTTCTCGATCGCTCCGCGCGCTACCGCCACAGCTTCGACACCGAGCGCGCTCGAGTGGAGGAGCTCCTGCTGTTTGGCTTCGGGTTCACGAATTACGCCCGCGGCCACGCGTCGATATCGATGTCGACGACGCGTGCGGGCGGCGCATTTGCGTTTGCACCGTGGAGAAAGCGACTGAGTATCGGCGCGGCGGTCTACGCGACGGGACTCGACTACGACGTCTCGGCGCTCACCGAAACCGAGACGTTCGGCAACTCGTCCTCGGACCCCGAGTTCCGCTACCAGAGCACGACGTTCGAGTCCGATCGCGTCGACCTGTCGGCATGGGGGTCCGGCCTGGCCTTCAGCGCGCTGGTGGAGCCCGTGCGATCCGTCGCTCTGTCGATGCGCTGGCGACGTGAGCCACGCTTTGCAACGGTTCGCGAACTGGCGCGACGTAGTGTTCTCGTCAGCGGTGAGCCTGGTTCGCTACTACCCGGGACGCGACAGGACGTGCAGTTTCGTCTCCCTGAAAGCTACGCCGTGACCGGGATCGTGTCGCTTCGCCGGACCATCCTCGTCAGCGAACTCGCCCGGGCGGAGTACAGCGCCGTCTTCGAGCCGGTTTCCGGGCCGGATCGGGCGGCGGTCTGCACGAAGCTCAGATCGATCTTCTGTTCTGGCTGGGCATTCACCACGCATCGAACCGTTGACGCAAACACGTGGCGATCGGGTGTCGAGCAGGCCCTGCCGCTGGGACCGACGGTACTGCGATTACGTGCAGGCGTGGCGTGGGAACAGGGTTATACGTTGGCGCGCGCATCGAGCGATCCCTCACGCACGGGAGGGAGTTTGCCAGCGCCACCAGTCGTCTCGGCGTTCGAGCCGCCGCGACAGGACCACACGTTACTGTCGTTCGGCGCAGGCTATCAGTGGGGAGTCTTCGAGGTTGCCGCCGGATTCGGACGTATCGAGCACCAGAACCGGTTGCTGATGGAGCTCAGGGTTCATAGCCGTTGATCCGCCCGACGACGTGGCAATAGGACCTGCTCGCGCGGCTTGGGGGCTGCTCTCCCCGATGCGTCATTTGCCGCTGCGTGTCTGCAGAAGATCTGTTCACGTAACACGCCGCGCGCCGATGTATCGCTTCTTCCAGTACTGGCTCGTATAGCTTTCCACGCGCACGACGCCGCGGGAGCTGGGCGCGTGCACGAACGCGTCGCCGCCCAACGCTATACCCACGTGAGACGCGCCGCCGCTGGTGTCGAAGAACACGAGGTCACCCGGCCGGATGTCGTCGCGCTCGATCTTCCGGCCGAGACCGTACTGGTCGCGAACTTCGCGCGGCAGCCGCACGCCGTTCTGCGCAAACACCCACTGCACGAAACCGCTGCAATCGAACCCCGACGGATCGCTGCCGCCATTGCGGTAAGGCGCGCCGCGATAGGACAACGCCATCGCAACGACCGCTGTCGTGGCTGGGCTTGGGGGCGCCGCGGCATCAGGCGGGAGTGCCGCGCCCGGAAATGGTTTCGGCACGGCACGGCTGCTCGCGCAACCACTGGCCATGGCACACGCGACGGTAAGGTGAATGAAGAACAGGCTGGTCTGCCGCTGCACCGCGGCTATTGTAACGTCGGCCCCGCCCGCGCGGTTCGCGGCAACAGCGAGTAACCTCGTAACATGCTGCCGGAATTGCCGTTAGGGTGGCCCGCGTCTTGACAGCTCAGATACGGTCCGGCATCATGAGAACGTATGGAGCAGGCGCTCCTTCTGAACGCGTCCTACGAGCCCCTCAAGGTCGTTGACTGGCAGAAGGCGGTCACGCTCTGGTGCCAGGGGAAGGTAGAGGTGATCGCGGTCCACGACCGCGAGATAAGGGCAGTAACGTTCACCTTCAAGCTGCCTTCCGTCATTCGCCTCCTCCGCTTCGTCAAGATCAAACGCCGCTTCGATTACGTGCCTTTCTCGCGGGCGAATATCTACGCCCGCGACCATCACACCTGCCAGTATTGTAATGAGCAACTCCCGACGTCGGAGCTGACCTTCGATCACGTCGTTCCCGTTGCTCAAGGCGGCCGGAAAGATTGGGAGAACATCGTCACCTGTTGTGTGTCCTGCAATCGCAAGAAGGGCGGACGCACGCCGGCCGAGGCCGGCATGCGGCTGCATCGCCATCCGCGGCGGCCTGACTCGGCGCCCGCGATTCGCATTACGATCGGGATCCGGAACGCGCCGGAGAGCTGGCGGGATTACCTGTACTGGAACGTCGAGCTCGACGACGAATCGTGACGAAAGTCAAAATTCGAAGCTCAAAAGTCAAAAGTAAGTCCCAAAGTACTTCTGACTTACTTTTGAGTTTTGCGTTTTGACTTTTGACTTATCGATGTCTTCCCACATCGCCTCGATCTCGCCGCTGAGAGCCGTCGAAGGCGGCCGTCTTACCGTCCGGGGTTCAAACTTTCCGACCGACGAGGTGCCCTCCGTCACCATCGGCGATCAGGCGGCGCGAGTGGCGTTTGCGTCCGGTAGCCGGCTGGTCGTCGTTGTCCCGTCGGGCCTCGATAGCGGCGCCACCGCGCTGCGCATCGAGAACGCGCCAGGGCAGACAGTGATGCTCATGGTCGGCGGCCAGTGGGCCACCGGCCTGCATCAGGTGGACAATCCGGTTTTCGACAGTCACGGAAATCTGTTCGTTACCTACAGCGGGTCACGCGGACAAGAAGCGCCGGTCTCGATCTTTCGTGTGACGCGAGCCGGCACGCGCGAGCCGTTCGCCTCGGGCATCGTCAACGCGACGTCGCTCGCGATCGGACCAGACGGTCAGCTATACGTGTCGAGCCGGTTCGAGGGCGCCGTCTACCGCGTGGCGGCCGACGGCACGCATCAACAGATCGCCTCGGATCTTGGCGTCGCGTGCGGCATCGCGTTCGACGCGGACGGGACGATGTACGTCGGCGATCGTTCGGGCACGGTTTTTCGCGTGCGCGACGCTCGTGCGACGGCATTTGCGACGCTGCCCCCGAGTGTGGCCGCCTTTCACATCGCCATGAGCCCCGACGGCGAGCTCTTCGTCGCCGCGCCCACGCTGGGTTCGTACGACCACGTCTACCGCATCACGCGCGACGGCGACGTGCGCGCGCTGCCGATGCCGTTCGGACGTCCGCAGGGTCTGGCCTTCTCGCCGGACGGACTGCTGCACGTGGTCGATGCCCTGGCGGGGTCGAGCGCGGTCTATCGCTTTACCAATCCCGACGCACAGCCGGAAGTGATTGCCACCGGCAGCGGGCTCGTCGGACTGGCGTTCGGGCCGGGTGGTGAACTGGTGCTCGCCTCGCACGAAACCGCCTATCGGTTCGAGCCCTCATGACGCAGCTGTTCGCGCGCAAGCCGATTTCCGAGCTGCAGCCACCGGAGGCGAGCGAACAGTCGCTCAAACGCGTGCTCAGCGCCGGCGATCTCATCATGCTGGGCATTGGAGCCGTAATCGGCGCCGGCATCTTCGGGGCGATCGGCACCGCGGCCGCCGGTCAGATGACGCCGACCGGAGAAGTCGTGCGCTACGGCGCAGGGCCCGCGCTTGTGTTCTCGTTCATCGTGCTTGGAGCCGCATGCGCGTTGGCGGCGCTGTGTTACGCGGAGCTTGCCGCGATGATCCCGCAAGCCGGAAGCGCGTATGCGTATTCGTACGCCACGCTCGGGGAGGTCGTGGCGTGGATCATCGGCTGGGACTTGATCCTGGAGTACGCCGTCGGCAACGTGGCGGTGGCGATTTCCTGGGGCGACTATTTCACGACACTGTTACGCGGCATCGGGGTGACGCTGCCCGTCTGGCTGACGACCGGCTATCGGACGGCGCTCCTCAGCTCGAATCCAGACATCCACGGGCTGCTCGACACCGCACCACGCGTGGCTGGTGTGCCGATGCTCGTGAACGTACCGGCGTTTGCCATCGTGATGCTCATCACCTGGCTGCTGTTGCGCGGCGCGCGCGAGAGTTCGACCGCCAACAACGTGATGGTCGCGATCAAATTGCTGGCGCTCGGTCTGTTCGTCGCGGTGGGGCTGGGCAACCTGCACGCGGAGAACTACCGCCCGTTCGCGCCCAATGGCTTCACCGGCATTCATCAGGGCGCCGCGATCGTCTTCTTCGCCTATATCGGGTTCGATGCGATCTCGACGGCGGCGGAGGAGACGACCAACCCGCAGCGCAATCTGCCGATTGGCATCCTGGGTGGTCTGGCCATCTGCACGTTGATCTACGTGATTGTCGGTGCAGTGCTGACGGGAATGGTGCCCTATCAGCAGCTCGCGGTGGCCGATCCGTTAGCACGCGCGCTCGAACTGACCGGATACACGAGGGCAGGATGGATCGTCGCGCTTGGCGCCGCGGTGTCGATGTCGGCGGTCCTGCTGGTGTTCCAGTATGGGCAGCCGCGGATCTTCTTCGCGATGGCGCGCGACGGGCTGCTGCCGCAGTGGGCGGCGCGCGTCGATCGGCGGACGCGCGTGCCGTGGGCGACCACCTTGCTGACCGGCATCGTCGTGGCCGTCGGATCACTGGTTGGCGACGCGGCCGAGACGTATGACCTGACGAACATCGGCACCCTGTTTGCCTTCGTGCTCGTCTGTGCTGGCGTTCTCGTGCTGCGGATGAAGGAGCCGTTACGGCAGCGGCCGTTCAAGGTGCCGCTGGTCTGGATTGTGGCGCCGCTGGGGATGGTGGCGTGCCTGTTCGTGATGCTCGGCCTGCCGCGCGAGGCGTGGGAACGCTTTGTCGTCTGGCTGGTCATCGGTGCCGCGCTTTATGCAAGTTACGGCTTCCGGCACTCGCGCCTTCGCAGCAATGCGAAATTCAAAATGTAAATCTCGCCGGTCTTCACCTTCGCCGGCATGCGGGGAATCCGGCGGTCTGAACCGTCAAACGTGACGGGCACGAGTTAAAATGGAGGTTTCGAGTTCCTCTCGAGCTTCCTGACCCATGGCGCACGACTGGATCGCGGTGCGCGGAGCCCGCGTTCACAACCTCAAGAATATCGACGTCGATCTGCCGCGCGATCAGCTGGTGGTCATTACCGGCCTCTCCGGCTCCGGCAAGTCGTCGCTCGCCTTCGACACGATCTACGCGGAAGGGCAGCGCCGCTACGTCGAGTCGCTGTCGGCGTATGCGCGCCAGTTCCTCGAGCAGATGGAGAAGCCCGATGTCGACCTGATCGAGGGACTCTCACCGGCCATTTCGATCGAGCAGAAGACGACGGGATCGAACCCGCGCTCGACCGTCGGAACGGTGACGGAAATCTACGACTACCTGCGGCTGCTCTTCGCCAACATCGGCACGCCCCATTGCTACAACTGCGGCCGGGAGATCGCGTCGCAGTCGCTCGAGCGGATTCTCGATCTGGTGCTGCTCTATCCAACCGACGCACGCATCAACGTGCTGGCACCGGTCGTTCGTGGCCGCAAGGGCGAGTTCAAGAAGGAGATGCAGGCGCTGCGTCAGCGCGGCTTCACCAAGGCTCGCATCGACGGTCAGTTCCGCTCTCTGGACGACGAGATCAAGCTCGATCGCCGCCGCAACCACAACATCGACGTCGTCGTCGATCGGTTGATCGTCAAGTCGGGGATCGAGCGGCGACTGTCCGAGTCGCTGGAGACCGCGTTGGCGCTCGCCAACGACATCGTCATCGTCAACACGTTCGAAGGCGGGGACCAGTTGTTCTCGCGCCGTCTGGCGTGCGTGGTGTGCGGCATCTCGATGCCGGAAATGACGCCGCGTGCGTTCTCCTTCAACTCGCCGCACGGCGCCTGTCCCGATTGTCAGGGGCTGGGGGCGACCTATGACTTCGATCCGCGGCTGGTCGTGCCCGACGATAGCAGATCGCTGCTCGCTGGCGCGATCGCACCGTGGGCGCGCGGCGATCGGAAGCTGGTGAAAGAAGCGATTACGACGATCGCGAACACGTATGGGATCGATCCCGACGCGCCGTTCGGCAAGCTGCCGAAGAAGCATCGCGAGCTGATTCTGGAGGGGCCGTCCGGCGTGGCGAAAGCGGCGAAGAGCGTCGCCAAGGCCGTCGATGAGCCGGTCGATGCCGACAACGAGGGGGACGAGGGGTTCGAGTTGCCGCGCCGGCGGCGACGCGGCGCCGGAGACGACGATCCGTTCGGCCGGGGATTCGAGGGGGTCATCCCCAATTTGCGGCGCCGATACGACGAAGGATCGTGGACGGTCCAGGAGGACCTCGAGCCGTATCGCACGCTGCGTGAGTGCCCGACGTGCCGCGGTCATCGGTTGAAGCCGCAGAGCCTGGCGGTGACGGTCAAGGGGCGCAGCATCGCTGAGTACGTGAATCTGCCGATCAGCGAGGCGCTCGATGTGTTCGAGAAGTTCCAGCTGTCGGAGCGCGAGGAGCTCATTGCCGCGCGAGTGCTGCGCGAGATCCGCGATCGCCTCCGGTTCCTCCATGAAGTGGGCGTCGGCTATTTAACGCTCAACCGCAGCGCCGCGACGCTCTCGGGTGGCGAAGGGCAGCGCATTCGACTGGCAACGCAGATCGGCGCCAACCTCACCGGCGTGCTGTACGTTCTCGACGAGCCGTCAATCGGGCTGCATCAGCGCGACAATCGCCGGCTGCTCGCCACGCTGATACGACTTCGCGATCTCGGCAACACCGTCATCGTCGTCGAGCACGACGAGGAGACGATCCGCACGGCGGACTACGTCATCGACCTCGGCCCCGGCGCCGGCGAACACGGCGGCCACGTGATTTTTCAGGGTCGACCGGCGGAGCTGCTTGGTGATGGAAATGGATCGATGACCGGCGCCTACCTGCGCGGCGAGCGATCGATCCCGACGCCGCGCGTTCGCCGGCCGTCGCCGTCGCTGAAAGGCGAGATCGTCATCCGCGGCGCGCGCGAGAACAACCTGAAGAACATCGACGTGTCCATCCCGCTCGGCACGCTGACGGCGGTGACCGGCGTCAGCGGATCCGGGAAGTCGACGCTGGTCAACGACATCCTGTATCGCTCGCTGGCCAAGACGATCTACAAGGCTGCCGCCGATCCTGGCGCGCACGATCGCATCGACGGCATCGAGCTGATCGACAAGGTGATCGAGATTGATCAGTCGCCGATCGGCCGCACGCCGCGATCGAATCCGGCGACCTACACCGGCATGTTCACGTTCATCCGTGAGCTGTTCGCGATGATGCCGGAGGCCAAAGCGCGCGGGTTCAAGCCGGGTCGGTTCTCGTTCAACGTGAAGGGCGGCCGCTGCGAGGCCTGTCAGGGTGACGGTGTCATCGCGATCGAGATGCACTTCCTTCCCGACGTATACGTCACGTGCGAGCAGTGCAAGGGGCGACGCTACAACCGCGAGACGCTGGAGATTCACTATCGCGGCAAGTCGATCGCCGAAGTCCTCGACCTGACGGTCGATCAGGCGCTGCCGCTGCTCGAGAACTTCCCACCGATCGCCAACAAACTGCGGACGCTGCAGGACGTCGGTCTTGGCTACATCGAGCTCGGTCAGTCGGCGACCACCCTGAGCGGCGGCGAGGCGCAACGCGTCAAGCTGGCGCGAGAGCTGTCACGCCGCAGCACCGGGCGAACGCTCTACATCCTGGATGAGCCGACCACCGGCTTGCACTTCGAAGACACGCGCAAGCTGCTCGATGTTCTCAACAAGCTCGTCGATCAAGGCAATACCGTCGTTGTGATCGAACACAATCTCGACGTGATTCGGTGCGCGGATTACCTGATTGACCTCGGACCCGAGGGAGGAGCCGCCGGCGGTCGCGTCGTGGCCACCGGTTCGCCCGAAGAAGTGGCGGCGAATCCGAAATCAGCCACGGGGCGATTTCTCAGGACGGCGCTCGGGACGGCGGCCTAGACGTTCGAATCGTTCGGAACGTTCGGACCTTCGGAACGTTCGGAAGAGCGCATTGAACACGCGAACGATCCGAACGGCCCGAACGATTCGCACGGCCCGAACGCGTTGCGCCGTGGTAATTTCGCCACAGTGCGCCGGAATCGCGCGTGGCTGAGGTGCCACACTCTGGTGCCGTCTCGCCCGGCACCGCGCGGGCATGTCTCAGTAAGATCCTAAGCTACAGGCATTTAGACGGAACAGGCACCACTGGTGTGAGTCGGCATTATTGTTGCTCTGTGAGGTGCCGCCCCGCCCCGTCGTCGAGAACCTGATGCACGCACAACGGACAATTCGTCGCTCGATCTCCTGCGCGGGGATCGGACTCCACTCCGGCCGGAAGGTCACACTGTCACTCAAGCCGGCGTCGGCGCACTCCGGCATCTGGTTCCGCCGTTCCGACCTGGGCGGGCTCGAGCTCCCGGCGACCGTGCAGCACGTGGGCGGCATTCACTACGCCACGGGCCTCACGCGCGATGCGGTCCGCGTCGATACCGTCGAACATCTGCTCGCCGCGCTGGTCAGTCTCGGCATCGACAACGTCGTCGTCGAACTCAACTCCCCGGAAGTGCCGATCATGGACGGCAGCGCGGCGCCGTTCATCTATCTGATTCAGGAAGCCGGTGTCCGGGAGCTCGGCGCGCCGCGCCGCTACCTCAAAGTCGTCCGTCCGATCTCCTTGTCGCGCGGCGACAAGCGGATAGCGCTCTATCCGTCCGATCACTTCAAGGTCACCTACAGCATCGCGTTCGATCATCCCTTGTTGCGGCATCAGTCGCGAACGGTGCGCATGACGCCACAGTCATTCGTCGACGAAATTGCGCCGGCGCGCACGTTCACCTTCCTCAAGGAAGTGGAGATGCTGCGCCAGCAGGGGCTGGCGCTCGGCGGCTCACTCGAGAACGCCGTTGTCATCGGCGATACGGGCGTGCTCAACAGCGGCCTGCGGTTCGACGATGAGTGCGTGCGGCACAAGATCCTGGATGTGATCGGCGATATGGCGCTGGTGGGTTATCCGGTGATCGGTCACCTGGTGGCGCATCGTGGCGGGCATGCGCTGCACACCGCCTTTGCGGCGCAGGTGCGGGAGGAAACCGACGCGTGGACCGTCGTGGAATCGCCGGCACGGCCGGCGGATACGCGGACTCCGGCTGCCGTCGAACGCCTGCTGCCTACTTGGTGAGCTTGCGCATATAGGCGTCAAGCTTGTCGTTCTCGTACTTCACCGTATTCAAGAACAGGCTTTCCAGCAGGTAAGCTTTTCGTTCGCCTTCGTCCATCTGCTCGATCAGGTGCGTGATCTCGCGAATCATGTCCTCGAACGAGCGGTCGAGGTCGCGCTTCGCCGTCACCTCGCGATACAGGGTTTCCATGATGGCGAGCAGATCGCCGTCGAGCGTGATGTCCGCGCCGGTGGTCGTCTTGATGGTGCGCATACTCGTGGCTGCCTAAACACCGAAGCTGCGAAGCGCCGACGCTTCATCGGGGTGGATTTCGAGGAAGTTCTGCGCGCCGGTCATCGAGAGCATCGTCTCGACGCGTTTCTGGACGCCGGCGAGCTTGAGACCGCCGCCAGCCGCGGTTGCCTGACGGTACAGGTCCATGAGGCAGCCGATGGTGGCGCTGTCGACGTAGGTGACGTTCGACAAATCGAGCACCACTTTGCCGCCGGCGCTGGTAATCAGCGACGAAATCGAGTTGGCGAACTCCGACAGGATCGGGTACATCAGGCGGCTTTCGTTGATGCGGACCACAGACACGTCCTGCTGGCGGTCGGTCGTCAGATTCATCCAGACACTCCCGTTCTTGGGATCTCTTCCTGCTGTTCACGCAGACGCTGAATCTGGCGCGCGAGTTCCGTGCGCCCGCGATTGATGCGCGATTTCACCGTTCCCTCCGGCAGCTTCAACCGCGTGGCAATCTCCTGGTAACTGAGCTCCTGGATGTCGCGCAGCATGACGGCGGTGCGCAGCGTCGGCGGCAGCTTGTCGAGCGCTTCGCGCAACATCTGCACGCGATCGCGCTGTTCGAGGAGCGCATACGCGCTCTTGTCGCTGGAGGCGGGCGAGAGCTCCGCCGGATCGATGTCGCGGTTTACCGTCTCGCGTTCTTTCCGCACGCTGCGGTAGTGATCGATGCACAGATTGCGGCTGACGCTGATCAGCCAGGTCTGAAAATTGGCGCGGCGATCGAAGGTGTCGAGCGACTTGAATAGTTTCAGAAAGACGTCCTGGGTGAGGTCTTCGGCCAGGTCGTGGCGACCGACGAACTTGTACGCGATGTTGAAGACCTTGCGCCAGTGCAGGCGGACGATCGCCTCCCACGCGGCTTGATCACCATTCAGGCAGCGCTCGATGAGGTCATCTGTCGCGGCGGGCTGCGTGTCGGGAATGTTGCGCATGATACCATGCGGCTGCAGGGTGGTTGGTAGATAGTAGATGGTGGATCGTTACCGAACTACCACCCACGAACCACCATCCAACAACCAGCTACGTGCATCTACCGTTTCAACCCACAGAAGAAGGTCTTGCCTGTGATGGCGTCAGCGTGCGCGCGATCGCTGACGAGGTCGGCACGCCCGTGTACGTTTACAGCGCGCGCGCCATCGGCGACGCCTACGCCGCGATCGACACGGCGTTCGCCGGCTTTCCGCACGCGATTCACTACGCGCTGAAGGCGAACTCGACGCTGGCGATTGCGCGACTGCTGAAATCGCTCGGCAGCCGCGCCGACGCCAACTCCGGCGGCGAAGTCGCCGTCGCGCTGCGTGCGGGGTTCGCGCCGAACGAGATTGTGTTCACGGGTGTCGGCAAGACGCGCGAGGAACTCGAACAGGCGATCGCGCGCGATATCGGGACGATCAACGCGGAATCAGCGGGCGAGCTCGATCGCATCGCGGCGCTGGCGATGGCCCAGCGACGGGTCGCGCGCGTCGCATTGCGCGTGAATCCCGACATCGACGCTCGCACCCACGCGAATATCTCCACCGGTCTGAAGACCAACAAGTTCGGCGTGCCGGTCGAGGATGCGCTCGGGATCTATCGCGAGCGGCGGGCGCTGCCGGGCCTGCGGTTGGTCGGTGTTCACATCCACATCGGATCGCAGATCACCACCGCCGATCCACTGCGCCGGGCGGCGCGGACGCTCGTGTCGCTGGCCCGCGCACTTCGTGACGAGCGGTTCGCGCTCGAGCACGTGGATCTTGGCGGCGGTCTGGGGATCGCGTACGAGGGACGGCCGATGATTACGCCAGCCGAGTACGCCGAGGCGGTCCTGCCGGAACTTCGCCGCGGCGGCATTCCCGTCGTGCTGGAGCCGGGCCGCGCGATCGTTGGACATTCCGGCGCGCTGGTCGCGCGCGTGGTCGACACCAAGCGCTCTCCGGACGGGCGTCAGTTCGCCGTGCTCGATGCCGGAATGACGGAGTTGATGCGGCCGGCCTTGTATGGGTCCTTCCATCGCATCGTCCCGGTGACACCGCGGCACGGCGACCAATCGTCCTGGGATATCGTCGGGCCGATCTGCGAGAGCAGCGATGTATTCGGCCGCGATCGCATGCTTCCGCACATCGAAGTGGATGATCTCGTTGCGGTGCTCGATACCGGCGCCTACGGCGCGGTCATGGCATCGAACTACAACCGCCGTCTGCTCGCACCCGAAGTGCTCGTCGAGGATGGCGTGTGGCGTGTGATTCGGCGGCGTCAGACTCTGGACGATGTGCTGGCGCTCGAGACGTGACCTCGAGTGCCGGAGTCCGTGTCGCCGCGCCCGCGGTGCACGCAACTGCACGGTAATCGCGCGGTTTGTGTTTGCTTGCAATTTCGATTGCGTGACGGGCCGGGCTCGTGATGGAATGCCCGGCATTCCACTTCGACAAGCGAGGCGCAGCGAACTGTGCGGCGTCGGCCATCGGCTGACGTGAGTGCGCCTGGCGTCGGACGTCTCTGTCGGAGCCGAGCTCGTTCTTCATCAACACGACGGATCAGGCGTGGAACCAGGTCGCCCTGGACACGTCCGCCGATGGAGTGTTCTCACGATGCGCACGCGGCTGTCTCTTCTTGCCTCCTGGATGATTGCCCTCACGCTCGCCATTCCCGGTCTCGCGCGAGGGCAGGCCTTTAGCGGCAACGAGTCCTCTTCCGCGAGTACTACGATCACCGGTCCTGAGGGCGACCTCATTGAAAGGTTCGTGATTGCCGCTGTTGGCACGGGTCCAGGCTCCATGCGTTTGGCGGCCGTCTACAATGCCGGCGGTTCTCGTGCGCGATTCGATACTGTGATGGGTTATGGCTGGACGCACAGCTTCAACACGTTCCTCGTGCGTCAGCCGGATTCCGTGTTTCGGTTCGATGGGGAAGGTCGGGTCACCCGCTACGCCGCTGGCGCGAATGGAACGTTCGCAACGCCGCCAGGATATTTCGATACGCTGACGCAACAGGCGGACGGTACGTTTACGCTACGGCAGAAGGACGGCGGCTCGCTGGAGTTCGCATTCGTTCCGCAAACATCATTCAGCGTCGTCGGGACGCTCTACCGCCTCACAACGATCATCGCGCCCGATGGCAACACGACCACCCTCACGTACTCCTCCGGCGATCTGACCACCGTTACCAATGCGGACGGTCAACAGATCGTGTTCACCTACACGAGGCCGAACAAAGTTGCGTCCGTGAAAGACACGGAAGGACGGGTGACAACGTTCCAATACGACGCGAGCGACCGACAGCTGTCGGCGATCATCGACGCCAATGGCCGGGTTGCAGCGTTTACCTACGACGACAGAGGCAACCTGGTGCAGGTGGTCAATGCGCTCGGAGAGGTCAGCTCGTATACCTATGAACCAATGTTCAACAAGGTCACGAGTTTCACGGACGCGCGCGGGCGTACTACGCTCTACACGTACGATCGAAACGGGAACCGGCTGTCAGAAACGGATTCGCTCGGCCGGACACGCTCGTTCACATACGACGCTCGCGGAAGGCTTCTCACCGAGACCGATCCCGATGGACGGATCAAAACCTATGCATACGACGACTTCGGCAACAGAGTCTCGGTAACCGACGCGGCTGGAAAGACGACAACGGATCGGTTCGCGCAGGAGATCACTCTGGCCGGTCTGCTGACGCAAACAGCCTCGACGACTGTGACGCTGACGCGAACGACGGCGGGCAAGATTCTGTTCGATGATTTCAACCGCAGCACGATCGGCAGCGGCTACGTGGCGGAGGGCATCGCCGGCAGCGGCTGGTCGATCGTGAACAACCGCCTGCATTTTGTCTCCGCGGCGGCCAACGGTCAGGCCTACCTGCGCAACACGAGCGTCGCCTGGTCCGGCAATGCGGTGTATGAATTCACGTTCCGCAACGACAGCTACACGGTCGTCGCGCCGCGCCTGGGCATGCAGAAGGCGCCGGGCACGGCGGGCAATCAGTATATTTTCGACAGCAATCACGGGGCGGGCACGCTCCTCTATCGTTTCGATCCGGCCGCGACCGCGCTGATTAACCAGACGGGGAGCTACGCGCTGAACACCGATTATCAGATGAAGATCAAGATCGGGGCGGGGACCAACAGCGTGCAGCTGTGGCGCAACGGGACGCTGATCGGGACGGGGAGCAACACGGCGCCGCTGGCGGCGGCGGGCAACGCGGTGTTCCAGGTGGGCAACTTCAACGTGGGCGGGACGGTGGACTACGACAACCTGTCGGTGTATCGAGCCACCACGCTGACGGTGAACGGCCCCTACGGCAGCTGGGGGCTGTACAAGAACGACGGAACGACGCTGATTGGCAGCTGCAACACGACGGCGGTCGTCGATTACGCGGAGATCACGTCGTTTCCGGCGGACTACGCCAACGGCTCGGCGGCCCAGATCAAGGTCTTTGCGACCGACGACACGACCTGCGCGGCCGCGCCGATTGCCTCGTACGTCGGCAGTCCCGGCAATCAGATCTTTGGCGGCGACGTGTTCAGCACGACGACGTCTTCTCAGCAGACGGTATTGGTGACCGACCCGAATATCTACTTCTCACCATTGAATTGGTACAAGGACGGCTCTAATTTCGCGCGAGTCAACACGTCAGGTGGCTATTTCAAACTGGGGTTTACGGGAACGACCATCAGTCTGACCGTCGATAATTCAGCGATGTCCGGCGATTACCCGTTTCTCTCGTATTCGATTGACGGTGGCGCGCTGCAGCGGCTGGCGCTGACGTCAGCGCCGGTCGTGAACTTGACGACGACCCCCTTGGCCGCCGGCAATCACAGCCTTGTCGTATACGTCGACGCTCTTCCGTTTGCCGTGAACCGCTGGACACCGATCGATCAGTTCAAACTGGTGAACATCCTCCTCGACGAAGGCGCTCTCACTATTCCGCCGTCGATCCGGAACAAAACGATGCTCGTTTACGGAGATTCCATTGGAGAGGGAACTCTTCAGCTGAGCCGCTCCAACACGACGGCGAGCATCAGATGGACCACGACATGGGACAAGTTAGTGGGAGACATGCTGAATGCGGAAGTTGGAGCGCTGGCGTACACGGGCCAGGGTTACGAAGACAGCAGCATAGGCGTGCCGAGATTTTCCGGAGCCTACAACTTCTATAGCAACGGCCTGCCGCGGGGATTCAGTCCCGAGCCTGACTATGTCCTGATCGAGCACGGTACCAACGGTGTGACCACTCAGGACGACGTGTCGACGATGATGACGAATCTGCGCGTAGCGATGCCGAACGCGTCGCTCTTCTTCATGGTTCCGTTTGGCCAGTTCAACAAGACCCCGATAGTGAACGCGTTCAACAGCCAATCGGATCCCAAGCTGTATCTGATCGACCTCGGAAGTCAGGGCGCCAGCGTCGTTGCGAGCAATAGCTTCGACGGCGTGCACCCCAATACCACCGGTCATTCGATTTTGGCGAACCTCGTCTACGACAGCCTGACGCAGGTCCTCAACCCACCGATCATTTCGGCCTTGTCTGCGTCCCCGTCGATGACGTCGGCGATGATTACCTGGACGACCGACAAGCCGGCGAATTCGCTCGTGCGGTACGGCACGAGTCCCGAGTCGTTGATTTCGACGGCGTCCGACTCCTCGCTGACGACCACACATTCGATGACCCTCACCGGGTTGAGTCCGACCCAGATCTATTACTACACGGTGACGTCGGCGGACCGGTACAACAACAGCTCGACCTCTGACCTGCAAAGTTTCCAGACAACGGCCACGGCCACGCTGACGCGGACGACGTCGGGCAAGATTCTGTTCGATGATTTCAACCGCAGCACGATCGGCAGCGGCTACGTGGCGGAGGGCATCGCCGGCAGCGGCTGGTCGATCGTGAACAACCGCCTGCATTTTGTCTCCGCGGCGGCCAACGGTCAGGCCTACCTGCGCAACACGAGCGTCGCCTGGTCCGGCAATGCGGTGTATGAATTCACGTTCCGCAACGACAGCTACACGGTCGTCGCGCCGCGCCTGGGCATGCAGAAGGCGCCGGGCACGGCGGGCAATCAGTATATTTTCGACAGCAATCACGGGGCGGGCACGCTCCTCTATCGTTTCGATCCGGCCGCGACCGCGCTGATTAACCAGACGGGGAGCTACGCGCTGAACACCGATTATCAGATGAAGATCAAGATCGGGGCGGGGACCAACAGCGTGCAGCTGTGGCGCAACGGGACGCTGATCGGGACGGGGAGCAACACGGCGCCGCTGGCGGCGGCGGGCAACGCGGTGTTCCAGGTGGGCAACTTCAACGTGGGCGGGACGGTGGACTACGACAACCTGTCGGTGTATCGAGCCACCACGCTGACGGTGAACGGCCCCTACGGCAGCTGGGGGCTGTACAAGAACGACGGAACGACGCTGATTGGCAGCTGCAACACGACGGCGGTCGTCGATTACGCGGAGATCACGTCGTTTCCAGCGGACTACGCCAACGGCTCGGCGGCCCAGATCAAGGTCTTTGCGACAGGCGATGCGACCTGCTCGACGGCTCCGACCGCCTCGTACGTCGGCGTCCCCGGCAATCAGATCTTCGGGGGCGACGTGTTTACGATTCAATGAATCGTTGACGGCCGTTGCGGCGGTTGGATTGTAGTACGTCGGACATCGAGCACCTCATCGCGTGGAACCGATGACGGGTCTGCTTATCGCATTCGAAGGCCTCGATCAGAGTGGCAAGCAGACGCAGGCCGAGCGACTGCGCGATCGATTGACGGCAACGGCACGACGTGTTCGTCTGCTGTCGTTTCCTGATTACACGACGTCGATTGGACAAGAGATCGGGCACGCCCTGCGCGGTCAGCGACAGTATGCGGCGGACGTCATGCAGCTGCTCTACGTCGCCAATCGGTATGAGTGGAAGCCGCAGATCGAAGGCGAGCGCGCCGCCGGCACGGTCCTCCTCTGCGATCGCTACCTGGCGTCGAGCATTGCGTATGGCGAGGCGCAGGGACTCGACGGCGGATGGCTGCGCGATGTGCAACGATTTCTGCCGCAGCCGGATCTCACGCTGTTGCTCGACATTGCGCCGGCGACCTCGGCGCGGCGCAAGACCGTCGACCGCGACGCCTACGAACGCGATCTCGCGCTGCTCGCGCGGGTGCGCGAGAGTTATCTGCGTCAGGTGAGTGCGACATGGACCCGCGTCGACGCCGATCGCGATCGCGAAGCGGTTGCGGAGGATGTCTATGCGGCAGTGACCGAGCGGCTGCGCCCCTGAGCCTCGCCCTCACATCGCCTTCACTTTGAGCAGACCAATCTGAATCAGCACCCCGGAGAAGTCATAGAACGGGCGCGCGTGCGTGATGAGCCCGTTCTCCGCCTCGATCAGCCACAGCAGCGGCACTTTAAATGGCTTTCCCGTCGCCGGCAGGCCGAGGAAGACGCCCGTGTGCGTGCCGCTCAAGGTCAGGATGTGCGCCGCGCGATTGCCGTCGATCAGCATGTCGCCGCCGACGACGGCGAGGTCGGGAAACGCGCTGAACCAGGCGTCATACACGCGCGCGGCCGCTTCGCGCCCTTTCGCCATGCCGCCGGCGGTCGGACTTTCGACGACGCAGTTCTCGCCGTGAGCCGCAATGAGCGCTGACGTATCGCGGTTGGCCATCGCTGTGCGGCACCGATCCAGCAACGCGATCATTTTTTCGCGCGTCATCATTCCCTCGCTTGCGTGAGCGCGCCATATACTGCGCGCCTGCGAACCCGGTTGTCCAGAGGGGTCAGGGTCACGACCAGGACGCCGCACCCCGCTGTCAGGATGGGAGTTCGCGACGTATACTTCGCGCGTTTTCCCAAGGGGGGACAGGCCATGGATCCGTCTGCGCGCGAACTTCTGATTCTGGTGCCCGGCTCGGCAAAAATGGCTCGCGGTTCTCAACGGGACCGTCTGGTGCGGGGAATCGTCACCACGTCCGAGCGCATCGCCATCAAGGCGGTGGACGAGGACGACGTGCCGGCCGATGTCGTCCGCCTGGCGGCGACCGCCGACCGAGACACGCATCAGATCGACGTGGTCGAGGCCTATTGGAACGATCTCGCACCGTCGATGCACAATGCGGGGGTGCGCACGAAGTTCATGCGCGGCACCTCGTTGCTGATCTACTGGGCCTATTCCGGCGTGTGGAGGGGATTTCACAATCGTCGATACCTCACGCTCGGATTGATCTCAGGAGCCGTCGCGCTGATCACGTGGTACTACGGCACGGCGGCGATGTTCGTGCAGGCGTTGGTCGCCGACGAGACGGCGCCGGGCGCTGTTCGCAGTGCGTTGGGGCCGCTCCTGCCGCTGATGCAGGCCGTCGGCACCTGGAAGGTGTGGGCGGTTGCAAGCATGGTAATGGGTTTGATTCCGGTCAACATGCTGATCGACATCCTCGACCTCGCGAAACGGTACTTGAGCAACGAGCGCACGGACGCTGACCAGGTCGGATTGCGCATGCAGATACGCAGTCGCGTGCGGGAGCAGATTCTCGCCGCGACCCAGAACGACGACTATAGCCGCGTGACGATCCTCGGACACAGCTTCGGGACGGTGGTCGCCACTGATGTTGTTGCCGACCTGCCGGTCTCGTCATGTCCGTTGCGATTCATCACCACCGGATCGCCGATCGAGCTGCTGAAGCGTCGGGCGGAATGGCTGCCGCAGGAGGCGCTGAAATGTCTGAGGCGCTCGGACCTTTCGAGCTGGACTGACATCTGCTCAGACGGAGACTGGTTCGCCAGTGGTGCCGACCTGCCGGAGCACGACAAAGTGCGCTCGTTGCGGGTGCCGATCGAAGGCACGTTCCTCGATCAGGTGTCCGGCCGGACGCACGGCGGGTATTTCGATCGCGACGAGGTGATCGCCGTTTTGGTCGAGCCTCCTGTCGCGGCATAGTCGTGCCGCGAAGACCGGAGTTAAACTTCGACGGAGGAGAGCTTTTCGGTTCGAACGTGTCAGGCGGAGGCCACACATGAAACGTACATTCGTGCTCGGAGCGCTGACGCTTGCGGGGGTGATCACCGTTGCGGCGGCCACTGTAATCGGACAGCAGCCGCCGGGTCAGGGTCGACCCGGTGGTGAGGGACGGCAGGGAGGTCGCGGCGGCGGTTTCAATTTCCCACCGGTCGGCAAGATTGAAAAGATCAACGACAAGCTGTATTGGCTGCAGGGGCAAGGCGGCAACACGGCCGTCTACGTCGCCGGCAATGGGGTCGTCATCGTCGATACCAAGCTCGCCAACAACGGACAGGCAATCCTCGATCAAGTCAAGACCGTCACCGACAAGCCGGTCACCCACATCATCAACACGCACACCCACGGCGACCACACGGGCAGCAACCAGTTCTTCCCGGCCAGTGTTGAGATCGTGACGCAGGAGAACACGGCCGAGAACATGAAGAAGATGGACGTGTTCAAGGATCCGGCGAACAAGAACGGGCTGGCGGACCGCACGTTCAAGGACAAGCTGACGCTGCTCAGCGGGAACGACGCCATCGACCTTTACTACTACGGCGCGGCGCACACCAACGGCGACGCATTCATCGTGTTCCGCAACTCGCGCGTGATGCACGCCGGCGACGTGTTCCCCAACAAGGGGCTGCCGCTCATCGACCGCAACAACGGCGGCAGCGGCGTGGCGTACGGCGAGACGATCGGCAAAGCCAGCAAAGGCATCAAGAACGTCGACAATGTGATCACTGGCCACAGCAGCACGCTAATGAAGTGGCAGGACTTCGTCGATTACGGCGAATTCAATCGCCTCTACCTGACAGCGGCGCGCGACGCGCTGAAGAAGGGACAGACGCCGGAGCAGGCGGCGATGGAGTTCAAGCTCCCCGACAAGTTCAAGGACTACACGATTACCGGCGGTCGCGGTGGTCCCGGCGGCAATTTCGGCATCATCTTCGAGGAGCTGGGTAAGAAGTAACCGTGTAATGTCGAAGGCTGATTGTCGGTTGCAGATTCATCGATGGAATATCGAAGGTCGAAGGTCGATTACTTCTGAAGTATTCAACAGTCGTCATTCGGCATTCAGTCAATGAATCGTCACTCTGCAATCAGCCTTCGTCATTGAAGCTCTCTCGCTGCCGCCGTCAGTGCGCGCACTTCGCGCACTCCCGCCGCCAGTAACACCTCCGCGCACGCATGCAGCGTCGCGCCCGTGGTCCGCACATCATCCACGAGTACCACGATCCGATCGCGGAGCAGACGCTCGCGTGTCGTGGTCGAAAGCAGCGGCGACAGCCTGAACGCACCGGCGACGTTTCGACGCCGGGCGGCGGCGGTCAGCCCGCTCTGCGAGACCGTCGCGCGCGTGCGCCAGAGCGCGTGCACGACCGGCGGACCGAGCGTCCGGGACAAGTCTGCTGCCTGATTGAAGCCACGACGGAAGTGCCGCCACGGATGGAGCGGCACGGGGACGATGGTGTGCGCGTCGCGCAAGACGTCGGCCCCAACCGAGTGCATCAGGTCGCCGATCGGTCCCGCCAGCGAGCGACGCCCTTCGTACTTGAACGCGTGAATGGCGGACCGGAGAGGACCCTCGAAATCGCCTCCGGCTCGGGCGAGCGTAATCGCGTCGCTGAACGATGAATGTGCCTGCGCGGGCGCGATCATGTTCCAGCACCCTCGGCACACGCACCCACGTGTTGGTTCGTCCAGCGCGCGGTCGCACGACGCGCAGCGCGGCGCGAGCGCCACCGCGATCAAGGCGTCGGCGGTTGCGGTCAGCACCGCACGAAGAGTGCGCGGGGATGTCATACGCTGAAGGGCCGTTGAACGGCGGCCCGCGGGTTCGATTGGGAGTTGGGGCCTGGTGTGGACGGAAGCGAGTTGGGAGTTACGTCGCGGTCCGCGCCGTGGGCTCGTCGCCGAATTCGTAGCGGTCGGCGTTGCCCCACAGCCGCTCGAGACCGTAGAAGGCGCGGCACTCGCGACTGAAAATGTGTACGACCAGGTCGAAGTAGTCGAGCAGTATCCATTCGGATCGGTCCACGCCTTCCGACAGCGCCGGCCGTTCGCCGAAGTCGCGCTTCAGTTTCTCCTGCACCGAATCGGCGATGGCCGTGATCTGCCGCGGGTTCCCACCCGTGCAGATCACGAAGTAGTCGGTGAAACCACCGGCGTTGCGCAGGTCGAGCACCACGACGTCTTCCGCTTTCTTGTCACGCGCCGCGTCTACGGCGCCCATGACTTGCTTCGGCAGGCGTTGCGCTCGTAGCGCCCGTCGCGGTGCCGATGCGCGCGCGGTCTTGGCGGTCGCCGCTCGGACTGAGCTAGACGCTTTGCCGGGTGCTGCGTGTGTCTTGGCCATGCAACTCGCTTACCGCTCCATACAGATGATGCGCGCGAATATGGCGCGCGACAGTCGAGGGCATCAGATCGTCCACGCGATCGCCGGCGGCGATGCGCGCGCGAACAGTCGTCGAGGAGATGTCTCGCGTGCGCGCCTCTACAAGAATAATCGCGGTCTTCTCGCCTGATTCGCCTTCACTATCGCCGGCACGACGGACCCGTGGACCCAGCGCGGGGACGCGTTCGATTGCGGCGTTCAGGCCGAGGCCCGGGCGGGCGATCACGACGAAGTGGGCCGCGTCCAGCACCTCGGGAAACGCGTGCCAGGAGGCAATTTCTGCAAACGCGTCGCTGCCCAGGATGAAGAAAACCTGCGACGGTTGCCATCCTTCCAGATGTACGGTTCGCAGCGTATCGATGGTGTAGCTCGGTCCTTCGCGGACCAGTTCCGTATCGGACACCGAGTAGCCGTCGAGACCGTCGATGGCGAGTGCCACGAGCGCAAAGCGATGAAACGACGTCGCTCGCGGTTGGGCGGTCCGATGTGGAGGATCGTGCGAGGGAAGCAGGCGAATCTCGTCGAGGGCAAGCGCCCGCCGCGCCGCTGCCGCCGCATCGAGATGTCCATAGTGGATCGGATCGAACGTGCCGCCGAGCAGCCCGAGACGTCGCATCATGCGTTGCGGCGCGATGGCCTGGGAGTGATCAGATCGACGCCCTCGTCGTCGCTAATCGTCTCGACGGCGGCCGCTTCCGTTGCGCGAACAGCGGCGATCTCGCGCCATACAGCCTCGAGCAGCTCGTTCACGCCTTCGCCGGTCACACCCGAGATTCGGTATAACGGCAGCTTCGCTCGACGCACACGTGTTGCCAGTGCGTCCAGCCGCGCGGGCTCGTCGAGCGAGTCGATCTTGTTTGCGGCAACGATCTGCGGCTTCGCCGCAACCGCGGGATCGAACAGACGCAGCTCGTCTCGGATGACGTCGAAGTCCTCGACGGGGTCGCGACCCGAGGCACTCGAGACGTCCACGAGATGCACGAGCACTTTCGTGCGCTCGATGTGCCGCAGGAACTGATGTCCCAGGCCGACGCCGCGATGCGCGCCTCCGATCAGTCCCGGGACGTCCGCCATCACGAAGCTGCGGTCGTCGCTCATCGACACGACGCCGAGGTTGGGCGTCAACGTGGTGAATGGATAATCCGCAATCTTCGGACGCGCCGCCGAGACCGCGGAGATGAGCGTTGATTTGCCGGCATTCGGGAAACCGATCAAGCCGACATCGGCAATGAGCTTCAACTGCAGGCGCAGGAACTTCTCTTCACCCGCCTCGCCCGGTTCGGTCCGTCGCGGCGCACGATTGGTCGAGGAGACGAAGCGCGCGTTGCCGCGACCGCCACGCCCGCCCTGCGCGATGAGGACGCGCTGCCCTTCCGCGGTCAGATCGGCGAGCAGGTTCGGCTCGCCGGATGGCGGCTTTTCGTAGACGAGCGTGCCGACCGGGACCGAGATTTCCAGATCGTCCGCACTGACGCCGGTGCGGTTGGAACCCTGACCGTGCTGCCCTCGCTTCGCCTGAAACTCGGGATGGAAGCGGAAGTCGACGAGTGTGTTCTTGGTGGAAGAGGCGACGATGTAGACGGAGCCACCGGAACCGCCGTCGCCGCCGTCGGGACCGCCGCGCGGAACATATTTCTCGCGGCGAAAACTGAGGCAACCGTTGCCGCCGCTGCCGGCGGTCACGTGAATGTCGACTTCGTCAACAAAAGACATCGACAGGAATCAGGTATCAGGACTCAGGAATCAAGGTATCAGGAATTATCCCTGCGCTGAATCCTCTGATTCCTGAATCCTGACTCCTGACTCCTGAGGCTACTCGACAGGAATCACACTGACTTTTCGTCCGTGCTGGCCGTGATCCTCGAAGCGGACCTTACCGGCAATTTTCGCGAACAGCGTGTGATCCTTGCCGAGGCCGACGTTCAGGCCCGGCTCGAATCGGCGACCCTTCTGCCGCACGAGGATCGACCCGCCGGTGACGAGATTGCCGTCGTGGCGCTTCACGCCGAGTCGCTGTGCGTTGCTGTCGCGCCCGTTGCGCGAGCTGCCCTGCCCTTTTTTATGAGCCATTGCTACACCTGAATGTCGGTAATCCGCACGCGCGTCAGAAAGCTGCGATGCCCGCGCATCTTGCGGAAACCCTTGCGGCGCTTCTTCTTGAAGACGCGCAGCTTGGGGCCTCGCGCTTCGCCGTCGACTACGCCGATGACCTTGGCGTTGGCGACAAACGGAGCGCCTGCGACGATGCCGCCGGCGTCCTTGTCGACCAAGAGGACCCGATCGAACGTGAATTCGGAACCGGTCTCACCGGGCTTGCCGTCGATCTCGACAACTGAGCCGGGCGTCACTTTCAGCTGGCGGCCGCGCGCCTGAACAATCGCGTACACGTGCGTTCCCTCAGTATCTAGGAGCGGCCCAACTGGCCGCGCACAAACGGTTTAGTGTAGCACAGGCGCGGAAAGAGCGGCCCGTCCGCCCAGGACTGCGGACCTAGCGATTCAGATGGTGCACGCCGCCCGAGTTATCCGTGCGTTCGTGCATCACTTTCAAGAAATAGAGCATTGCGAAAACACTGGCGGCGAGCCGGAGCAAGAAAAACATAGGCCCGGCCTACTGGAGGAGGATGCGTGTGCCCTTGATCTTCTGGCTGCTGAGCGTGCTCAGGAAGCTCGGGATGAGGCGATCCATCAGCTCGAAGTAGGAGGAAAGCGCCGGAGTGGTCTGGTTGGCGTTGTAGAGAATCTCCTCACGGAAGTTCTCGGAGTGCATCACCGTCCCGGTGCGCCCGTCGATGAACACAAACTTCGGCCGCAGGATGTATCCCTTCCGCTCCATGTACTGCCGGACGGGGACCACGCGACGCCGTCCGAACGAGTCGTACACTTCTTCTTCGCGCTGCACGATGCTGTTGCGCTGATGCGGCGTGAACATGACGGTGCCGGTCACGATCAACGGCTGCTGATACTCCTCGCCGATCTTCTTCCAGTAATCGACGTTGGCGAACACGCGCTCGTACGGCTCGAGATCCTTTTCGTCCTTGATTTGCGCCGGCGCGGCACCGCCGCTGCCGTTGCCATTGCCGTTGCTCTGCGTGCTGCTCGCATTGCTGCCGGATTCGTTCGCCACGTCCATCAGCGGCAGAACGTCGGTATCGATCACGCGCAGTTCCGATTTGGTTCTCAGCTGACTGCGCAGCAGCCGCGTCGTTTCCAGATTTGCGTCGACATCGTCAGTGCCGCCGGAGATGAACCCGGCGACCAGGACGCGCTGAAACGCAGACACGTCCAGTTTCGGACGGATCGGCGTCTCGATGGGGATCTCGTAATAGTTCGTGCACGCCGCCGTCAGCAGGACGAGTGCGGCACTACTGAGCGTCCTTGCGAGTCGTGCGGTCATTGATTTCCTTGAACAGCTCGTAGTTCTGTTTGATGTAGCTGTTGTTCGGCTCGAGCTGCAACGCCTTCTCGTACGCGGCGCGAGCTTTGTCCAGCTCACCCTCGTGCTCGTATGCGATCGCCAGATTGTTGTGCGCGGCGGCGTAGGTGGGATCGATTTGCGTGGCTCGTTCCCAGCGATAAATCGCTTCGCGCCACAGTCCCTTTTGCGCGACGGAGATGCCGAACTCCACCTGCTTTTTGGCGTCGCTGCGCGTGTCGGCCGCCAGCGGCGAAGCCGCCATCGTGAAGAGCAACGCCGCGAGCAAAGCATGGAAGCGCATGCGGGAAATGGACCTCACTATATTTCTGCGTCGAGCGGGGCGCAAGCGATTCGCTCTTCACAGCTTACACCTGTTGAGCAAGCCATGTGCCACGGCAATAAAGAGCAAATGCGTCGGAAACGCCGGAGCCCGCGTCGGCCTGTCCGGTTTTGTTTTCGCGAGACGTCACCTTTGTCGTCCTTCGACTCGATCCGCTCGCTCCGGGCAGGCGCGGAGCGTATAATCTCGGCGTCGGGTCGGACGCGCAGCTGGAGTGTGTTCGATGCATCCCGACCTCGCCGTCGCTCTTTCGTTTGTTACCGATCTTCCGCGTCAGGCGCTTACCGAACGTCTTTCCGCCGACGACCCTCAGCTTCTGGAACGTGCCGCCGAGCAGCTGCCGTGTGCTCGGGAGGCGCGCGCTCGCGCCACGTCGGCTGGCATCGGGGTCCTCGCGTGGAACGAACCGCGATTCCCCGCCCAGCTGCTGGCGATTGCCGATTGTCCGCCTGCACTGTGGTACCGCGGATCGCTCGACTGCCTCGATGCGCCGCTGGTGGCCATTGTCGGTTCGCGCGCCGCATCCGCCGTTTCTCTCGAGATCGCGCACCAGATCGGTGCCGACCTCGCCCTGCGCGGCGTGACCGTCGTCAGTGGCTTGGCGCGTGGCGTCGACTCGGCGGCCCATCGCGGGGCGCTTCAGAAGGGCAGTACGGTGGCGGTTCTGGGGTCCGGAGTCGATCGCGTATATCCGGCGGAGCACGCCAGTCTCGCCACCGAAATCGCGAAGCACGGCGTGGTGCTGAGCGAATTTCCGCCGGGAACGCCGCCGCTGCCCTTTCATTTCCCTCTGCGAAATCGGCTGATCAGCGGGTTGTCGCGGGCCGTTGTCGTCATTGAGGCCTCCGCCAAATCGGGCTCGCTCATCACCGCTGGATGTGCGCTCGAACAGGGGCGCGATGTGATGGCCGTTCCCGGCAATGCGGCGAGCGGACGCAACCGCGGCGGGCACGCGCTTATTCGCGACGGCGCCGCAATCGTCGAATGCGCCGACGATGTCCTCATCGAGCTCGGGTTGCAGTCCTGTGCAGCGCCGGGCCACTCCGAAGTCGCGCGGTCGAGCGCCGATAAAGATCCTGTGCTGCGACAGATGGACGCCGGGCACGCCTACGATTTGGACGAATTGGCCACGGCCACCGGCCTCGAGGTCCCGAAGCTGCTGCCGCGAATTCTCGAGTTCGAGCTGTCCGGCCGGATTCGTCGCGTCGAGGGCGGCCGTTTTATCCGGTGCGCGTGAACGTGCTAGTGTGAAAACGCGAAATGGCTACTAAACCCCTGGTGATCGTCGAATCGCCAGCCAAAGCGAAGACGCTCGGCCGATTTCTCGGCAACAAATACCGGGTCGAGGCGAGTTACGGACACATTCGTGACCTCCCCGAATCAGCGGCCGAGGTGCCGAAGGAGATCAAGGAGAAAGACTGGGGTCGGCTCGGTGTGGACATCGAGAGCGACTTCACCCCCTATTACGTGGTCCCCAGCGACAAGCGGAAGCAGGTCGCGCATCTCAAGACGGCGGTGAAGGACGCGTCAGAGCTGCTGCTGGCCACCGACCCGGATCGCGAGGGTGAATCAATCAGCTGGCATCTGGCGCAGGTGCTCAAGCCGAAAATCCCCGTTCGGCGCATCGTGTTTCACGAAATTACGGAGGAGGCCGTCAAGGAGGCGCTGCAGAAGCCGGCGGCTGTAGACGAGAACCTCGTTCGCGCCCAGGAGAGTCGGCGCATTCTCGATCGTCTCTACGGGTACACGCTATCGCCGCTGCTCTGGAAGAAGGTGCAGACCGGCCTGAGTGCCGGGCGCGTTCAGAGCGTGGCCGTCCGCCTGATCGTCGAGCGCGAAGAAGAACGGCGCGCCTTCCACACCGGCGTCTACTGGGACATCGAGGCTCGCCTCACCGGCGAGGGGCGCGAGTTCACAGCGACGCTCGTCCGCATCGACGATCGACGCATCGCGACGGGCAAGGACTTCGACGCGCAGACGGGTGCGCTCAAGAACCAGAACGTACGGCTGCTCGACGAGTCGACGACGAATGTCCTGCTGGAGGCGATGCGTGGCCATCTGCCGTGGACGGTCTCATCGGTCGAGCAGAAGCCAGGGACCGAGCGTCCCGCACCGCCGTTCACGACGTCGACGCTCACGCAGGAAGCGAGTCGAAAACTAGGGTTCTCCACTGACCGGACGATGCAGGTCGCGCAGCGGCTGTTCCAGGGCGTGGACATCGGCAACGACCAGATGGAAGGTCTGATCACCTATCACCGCACCGACTCGACGACGTTATCGGACAAGGCGCTCGCCGAATCGGCGCGCGTCATCCGCGAGATGTTCGGCGCCGAGTATTACGACGGGCCGCGGCGATATCAGACGCGGGTGAAGAACGCACAGGAAGCGCACGAGGCGATCCGCCCGACAGACTTCCGCCTTGCGCCAAGCCAGCTCGAAGGCACGCTCGACAGCGACGAGCTGCGGATCTACGAGCTGGTGTGGAAGCGCACGATGGCATCGCAGATGGTCGATGCGCGCGTGCTCCGCACCACGATGGAAATCTCGGCGCAAGGCGCCACTGGGGAGACGGCGGTACTCACCGCCAGCGGCAAGGCGATCGAGTTCGCCGGGTTCCGGCGGGCGTACGTCGAAGGCAGCGACGATCCGGTGGCGGAGCTCGAGGAACAGGAAGCGATCCTGCCGCAGGCCAAGATTGGCGATCGCATCCACAGGGACGGCAGCACCCCGATCGGACTCATCGACGTCGAGCCGAAGCGACATGAGACCACACCGCCGGCGCGATTCACGGAAGCGTCGCTCATCAAGGAGCTCGAACGTCTCGGCATCGGTCGTCCGTCGACGTTTGCGCCGACGATCGCGACGATTGCGCGCCGCGGCTACGTGTTCCGTCAGGGCAAGGCGCTGGTTCCAAGCTTCACCGCGTTCGCGGTGACCAAGCTGCTGCGCGAGCACTTCGGGGACTTCGTCGAGACTGACTTCACCGCGGAGATGGAGGAAGACCTCGACGAGATCTCGCGCGGCGAGCGCGAGTGGATCGCGTTCCTGAAGCAGTTCTACTACGGCGACAAGAAACATCGCGGCCTGTTGCCGGCGGTGGAGCACGGCGTGGAGAAGGCCGACTATCCGGTCCTCGATCTTGGGACCGACGCGGAGAGCGGTGAAGCGGTGCGCGTGCGCATTGGCAGGTTTGGTCCGTTCGTGCAGATGGGTGAAGGCGGTCCGGGCCGAACCGCCTCGCTGCCGGACGACGTCGCGCCCGCCGATCTCACCGTCGACAAGGCGCTCGAGCTCGTGCGCGCGAAAGCGGAAGGCCCGCGTCTGCTTGGCCTCGATCCGGCGACCGGTCAGAACGTGTACGTGATGACCGGCCGTTATGGAGCCTACGTGCAACTCGGCGAGACGCCGGAGCCCGCACCGAAGAAGAAGGGACTGAAAGCGGAGAAGCCGAAGCGCGCGTCGCTGCAGGCCGGTATGAGCGAATCGACAGTCACGCTGGACGAAGCGCTCACGCTCCTCTCGCTGCCGCGTGTCGTCGGTCTGCATCCCGACGACAACGAGCCGATCGTGACGAACTTCGGCCGCTTCGGTCCGTACGTGAAGCATGGCGACGAGTTCCGCTCGTTGGAATCCGACGACGACGTCTTCACGATTTCATTCGATGCGGCGCTCGCGCTGCTGCGCGCGCCCAAGCAGACGCGCCGTCGTCAGGCGGCGCCGAAGAAAGTGCTGCGTGAGCTGACGCAGAACGGGACGACGCTCAAGGTGCTGGCGGGCCGCTACGGGCCGTACGTGACTGACGGGACGACGAACGCCTCGATCCCGAAGACGATCAGGCCCGAGACGCTGACCTACGAGCAGGCGATAGAGTTGCTCGCGGCCAGGCGAGATGCGGCGCCCATGCCGAAGCGAGGCGCGAAGAAGCGCGCCGCCGCCGGCACACGCGCGGCGACACGCGCGCGCAAGCTGGTCGGCGCGTGATGTAGTCCTTCCATGATTCACATCATCGGCGGAGGGCTCGCCGGCTGCGAGGCCGCCTGGCAAGCCGCGTCACTTGGTGTCCGGGTCGTGATTCACGAGATGCGACCCATGCGACCGACCGCCGTCCACAAGACCGATCGACTCGCCGAGCTGGTCTGCTCCAATTCGTTTCGCGGCGACAAGCTGGATAACGCCGTCGGTCTGCTGAAAGAGGAGATGCGTCGCCTCGGATCGCTGGTGATGCGAGCGGCCGAGGCGACGCGAGTACCGGCAGGAGCGGCGCTCGCCGTCGATCGCCAGCGCTTCGCGCAGACGATCACGGAGGCGATCGGGTCACATCCGCTCATCACCGTCATTCGCGAAGAAGTCGTTCGCATTCCCGACGATGCCGCGATGTTTCCGCTCATCATCGCCACCGGCCCGCTCACCTCGCAGAGTTTGTCTGCCGATATCGCGACGCTCGTCGGCGGCGAGCATTTGTATTTCTACGACGCGATCAGCCCGATCGTCCTCGCCGAGACAATCAACCGGAGCAAAGTGTTCCGCGCATCGCGCTGGGGTCGCAGCATCCGCTGCAACGATGAGGGTAGGGAGGGTCTTGAGAGGTCGGTCGGCAGCTGCGGTGTCGACGATGGCGAAGGCGATTATCTGAACTGCCCACTGACCGACGAGGAGTACGGCCGCTTCTACGACGCGCTGGTTTCCGCCGAATCGGCCACTGTTCACGACTTCGACAGGGAGAAGTTCTTCGAAGGCTGCCTGCCGATCGAGGTGATGGCGCATCGCGGACGTGACACGCTCCGCTTTGGACCGATGAAGCCGGTCGGTCTCGTCGATCCGCGCACCGGTCGCCTGCCGTACGCCGTTGTCCAACTGCGCCAGGACACATTGGCCGGCGACCATTTCAGCCTCGTCGGATTCCAGACGCAGCTGAAGTGGGGCGAGCAGGCGCGTGTGCTGCGAATGATTCCAGGCCTCGAGGGTGCCGAGTTCGTGCGTTTCGGCATGGTCCATCGCAACACCTACATCAACGGACCGACCGTGCTGCGCGAGACGTGGCAGACCAAGACGCGGCCCGATCTCTTCTTCGCCGGCCAGATCTCCGGCGTCGAGGGCTATGTCGAGTCCGCGGCCTCAGGCTTGATCGCCGGACGCAATGCGGCAGCCCTGATTCGTGGCGAACAACCACGCACGCCACCGCGCACGACCGCCATCGGCGCACTGGCGTATTACGTCTCGCACGCCGATCCACGACACTACGACCCGACGAACATCACGTTCGGCATCATGGCGCCACCTGATGTTGCGGTCGGCAGACGTCGCTTGAAGAAGGACGAACGCAAGATGGCGGTCGCCGAGCGCGCACTCGACGCGCTCGATAGCTGGCTTCGCCACGATGTCGGCCTGAGGGCGGACACGACGATGACAAGGGCGTACGTCGTGTCCGGCGTTAGCCGGACCAACGAATGAAAGAGCAGCTGCGCGGATTTGTCGAATATCTCCGCCTGAATCGCAACGCGTCTCCGCATACCGTCGCTGCATACGAAAGCGACGTCTCGCAGTTTCTTGATTTTGCCGGGGCGCATCTCGACAAGAAGGTTTCCGCGCTCGAGCCCGACGACCTGACACTATCGGTCATCCGCGCGTTGATGGCGGAGCTGTACCGCCTTGGTCATTCACGCGCCTCGGTCGCACGCAAGGTGTCGACGCTGCGCACGTTCGGCCGCTACTTGCGACGTGAAGGGTGGATTGAAACCGATCCGGCGTCGCTCGTCGTGTCGCCGAAGCGCGAGATCAAGGTGCCGGCGCATCTGTCCGTCGACGAGATGGCAAAGCTCCTCGACACACCGGACGTGTCGGCACCGCTTGGTCGTCGCGATCGCGCGATGATGGAGTTGTTCTACGCCTCGGGCCTTCGCCTCAGCGAGCTGGTTGGCCTCGACCTCGACGACCTGAATCTCAATGCGCGCATGGTGCGCGTGATGGGCAAGGGTGCCAAGGAGCGGATCGTCCCGTTCAATGCCGCGACGGCTGATGCGCTGCGCGTCTGGTTGAAGGACCGCGCGGCGCTGCGCGCAGGCGGGACTCACCTGTCAAATCCCAAATCCCAAAGCCCAAAGCCCAAAGCCCAAAGCCCAAAGCCCAGAGCTCAGAGCCGACCCGTCCGCGGTAGCGGCGGAGGCGGAGAGCCTCTATTCGTGAATTTCCGCGGCACGCGATTGACCGGGCGCAGCGTGCAGCGCCTCGTCGCGCGCTATGTGGCCGCCTGCAGCACGCGCTTCGGCATCAGCCCGCATGCGCTGCGGCACTCCTTTGCGACGCATCTGCTCCAGGCGGGCGCCGACCTGCGCGCGATCCAGGAGTTGCTCGGGCACGTGCAGCTCTCGACCACGCAGCGCTACACGCACGTCAACGCTGCGCAGCTGCTCGAGGTCTATCGGAAGGCGCACCCGCGCGCGAAGAGCGGATAGCGCCCGCTCAGACGAGCGCGTTGGTCGTGGGATTCTGCGGCGGCGGCGCCGGTGCGGCGCGGCGGCCGCGCGGGAAATCGATCCGCAGCGTCTTGATCTTGTAGTTCATCACGCGCGGGCTGATGGCCAGCAGCTCCGCCGCATCCTTCTGCACCCAGTTGGACATCTTCAGCGCTTCGACCAGCGTCAGCCGCTCGACCTCTTCGAGCGGAATGCCAGTGGGTGGAATCTTGACGATGGAAGCTCCCTCTCGCGGCGAGCTGGTCGTTGTCGTGTCACCGAGCCGCAGGTCGTCGGCGACGATGTGCGTCCCTTCCGCCAGCAGCATCGCCCGCTCGATCGCGTTCTCCAGCTCACGGATGTTGCCGGGCCAGTGATAGCGCATCAGCAGCTTCAGCGCGTCAGGGTCCACGCCCTCAATCTTCTTCTTCAGCTCACCGGAGAAGCGCGTGATGAAGAAGTTGGCCAGCGCCGCGATGTCGTCCTTCCGCTCGCGCAGCGGCGGCATCTCGATCGCGACGACGTTGAGCCGGTAATACAGATCCTCGCGGAAGACGCCCGCCTCGACCATCGACGGCAGATCGCGATTGGTGGCGGCGATCAGCCGGACGTCCACCTTGATCGTCCGCGTGCCGCCGAGCCGTTCGAACTCGTGCTCCTGCAGCACGCGCAGGATCTTGGCCTGCGTGTTCGCGCTCATGTCGCCGATCTCGTCGAGGAACAGCGTGCCGCCGTCGGCCTGCTCGAAGCGCCCGATCCGCTGCTTGTCGGCGCCGGTGAAGGCGCCCTTCTCGTGGCCGAACAGCTCCGATTCGAGCAGGTTCTCCTGCAGCGCCGCGCAGTTCACCTTGATGAAGCTGCGGGAGGCGCGCAGTGAATTGTGATGAATCGCGCCCGCGATCAGTTCCTTGCCGGTGCCTGTCTCGCCGCGCACGAGCACCGTGGTGTTGCTCTTGGCGACCTTGCGCACGACCGCCAGGACCTTGTCGAGGGCGCCGCTCGATCCGACGATGCGATCGAACTCGTAGATGTCGCCCTGGGCATGACGGAGGTAGTCGATCTGATGCTGCATCCGGCGCATCTCGAGCGCCTTCTCGATCTTGACCTCCATCTCCTCGATCTCGAACGGCTTCTGCACGTAGTCGAAGGCGCCCGCCTTCATTGCTTCGACCGCGGTCGAGACCGTGCCGAACGCCGTCATCAGGATCACGGCGCACGATGGATGAAGCGTCTTGGCGCTCTTCAGGACGTCGAGGCCGGTGCTGCCGCCCATCTTGAGGTCGCTGACGACCACATCGAAAAAGCCCTCGTGCAGCTTCTCGATCGCGGCATTGCCCTGTGCCGCCTCCTCGACCTCGTGCCCGGCATCGGCAATCGCCTGTGCCAGGCCGCGGCGAAGCGAATCGTGATCGTCGGCAATCAGAATACGTCCCATGTTCGTGTCCTTCGTGATTCGAACTGCAAAAATGCAAAATGGCGCGATGCCGAAACGCCTTCACCCAAAGCGAACCACGGAGATCCGGACGCACAGAGAAAACATTCGATCAAAGGCCCCTGTGCTCTCTGCGCCGCCGTGGTTCGTGATCGCGCTTGCGTTTTGCATTTCTGCAAATAGCTCCGATCTATTCCTCGTCTCCCGCCGAGACCGGCAGCGTCACCTCAATCGTCGTACCCTCGCCCTGCACGGTGCGCAGGTCCAGCTTTCCATCGTGCGCGTCGACGATCTTCCGGACGATTGCCAGGCCGAGGCCCGAGCCCTGCGCTTTCGTCGTAAAGAACGGATCGAAGACCTTGTCGGCCACGTCGGGGGCCATGCCCGGTCCGTTGTCGGTGATCGCAATCCGCACCGCCTCGCGGCCGTCGCCACCGTCGTCCAGTCGCGTGCGCTCGGCGGTCACCGACACGCGCCCGCGACTCTCCATCGCCTCGTAGGCGTTGATCAGCAGATTGGTGAACAACTGCGCGAGCTGATGCTGGTCCGCCTCGATGGTCAGATCGGGCGGCACGAGCGTTTCGACCTCGATGCCGCCGCGTCGCGCCTTGCCGTCGGCCAGCGTCACCGCGTCGCGGACGGCCGCCGCGACTGACGTGCGCTCTACTTGCAATCGAATCGGCCGCACGAAATCGAGCACCTCCTGCACGATCGCGTTGGCCATCTTCGCTTCCTTGATGATGTCGCCGAGCAACGCCTGCGCCTCGGGCAGCTCGGGAATCTTGCGACGCAGCAGCCCCGCCATCACTTCGATGCCGCCGAGCGGGTTTTTCACCTCGTGGGCGATGACGGCGGCCATCTGTCCGACCGCCGCCAGACGATCGCGCAGCCGTTCCCGCTCCTCGAGTTGCTCGACGCGCGTCAGGTCCTTGAACAGCATTACGGCGCCGACGATCTCGCCGTCGTCGTCTCTGACGAACGCGAGCGTGTATCCGATCACCTTGCCGCCGGGCTTGAGCCGCATCTCCGCACGATTCGGCAGATGATTCAGATCGAACACGCCGGAGAGGACCCGAACCACGTCTGGATGCCGGCTCAATACCGTCGCGATCGGCGCGCCCGCATCGGATGCGGTCGGCGTGAGCCCGAAGATCCGATACGCCTCGTCATTGATCAGCGCCAGCCGGCTGTCGCGCGTGATTGCGAGCACGCCGTTGCGCATCCCGGTGACGAGATGCCGAAAAAAGGCATCGTCGATCGACGCGGCGCGTGTGGTCTGTCCGCCCGGAACGCGGGTTTTGATCGTGTCGCTTACAGCCATTGCATGTGCGGAGGCGCGTCGCGTGACACATCGACCGCCGTGATCCCTCGGGAGGCTCAGGGTGTGACGGTCCCGGACACCTGCGGCCGATGAGTGGCGCGCCTCGCGCTGTGAACTCGTTTGTGTAATCGGCCGCCGAAGAGAAAGGTGAAACGCGTCGTGAGAGTTACAGAACGGTAAGCCTAACGCAGAATTGGGGACCGCGACAGAGGTGAGACTACGATTCCGTGGCTGGTTGCGCCGCGTTGCCCTGTTCGGCTGCATGTTCCTGCAGGGCTTCCCACTGGCCCATCAGGTCACCGACTTCCCACATCAGCGCCTGGTGTCGGTCGACGATCGTTTTCGCCGCATCGTGGTCGTTATAGAAACCAGGCTGGGCCATGCTGGCCTCGAGCTGTTTGACCTGCGCTTCGCGATCCGCGATCCGAGCTTCGAGATCCGAGATGCGGCGCTGCAGTGTCTCCGCCGCGCGCTGACGCTTGCGTCGCTCGGCGTCATCACGTTTGCGTTCTTCGCGCGAGCGCGTGTCGCGGTGTGCAGTTGGAGGTTCGGCCTTCGCCTTTCGGACTTCGGGCCTGGTCTCTTGCTGCCTCGCAGGCGTTGGGGTTTGAGTCTTGGGCCTTGGGATTTGGGATTTGACAGCCCCCGCGTGTTCCTTGCTCCAGAGAAACTCCGAGTACGTCCCCGGATAGACGATCGCCTCCCCGTGTCCGACCTCGATAATCTTCGTCGCCAGCTTTTCGACGAAGTAGCGATCGTGGGAGACGATCACGAGCGTGCCGCCGTAGTCCTCGAGCGCGTCGAGCAGGACGTCCTTCGAGTCGAGGTCGAGATGATTGGTCGGCTCGTCGAGCAGCAGCGTATTCGACGGGCGTAGCAGCATTCGCGCGACCGCGAGCCGCGTGCGTTCTCCGCCCGACAACACTGCGGCCTTCTTGAGCACATCGTCGCCCGAAAACAGGAACCCGCCGAGGATGTTGCGGATCGCCGGCACCATGTCTGTCGCCGAGCCGACTTCGAGTGTCTCGTACACGGTCAGCGTCGGGTTGAGGCGCGTCGCTTCGTCCTGCGCGAAGTACTCCATCACCACCTGGTGACCGACCGCGCGTGACCCGCCGTCTGGCGCCTCTTCTCCGCAGAGCATTCGCATCAAGGTGGACTTGCCCGCGCCGTTGGGACCGATGAGCGCGATGCGATCGCCGCGCTCGATGTGCAGGTTGAGATTGCGGAACACCACCAGATCGCCGTAGGCCTTGCGCGCGTGCTTCAGCTCGAGCACGGTGCGGCCGCTCTTCGCGCAGGTCGGGAACTTGAAGTGAATTCGCTTGCGTTCGGGCGGCACTTCGATCGGGACGACCTTCTCGAGCAGCTTGATCCGGCTCTGTACCTGCGCCGCTTTCGTCGCCTGATAGCGGAAGCGGTCGATGAACATCCTGACGCGGGCGATCTCCTCGTCCTGTTCCCGCTTGGCCTGACGCAGCCGCTCGAGCATCGCGTCGCGCTGCTCCACGTATTTGCTGTAGTTGCCGACATAATCCATCAGCTTGCGGAGATGTAAATCGCTGATGCGCGTGACCACCGCGTCGAGGAAGTATCGGTCGTGCGAGACGAGGATCACGGCGTACGGGTATCCGCTCAGGTACTCCTCGAGCCAGTTCCGGGCATCGAGATCGAGATGGTTCGTCGGCTCGTCGAGCAGCAGCAGATTGGGGCGGCCGAGTAGCAGCTTCGCCAGCGCGATCCGCATCTGCCACCCGCCGGAGAAGGTTTCGCACGGACGCTCCGCATCGTCGGCGCTGAAGCCGAGCCCGCGCAACACCGTCGCGATGCGCAGCTCCATGCTGTAGCCCTCGTCCAGACGAAACCGATCCTGAAGCTCGCTGTACCGCGAGAGCATCGCATCGTGCTCCGCTTCCGGCACGGACGGGTCAGCAAGACGATGCTCGATGTCGTGCATCTCCGCCTTGATGTCGAGCAGCGGTTGAAACGCGCTGCTGGCCTCCTCGAACAAGGTGCGACCGGAATGCGTGAGCCCATCCTGCGGCAGATAACCGATCGTGAGGTTGGCCGGCTTGATGATCGCGCCCGAGTCCGCTTCCTCGAACCCCGCGAGCATCTTCAGCAAGGTCGTCTTGCCTGCACCGTTGGGTCCACACAAGCCGACACGATCGCCGTCGCCGATTTGCCACGTGACGTGCTCGAGCAGCGTGCGGTCGCCGAATGATTTGGTGAGGTCAGAAAGCTGGATCACAAAAACGTGCCTGGTGACCGCCGCTAGGCGGCCCTTGCTTCAGTATCAACTCCCAATCTCCAATTCCCAACTCCCAAGGAGCGGACGGGGATTGCGTGACGAACAGGCGCGTTGGGAGTTGGCTCAGTGACAGGGTTGGGAGTTGGGAATCTGCGGGCGAGAGCGCTCACGCCGCCGAAGCGCCGAGCGCTTTTGCCGCCGCCGCCAACACCTGCGGTACACGGAAAGGCTTGGTGAGATATCCCGCAACACCGAGATTGACCGCCTCGATCGCGCTCGACTCGGAGGAGAAGCCGGTGATGATGATGATCGGCAGCTCCGCGCGAATGCGCTTCGCCTGCTTGATCAGCGTCAGGCCATCCATTCCGGGCATCTTGAGGTCGGCAATCAGCAGATCGACACCCGTCGGGTTCTCCCGCAGCCGGTCCAGTGCGGCGCTTCCATCCGGTGCCGTTTCGACCTCGTAGTCGGCGAGCGCCAGCGTCTTCGAGAGCAGGTCGCGGATGCTCGCCTCGTCATCGACGACGAGCACGTGCGCGCGAGCGGCACGTGACGCTGCCGCCGCAGGTACCGGCTGCGGTAACGCCGCCTGAGGCATGTGCGTGCGCTGTGTATCGAGCCAGGCGTCGATGTCGCGTTTGCGAAATCGCCATTGGCGTCCAACGCGCACTGCGGGAATCTTTCCCGCCTTTATCAAGCGGTAGACGGTGCGGAGGTTGACCTGGAGGTACTCCAGGACCTCTTCCGTAGTCAGAAACACTTCATCGGAGGGCAGGTGCAGTGCCAAGGTGCCAGATTCTACCCTAAACGCCGTGAAGCAAACAACTTACGTCGTATGATGATGAGACAGGCCGTCTGCAGCGGCTGGCCGTCTTAACCCATAGCCCGGACCGCGGATCCCGGAGCTCGGTCAACTTGATGACGTGGACCGACGAGGAACTCGTCGCGCGCTCCCAAGGTGGAGACGTCGACAGCTTCAATCAGCTCATCCTCCGATGGGAGCGGCCGATCTACGCCCTGGCGTATCGCGTGATCGGCCGCGAGGAGGACGCACGTGATGTGTGTCAGGAAGCGTTCCTGCGCGCGTTTCGCGCCCTTCCGGGGTTCAAGGGGCAGGCGAAGTTCTCGTCGTGGCTATATCGCATCACGCTGAATTTGTGCCGCGACTGGATGCGGCGGCAAAAGCGCGCGCCGGTTTCGCAGATGCCGGAGGATACCGATGCGATGGAGCTGGCGTCGCAGACAGGTCCAATCGAATCGATCGAGGATCTGGTCGCGCGCCGGCAGTTGAGCGCAGCGGTAGAGGAAGCGATGACGCTGCTCCCGGACGAGCAGCGCACGGCAATCATCCTGAAGGAGTACCACGGGATGACTTTTCAGGAGATCGCCGATCTGCAGGGTTGCCCGCTGAGCACGGTCAAGACGCGGCTTTATCAAGGACTGTCCGTGCTGCGCCGGCACCTGGCGCGCAACGGTCAACTCGTGGACTGTGTCAACTGAACCTGTAATGGGAAGGACAGCCTTTCGACCACGGTTTCGCAGGCGAACCCCGAGGGTCATCGACGCGTGTTTTCAGCGCGTTGGGGTGGGAGCCAACGGGCGGTCGCTCTGGAAATCGCAAGCACGGACCAGCAACGCGAACTGGTGAAGCGAGTATGAGCGAAACGTATCACTCGGAACCCTTTCAGTGCGGCGATCCCGCGGGACTCGTCACGTATCTCTATGACGAGTGCGAGCCGGGCGAGCGCGAGGTGATCGCCGCGCATGTATCGGCCTGCGTCGTCTGTGCGGAGGAGCTCGCCTCGCTTGGCGCCACGCGGACGCAACTCGCGTCGTGGACGCCACCAGAGACGGCGGTTGGGTTTCGGATCACGTCGACCGCGCGCGCAAGCGACACCGCGCCGGATGTCGAGCGTGACCGCGAGAGGGGCAGAGTGTTGCGACCGGCACGCTGGTGGTCGCGCCCGCTGCCGGCGTGGGCGCAGATTGCGGCTGGCGTGCTGCTGTTCGCATCAGGCATGGCAATCGGCATCACACGTCCTGGCGCACGCTCCGCGACCATTGCGCCGACACCGGCAGTCGCCGCCGCGCAGCGGCCAGCAAGCGCCGCGCAGCCGGTGGCCGCCACCGCGCCGGCGCCTGCTGTGTCTGCTCGTGATCTGCAGGATCTCGAGCATCGGCTGCGAGGAGAAATCGCGCAGGCGCGCGCGACGACCGTAGCCGCGCCGCTCGCCCGTACGAGGGACGAGGATGTGCTGAAGCGCGTGCAGGCGCTGATCGCCGACAGCGAACAGCGGCAGCGTCGCGAGCTCGCGCTGCGGACCACGGAAATCGTTCGTGACATGGATACGCAGCGCCGCGTCGACATGGCGCAAGTGCAGCGGAACCTCGGGCAGATTCAGGATCTGACCGGCGCCGCGGTGCGCGATCAGAACGACATGTTCAACTACCTCGTGAAGGTTTCGCAGCGAGGTCGCTAGAGGGAGCCATGAAGACGTTCGCAACAGGATTGGCCGTCGTGGTGCTGGCAGGCGTTGCCTCGGCGCAGACGCCACGAGCCGAAGTCGACGCGGTCAAGGCGCGGCAGAAGATCTCGATGATGGAAGGGGTGCTCGAGCGTGCCGTGTCCAACGGCGCCGATAACGTCCTGCGCCAGATGCGCGAGATCGTCCCGGTGGCCGACAGCCCGCTGATGCTGATGGGGCAGCCGCACGTGCGCGGCTTCCGCCTGGACGGCTACGGCGTGTTCTTCGACGTCGAGGTGCCCGCGCTGCGATTGTCGATGGCGTGGGCGCTGCGCTACATGGTCGATCAGAACGGCGTCACCGCCGGCACGGCGGTCGCCGATCTTCGTGCGTTCATCAGTCAGCAGGCACGTGACCCGCGCGATCGCGAAAGACTCGAACGCGCGCTCCAGCGGATCGAGGCGCAGGTCGGTCCGGCCGTGCCACGGCCGGCGACGGCGAACACAGCGCCGGGCGCCGCGACGCGGGTGGCCGGGCAGGTGCCGTCGACGGCGCCGGCATTGATTGGCCCGGGCCAGGTCGATCCGGTCGTCATCGATGATCCGAACGAGGCGTTTACACGCGAGGTCAAGGAAGCGCTCGTCGAGGCGATGATCGAGAACAGCGGCCCGATCGCGATTGGCCCCGACGAGTATCTGGTTGTGGCCGCCCGCGACAACGCGCGAACGGACCGCCTGGCCGTGCCGAGCGACGCCGCCTCCGATCTGCACACAATCATGATCCGGATCAAAGGCAGCGATCTCGCCGCGTTCCGCGAGAGACGGATCACCATGGACGAGGCGCAAAAGCGCGTGCAGGTCCGCGAGTACTAAACTCTCCACACGGTGTCTAACGGGTCATGACGAACCCGTTGACTCCCAACCTTCTGACGGCCGTCGACGTTGCTCAGGCCGCCGTGAGCGGTAGTCGAACGGCGCTCGAGCCAACTCCCAACTTCCGAATCGAAGGTCGGGAGTTGGGTGTTGCCCTTCGACGTTGCTCAGGGCATCCCGAGCGCTACTCGAGGAATGGAAGTTGGGAGTTTTTGCTATGTACAATCGCGGGATGACGAGGCGCGCGCTGCTCTGCCTGGCCGCACTGGCGCTGCTCACTGGCTGCGTCCGGTCGCGCGACGTGCAGAAGGATCTGAAGATCATCGACGTCCGCACGGGCTGGTACGACCAGGGCATTGTCGAAGGCAAGAACAAGCTGGTGCCGAGCATTTCGCTCAAGCTGGAGAACGTCTCACCCGAGGACATCTCCAACGTGCAGGTCAACGCGATCTTCCGCCGCGTGGGCGAGCAGGAGGCGTGGGGCGAACACTTCGTCCGCGCGATCGACTCCAACGGCCTGAAGGCGGCCGCCACCACCGGCGATATCGTTCTGCGATCGACGCTCGGCTACACGGGTGAGGAATCGCGCGCCGAGATGCTGCGGAACAGCCAGTTCGTCGACGCGCGGGTGGAGATCTTCGGCAAGCACGGCTCGCGCACGTGGGCCAAGATGGGGGAGTTCCCGATCGACCGTAAGCTGCTCACGGCGCAATAAGGCATTTTCGATCTTTGAGTTTTGATCTTTGATTTGGCTGATGCGTCCGAATCGTCAATGCAATCAGAAATCACAGATCAAAGATCAAAGATGAGCGCGCCCGCTCCAGCGCTCGAGCGCCGGCTCGGACCGGTCGACGCTGCTGCCATCATCGTCTCGAATGTGATCGGTGGCGGCATTCTCTTCACGCCGCCGCAGATTGCCGCCTCGGTTCCCGGCGCTCTTCCCTTTCTCTCAACATGGCTCGCCGGCGGATTGCTCGCGTTTGCCGGCGCGATGGCGTATGCGGAACTGGCGGCGCTTCGGCCGCGCGCCGGCGGCGAATACGTGTATCTGCGCGAGGCGTTCGGTCGCCTGGCCGCCTTTCTGACGGGGTGGACCTCCTTCGTCGCCGGTTTTTCCGGCGCCATCGCGACCAGCGCCGTGGTTCTCGCCTTTTACCTGGGACGATTCGTGCCCGCGGCGGGCACCAGCACACCGTGGTTCACGTTGCCGATCATCCCGGGCGCGCTGACGCTGACCTTCTCGCCGCAAACCATCACCGCGCTGGCCGCGATCGCGGCGATGGCCTGGATTCACATTCGCGGGGTCGGCCCCGGCCGTATCGTCGGCGACGTGCTCGCCAGCCTGAAGGTGCTTGCGTTCGTGCTGTTCATTGCGTTTGGTTTTGCGTTCGGCATCGGCAGCGCAAGTCATCTGACCGAGAGCGCCCCGGTGCCGGCGAGCGGATGGCTGCTCGCATTGATCCCCGTGATGTTCACCTACGCCGGCTGGAACGCGGCGTCGTACGTCGCCGAGGAGATTCGGGATCCGGGCCGCAACGCGCCGCGCGCGTTCGCGCTCGGCACCGGCGCGGTGATCGCGCTCTATCTGCTGTTGAATGCGCTCTATCTCTTTGTCCTGCCGGTGGCGGAACTGGCGAAGGTGCGCGGAAGCGTGCTCGACGTGATCGCCGATCGGCTGCTGGGGGCCACTGCCGGCAACATCATGGGCCTCGTGTCGATCGTGAGCCTGCTGGCGAGCATCAGCGCCATGACCTTTGCCGGTCCTCGCGTCTACTTCGCGATGGCGCGCGACGGCCTCTTCTTTCGGTCGGCGGCGTCGGTCCACGGTCGGTACCGCACACCCGCCGTGTCGATCGTTGCGCAGTCGATCTGGAGCGCGTTGCTCGTCCTCTCGGCCAAAGCCGATGCGCTTGTCAACTACACCGGCTTCGCGATCGTATTGTTTTCAGGGGTTGCAGTGGTCGCGCTGTTCGTGTTGCGTGCGCGCGAGCCGCATGCGGAACGGCCGTTCCGCGCGTGGGGTTATCCGGTGGCGCCCGCGATATTCACCCTCGCCAGCGCCGCGATTCTGATCAATGGGCTCTATCGCGATCCCGGACCAACCGGCGCCGGCGCGCTGATCATCCTGGCAGGTGTTCCGTTGTACCTGTTGTTCCGTCGACGAGCCTGAAGGAAAGACTCGAGGAACTTTGTTCTCAGTTCCTCGGTGTCCGTGTGGTTCGGAAAAAGAGTCAGGGACGCAGCGGAAGCAAGTCGCCCCGATACGTCACCTTGCGTCCCGCGAAGATGCGCACGTCGATGTCCAGCGGGGCGAAGCCGGGCGCGACGATGTGGATCTGATGCGGGCCATCTTCGAGCCTCAGCGACTGGAAGATGCCGTCGAAGTCGTCCACCCGCCCGGCGAAATAGCCGTCCACGTAGACGTCGGCATTGCGCGGGCTGACGTCCAGTCGCAATTCTCCGGTCGGATACCCGTAGCTGCCACCGCCGTAATACGGGTAGGAGTCGTAATAGCCTCCGTAGTACGTCCGACCCCACGAGTACGGGTCGTAATAGAAGTAGCCAAGGCCAAACGCGCCGTACCCGTACGGGTAATACCGCCGCGGGTAGTAGTAATAGTTGTTGTAGACACGCGGGCGCACGTAAACCGAGCCGCGATCACGCCGGTCGTCGCGACGCGGCACCGAGCCGATTCGCGGAACCGCCTGACGATCGCCCGGGCCCGGGTCGCGACGCGGTTGCGCTGACCGCTGATCCAGACCTCCCGGTGCCGGTGCCGCGGCCAGCGGTGGGGCCGCTGCAGTGGCTGGTGCCGGTGCCGGTGGGGCTGGGGGCGGGACGCGGATGATTCTCGATCCTGCCTGGCGCTCCTCGGGATTGGGATAGCGCCACAGTGGTGTCGACCGCCTGTCGGGATCTCGAGGGGCTTGTGCGGCACGCGTGAGTGGTGGCGCCGCCGTCGGCGACGGAGGCGGTCCCGCCTCTCTGCGGCCGCCGTCGTTTCGAGACGTCGCCTCGCGAGACCCGCCTTGCTGACCTCCTCCACCCTGTGCCGATCCGCCTCCGCCTTGCGCCGCCGCGCCGGGGTCGCGTTGGCGACCATGCCGATCCTGAGCGAACGCGGGCGTGGCGACGACGAGCGCGGTGATGAGAGCGAGAATGCGCAGCGTCATACGATAAGGTCGAGCAACACTGCTGCCATCGACATAGGCGCTATTTTCACAGAAAAACGGTCGCGAGGCGACCTGAGGTTGGGCGATGTCCGCAGCAGAGGGCGACTTTTGAGGACAACCGAGCGGTGGCCTCGGCTCTGCTGCGCTGTGTGATACTGGCCGAGTGATTCACGCGACGACCATCCTGGGCGTTCGTCACAAGGACCGGACGGTGCTTGCCGGCGACGGTCAGGTGACGTTTGGCAACACGGTACTCAAGCAGGGCGCGCACAAAATTCGTCGGCTCTACAACGAATCGATTCTCGCCGGTTTTGCCGGTTCGGCTGCCGATGCCTTTGCGCTGTTCTCACGGTTCGAGGCCAAGCTCGAACAGTATCGAGGGAACCTCGACCGCGCGGCCGTCGAGCTCGCGCGAGACTGGCGGACAGATCGCCTCCTGCGCCGGCTCGAGGCGATGATGATCGTCGCCGATCGCAAGTCGATGTTCGTGCTGTCGGGCACCGGCGATCTGATTGAACCCGACGACGCAATCGTCGCCGTCGGATCGGGAGGCCCGTTTGCGATGGCGGCGGCGCGCGCCATGGTCAGACACAGCACGCTCTCGGCACGCGAGATCGCGGAGGAGTCGATGCGGATCGCGGCGGACATTTGTATTTATACGAATTCGAACCTGACGGTGGAGGAGCTATAGGTTCGGGACACTGTTCACCCTCACGAACCACGGAGACACGGAGAACACATGTTCAAAAGAAAAACTCCGTGTCTCCGTGTCTCCGTGGTTTGTCGAGGGTGAGGAAGGTACCCTTTAAAGTACGCGATGCCTATTTCCCTTCCGGAACGTACCGCGACCTCGGTCGGCGCACTCACGCCGCGCGAGATTGTCGCGGAGCTCGATAAATACGTGATCGGTCAGACCAAGGCGAAGCGTGCCGTGGCGATTGCGCTGCGCAACCGGATGCGGCGCCAGCGACTGGCACCGGATCTCGCCGAGGAAGTCACGCCGAAGAACATCCTGATGATCGGACCAACCGGGGTCGGCAAGACCGAGATCGCGCGGCGTCTGGCGCGCCTGGCGCAATCGCCCTTCATCAAGGTCGAAGCGTCGAAGTTCACCGAGGTCGGCTACGTCGGTCGCGACGTCGAATCGATGGTGCGCGATCTGGTGGAGCTGGCGGTCGACATGCTGCGCGAAGAGCGCGCCGAAGAAGTCAAGGACAAGGCGCGCGCCGCCGGTGAAGAGCGTCTGCTCGACCTGCTGCTGCCGCCAACACGAGCGCCGCTGGCCGGCGAGGATCCGGCCGCGATCCGCTCCGAGGCGACGCGCACGCGCGAACGGATGCGCGAGCAGCTTCGTGCCGGCCGACTCGACGAGCGCAGCGTCGAGCTCGAAGTGCGCGAGAGCGGCATGCCGTCACTGGAGATCATCGCTGGCACGTCGGTGGAGGAGATTGGCGTCAATCTCAAGGACATGATGGGCAACCTGTTTCAGGGCCGTACCAAGACGCGCCGCATGAAAGTGCCCGAGGCGCTCGAACATCTCGTCGGCGAAGAGCAGGCCAAGCTCGTCGACATGGAATCGGTCAGCCGCACGGCCGTGCAGCGCGTCGAACAGGCGGGCATCATCTTCATCGACGAGATCGACAAGATCGCCAGCCGCGACGGTATGGCCGGCGGCGGACACGGCGGCCCCGACGTGAGCCGCGAGGGCGTGCAGCGCGACATCCTGCCCATTGTCGAGGGCACGACCGTCAACACCAAGCACGGCATGGTCAGGACCGATCACATCCTGTTCATTGCCGCCGGCGCGTTTCACGTCTCGAAACCGTCGGACCTGATCCCCGAGCTGCAGGGCCGCTTCCCGATTCGCGTCGAGCTGGAGCCGCTCACGCGCGACGACTTCGTGAAGATCCTGACGGAGCCGCGCAACGCGCTCGTCAAGCAGTACATGGCGCTGCTCGGCACCGAAGAGGTGACGCTGACGTTCACACCCGGCGCCGTCGACCGCATCGCCGATTTCGCCGCACGCGTCAACGACACAACCGAGAACATCGGCGCCCGCCGGCTGCATACGGTCATGGAACGGCTTCTCGACGAGCTCTCCTTCGAAGCGCCCGATCTCTCTGAGCGCAACGTGACGGTCGATGAAGCCTACGTCGATCGCATGCTCGCCGACATCGTCAAGAACGAGGACCTGTCCCGCTACATTCTTTGATTCGTTCGGATCGTTCGACTCGTTCTCGTTCGACCGCCGCGTCGAATTCGCGTTTCGAGCCGTCCGAACGATCCGAACGACTAGACCGATATTCACCTGTGTTGAGCAACCACGGAGTTACGGCCGACACGGAGAACACGGAGAAGACCAATAATTTGCTCCCTGACCTCCGTGTTATCGAACTCCGTGGTCTCGACACAGGCGAGCTCTGGGACTAATCTCGCTTCCCGTCGTCAGCTCGCGGAACACGCGCTGCGCGGTCTTGATCGCCGCCGTGGTCTCGAACGACTGAACGCGCGGCATCCATCCGCGGTTCGAATACCCGATGCGCGCGTACTCGCGTCCCAGTGATTCCTCGTCAACGACAGCCGGCGCGTCGGCGATTTCGACGGCATGGCGCAGCTCGTGTCCGATGATGGCGATCTGACGGGCGGCGTCGGGATAGGGGGCGATGCGAATGCGGACGTAACGGGCGCCGGGAGCGGCGCCGACAAACGTCAAGCGTCCATCGAGCCCTCGTGGTCCGTAGGGATCTGCGTCCACGTACACGATCAGGTCGGAGTGTGTCAGACGATCGACGAGCGCCTGGAAGGTCGACGACAAACGCACGCCGTCGTGAATGAGCTTCGCCAGCCTGGCGTCAGTCGTTCGAATCGGGGAATCGCGATGAGCGGAGTAGTCCGCGCGCGCTTCGGCGCGCAGCGAGATTGCGAGCAAGATGACAGCGGGAACGAGAGGGTGTGTCCAAGGCATGGTGGCGCTTTGCAGGGGCAAATGCCGAGCCACGACGACCCTCGGTGGAAATACCTTGGAATCGCCGGTTTCGCGCGAAGATCCGCTACAATAGCCACACGGACGTTCCCGCATGAAACCCACAGAAGGGTGGGGACGCTGGCCGGGATCTACAAAACCGTAGGAATTGGGAGGACGCGCCGTTCTCCCAGCCGCAGGCCCCTAGACGTGCAGGCGGGTTGATGCGTCGCTCCACGCGTCGAGCGACGACAGCGACGGATGTAACAACCCTCGACCGCGCAAAGATGTAGGAGGCCTGAATATGCCTGCCGCCAAAACCGGTTCCGACGCGACCACCGCCGCGCGTGACGCGCGCCGGCTCTCGACCCTGCTCGAAGTCAGTCAAGCGCTCTCGGGCACGCTCAATCTCAAATCGGCACTGCAGCGCGTGCTGGCGACGCTGATCCGCCAGCACAACGTCGTTCGCGGGATGATCACGCTGCTGCGCGATGGCGAGCTGCTGGTCGAGGCGTCGGAAGGGTTCGAAGATCGCGCGCGCGCGATCCGCATCAAGGTGGGTGAGGGCATTACCGGCAAGGTCGTCGAAAGCGGCAAGCCGATTGTCGTGCCGCGCGTCAGCAAGGAGCCGAGCTTCCTCAACCTGGCGCCGCGGCGTCCCGATCACACCAAGCAGGAGCTCACCTTCATCTGTGTGCCGATCCTGCAGAACCGCACCGCTGTCGGCGCCATGGCAGTCGATCTTCGCTTCAAGCCGGAGCGCGACTACGACAGCAGCGTGAAGTTTTTCGGCGTGGTCAGCTCGATGATCGCGCAGGCGCTCAACGTGCAACGCAGCGTCGAAGAGGAACGGCGCCGGCTGCTCGACGAGAACACCCATCTGCGCCAGGAGCTGCGCGAGCGCTACGACTTCTCCAACATCATCGGGACGAGCGGACCGACGCGGCAGATGTACGAACAGGTGGCGCAGGTGGCGCAGACCAACACCACCGTCCTGATTCGCGGCGAGTCCGGGACCGGCAAGGAGCTGATCGCCCACGCAATCCACTACAACTCGCTGCGCGCGAAGAAACCATTTGTGAAGGTGAGCTGCGCGGCGCTCCCCGACACGCTGATCGAGTCGGAGCTGTTCGGCTACGAGAAGGGCGCGTTCACCGGCGCCAACGCTCGCAAGAAGGGGCGCTTCGAGATGGCAGAAGGCGGGACCCTCTTCCTCGACGAGATCGGCGACATCAATCCCGGCACCCAGGTCAAGCTGCTGCGCGTGCTGCAGGAGCGCGAGTTCGAGCGGCTGGGCGGAACCGATACGGTGAAGGTGAACGTGCGTCTCATCGCCGCCACCAACAAGGACATGGAGAAGGCGATTCAGGACGGCACGTTCCGCGAGGACCTCTACTATCGCCTCAACGTCTTCACGATTTTTGTCCCGCCGCTGCGCGAACGCAAAGCCGACCTGCTGCTGCTGGCGGATCACTTCCTCGAGAAGTTCTCACGCGAGCACGGCAAGGTGATCAAGCGCATCTCGACGCCGGCGATCGACATGTTGATGGCGTATCACTGGCCGGGGAACGTGCGCGAGCTGGAGAACGCGCTCGAACGCGCCGTCCTGGTGTGCGACGGCGCCGTCATTCATGGTCATCATCTGCCGCCGACGCTGCAAACCGCCGATTCGTCGGGCACCGTGACACGTGTCTCGCTGAAGGATGCCGTCGCCGCGTACGAGCGCGACCTGATCCAGGACGCGCTCAAGACCACGCGCGGCAATCGCGCCAAGGCGGCACGCCTGCTCGACACCACCGAACGGATCCTCAACTACAAGGTCCGCGGCTACGGCATCGACGCGCGCCGCTTCAAGTCGCCAGAGGTGGGGCGCCGCGGCCCCGTCGCGGTCCTCGCCGCCGACCGTGACCGTGAGCCCCTTCGCGACTCGCAGCCTGCGGTAAGCTCCAGTTAGTGGAGCACGCACAAAATCCCAAATCCCGAATCCCAAATCCCAAACCCCAACGAAATCCCAACAGCGAGGTTGGGCGTTGGGCTTTGGGCTTTGGGCTTTGGGATTTGACAACAGCGCTTGCGCTCGTGTGCGCAGTGAGCGCAAGCGCGTGTGGAAAGAAAGGCCCTCCGCTCGCGCCGTTCGTCCACATCCCTGCCGCGGTTGAAAAGATCAGCGCGGAGCGTGTCGGGTCTGACGTTTACATCAAGATTCTGATCCCGTCGCAGAACATCGACGCATCCAAGCCGGCCGATGTCAGCCGCGTCGATATCTACGGATTCACCGGAACCACCCCGCCGGCACGCGGACTGTTTCTCGCTCAGGCGGATCGTCTGGCGGTGATTTCCGTGGTGCCCGCTCCACGACCGGGCGAGCCTCCGCCACCAGCCGCCACGCAACTGTCCGGATCGTCGCAAGGATCGGAAGTGACGCTGCGCGATGTGCTCACGGCCGACCAACTCGTGCCGAAGCCCCCGCCGCCTCCGTTGAAAACAGGGCGCAGACAGGCCACTTCGGAGCCCCCACCGACGGTGCGCCAGCCCGTTCCGGCGGGACCGGCGATGCCGCATCGCTTCTACATGGCGATCGCATTCAGCGACCGCGGCCGCTCCAGCCCGCAGGGCGCGGTTGCCGATCTGCCGTTGACGGTGCTGCCCGCGCCCCCGGCCGAGGTGCGCATCCGCTATACGAGCGACATGGTGCAGCTCGTCTGGGAACCATCCGGCGGATTGATTGGCTTCCTCACCGACCGTGCGCTGCCGCTCGAACAGGCGCCGTTCGACGACCTGGCTGCGTCGCAGCAGCCGCCGGCGGTGGCGAGCGACGTGCCGGCCGGACCGACGCGCTACAACGTGTATCGCATCGAGTCCGCCGATCCGCTGGCATTGCCCGCACGCAATAACGCAACGTCGCAGAGCGCACCGCGTCCGACGCCGCTCAACCCGATGCCGCAGACGACGCTGACGTTTGCAGACGCCGCGATGTTCGAGCGCACGCAGTGCTATCTGGTGCGTGCAGTACGTGGCGGAGCAAACGCGCTCGTCGAGGGCGACGCCACGCCGATGCAGTGCGTCACGCCAATCGATACGTTTCCACCGGCGCCGCCCGCCAATCTCACGGCAGTGGCCGGTGAGGGTTCGATCAGCTTGATCTGGGAACCGAATAGCGACATCGATCTGGGAGGGTATCTGGTCTTGCGCGGCGAAGCAGGCGGTGCCACACTGCAGCCGCTCACCGAGACGCCGATTCCCGACGCCCGCTATACCGATCGTGACGTGAAACCGGGCACGCGCTACGTCTACGCGGTAGTGGCGGTCGACGATCGCGTGCCGCTGCCGAACGTGAGCCCGGAGTCGATACGAGTGGAAGAAACGGCGAGGTGAACGCTATGAAGCTTTTCGTTGACACAGGGAATCTCAAAGACATCCAGGCGCTCGCCGACATCGGCGTACTCGACGGTGTGACGACGAACCCGTCGCTGCTGGCGAAAGAAGGTGGCGACTACAAGCAGATCCTCAAGCAGATCTGTCAGACGGTGCGAGGACCGGTCAGCGCGGAAGTCGTCGCCACCGACACCGCCGGCATGCTGCGCGAAGGACGCGAGCTGGCGGCGATCGACGAGCACATCGTCATCAAGGTGCCGTTTACCAAGGACGGCGTGAAGGCCTGCAAGACGCTGACGCAGGAAGGCAAGCGCGTCAACGTCACGTTGATCTTTTCCGCGACGCAGGCGTGGCTTGCCGCCAAAGTGGGTGCGGCGTACGTCAGCCCGTTCGTCGGTCGTCTCGACGACATCGCCACCAGCGGCATGACGGTCGTGCGCGAGATCGTCGACATCTTCGACAACTCCGAGTTCACCACCGAAGTGCTCGTGGCGAGCGTCCGTCATCCGATCCACATCGTCGGGGCCGGCCGCATGGGCGCCGACGTGGTGACCTGTCCGGCAGCGGTGATCGAACAGGCCTTCAAGCATCCGCTCACCGATCTCGGGCTCGAGCGGTTCATCAAGGACTGGGAGAAGGCGCAGGCGGCGAGGGTGTGACGAGAGACCCGGCTTCATTTCTCGAGACGCTCGAGCGGCGGGCCGAGGCGGGCGGCGGCGAGGAGCGTCTGCGCCGCCAGCGCGACGCCGGCAAGCTCACGGCGCGAGAGCGCATCGACCTTCTGTTCGACCCGGGCAGCTTCGAAGAGATCGACAAGTTCGTCACGCATCGCTGCCGCGATTTCGGGATGGGCGATCAGCTCATTCCCGGCGATGGCGTCATCGCCGGTCACGGGCTGGTCAACGGCCGTCTCACCTACGGCTTCGCGCAGGACTTCACCGTCTTCGGCGGATCGCTCTCGGAAACCAACGCCGCCAAGATCGTCAAGATCATGGATCTGGCGATGAAGATGGGCGCACCAGTCGTTGGCCTGAACGACTCGGGCGGGGCGCGCATCCAGGAAGGCGTGCTGTCGCTGGCCGGCTACGCCGACATCTTTCTTCGCAACACGCTCGCCTCCGGGGTCGTGCCGCAGATCTCCGCCATCATGGGACCGTGCGCCGGGGGCGCCGTGTACTCGCCGGCCATCACCGACTTCACCATCATGGTGAAGGGCACGAGCTACATGTTCGTCACCGGGCCCGACGTGATCCGCACCGTCACGCACGAGCAGGTGACGAAGGAGGAGCTCGGCGGCGCGATGACCCACAACGAGCGAAGTGGAGTCGCGCACTTTGCGGTCGACACCGATCACGACTGCCTGCTGCTGATTCGCGAGCTGCTGTCGTTGTTGCCGGGCAACAACCTCGACGATCCGCCGCGCGTCTCGCCGAACGATGCCGCCGACCGGGCAGACGAGACGCTGGACACGATCGTGCCGGCGGCGCCGAATCAGCCGTACGACATGCTCGACGTCATCCGCGCGATCGTGGACGGAGGCTACGTCCTCGAGGTGCACCAGCACTACGCCAGGAATATCGTCGTCGGATTTGCGCGGCTCGGCGGACGACCGGTGGGCATCGTCGCCAATCAGCCCTCCGTACTCGCGGGCACGCTCGATATCGACGCGTCTGTGAAGGGGGCCCGCTTCGTCCGCTTCTGCGACGCCTTCAACATTCCGCTCGTCACCTTCGAGGACGTGCCGGGATTCCTGCCTGGAACCGTGCAGGAATACGGAGGCATCATCCGCCACGGCGCCAAACTGCTGTTCGCGTTTGCGGAGGCCACCGTGCCGAAGCTGACCGTCATCACGCGCAAGGCGTATGGGGGTGCCTACTGCGTGATGTCCAGCAAGCACATTCGGGGCGACGCGAACTTCGCCTGGCCGAGCGCGGAAATCGCCGTGATGGGCGCCGAAGGCGCCGTCAACATTCTTTACAAGCGGGAACTGGATGCCGCCGCCGACGTCGCCGCCGCGCGTGCGGCGAAGATCGCCGAGTACCGCGAGAAGTTCGCCAATCCCTACATCGCTGCCGAGCGGGGATTCATCGACGAAGTGATCCGCCCGCGCCACACGCGCGCAAAATTGATTCGCGCGCTCGCCTCCCTCGAGACGAAGCGAGACAAGAACCCGCCCAAAAAGCACGGAAACATTCCGTTGTAGCCGGTGTTTGTCCGGAAATCGGCCCTAGTCCTTGCGCGGCCCGATGCGAATTCGCTGACGTCCCTGCTCGTCGGCGAATTCGCGATTGTCCTCGCACACGTACTCGAGCAGCGTGTAATTCGGCATCCGCTTGTACGCGTAGGTGACGACCCACGGCCGTTCGAGTGTGACGGGATCCTCGATCGTGATTTCGTCCCACAGGATGTCGGGCGAGACCAGCTTGATCCGCTCGCTGATTCGCATCTGCGGGGAGTGCGGCGTGTTCTGATACCGCACGTTGTCCTTGATACCGATGGTGTCGATCACCAGCGTGTCGCCCTCCCAGCGACCGACCGAGTGGCCGAAGAAGCCGGGCTCGACCTCATCGAGCGGCTTTTGCGGCTGATCCATGACGATGCGGCGTACCTGGTTGAAGGCTTCCTCGATGATGGTGACGCGTCCCTTGCTGACCAGGATTTCCAACGGGAACATGGCCGCCATCATCGCCGGCATGCCGTCGGGCAGACAGCTGGTGTATCCCGTTGCAAGCGGTTGCCCCTTCGCATCGGCCTCGCGTGCGCGCTGAACCGCGGCCTGCCACTCCGCGCGGTATTGCGGCTTGAGCGGCGGCGGCATGGCGGGCGGCGGCACGTTGGGAGGCGGCGCCGCATTGCCGCGTGGGCCGAAGAACATTCCGTAGCGCTCCCACGCGCCTTCGATGTCGAGTTGCGCGGTCTGTCCTGCGCGAGCCGAGCGCGTCGAAGGGACCTGCGCGAGTAGCGGCCGCGCGATCTGCAGGGCGGCCGCGCACGCGAGCATCGCGCTCACCCCGACGAGATGGCTGACCCGCGTCGAGATGCCCATCATCAATCCACCTCGGGAGTCCGCTTGTAGCTCCCGGCCGCCGGCACGCCAGGATCCAGCTTGCGGCCGTCGGGGAGCGTCAATTCCAGCAGCAGGCCGCCGGGATCGCCGTTGAGCAGCGGAGCGACCACCGCCTTCACCTGATCGCCGGCCTTGATCATGGTCGACCGCCACCCCAGGCGCTGCAGCATGTTGATGCTGGTGCACTCGATGCTGAAGTGTTGCACCGCGCCGTTGGCATCGGTCACATCGAGCTCGATGTACGCATGCGGGTTGGTCCACTGGAAGCGGGTGACGGTTCCTTTCAGTGTCCGCGTCTGCGTGTGGTCGAACATCGAGAACGAGTGGTGCGCACGTGCGATCACCGATGCGAACAGCACGAGTGAGATTGAGGCCATCGACACGATGCGTGTGCGACTCATGACCGTCCTTTCATACGAGTCTCTACCGTCGTCGTCACGTAACGCGCCGATTATCGCCGCCCGTCCCGACCGCTTCAACTGAGAGGGGAAGCTGGAGCTGGGAACCCCAGGAGCGTGGAACCAGGAACTCGGAACCTGGAACATCAGCGGTAGAATCCATTGTTTGCGCAAGATTCTGGTGGCCAACCGAGGGGAAATCGCGGTCCGCATCATCCGTGCGTGCCGCGATCTCGGCATTGCGTCGGTTGCCGTGTACTCCGACTGCGATCGCACGGCGCTGCACGTCCGCATGGCCGACGAGGCTGTGCCAATCGGACCCAATCCGCCCGCCGAAAGCTACCTGCGCATCGAGCGTCTCATCGACGCCGCGCGTGCGACCAGCGCTGACGCGGTTCACCCCGGCTATGGGTTTCTGGCGGAAAACGAATCGTTCGCCCGCGCCTGCCGAGACGCGGGACTGATCTTCATCGGGCCACCGGCCGAAGCGATCGAGCTGATGGGCAGCAAGACGGCGGCGCGACGAGCCGCCCTCGCCGCCGGTGTGGCCGTCGTGCCCGGAACGGACGAGCCACTCGGGTCGCAGACTCCGGACTCGGAGATCGCCTTGCTCGGCGATCGACTTGGTTATCCGGTGATGATCAAAGCCGTGGCGGGAGGCGGCGGCAAAGGCATGCGTCTCGTCGAGTCGGGCGCGCATCTGCCCGGCGCCGTTCGAGCCGCGCGCTCGGAAGCGATGGCTGCCTTCGGTGATGCGTCGATCTATCTTGAACGGCTCATCGTGCGGCCACGCCATATCGAAGTCCAGCTGCTCGGCGACGACCGGGGAAACGTCGTGCCGTTCGTCGAGCGTGAGTGCTCGATTCAACGGCGCCATCAAAAGGTGATCGAGGAATCGCCGTCGCCGGTGGCCTCGGCGGAATTGCGCCGAGCCTTGGCCGAGGCCGCGGCCGCCGTGGCGCGATCGGTCGGCTACCGCAACGCCGGCACAATCGAATTCCTTCTGGATGCGGACGGACGCTTTTACTTCCTGGAGATGAATACGCGGCTGCAAGTGGAGCATCCGGTGACCGAGATGGTCACCGGTGTCGATCTCGTGCAGTGGCAGATTCGCCTCGCGCGTGGCGAACGGCTGACGCTCGATCCGGCGTTGGCGCTGACGCCGAAAGGGCATGCGATCGAGTGCCGGATCTACGCGGAGGATGCCGACGCGGGTTTCATCCCCTCGCCAGGACGGATTGCGGCACTGCGCACCCCATCCGGTCCGGGCATTCGCGATGATTCAGGAGTCGAGGCGGGCGGAGAGGTGCCGACGTTCTATGACGCCATGATGTCGAAGCTGATTTCCTGGGGCGAGGATCGTTCGCAGGCAATCGCGCGGATGCTCCGCGCCCTGGACGAATACGAGGTCGTCGGCATCCGCACGAGCATCCCGTTTTTTCGATGGATGCTTCGTCAGCCAGCGTTTACGTCCGCGGCATTTCACACCGGCTATCTGGACGAGCTCTTGCAGCGGCGCGTTGGCGAGCCCTTTTCGACCTGGGATTCGTCCCTCGAAGAGGTCGCCGCGATTGCTGCCGCGCTGCACGCGGTCGAATGCGAACGCCCGATCACTGTCGCCGTTCCCGCCGGAGCCTGGAAGCAGCAGGCGCGTGTTGAAGGTCTCCGCGGGTGAATCTGGTCGTCGAGATCGGCGGCCGGACGCGGCAGGTCGAGGTCGAACGGGTTGGGCAAGGATGGGTCGCGACCCTCGACGGGCGTGCGGTTCATGTCGACGTGGCGCGGGTTGGCGATTTCAGATCGTTGTTGATCGCGGCGCTTGAAGGCGGCCCGAACAACGCGCGTCGCGATGGGAGGGCGGGCGCCACCGCCGGGCGGCCCGAAGCGAGCTACGACGTCGTCATTGACGATCGCGGCCGCGGCGAGTTGGTCGTGCACGTCCGCGGCGTCGCGATTCCCGTCGTCATCCGCGATCCCCGGGGCGCGCGCCACGGTCGCGGATCCGATGCGGCAACGGCAGGCGCGGGACACCGCGACGTGCGTGCGCCGATGCCTGGACGCATCGTGAAGGTGCTGGTCAGGCCGGGGGAGACGGTGAGCGCGCGTCAGGGGCTCGTCGTGGTCGAAGCAATGAAGATGGAAAACGAGTTGCGCGCGCCGAAGGACGGTCGCATCACAGACGTCCGCGTCACCGAGGGAATGTCGGTCGAAGCCAACGCGATATTGATCACAATCGAGTAATGCTCCGGCGCATCTTTACCCATCGCGTGACGGTGACCACGCGGCGCATCATTCGCGCGATCGTGGTGACGTGTGCCGTGATCCTCGCCGTCGCGTTCGTCACCTCAATCACCGTCGACCTCGGACCCTCGCTGCGGACGCAGGCAGAGAAACAGGGGTCGAACCTTCTCAAGCGAACCATTCATATCGGTCGGCTCGGCGTTCACCTCTGGCGCGGCGAGTACGTCGTCGAGGACCTCGTGATCGAGGGACTGACGCCGCAGTCACGCCCGTTTCTCACGGCTAGGCGCATAGCCGTGTCGATGCCCTGGAGCACGCTCTTCGATCGACGCGTGGTGTTCGAGGCGATCCAGATGCGCGACTGGCACATGTATGTGGAGCTGCTTCCCGACGGTCGCGATAACTTCCCCAAGCTGCCCAAGCGCGGCGGAGGCAAGCGTCCCTACACCATCACGCTGCAGTATTTCAGAGGCGCTGACGGCGAGTTCGTCTTCGAAGACCACGGCCTTCCCTGGAGCATCGTGGCGCGCAACCTCGAGGTAATCGTCGCCAAGCCAAACAGCGAGTATCGCGGCCAGGCCAAGTTCTCCAATGGCGCCGTGGCGATGCAGCAGTACGAGCCCTTCCGCGTCGACATGGCCTCCGAATTCAAGCTCGATGGCGACATCGTCCGGTTCTCTCACATCGACCTGAATTCAGAGGGTGCGAAGACGCAGCTGGTCGGCGCCGTGGACATCGGACACTGGCCCGAGCAGACCTATCAGATGACGTCCCGGCTCGACTTTGCGACGCAGAAGCGCATCTGGTTCAACAACGAACCGTTTTCGGTAAGCGGGGTCGGCGACTTCACCGGGACGTTTCACATGTTCAAGCAGCGCCTGCCCGACGGGCGCTCGCGAACGGGACGCGAGCTGAAGGGCACGTTCGTCAGTCCGGTGGCTGGTGTGAATGCGTGGCGGTTCCCCGATCTGCGCGGGTCGGTGCTGTGGATTCCGGAAAAGCTCGAAGTGAGCAATGCGAGTGCATCCGTTTACGGCGGTCGCGCCAACTTCGACTACCGCATGGAGCCGCTCGATCGCAAAGGGGTACGGGCGACGGCGACGTTCGATGCCTCATACCGCGACGTGAACCTCGCTTCGTTGACCGACTTTCTCGAGCTGCGCGGTATCAGGCTGGCGGGCCGATTGTCCGGTCGCAATCTGCTCGTGTGGCCGATCGGTCGCTGGGCCGAACATCATGGCGACGGCGAGATGCATGCGGTTCCGCCTGCAGGCGTCGAGCTGATGACGCGTCGAATGCCCCGGACCGTGGGTTCGGGCGCAGGCCGACCCGCCGCTGGTACCGCCGAAGGCGGAGCCGCCGCGCGAGCCGCGACTCCGCAGCCGCTCAGTCAACCGGTGCCTGTCGGTGGAGACGTGATCTACAGCTACGGGCCTGAATGGGTCGATGTCGCCGCCAGCCACGTCGCGACCGAATCGACGTACGTCGAGATGGAAGGACGAACCGCCTACGGCGAACGCTCGAAATTGGAGTTCCACGTCTCGAGCGCCGACTGGCAGGAATCCGATCGCGTGTTCGCCGGGATCCTGACGTCGTTCGGATCGCGTACCGGCGTGATCCCGATCGGCGGCTACGGCACCTTCGACGGTGTGATGGTGAACAGCTTCCGCACCCCGCGCATCGAAGGCACGTTTGCCGGCGAGGAGATGCGCGCCTGGGACATCGTCTGGGGCTCCGCGCAGGGATCGGCGGTCATCGAGAACGGCTACGCGGATGTGACCAACGTCGTCGTACGGTCCGGCGACTCGACGATCGACGCGGATGGGCGCTTCTCGCTCGGGTTCCCGCGCCGCGACGGCGGTGAGGAGATCAACGCGCGCGTTCGCATCAATCGCCGTCCGATTGCCGATCTGCGTCATGCGTTCAACCTCGACGCATATCCGCTCGATGGCCGCGCCTCAGGCGAGTTCCACGTCTACGGGAATTATCAGATGCCGCTCGGATTCGGCACGCTGGCGATCGCCGACGGCGTGGCGTGGGGTGAACCCTTCGGCACCGCCACCGCCGGCGTGCGTCTCGAGGGCGAAGGCGTCCGTCTCGACGACCTGCAGATCGCCAAGAGTACCGGCCGTGCGATCGGTGCCGCGTACGTGAACTGGAGCGACGCGACCTATTCGTTCAACCTCGACGCGCGTGGCATTCCGATCGAGAGCATCGCGCGGATCAAGCCATCGCCGCTGCCGCTCTCGGGCCTGTTCGATTTCACCGCAAACGGCAGCGGAAGTTTCGACGCGCCGCGTTATCAAGTGCGCGGCACGCTGCGCGACTTCTTCGTCGCGGATGAAGGTGTCGGTCAGGTGATCGGCGATATCTCGATCACCGACCAGGTCATGACGCTGAAGGTCGAGGCCGCCTCGCCACGTCTCGCGGTGTCCGGTGCGGGCCGGATCAATCTCGACGGGCAGATGAACACGGATATGAGCTTCACGGTGGCGGACACGTCGCTCGATCCGTATGTCCGTGCATTTCAACCCAGCTTGTCTCCCTACACGACCGCCGTCGCCAGCGGCACTATTCACGTCGTCGGCGAGCTGGCCGACATCGATCGCCTTCTCGTCGATGCGCGGGTCGAGAAGCTCGACGCGCGGCTGTTCGATTATCAGATCCGCAATGCGATGCCGATCCGGCTCGCGCTCGACCGCCATTCAGTTCGCGTGTCGGACATGCGGCTGGTGGGGGAAGGCACGCAGCTCGATGTGTCTGGCGTGGTCGAGTTGCACGACGAACGGATTGCGATGCGTGCCACCGGCGACGCGAACCTTGCGGTGTTGCAAGGCTTTGTCGCCAACGTGCGCAGCTCCGGCCAGGCGCGATTGTCAGCGTCGTTCGAAGGACCGATGCGGGATCCGGCCGTCACCGGCACGTTCACCATCGAGAACGGCCGGTTGCGCCATTTCGCCGTCCCGCACGCGCTGGAGAACATCGGCGGTCCGCTGCAGTTCGATTCGCGCGGCGTCAATCTCGACGGTCTGACAGCGCGCATCGGCGGTGGCCCCGTGCAGTTCGGCGGACGGATCGACAAGCAGGGATACCTGCCGGGCCGTCTCGATGTGACGGTGAACGGCCGCGACATGCGCCTGCGTTTCCCCGAAGGCATGCGCTCGGTGGTGGACGCGAGCCTGGCGCTGCAGGGAACGATGGAGAATGCCACGCTGACAGGCGATGTGCTCGTGCGCGATGCGTTGTACACACGCGAGTTCAACGCGGGCGGCGGCCTGCTCGATCTCACTGGCGGGCCGACCACTTCGTACGGGCCGACGTCGTTCGAGCCCACGCTCCCGTTGCGCTACGACGTCCGCATCAGCGTGCCGTCGACGCTGCAGGTGCGCAACCGGAATGCGCGGCTGGTCGCCGACGCCGATCTGCAACTGCGCGGCACGTACGATCGCCCGCTCGTGTTCGGTCGTGCGGAGGTGGAAAGCGGCGAGTTCCTGTTCGAAGGCAAGCGCTATCTGGTCACGCACGGCACGATCGACTTCAACAACCCGACACGCATCCAGCCGTTCGTCGACCTGGAGACAGAGGCGCGGGTCCGCGTGCCGGGCGAGACCTATCGCGTGACCGTTCGCGTGGCGGGCACCTTCGATCGTCTCTCGCTCGAGTTCAGCTCCGATCCGCCGTTGCCGGAGGTCGAGGTGCTGGCGTTGCTCTTCAGCGACGTGACGCCAGGTCGTGACGTCGAGTTCCGGCAATACAGCACCGACATCACGCCACAGCAGCAGCTGCTGCGCGAGCGCGCGACGCGCGCGCTCACAGGCGCGATCTCCTCCGAAGTCGGCCGCGCGGTGGAGCAGACCTTTGGCGTCGATACGTTCCAGCTGACGCCGTCGCTGGTCGATCCCAATGCGCAATCGACGCGGCTGGACCCGGCGGCGCGCCTCACGATCGGCAAGCGCCTGTCCGAACGGATGTATCTCACCTACGCCCGCAGCCTGTCGTCGTCGACCCGCGATCAGATCGTCCTTCTCGAATACGATCAGACGGACCGCTTCTCCTGGATCCTGTCGCGCAACGAGGATCGGACATACGCGCTCGAGGTCCGGGTCCGGCACGTCTTCTAGATGAAGTCAGAACTCAAAGCGCAAAAGTCAAAAGTAACTCTCCAAGTGCTTTTGCACTTACTTGTGAGTTTTGCGTTCTTCCTTTTGACTTTCGCATCGTCGGCATCTGCGCAGCAGGCGACGACGATCGCCGAAGTCCGCGTCGAGCAAGAGGGCCAGCCCGTCACCGATCCGCAGATTCTCGGCCTGCTCGAGACCACGGTTGGCGAACCGCTGTCGGTGGCCGATGTTCGCGAATCGATGCGTCACCTGACCAGCCTGAACCGTTACGACGACGTGCAGGTGTTCGAGGAGGCGATGGCGAACGGCGTTCGCCTTCGCTACCTGCTCTATCCGCTCCATCCCATCGATCACGTCGACTTCAAAGGCATGGTCGCCCTGAACGAGAGCGACCTGCGCAGGTTCGTCACGGAACGATTCGGCGTGGTGCCGCAGGCGAGCAAGGTCGACGCCATCGTCGACGCGCTGAAAGCGACCTATCGCAGTCGCGGATTTCCGCAAGCGCAGATCACGTCGCACATCGAGGAGTCGCACGCGCCGGATCGTGCGACGCTCGTGTTCGAAGTGCAGGCCGGACCGCGCGCGCTGATTCACGATGTGAAGTTCGACCAGGTCGATCCGCGCGAGCAGAACACGTTGATCGGCCTGCCGGCGGTTCGCGTCGGGCAGCCGTACGACGCCGACGCCGTCAACAAGGAGCTGCAGCGGTACCTGGACGCCCTGCGCGCCCGCGGGTATTACGAAGCACGGGCGTCGCAGTCGGCGTCGTTTGCCCCCGAGGGCGCCACCGTCACGGTGACGGTGGCGAGGGGCCCGAAGGTGAGCATCGCGTTTGCCGGCGATCCGCTGCCGCCCAACGAGCGCGCGCGGCTAGTGCCGATTCGCGCCGAAGGATCCGTCGATCAGGATCTGCTCGAGGACGCGCAGAACGATATCGAGGAGTATCTGCGCGTGCGCGGCTATCGCGACGCGCGCGCCGAATACACGCCTGAGCAACAGGCCGACCAGCTCACCATCACCTTCCAGGTGACCCGTGGGCCGCACTACACCATCGACGACATCAAGATCTCCGGGAACATGTCGGTCGGGGCGCAGGAACTGCAGCAGGCGATGCGGCTCAAGTCGGGCGAGCCGTTCGCGCAGACGTCGATCAACGGCGCGGCGGGCACGATTCGCAATCTGTATCGATCGCGCGGCTTCACGCGTGCGACGGTGCAGGTCAACACTGCGGTGCTTCCCGCGGACGCCGACGCGGCGAGCGAGCGTCGAGTGGAGGTGTCCTTCACCATCGGCGAAGGACCGCGTGCCGTCGTTCGCTCGATTGCCTTCATGGGCAACCAGGTGTTCGGCGAGGCGCAGCTGCGCTCGGTGATGACCACGGCCACCGGGCGGCCGTACACCGAGGTGGCCGTTACTTCGGATCGCGATCGCATCGAGCTCGAATATCGCAACGCCGGCTACGACAGCGTGGTCGTCGAGCCCAACGTGATGCTGGCCGACAACGATACGCAGGCCGACGTGCGCTTCATGATCACCGAAGGGCCGCAGGTGCTGGTCGGCCACGTGATCATCGTCGGCAACCAGCGGACGAGCACACGCACGATCGAGCGCGAGCTGCTCCTCAAGCCCGGCCAGCCGCTCGGCTACTCCGCGCGCATCGAGAGCCAGCAGCGATTGAGCGCGCTCGGGTTGTTCCGGCGCGTGCGGATCGACGAGCTGCAGCACGCCGGCGAGTCGCGCCGCGACGTGATGGTGCAGGTCGAGGAAGCGCCGCCGACCACGATCGGTGTTGGCGGCGGCGTGGAAGTGGGAGCGCGGCTGCGCAGCGGCACCGGTGGCACCGCCGAAGAACGCTACGAGTTCGTGCCGCGCGGCTTCTTGGAGTACGGGCGCAGGAACATGTGGGGCAAGAACCGGTCGATCAACGTGTTCAGCCGCGTCAGCCTGCGCTCGCGCGACATCGTGCTCAGCGAGAGTGGACTCTCCCTGGTCGAGCCTGCCGAAAGCCGCTACGGCTTCAACGAGTACCGGCTTTACGGCACCTATCGGGAGCCCAAGATTTTTGGCACTCGCGCCGACGTGCTGCTGACTGGCATCGTCGACCAGGCGATTCGATCGAGCTTCAACTTCCGCACGCGTGAACTACGCGCCGAAACAGGAATGCGGGTCTCGCAGAGGTACAGTGTCGCGGGCCGCTACACGCTCGAGCGCACCGAGCTGTTCGACGAGCAGTTCACCGCGGACGAGGCACCGCTGATCGATCGTCTCTTCCCGCAAGTCAGGCTATCGAAGTGGTCCGCGACGGCCATTCGCGACACGCGAGACGATGTGCTCGATCCGTCCAACGGTCGCTGGTTCATCCTCGATGCGGATTTCGCGACGCGATCGCTCGGTTCGCAGGTCGGCTTCGCCAAGACCTACCTGCAGGCGTTCTCGTACAAGCGGTTGCCGAGTGCTCGACGCACCGTCATCGCGCTGGCGGGTCGCCTCGGTGCGGCGCACGGCTTTCCGCGCGCCGTAAATGGTGAGGAGATTCCGCCCAGCGAACGGCTGCCGGCAAGCGAGCGCTTCTTCGCCGGCGGCGATACCACCGTGCGCGGGTTCACGCTCGATCGTCTGGGGAACGCCGAGACGATCACACCATCCGGCTTCCCGAAGGGAGGCAACGGCGTCATCATCCTGAACGCGGAGCTGCGCGTAAACATGACGCAGTCCATTCAGGCGGTCGGATTCCTGGATGGGGGCAACGTCTACCCGAAGGCGAGCGATTTCGATCTCACGGACATGCGCGGCGCGTACGGCTTCGGCGCGCGTTACAGATCGCCGGTCGGCCCAATCCGCATCGATCTCGGGTTCAAGATGAGCCGTCTCGAGCTCGTGCCGGGCCGCAAGGAGCGAGGCAACGTGCTTCACATCTCGTTAGGACAGGCGTTCTGACCATGATCGCGCGGCTTTCACTGCCACGAACCACGGAGACACCGAGACACGGAGAAAAATTTGATCGAGAACCTCCGTGCCTCCGTGCTTCCGTGGTTTGTGATCATGTTTGTCTTTGCATCTGGCTGGTTGCGACGATTTTCGGTGGGGGAACGTCGACTGCCGCCGCACAACAGCTGCTTGATCGTGTTCTCGCGCGTGTCGATGGCAACGCCATCACGCTGACCGACGTGCAGGCGGCGATCGGGCTTGGGCTCGTTCAGCCGCGCTCTGGTGAGGATGCCGAGGCCGCCGCGCGCGAGCAATTGATCGAGCGCGAACTCCTGCTCGCCGAGATCGCACGATTCCCGCCGCCGGAGCCGAGCGCCGCCGAGATCGAGAAGGAAGTGACGAGGCTCGACGCCAATGCCGGTCGCCGCCTCGAGGCGCTGATGCAGTCAACCGGCCTCGATGCGCAGCGCCTCCGCGAGATCGCGCGTGACAATCTCCGCATCCAGAGCTATCTCAATCAACGCTTCGGCACTGCGGCGCTCGTGAGCGACGACGAGGCGCGGCAGTACTACGACGCACACCCGACGGAGTTCACGCGCAACGGTGTCGTTCTGCCGCTGTCGGAAGTCGAAGCCGACGCGCGTCAGCGCGCCTCCGCCGAGCGCCGCCGAACGCTGGTCACTCAGTGGCTCCGCGATCTTCGCGCGCGGGCGGATGTCGTGCTCGTCGCGACGAAACCCAAATGAAACGGGGTTCAATCTGCTTGAACGTGGACAGAAATCGACCCCGGTCTCGTTACTGCCCGACTAACGCCACTCTCAGGATTTCCAGCGAATTGAATCCCGCGTGGCTGACCACGGGAGCGACGCTGCTGCGGCGATCGAGAAAGAGCAATGCCCAGAAGCCGCCGAGCACGCCGGTTGTAATCACTGCATCCCATCCCTGCGTGTAGTGACCGAGCCCGAAGGCGATGCTCGAGACCACGACGCCGACGGTGGCGCCCCCCAGGTGCTGTTCGAACCGATGCAGAACGAAGGCACGCTGGAGCTCCTCGCGAACGCCGCCGGCGAAGATCGCGACCAGCCCGAACATCGCGGCGTCGGTCGGCGTGTTGCCGGCCAGTCGCTCCAACGGATTGGTGACCACGTTGTGCAGTGAAGGCGCGAAGAGTCGCAGTCCGTTGAGCAGCACGACCACCATCAAAAAGACGACGGGCATGAGCAGGACGCCGATGACGATCTCGCGTCGAAGGCGTACCGAGCCGATCCAGAGTCCGCGCGCGCTCTCGCCGTGCGCCCGCGTCAATACGATCATCAGCACGATCACCACGAATGTGTCGGCGAGGGAGAGCGTCAGCACGAACGGCAGCGTCAGCTGCGTGCCGCCAGCGGCATCGGTAATCGGCGCCAGACCCGCCGCGCCGAGCAACGCGCCGATCAGGAATTGTGTCGGCACGCTCGAACACAGCACCACTTCGCCCGCCGCAATCAGCCGGCGCTGAAGCGGAGTAAAGCGCTCGTCGATGCGCGCCGGTGCGGAAAATGGCTCCGAACTAGCCAGCGGCTCGGTCACGGGCGGCGAGGACGAAGACATAGCTGTGCTGGATCGTGTAAAAACGACAGAGTACTATCGAACGTCCTTGCCGCGCCATCTGTCCTTCATGAGGAGCGGCACAACCGGGTTACCGTCGGGCTCCTTTCGTCCATGCGCCTGCGGAACGCCCACCAAGGAGAGGGATGACATCCACCGCCTCCGGCGAGCGGGTTCTCATCGTCGAGGATGAACCCAGTACGCGGCTTGGGCTCACCGAGCTCGTGCGCACCTGGGGCTTCAGCACCGATTCAGCCGGCGACGGCGAAGAAGCGCTGCAGCAAATCACCGCATTTCGGCCATCCATCATCATCAGCGACCTCGTCATGCCGCGCATGGGCGGTCTCGATCTGCTGCGCGCACTCAAGGACGATGGCGGGGACTATACCGTCGTCATCCTGACCGCGCAGGGGACGGTCGAGACCGCGGTCGAGGCAATCAAAGAAGGTGCCTACGATTACCTCACCAAGCCCATCGAGCCGCAGCGACTCAAGATTCTCCTCGACAAGATTGTCGAGCGTCACGAAACGCTGCGCGAGGTGAAGGTGCTCCGCAAACAACTGCGCGAGCACGGGACCTTCGGTCGCATGATCGGCAGCAGCCCGCAGATGCGGAAGGTGTACCAAACGATCGAGCAGGCCGCCCCGACCTCGGCGTCGGTGCTGATATGGGGCGAGTCGGGGACGGGCAAGGAGCTGGTCGCGCAGACGATTCATCAGCTGAGTCCGCGCGCGCAGATGCCATTTGTGCCGATCAACTGTGCCGCCATCCCCGAGACGCTGCTCGAGAGCGAGATCTTCGGTCACGAGAAGGGCGCGTTCACCGGCGCCGTCGACCGGCGCGAAGGCTGCTTCGAGCTGGCGGATCGCGGCACGTTGTTTCTCGACGAGATCGCGGAAATGACGCCGGCGACGCAGGTCAAGCTGCTGCGCGTCCTGCAGGAGAGGAAATTCCGACGTCTCGGCGGTCGCAACGAACAGACCGTGGACGTGCGCGTCATCGCCGCCACCAATGTGATTCCGTCCGACGCCGTCCGCAACGGCAAGCTGCGCGAGGATCTCTATTATCGGTTGAACGTCTTTGCGATCGAGCTTCCGCCGCTGCGTCAGCGCAAGGAAGATCTCCCGCTGCTGATTCAGTCGTTCCTGACCGAATTCAATCAGCGCAACAACAAGAACGTGTCGGCGCTGGCGTCCGGTGCGATGCGGATCCTCGAGCAATACAACTGGCCGGGCAACGTGCGCGAGTTGCGTAACGTCATCGAACGCGCCGTCATCCTGAGCAGCGACCAGTTCATCGAAGAGAAGCACCTGCCGCCGCTCGTCACCAGCGCGCCGGAGGTGGCCAAGCCGACGCTGTCGCTGACGCCGGGAACCACGGTGGAGGAGGCCGAGCGACGGCTGATCCTGATGACGCTGGAACACACGCGCGACAACAAGACGCGCGCCGCCGAGATCCTTGGCATCAGCCTGAAGACGCTGCACAACAAGTTGAACAAGCTGCGCGGGAGAGTTCCCGGCAAGAGGCCGGAAGAGGAAGCCGTTTCACAATAGTGGCGTTGTACACCCTCACCAACCACGGAGGCACGGAGAGACGGAGTCTTGAAGATATTTCTCCGTATCTCCGTATCGCCGTGGTTCGTGGCGGTGGGGACTGCCGCGAATAGATATGCGCGTAGGCATCCGCACCAAGCAGATCGCCGGCGTTACCGCCATCGTCGGGATCACGGTGCTCCTCCTGAGTGCCGCCTATGTCTCTCGGCTCTCGCGGGTGGTGCTCCACGAAAGCGAGGCGCGCGGGAAGCTGTTGGCGAATGCCATCTTCCATCGTGCGCGTGAAGTAGTTCCTGCCAGTTCCGATCCATACATGGCGTTGCGTCAGGATCCGGGCCTGCGCGCCGTTCTCGAGTCCAGCATCTACGGTGAAGGCGTCATCTACGCCGCGATCCTCGATCCGCGGGGGCTGGTCGTCGCCGCCAATGACAAGGCGATGATCGGCAAGGTGTGGCCCGAGCACGCGGACCTGGCGGCGCTCGTCGAGGCCCAGCCGCTCCAGCAACTGCGCGTCATCTACTCGCGTGAAGGACAGACGCTCGATCTGAAGCAGCCGATGATGCTCGGCGACGAGGCGTTCGGATCGATTCGCATCGGTGTGTCGACGCTGTTGATGCGGCAGGAGCTGTATCTCTCGCTGCGGCCGGCGCTGCTGCTCGGCGCGGCGGCGCTCATCATCGCCGTGTTCGTGGCCGGCCTGCTCGCCCAGCTGCTGTTGCGGCCAATTCATGTGATCCGCAGCGGTCTCACACGCCTTGGCCGCGGCGAGTTCGGCGTGACGCTCGATCTGCCTCCGGGGGACGAGTTCGGCGAGCTCGGATCCTTTTTCAACACGGTGAGCCAGCAGTTGTCGGCGGACCGCACGTTGCTGGCGGGTCAGAAAGCGAACTTGCAATCGGCGGTCGAGCATCTCGAGGATGCGGTCGCGCTCTTCAATCAGTCCGGCGAGCTGTTGTTTAGCAACCCCGCGATGCAGCCGACGCTGCCGGTCGACGCCATCGGCCGTGCACTGCAGGCGCTGTTGCCAACTGGACATTCGTATCGCAGTCTCGTCGAGGAGACGCTGGCGACGCGAACCTCTCGCGGGCCGGTGCAGGAAGGTGAGCGCCTTCTGCTGACGCACGCCATCTCCGGCGTCAACGGAGAACTGGTCGGCGTGCTGCTCGTCGACCGCAACATGGCGTATCTCTCCCGCATGCAGTCGACGCTCGCCTACTCGCGCAAGCTGGTGGCGCTCGGGCGGCTGACCGCAGGGATCGCTCACGAAGTGAAGAATCCGCTGAACGCGATGATGATTCACCTCGAGCTGCTGCGAACCAAGATCAGGAATGCCGCACGCGAGCCGGTGGCGGTGGCGGCCGGCGCGGGTGCTGGGCTTGTCGCGGAACCGCCGCGAGGTGCCGCCAAGGTGGACGCGCTGCAGCATGTCGAGATCATCGAGAGCGAGATCCGGCGCCTCGACGAAGTGGTGCAGGGCTTCCTCAAGTTCACGCGACCCGAGGACCTGCGCCTGCAGCCGGTGGATCTGAAGGGCGTCTTCGACGAGATCATGCCTGTCGTCCGCCCCGAAGCGGAAGCGAACAACGTCCGCGTATCCGTCGAGTGTCCGTCACACGTACTGGTGAACGGCGATGCCGGCATGCTGCGCCAGGCGTTTCTCAACCTCGCCATCAACGCCTGTCAGGCGATGCCCACCGGCGGCTCGCTGCGGTTCTCCTGCGCGGCCGCGTCGCACGATCGCGTCGAGGCTCGCATCGAGGATACCGGCGTCGGTATCGCACCCGAGCACCTCGGCAAGATCTTTGACCTGTACTTCACCACCAGGGATCATGGAACCGGTGTCGGATTGTCGATGGTCTATCGCATCGTCCAGTTGCACGATGGCGAGATCGAGGTGCAGTCGACGCCGGGACGCGGCACGACGTTCAAGATCCTGCTGCCGAAGGCGAACGACTAGGGGATGCGATGATGAAATCCCAAAAGCCAAATCCCAAAACCCAACTTCCAAAACGAAAGACGCCGCTCTCGCACTTGGGGCTTGGGATTTGGCGGTTGGGATTCGGGATTTTGCTGTGCGTGGCGTTCACCGGCTGCGCGAAAGCCAAGGCCAAAACAGTCGCGGAGGGGCCACCCCTGCAGGTGCCCGAGCCGCCACCGCGTGTCCTGGTCCCGGCCGAAGAGCCGATCGCCGCGACGCCAGTCACGCCCGACGCCCCACCGGCACCAGCGCCACGCACACCAGCGCCTCGTCCCGCGAATCCGCCTCGCCGGCCGAACACCACGACGAACGACCCGGAGCCGCGGCAGGAAGCACCGCCACCGGTGGCGGCGCAGCCCGCCCCGGCGACGCCACCGCCCGCGACGACGACCGTCGAGCCGCCGCGTGAACTGCGACCGGCGTTGTCCGCAGCCGACGCCGCGGAAGAACGCAAGATCCGCGACCAGCTTACTCGCGCCTCACGCGACCTGAATCGCGTGGACTATCGGCGGTTGAGCGCCGACGGCAAAGCGCAATACGAGCAATCGAAGCGCTTCAGCGATCAGGCCGAGCAGGCCATCAAGGACAGGAACTACGTGTTCGCCGCAACGCTCGCCGACAAGGCGGCCACCCTGGCGGCAGAACTGCTGCGCTGACACGATACTGCCGGCGACATTTGCGTTCGACCTCGGTCGCAACGTCATGTGGGGCCGGTACTCTAGGTTTCTTTCAGTGACGATCGGACCTTGCTGAGCAACGCATTCATGGTATCCGCCCGACAACGGCAACCGCTGACCCCACACCTCCGGCGTAAGCGGCGCGTACGGGCTTAGAAGCTGACTCCGAGTCCGAACGTTGTTCGAGGGCTCCCGTGTTTCGGCCACGCGATCGCGAGATCGCCGATCACTGGTCCGCCGCCGAAGTAGATCCCGCCGCCGATCCCGCGATCCCATCGCTCATCTGCGAGCTGCGTACCCGACGACCACGTCGCGCCCCAGTCGACGAACGTCTTGACTCCGAACCGTCCGACGCTGAGGGGTGAATTGAGCGGCAGCCGCAACTCCGTCGAGACGGCCGCCAGGTTGTCGCCCACGCGGTGACCGGCGCGGTAGCCTCTCAGCGTGTCGCCGCCCCCGAGCAGCGGCTGTTCTGGAGGCGGCAGCGGCACGTCCGATGTGATCGTCTGTCCTCGGATCCCAACAATGGTTGGACCCACGCCCACGTAGCCTCGCAGATCTGTCGTCCATCTCCTCGCGGCAGCCTGTGCAAAGGTTAGGCGTTCCCATCCGGTAAAGGCGTACACCGCATTGCGAGGAAACGACGGATCGAGGCGCGTGTCGACAAGCACATCGGCGCCGACGGCGTCGTGTCGGTCGCTGTCACCGGCGAAGTCGACCCGGGCGCTGCGCGCGCCGGCGCCGACGCGCAGCCACGACGCCAGCGGACGTTCGACTCGCACGCGCCCCTCGAGTCGCGTATCGGCGACCTGATAATAGGGGTTGACGCGACGATACGCGGCGACGCCGCCGACCACGCGTAACGCAGGCGGTCGCGGTCCGTTCGCATCGGAGCCGCCGAATCGCCGTTCGAGCTCCACGCCCGCGCGTCGCTCGCCACCCCACGTGAACGGCAGCGAGGCGCGCGTGTTCCGGCCGAGCGGGTTTGCAAATGTCAGACGCGCGCCGTAGGTGAAGCCATACCCGTCCGCGTAGCTCAGGATCGGCAGCCACATGCTGGCGGCACGCAAGCGTCTCATCGGACCAGGCGTGAGGTCCACATCGCTGATCCCCGCGCGCTCGTCGACGACGATCATCACGAGAATCTGCGAGGGATCGCTGATCGACAGGTAACGGCGTCTGACATCCACCTCCGCGAAGCGTCCGCTCGCCCGAAGCTTGCCGGTGGCGTCATCGAGTGACGCCGCGGTTGCGTCCGTCCCGACAGCCAGCCCCGCAATGGCCACCACGTCGGCGTCAGGCGTGGTGTGATTGCCATGCACGCGAATCGCGGCAATGCGCTCCTGTGCTGAAGCAGGCGTGATACAGATCGACAACATGCAAGCGCAGAGGCACGGAGCAAGAAAACCAAAGATTCTCTGTGTCTCCGTGCCTGTGTGGTTCGTGAGAGTGTCGATGCCGCGCGTGAAGACCGGGGTCACCGCACCCTCGTCCGCACCGTCGCCTCACGGTAGTCGTGATAGCGCACGTCGTAGCGCGCGTCGATCGTGCCGAGGGCAATCGTCATCGCGAAGCGCATGGCGATCGTGTCGGGCAGCCAGATGTTCGGGAATGGCTGCGTCATCCGCATCGTCGCACGCAGATCATCGAGCCGGACCAGCGATCGAGCGGGCAGGAAATCGAAATCGATGTTGCGGAACTCATACTGCAGGATCTGATGCGCGGTCGGCTCGATCCACAACGTGATGAGCGCGACCTTGTTCATCTTCTCCTCCACCCGCTCGTCGCGTTCGCGGACTCGACGGTTGGGGCGGGAGCGGCCTTCGCGAAACAACTCTGCCGGGTAGTACTCGATGCGCAGCACATCGCGATCGAGCAGCCGCTCGCGTCCGACCAGCGCGTAGTGCCCCGGCTCGAACTTGAAGCGCAGGAAGTAGGCGTTCGAGACGAACCGAGGTTCGTTTCCGGGTCGCACCAGATCGTCCAGGCTCGGAGGAGTTTCCGCGGTGTCCTGGGCGCGTTGTTCACGCTCGAGGCGTCCCCTCTCGCGTGATTGTTCCCGCCGCAGCCACGCCTGTTCGGCCTTTCGGCGCTCCTCCTCGGAGATCGTCACGCCGTCGGCCTTGATCGGGCTGCGGATGAAGAACTCGTCCTGCGGGAACCAGGTGTATTCGCGATGCGATCCGTACAAGCGACGAGCATCCGGGCCGGTCAGCAGGAACGTCTCGTCCTCATCGAGGACGTACTGCTGCAGCTTCTTCCAGTTGTCGTCGCGCCGGGCAAGCACCTGGGCCATGAAGGCGTCCAGGTCGTTTTGGGCAGACGGGGCCGCCACCATCCCGATCAGGACGGCAACAACCAGGAGGCATGTACGCACGAGGACTCCCGAGGCAGGCGCTGGCCACCCTTTGGACGAATGCCACGTCGTCCGAGTTCTCCCTGCCGACGGGTCAGAGACCTGCACCGACACCGTCAGGAGGCATTGCACCGACAAGCGTCGGAGGTATTGCGCCGACGAGCGTCAGTGGGCGTTGCACCTACCAGCGTCAGGGACCATTGCACCGACGACCCAAGAGGGCATTGCACCGACCATCGAAGAAAGCATTTGCCTGACAAGCGTTAACGGCGCATTGCACCGCGAGCGAAGTGAGCTGTGGGTGAGGCGCGAGGGAGGCGTTATGGGCCTCCCCCGGGTGCACAGGCAGGATTGCTTTGGTAGGTTGTGCCCCGCCACTTTCGCTGCGGGGTGGGGTAACTTTCGAACTCTGGGCCCGAGTAGAGCAGGGGCTATGCCATCCCGTGTTTCCGGTCCGATCCGCGGAATTCCTCGAAAAACTGCGCCTTTGGCTTTCCGCCGAGCTCGAGCGATCGAGCTGGCCTCCGTGCCTGTGGGTAACGGAGGCCGTACCCGTGAGCGTACTACCCTCAACGCGCGGAGGTGGTCCGTCGAACGCGGTTCGGCTGGTGGTGATCGGAGAACGCCATCTTCAGGGCAGCTCGTACGATCGAGAGCAACATATTGCGAGTGCCCTAGATTAGAATCGCAATATATTGTGGTTTTGCGCTTGACAAAGCCGATACACGGGCGCACTATCTCGCTCGCGCTTCAGGCCCGTGAGACCGGACTCCCAGCGCTGGTTTCACAACGCGCATCGCAGGTCGGGCGCAGTCACCACATGAGCTATCAGGACGCCCAGGGTAGAGGCGTCCAATTGAGTTGAGGCACACGAATGTCCACGCCGCGGATGCGCGGTGACGTTCGTGCGGAGGAGAGGCATGGAAAGACGTCCTGCCCTTGAAGCCGCGGCCGGCGCCCAGGCGCAGCCGCACAGCGGAGCAGTCGAGACGCAGACGCGCGCGAAGAAGACCGCCGAGCGACCACCGCTCACTCCCGGGCTCGAGTTCCCGCGCTACTTTACGTTGCCCGGCGTCGATCCCTTCGACGAGGTCGAATGGGAGATCCGCGCGGCGGTGATCGGCAACGAAAAGGGGCAGGTCGTCTTCGAGCAGCGCGACGTCGAGATCCCCAAAGCCTGGTCGCAGCAGGCCACCAACATCGTCGTCTCGAAGTACTTCCGCGGTCAGCTTGGATCGCCCGACCGTGAGCGCAGCGTGCGCCAGTTGATCGGCCGTGTGGTCGACACGATCACGGGCTGGGCGCGCGCGCAGAAGTACTTTGCGAGCGAAGAGGCGCTGCAGGCGTTCTCCGGCGAATTGAAGCATCTGCTCGTCTACCAGAAAGCGGCGTTCAACAGCCCGGTCTGGTTCAACTGTGGTTTCGAGAAGGCGCCACAGTGCTCCGCCTGCTTCATCAACTCGGTCGACGACACGATGGAGTCGATCCTGACGCTCGCCAAGACCGAAGGGATGCTGTTCAAGTACGGCTCAGGGACGGGCAGCAACCTGTCCGCGATCCGCTCCTCGCGTGAGTTGCTCGCCGGCGGGGGGACCGCGTCGGGTCCGGTGTCATTCATGAAGGGCTATGACGCGTTTGCCGGTGTGATCAAGTCGGGGGGCAAGACGCGGCGCGCGGCCAAGATGGTCATCCTCAACTCCGACCACCCCGACGTGGTCGAGTTCATCAACTGCAAGGTCGAGGAAGAGAAAAAGGCGTGGGCGCTGATCGAGGCCGGCTACGACGGCTCGTTCACCGGACCTGCGTATACGTCGGTGTTCTTCCAGAACTCGAACAACAGCGTGCGGGTGACCGACGACTTCATGCGCGCGGTCCTCGACGATGACGAGTGGCAGACGAGGGCGGTGACCAGCGGCCAGGTGATGGACACCTACAAGGCGCGCGACCTGATGCGGATGATCGCCGAGGGGACGTGGATCTGCGGCGATCCCGGCATGCAGTTCGACACCACCGTCAACGACTGGCACACGTGTCCGAACACCGATCGCATCAATGCGAGCAACCCGTGCTCGGAATACATGTTCCTGGACGACTCGGCCTGCAATCTCGCCTCGATCAACCTGATGAAGTTCGTCACCGAAGACGGCGAGTTCGATGTCGCGGCATTCAAGGCGGCCTGCCGCACGATGATCACGGCGCAGGAGATCATCGTCCCGAATTCGAGTTACCCGACCAAGGCGATCGAGAAGAACTCGCACGAGTACCGTCCGCTCGGTCTCGGCTATGCGAACCTCGGCGCGCTGCTGATGTCGCGCGGGTTGCCGTACGACAGCGATGAAGGACGCGCCTATGCGGCGGCGATCACCGCCGTGATGACCGGTGAAGCGTATGCGCAGTCGGCACGCGTCGCGCGCGATCATGGCGGTCCGTTCTCGGGCTACGAAAAGAATCGCGACTCGATGCTGCGCGTGATGCGCAAGCATCGCGACGCGGTCGCCGAGATCCAGGCGAAGTACGTCCCGAGCGATCTGTATGCCGGAGCAAAGCAGGCGTGGGACGAGGCCGTGGAGCTCGGCGAGGACTTCGGCTATCGAAACGCGCAGGCGACGGTGCTGGCGCCAACCGGAACCATCGGCTTCATGATGGACTGCGATACCACCGGCGTGGAGCCGGACATCGCGCTCGTCAAGTACAAGAAGCTGGTCGGCGGTGGCCTGATGAAGATCGTCAACGGCACCGTGCCGATGGCGCTCGAGCGGCTCGGCTACACGCAGCCGGAGATCGAGGCCATCGTTCACTACATCGACGAGCAGGAGACGATCGAAGGGGCGCCGTTCCTCAAGGACGAGCACCTGCCGGTGTTCGATTGCGCGTTCAAGGCGATGAACGGCGAACGGTCGATTCAGTACATGGGTCACATCCGGATGATGGGCGCCACCCAGCCGTTCATCTCGGGCGCGATCAGCAAGACCGTCAACGTCCCGCGCCAAGCCACCGTCGAGGACATCGAGAAGGCCTACGTCGAGTCGTGGCGCCTGGGGGCGAAGGCGATCTCGATCTATCGCGACGGCAGCAAGCGGACGCAGCCGCTCAACACGTCGAAGGCGGGCGTGGCTGATACGCGGAATGCGGCAGCTCCGTCCGCACTAGGGGCGGACCTTCCGGTGCGCCCGACGGAGATCGTCAAAGAGGTCATCAAGGTGGTCGAGCGGCCGACGCGACGCAAGCTGCCGGACGAGCGCCACTCGATCACGCACAAGTTCGACGTGGCGGGGCACGAAGGCTACGTGACGGTCGGCCTGTTCGAGGACGGCACGCCTGGCGAGATCTTCCTGGTGATGGCGAAGGAAGGCTCGACGATCTCCGGTTTTGCCGACGCGTTCGCGCAGGCGATCTCCTATGCGCTGCAGTACGGCGTGCCGCTGCAGACGCTGGTCGACAAGTTCAGCCACTCGCGCTTCGAGCCGTCGGGGATGACGAAGAATCCCGAGGTCCGCTTCGCCAAGTCGATCGTCGACTATATCTTCCGCTGGATGGCGACGAAGTTCCTCAGCCCGGAGGCGCAGTTCCGCGCCGGCGTCAACATGCGCGGGGAGCCGCCAGACATCGGGTCCGCGTCCTCTTCAAGCGTCGGGTCCGCCGTCAGGCGGACCGCAAAGCCGGCGCCCATGACCACGGCGCCAACTGTGGATCCGCCGGCGAAATCGAAACAGCCGGAGTTCTCGCATGCGGCGATCCGCAACCAGGAAGATGCGCCGCCGTGCAGCACCTGCGGCTCGATCATGATCCGCAGCGGCAGCTGCTACAAGTGCGCGAACTGTGGCACGACATCAGGCTGTGCCTGATGTCGTCCTGCGGCCTCTGTCTGCGGAGCGGCTTAACGCCGCTCCTTGGTCGGGCTGCGCCTAAGGGCGCAGCCGTGAAGGAATTAGAGGCTCACGCTGATTCCTCGCCCAGCCCGGAAACCTGATTCCTGATACCTGATTCCTTCGAGCATGTAGGTCTGTCTCGGTCCGTCCGGCCATGCGTGTTCGAGCAATGCACTCACGCGATCCTGCAGACAACGGGCGGCATAAACGTCAAGGGTGTCAGGATTGACCGCATCCGCCTCGAACACGAGCGGCGCACCGATCGCCATCCGTGCGACGAACCGATTGGTCAGTCGGATCGTCAGACATCCCGCCGTGTGCTGTGCGACGGGAACGATCGGAACGCGCAGGCCACGCCGCTGCAACAGCCGCACGATCAACCCGATGCCCGGCTTGAACGGCGTCATCACGCCGTTGCGACGGTAGCCGCCCTCGGGAAACATCAGCACGACCTCTCCACCCTCGAGCGCGCGCACGATGTCGCGGATGCCGTTGCTGCCGAGCACCGGATGCCACGTCGGACTGAACACTCGCGTGGGGATGTAGCCGAACTCGCGCGCCAGCTGTCGCACCCGGGCACCAAAACGCCGGCCCAGCACGACGAGCAACCTTCGCTGAAGCGCACCCATCCCCGCCGTATATCCGGAGTCGAAGATGCGCGCCTGACTTCGGGCATCATCGAGATGAATCAGATCGTGCATGCCGACGATCCGCATCGGGCGCGGGATCGCCAGCATGGCGAGGAGGATTTCCTCCCATCCCGTATGGTTCATGATCACGAGCGCCGGGCCGGTCGACGGAAACTGCTCGAGCCCGTCGATGTCGTACCGCACGCGCGAGAACGCACGGCAGAGCAGACGTCTTGCGTCCGCATACCTGGCAGAGTGGCGGGGCATCGGGGCGGCGGGTATCACTGAAGGCGGTCAATGCTAGCCTGTTCGGGGACCAGCAGTGGAGGGAACATGAGGATGCGGACCGTTGTGGCACTGGCACTGACGCTGGCCAGCATTGGCTGCGGAGGACAACAGGCAACAGAGACCGCGACGTCGAGCACGAGTCAGGCCTCGACGACTTCGGGCGGCTCGAAACAGGTCACCTTCACGACAGATGATCTCGATAAATTCGAGCGCGGCTTCCGCTCGGAGATCGACGCGGTCAAAGCGGCGCAGCAGAAGGCGACGACCGCGACCGACGCGCAGGAGCGCGGCGTCGCCATACAGGCGCAATGGGAAACCACGACGATCCCCCAGGGTGCCACCGCATCAGGTCTCGCCCAAGCACGTTATCGAGAGGTGCGCGAGGCGGTGGATCGCGTGTTCACGATGCTGGACTTCCAGGGAAAAATCGACGGTCCATTATCAATCGACCTGGAACGGGCCGACGCCGATACAAAGGCGCGCGTGAATCGCGACGCGTTCGCCGACCTGCCGGCCGACTCCGCCTCGGCGCTGCGCGCGCGTATGGATCGTCTGGTTCCGCTCTGGACTGAGTACAAGAAGCTGGTCGCGGTGGCCGGTTGAACCAGTCAAGGAGCCGGCTCGAGGATCGGGGAACCCTCCAGCCGGTACAGAGTGTGTCGATTTGCGAGTGTATCCTTCGATTACCTGGCGAAGGGAGATACACGCACATGCCTCAGCTGGCGCGGAACAACCGTTTGCTCTGGACGATTCAGGCGCTTCTTGCTGCAGTGTCCCTGTTCGCCGGTGGCTTCAAGCTCGCCGTGCCCGCCGCCGAACTTGGAGCAGCCGCACCAGGGCTGCCTATTCCGTTCCTTCGATTCATCGGCACGATGGAAGTGCTCGGTGCGGTGGCGCTGATTCTGCCGAGGCTGCTCGGCATAAAGCCGTTCTTGACGCCGCTTGCCGCGGCAGGACTGGTCATCATCATGATTGGCGCGGTCACCGTTACGGCCTTGACCGTGAGCGCGGTGGCCGCGTGGTTTCCGTTCGTCGTCGGCCTGCTCGCCGCGACGGTGGCGTACGGGCGCTGGCAGCCTACGTCGGCCAGACTGCCGCAGTCGATATGACGGGGCATAGCCTGGCGTCTGAATGAGTTGGCAGATCGGCGATTACCTGACCCATCGATTCAATCCGCAGCTTGGCGTCGGCCGCGTCGTTGCGGTTGAAGGACGCGCCGTGGTCGTCGCGTTCGATCGCTCGAAGGCGAAGCTGCGGTTCGCCATCAACTCTGACGCGCTCGTCGCGCAGGAGTCGGCGGCACGGCCCGTCGACCGTCCGCTTCTCGATCGACTCGCGAGTGGTGACGTCGATCCGCTCGAAGACTTTCGCATCCGGCTCGATGTTCTTCACCTGCTCGCATTGCGGGAGGCCGGCGGCCTCGGTTCTTTTCTGGGCGGCCGCGTGCTGCTGTTTCCACACCAGTTGTATGTCGCCGAGCGCGCCAGCGGCAGTATTCCGGTGCGCTGGTTGCTGGCCGACGAGGTCGGCCTGGGGAAGACGATCGAGGCAGCGCTCATTCTCAATCGTCTCCTGCACACAGGACGCGTACAGCGCTGTCTGATCGTTGCGCCCGAGACGCTGACCATCCAGTGGCTGGGAGAACTGTGGCGTAAGTATCACCACGTGTTCACGCTTCTCGACGAGGCGCGCCTCGCCGACGTCGAGCGCGATTTCGGTCACGGATTCAACCCGTTCGACGTCCATCGTCGCGCGATCGTGTCGCTGGAGCTGCTGACGGCAAGGCCACAGCTCACGGACCAGGCGGTCGCCGCCGGCATCGATCTGCTCATCGTCGACGAAGCGCAACGAATGCGACGGGCACCGCGCCACCCCGGCGAGCCGGCCTGGCGCGCCATCGCACCGATCGCTTCGTTGGGACGCCACGTGCTGCTGCTGACGGCGACGCCGCTCGAAGACGACGCGCACGGGTTTTTCCGGCTTCTGCAGCTGCTCCGTCCGGAGGAGTTCCCAGAGGACGCGAGCTTCGAGAACCGGTTGACGTCCGGCGTACCGCTGCCGCCGTGCACGAGCGCCACACGCCGGGTGGAGATCGGCGGCTTGCCACCGCGGGTTGGTGTGCCGGTCGCGTTGGAGAACGGTTGGCAACCCAGGCTCGATCTGATCGACGCACTACGGCGCAGCGAGGCGACCAATGCCGTCGCACGGCGGCGAAAGATCGAGCGGATCCGGCGTGCGCTGGCGTCGGGAGCGGCGTTCATCGCCGTGCTCGGCGCCGACGAGCGTGAGCTGCGGCGTCGCGCATTGGGGATTGACGAAGGCGATCCGCGCCTGCTCTGGCTTCTCGCACATGCGCCACGATGGCGCGATGCCGGCGACAAGACGCTCGTCTTCGTCGCCCATCGCGAGACGCTGGAGATGCTTCGTCAGGCGTTGAAAGATCGCGCGCAGGTTGCCAGCGGGATGTTCCACGAACAGCTGTCCGCGGGCCGCCGCGACATCGAAGTGGCGCGCTTCCGGCAGCCGGACGGCCCGAGTATTCTCGTGTCCACCGAGTGCGGGGGAGAAGGGCGCAACTTCGAGTTCTGCCGGCGACTGGTGGTGTTCGACCTGCCGTGGGCACCCTCGGTGGTCGAGCAGCGCATCGGGCGACTCGATCGCATCGGCCGGCGCATCCCCGTCGAGATCGTCTACTTTCGTCCGCCGCGCGGCATTGGCGCCGACGTGGTTCGACTGTTCGAGGCGCTCGGCTTGTTTCGCGAGCCGCTGGCCGGCGTCGAACCGCAACTGGCGCCCATCGAAGGCGCGCTGGAGGAGATCGCGGCCGACGCCAACGGCTCCGTGTCGCCCCCACCGGTC
>Ga0081539_10000294_pt1 | contig 112974 bp, 112 predicted proteins | sample TabmetS4T2R2_FD_71023 | JGI IMG/M metagenome (GOLD analysis project Ga0081539, IMG submission 71023) | Tabebuia heterophylla rhizosphere microbial communities from the University of Puerto Rico - S4T2R2 | ecosystem: Host-associated > Plants > Roots > Rhizosphere ... | reverse complement strand
CGTCGCGCCGTCGGGCACGAGCGCCTGCTTGCGGTTAGAGCGCCGCATCGCGTCCTCGTCGAGGTTGCGCCAGCGGCTGCGCAGCTGCTCGAGGATGCGCCAGATCCGCCCTTCGAGCGCCTCGTCGAGCGCGAGCGGGCGGCCGGCGAAGTCGGCCACCACCTCGGCGGTGAGGTCGTCGGCGGTGGGGCCGAGGCCACCGCTCGTGATCACGAGCTCGAGCCCCTGCTCGGCCATGAAATCGAGCGCCGCCCGCATGTCCTCGCGGCGGTCGGCGACGACGACGATCTCGGCCGCCTCCACCCCGCGCTCGCGCAGGCGCTCGGACAGCCAGGGCCCGTTGCGGTCGGCGATGATCCCCGACAGCACCTCCGTGCCGGTGACCAGGATGCCCGCGCGCAGGCTCACGTGCAGGTGGGCCGCCGCGACTCGGGCAGCTCGCGCGGGCGCTTGCCGGCCCGCAGCTCGTAGCCGACCGGCGTCGAGCGATCGGGGACGTCGATCGTGCGGCCGCCGACGCGCATCCGCGCCTCGCCGTTGCCGAAGGAGATCGCGAAGCGGCGGCCGCGGTAGCGCTTGCTGCGCTGGCCCGCCTGCAGGTCGCGATTGTCGATCAGCGCGTGCCCGCCGGCGTCGACGAGGCAGACGTTGACGGTCCCGGTCGGCACGATCTGGAGGCGGTCGGGACCGGTGAGGATCGCCGCGAGGGTCCCGTTCGTCACGTTGCCGCCGAGGTCGGTGATCGCCACGGCCATGCCGGCGACGGCGCCCGCCGTCGACGCGACCCGGACCTCGACCGCGTTCCCGGCGCTCAGCGCGAGCCCGCCGCCCGGAATCGACGCCGGCACGATCTGCGAGCCGTACATCTGCCCCTGGGCCGAGCCGACGTCGCGCGAGACGCCGACGTCGAGGCCCGAGGTCCCGAGGAGCGGCGCGGCCCACGCGCCCGGCGAGGCGGCGTCGACCCGGAACGACACCGTGCCCGCGCCGTCGCGGATGCGCCACTGGGACGACGTCGAGGCGTCGGCCCGGATCATCCAGAGTGCGGTCCCGCCGTTCTGGAAGAAGCCGAAGACGGTCTCCGGCGTGTAGCCGGCACCCTCGTCGAGGAAGCCGCCGAACGCGGCGAGATAGTCGTTCCAGCTCGTCAGCCGCGTCGGCTCGAGGACGGGGCCGCGCTCCGTCGCTCCGACGACGGCGGCGATGCTGGTCGGTAGGCCGGCAATCGGCTTCGGGCCGGTCGCGACCTCCTCGATGTAGACGCCCGGGGACAGGTACGTGGCCAACTCAGCTCCCTCCTTCTCAGGCGTCGATCACTCGCACGCGAGTGATCCGCCTCGTGTAGTCGAGCGAGGCGGTCCCCCGCTGGACGTTGTTCACCACGATCCGGTACGGCTGGCGGTCGGGCAGCCACTGTCGCGCGGCGGAGCGGTAGACGTTCGACGCGGCAGCGACCGCCGGCAGCGAGACCGTCTCGAGCACGTTCCCGTCGTCCACCGCGCGGGCCCGGACGGTTCGCCCCGTCGAGGGCGTGCCGTCGCGCCGCACGAGCTCGACCTCGAGCTGGACGGGGACGGGGTCGAACGTCGCCGTGACGACGCTCGGAACCGTCGTCGACCCCTGTGGCAGAACGATCTCCTGCACGGGGTTCGCGATGAGCTCGACGAGCGACGGATCCGCGAAGACGAGCGCGACGCGCGTCTGGGACGGACGGTCGTCCCAGTGCACGTCGTCTGCGGAGACGACGAAGCTCGCGCCGGCCCGCCTCACACGCCAGTGCGGCCACGCAGGCGGAACGAGCGACGCGTCGAAGCGCGTCCACGGCTCGTTGCGCCCCCCGTGCACGATCGCGATCCGATGGATCAGGCGCAGTGAGCTGCGCTCCACGAGGTGCATGCTCACGGCGAGACTCCGGCGAACCGCCGCTCCGTCACGGCCGGCACGATGTCCTGCTCGGTCTTGGGGACGAACGCGGCATCTACCTGGTAATAGAGCGAGAGCCGCATTCCCATCGAGAGCGCCGTCCAGAGCTTCTGGATTTCGTCCGGCGACATCGCCTGCAGGCGGATCGCGAGATGGTCGACGCGGCCGGCGAGGGCGGGGTCGAGCTCGGCCGGGCCGAGACGCGGCTTCGTGTAGAACGCCTGCAGGACGCGCGAGAGCCAGTCCTGCACGTCGGCGGCGCTCGCCGAAATGTACGTGATCAGGTAGTGGAGCGTGAGGGCGAGCGGGGGCGCGCGGAAGCCGTCGTTCGTCGGCTCGAGCGGGCGGTTCCGGAGGTGAGCGGCCTCCTCGACGCCGTAGAGGAAGACGACGAGGTGGTTCTTCGTCGGGAGGACCGGCGGGGTGTCCTGCTGGAATGCGCCGACCTCGACCCAGTCGGCGACCGTGTTCGGGATCGCGTTCGTCAGGTACGTCCGGAGCGTGTTCGAGATCGCGAGGAGCATCAGGGTTCCCGGACCGCTGCGGCGATCTTCTGCGGCGACAAGGCGCCGAGCGACTTCCTGTGCGGCCGAAGCTCGTAGAGAAAAGTCTCGCGACCGTCCTGCGTCAGGACGAGGAGCTTCGCCTGCGGGTGGTGACCGACGAGCCGCTTGATCGTCGGCTCCCCGAGCCCGTTTGTCCCGATCACGACGTACCGGCCTCCGTCCAGCCGCTCGAGCGCCGGCTCGACGTCCTCGGCGGTCGCGTACGCGCCGGCAAAGGTGACGTCTCGCGCGTCGCCGAGGCTTTCGCTGACGATTTCCCTGAGCATGCGCGGCACGGCGTAGAAGAGGATCTGAACGGTTGGCACGGGCCTCCCGGCACCGCTGCCGATCGTCCTCTCCCGTGCAGCCGGCGTCGATGGACCGGCGGATCGGTCCGGGGATCCTGATGAGAACTAGATCGCCGAGTCGCGTCCGGCGTGTCCGAGCGCGCCTGCAACGTCGGTACGCCGCTCTACTTCGAGCTTCTCGAGGATCTGGTGAACATGGTTCTTCACGGTCGTCACCTCGATGCAGAGCCTGGCGGCAATCTCCTTGTTCGAGAGCCCTTCGCCGAGAAGCAGGCCGATCTCGCGCTGGCGCCGGGTGAGGGGACCGTCGCCCGGCGCGACCGTCCTGCCGGCCCGCCGGAGGAGCAGGCCGGCCATGCGCGGCGAGAGGATCGCCTCGCCGCGCGTCGCCCCCTCGACCGCGCCGACGAGGTCGTCGAGGGACGACTCGCGCGTTACGTAGCCGACCGCGCCGGCGGCGGCGCACGAGAGCACGGCCTGCTCGGTCTCGGCGACCGTGAGCGCGACGATGTGTACGCCCGGGACGGCGTCGGATACGGCGCGCGCAAGGGTTTCGTACCCGGGCATCGTCGCGTCTAGGAGAAGCACGTCGGGAGACGTCGCGAGGGCCGAGCGGACGGCGGACTCGCCGTCTCCCGCCGTTCCCGCCACGGAGACGCGCCCGTCGCGCTCGAGGAACTCGGCGATCCCCAGGCGATAAAGCCTGACGTCCGAGACGACGAGGACGGAAATCGCACCGCTCCGCGCTTCGGCCAGCGGCGACGGCTCCGCCGCAGGCTCGAAATGGCGCGGTGCCGGGATGGCCCGGTCCTCCCTTCTCGATGCCGCCGCGAGCATCTCACTCGCGCGGGCGAGCGTCAATGGGAGATGGGTGCTACGCCCCGTATCGGGCGGCCGAGCGCGCTCGCGCCTTTGCCGCCTCGGCCTCGCGGTTCTTCGGCGGGGCGTCGTGCCCTGGTGCTGGAATCTGTGCTGCTCTTAACACGCCTGCGCTGGCCGGACGCGCGCCGAGGTGCCGAAAGCGGAGGGACGTTCTGCCGGGTGCGCAGGCTGAGCCGGCTACTGGAGGGCGCGGTACACGAGCCGCTGGAAATGCTGGATCAGATGCTCGCTGGACGGCAGGAGCCGCCCGAACGGGATCGCGCCTGAGTCGAGGCCGGCCTGCACGGATTCCACGAGCGCCGCGTCCTCGGCGCCCACCTGTGCGCCGAAGGCCATCAGCTCGCTCACCGTCTCTTCGGGAACGTCCTCGCCGAAGAAGTAGTCGGTGTGACCGAGCAGATCGTGCGCCCCGGCCGGGTACCAGACGTCGAAGGAGAGGTTCGGCGGGCCGGGCTCGATGTTGATCGTCAGGTTCGGCCAGAGGAAGTGGTACTGCGCGCGCTCGACGGGGCCGTCGGGGTCGTAGGGCCGCTTCCCGTTCCCCAACCGGACCGGCCCGAACTGGCTCGACAGGAGCCCGTCCGACTCGAGGAGATATGCGTCGGGATCGACGTCGATCAGCTTCGAGAAGCTCGGATGGGCGACGGGGCAGTGATAGCACTCGAGGTAGTTCTCGATCCCGACCTTCCAGTTCACCGAGCTCGGCGCCCACTCGACGCGCTCGCGGAAGCGGAGGCGGTCGAAGTCGATTCCACTGGCGAGCAGGTGCTCGGGCAGCCGGCCGAGCGCGTCGACGAGCGGGCCGGCGTCGGGGTCGGGGTTCACGAAGACGAACGGGCCCCAGACGTCGACGGCGACGGGAAGGAGCGAGTAGCGCTCGGCGTCGAACTCGGGCTCGCGCTCCGACCGCGGCGCGACCCGCAAACAGCCGTCGAGCCCGTACGTCCACGCGTGGTACGGGCACTGAAGCGTCTCGCGGCGGCCCTCTCCCTGCGCGACGAGGTGCCCGCGGTGCCTGCAGACGTTTACGAAGCCGCGCAGGTCGCCGTCCTGGTGCCGAACGACGACGACCGGAAGGTGTCCGGCCCGGGTCGCGACGTAGCTCCCCGGCTCGGTCAGCTGCTCTGTCCGCGCGGCGTACTGCCACGAACGAGCGAAGATCCTCTCCCGCTCGAGCGCGTGAATCGCCGGATCCGAATACCACGAGGCGGGCAGCGTGAGGCCGGCGTCGAGGGACTCCTCGACGGATGGGTCGATCGCGTATGTCCGCTCCGTTACCATCCTGACTGACCGGTCAGTCAGCCTACACGGGGGCGCTCGGCCGGGTCAAGCCGTGACGACGACCGCCGACCGAACCAACGAGCTCCTCGAGGCGACGTGCCGGGTCGTCGCGCGGGCCGGCGCGCACGCCCTCACGATGAGTCAGGTCGCGCGGGAGGCGGGCGTCTCGAACGCACTCCTGCACTACTACTTCCGGACCCGGGGCGAGCTCCTCTCGCTCGCCTTCGCCCACGCCGAGGAGCGCGTGTACGAGCTTGCCCGCACCCAGCTGGCCGCGCTGCCGACGGGCACGGCGAAGCTAGCCCGCTTCCTCGAGCTCTACTTCGAGGACAACGTCGTCTTCGACACGGACGAGGCACTCTGGAACGAGGTGTGGTCGAGCGCGCTCTTCGATCCTGAGCTGCGGCCGACCCTTGCGGAAGCGTACGCGCGCTGGGTCGCGACAATCGTCGACCTCGTCGCCGCGGGCCGCACCGACGGCTCGCTCCCGAAGGGCGTCGAGCCCGAGCGGACCGGCCGCCGCCTGGCCGCGCTCGTGGACGGCCTCGGCACCCAGACGACCCTGGGTCTGCTCGACCGGAAGGAGGCGGCGGCCCTCCTTCGCGACGCGCTCGCGGCCGAGACCGCCTAGCGCGCGAGCACGCGGATCGCGTCGGCGGGTAGGTGGGCGGCGACGGGCGTCCCCTGCTCGTAGAGCGTCGAGCGCCCGTGCCGGACGAGCGCCTGGATCGTGTCGCCGGTCGCGAGGTGGACGACGAGCTGGTCGGCCGACCCGAGATACACCGTCCGCTCGACCATTCCCGGGACGCGGTTCTCGCCGGGCGCGCCGTACGACTCGAGCTCGACGTGCTCGGGCCGGATCACGATCTTCGCCTCGCCTCGCGCGTCCGTCGCGCCGGACGCGGCCCGGAGCACGACATCGCCGAGCCGCACCCGACAGCCGTCGCCGTCGGCCCCGTCGACGGTCACGTCCATCAGGTTCGACGTGCCGAGGAAGTCGGCCACGAACACGGTCGCCGGCTCCTCGTACACGGTCTCCGGCGTGCCGACCTGCTCGACGTGGCCCTCGGACATGACGGCGATCCGGTCGGACATCGTGAGCGCCTCCTCCTGGTCGTGCGTGACGTAGAGGAACGTGATGCCGACCTCCTGCTGGAGCGCCTTCAGCTCGATCTGCAGCGCCTTCCGCAGCTTGGCGTCCAGCGCGCCGAGCGGCTCGTCGAGCAGGAGCACGGCCGGGTTGAGGACGAGCGCGCGCGCGAGCGCGACCCGCTGCTGCTGGCCGCCCGAGAGCTGGGACGACTTCCGCCGCTCGTAACCTGAGAGCTGCACGAGCTCGAGCGCCCGGCCGACGCGCTCGGCGATCTCGGCCTTCGGCCGCTTCGCACGCCGGAGGCCGAAGGCGACGTTGTCGAAGACGTTCAGATGCGGGAAGAGCGCATAGTTCTGGAAGACCGTGTTGACGTTCCGCTTGTGCGGGGGCGTGTAGGCGACGTCGCCGCCGTCGAGGAGGATCCGCCCCGACGTCGGCTGCTCGAAGCCGGCGATCAGCCGCAGCGTCGTCGTCTTTCCGCAGCCCGACGGGCCGAGGAGCGAGAAGAACTCGCCGCCGGGCACGTCGAGGTCGATCCCGTCGACGGCGACGACCTCGGCGAACTCCTTGCGCAGCTCGATCAGCTCGATCTGGCCCCTGTTTCCGTTCTCCGTGCCCATGTCAGACGGTGAAGCCGCCGAACTCGGTGGCGACGGAGGCCCGACGCTCCTCGCGGGTGAACGCGCGCCAGGCGAGGAAGGCGAGCGCGAGGGACAGGAGGGTCAGGACCATCATGATCGTCGCGATCGCGTTCGTCGAAGGGAGCGGGGCCGCACGGGTCGCGCCGTAGATGACGATCGGGACGGTGTCCGTCCCGCCGCCGCTCGAGAGCCACTGGCTGATGACGAAGTCGTCCAGGGAGATCGCGAAGACGACGGCCGCGGACGCGACGATCGCAGGCGTCAGGAGGGGCAGGAGCACGCGCGTCAGGGCCACGGTCGGCGAGGCGCCGAGATCGGCGGCCGCCTCCTCGTACTGGCGCCCGATCGAGAAGAGCCGCCCGCGCACGATCACGACCACGTACGAGATCGAGAAGGTCACGTGGCCGAGGATCTGCGCGATCGTGCCCGTGTGGATGAACGTGAACACGTGCGTGAAGACGAGAAGGAGCGAGACGCCCATGACGATCTCCGGCGTCACGAGCGGGAAGAGCATGAGGAAGTTCGCGGGGCGCGAGCCCCATCCGCGCCAGCGCGCGAGGCCGATCGCGAGCAGCACCCCGATCGGCGTCGCGACGAGCACGTCGGCTCCACCCAGCTTGAGGCTCTGGAGGGCCGCGTGCCGGAGGGTCGGGTCGTGCCAGACGGAGTCGACTGGGTCGCCCCAGTACCAGCGCCCGGAGAAGCCCTGCCAGACGGTCCGCGAGCGCGTCGCGTTGAAGGAGAACTGCACCGCGATCAGCACCGGGACGATCGACCAGACGACGTACGTCCACGTGACGAGGACGAGAAACCGAGGACGGCCCCACGGGTTCCGGAGCCACCCCCGGACACGCTCGCCCGTCGAGATGCTCGCTGCCGGCCGCTCGGCTGCGACGCTCATACGGCCGGCACGTCCCGGGCGGCACGGTGGATCGTCCACATGTAGTACGCCATGAGCACGGTCAGGAAGATCGCGAGCACGACCGTGATCGCGGCCCCGATCGTCGGCTGGCCCCCGTAGTGGAAGTAGAAGTCGATCTGGTTCCCGAGCATCGAGGTCGTCGGCGCTCCCGAGACGATGTTCGGCGTGTAGTAGTCCCCGAACATCGGCAGGGTGATGAGAACCGCTCCGCCGAGGATCCCCGCCTTCGAGAGCGGCAAGGTCACCGTGCGAAACGTCGCCCACGGACTGGCGCCGAGGTCGCGCGCGGCCTCGAGGTGGCTCCGGTCGATCCGATCGAGCGCCGCGTAGAGGGGCAGGATCAGGTACGGGATGTAGCCGTAGACGAGGGCGAGGATCACCGTCGACGACTGGCCGCCCAGCCAGTCACGCGGCTCGCTGAGGACGTGGGTGTACGTGAGAAAGCGGTTCACGTAGCCGTCGATCGCGAGGAGGTTGACCCACGCGAGCATCCGCATCAGGTAGCTGATCCAGAGCGGCAGGATGATCAGGACGAGCAGGAGGTTCTTCGTCCGGCCGGCGTGCCGGGCGATGTAATAGGCCACCGGGTAGCCGACGAGCAGCGAGAGCACGAGCGCAACGCCGACGTAGACGATCGTGCGGACGGCGACCCCGAAGAACGTGCCGCCCGGCTGCAGGCGGTGCAGCACCTCGACGAGCCAGCCGGTGTTCCAGTCGGCCGGATTCCAGAGCGGAACCGGCTGCAGGAGGACCGGATCGACCGTGCCGAAACCGACCGCGACGACCGCGTACGCGGGCACGACGAACAGGAGGATCAGCCACAGGATGCCCGGAAGCGCGAATCCGGGCCAGAGCCAGCGGCGGTACACGACGGGCTCCTAGGCCGGCTCCGCCAGTCCTCCTAGCCGGCCGCGAGGAAGTCGGAGTAGCCGTCCTGCCAGAGCTGCTGGCCGCGCGCAGTGAGCGTCCCGTACTGGAGCGAATCGGACCCGAGATCCTCGTTCGTCAGGACCGCGCTCTGGAGATTCTCGGGGACGATTCCCTTCTTGACGAGCGTGGCCGGGTCGATCTCGTTGATCGGCGGCTGGTAGCCGTTGAAGTCGACGAAGTTCGAGTACGCGATGCCGTTGTCGAGGAGGTAGTTGAGCCAGAGGTGCGAGAGCACCGGCTTCTTGGTCGTCGCGCAGATCGACCAGCAGTCGTTCTGGACCGGCACCTGCCCCTTGTCGGCCTTCCAGTAGGCGAGGGCGGTCGGAGGCGTGCCCTTCGGCAGGTAGTAGATGTACGCGGCGATCGGATCGCCGGACCACGCCTGGTGGAGCCAGCTGTTGCCCTCGGGGACGGACTGGTACTGGATGTCGTCGACCTTGATGTTGCAGACGTCGTAGAGCTCCTTCAGGTCGGCGACGGCCGCGTCGATCAGCTTCGGGTCCTCGGTGTTGATGTCGTTGTGACCCTTCCTGAGCAGGGCCATCCCGATCGTCTCGCGCTCCTCGCTCAGGAGTGCGGTCTTGCCCTTGTAGGCATCTGCCTGCCAGAAGATGTCCCACGGCTGGGACATCGAGGCGATGTCCTCCTTGACCTTGTCGGCGCGCCAGAAGATGCCGGTCGCGTAGATCGTGTACGGGACCGTGTAGCGCGAGCCGACGTCGTAGAACGGACTGACGAGGTCGGGCCAGACGTTCTTGCTCAGGTTCGGGATGTAGTCGAGGTTGAGCGGCTTGATCAGCTTTCCGGCGACGGCGCGCGAGAGGTTGTCCGGCGTCATCTCCATCACGTCCGGGGTGACGGCCCCGGACGCGAGCCGCTGGATGCCCGACGAGATGTTGTCGAACGCCGTGTACTGGACGTCGACGTTGTACTTCTCGCCGAACTCCTTGAGGAGCTTCTTGTAGAGGTAGGCGGGATAGTTGAAGACCGTGAAGGTCCCGCCTGTCTCGGGCTCGAGGCCCGAGTCGATCGGGTCCTCCCAGAGCGGCATCTTCACGCGCCTGTCGGGACGCGCCATCGGGAGCCCGCCCGGCCCGACGGGCTCGCCGTTCTTCGACTTCGACTCGGGGGTCGTCGAGCTGCTGCACCCGGCGAGAAACGATCCGGCCCCGGACATCACCGTCGCCGCTCCTGCGGCGCGAAGGAGAAGGTCGCGCCGGTTGAACCCGTTAGGCCGTTCCCTCGGATGCATCGTCATGTCAGCTCCCTTCCCCGCCAGACTTGGACCCCGCTCGTCGAACCGCGGAATCTCTCACGCCACGGCGCGCCCTTCAAGTCTCTGCGCAGCGCTGTTTAGGGTCCATGCGCATGGAGTTTGGACCAATCGAGGCCCGGCGCGCCGTCGAGAAGGGCTTCGAGCGGACCCTCGAGTTCCTCGCGTCGCTCGTCCGCGTCCCGAGTCTCCTCGGCGACGAGGAGCCCGCGCAAGCGCTCGTCGAGGAGCGCCTGCGCGAGCTCGGCTTCGACGTGCGCTCGGTCGTTCCCGATCCTGCGCGGCTCGCGGCGCGACCGGACAGCGGCATCCCGCTGATGTCGTACGAGGGCCGCCGCTCGCTCGTCGCGACGACTGGCGGAGACGAGGGCCGCTCGCTCGTCCTGAACGGACATGTCGACGTCGTCAGCGCCGAGCCGCGCGAGCGCTGGACGCGTGAGCCGTTCGGCGCCGAGATCGCGGACGGGCGGATGTACGGCCGCGGCGCGTGCGACATGAAGGGCGGGATCGCGGCGATGCTCCTCGGCGTCGAGGCCGCGCTCTCCGCGGGGCCGCTGCCCGGCCGGCTCGTCTACCAGAGCGTCATCGAGGAGGAATGCGGCGGGAACGGCGCGCTCGCCGCGTGCCTCGAAGGGCCCGAGACCGACGCCGCGCTCATCGCCGAGCCGACGAACGGCGGCATGGATCTTGCCGCCGTCGGGGTCATCTGGGCGCGCGTCACGCTTTCTGCCGACGCGCGTCACGCCTCCGACGCAGATCGCGGCGCGAACCCGATCGAGGCGGCCTTTCCGGTCATCTCCGCCCTCCACAAGCTCGAAGACGAGCTGAACCGGGCACCGGATCCCGAGCTCGCCGGGCTCGAGCGCCCCTACCTCCTGAACGTCGGGGCGCTGCACGCCGGCGACTGGGCGTCGATGACGCCCGGGCGCGCCGTGCTCGACGTTCGGCTCGGCTTCCCAATCCGGATGCAGCCCGCCGAGGCGCAGGAGCGGCTCGCGGCGGCCGTCAGCGGCGCGAGCGCGAGCGCCGAGATCGAGTTCCGCGGCTTCCGTGCCCGCGGCTACGCCTTCGACCCGGAGAGCCGGTTCGTCAGCCTGCTCGGGGACTGCCACGCGGAGATCCGCGGCGGCAGGCCCGAGCCGGAACCTTCGCGCGCGACGACCGACCTTCGTTTCTTCGAGCGGGAGGCCGTCTGCTACGGGCCGACCGGCGACGGCCTGCACGGCGTCGACGAATGGGTCGACCTCGATTCGATCGCAGACGTCGCCGCGGTGATCGCGCTCTTGATCCGCCGCTGGACGGAGGCGTGACCCGTCCTGCTACGCCAGCGCGGGCTCGATCGCGGGGTCGAGCGCCATGCCGCCCTCGCTCACGCGGAGCGCGGCGGCGGCGAACTGCTTCACGTCCGCGACCCGGTCTTTCAGCAGATAGCCGACGCCTTCCGTCCCGTCGGCGAGGAGCTCGCGGGCATACGCCGGCTCGGCATATTGCGAGAGGACGAGGACGCCCGTGCCGGGGTACTCGTCGCGGATCCGGCGGGCCGCCCGCAGCCCCTCGTCCGAGTGCGTCGGCGGCATGCGCAGGTCGACGATCGCAAGGTCCGGCCTCGTCTCCTCGACCGTGGACATCAGCGTGGCCTCGCAGCGCGCGTTTCCGACGACCGCGAAGCCGGAGTCCTCGAGGAGGCGCGCGAGGCCCTCGCGAAGGAGGACGGAGTCGTCCGCGACGACGACGCGCGCCGCTGGAGCAGCGTCGGCGCGCACGACTCGGCGGAGCGGCGGGAACTCGGTCTCGAGCCCGTCGGCGACGACCTGGTGGATCCGCTCGCTCTCGGGCAGCCCGTTCAGCCAGTACGCGCCGAGGTCGACGAGCTCGACGCCGCGCAGCGCGGCGCGCGTCGCCTCGGTCACGAGCACCTGACCGCCGTGGCCGGCCTCGCAGACGCGCGCGGCGAGGTGGAGGTCGACGCCGACGTAGCCGCCGTCGGTAACGGCCGCCTCTCCGCTGTGAACACCGACGCGGACCCTCATGCCGACCGCGGCGAGCAGCGGGTCAGCGCCGATCTCGCGCTGCGCGGAGACCGCAGCCGAGACGGCCGCGTTCGCATCGTCGAAGGTTGTGAACGTCTCGTCGCCGCGCGATTCGACCGTGCGCCCGCCCACGCGCTCGGCCGCCGAGCGAAGAATGTCGCGCTGCCGGACGAGCACGTCGATGAAGCCGTCGCCCAGCGAGCACGCGAACTCGGTCGACCGTTCGACGTCGGTGAAGAGGAAGGTCGCGGCTTGCATGCACGAACCGTCTCACGGTGGCCCGCGGTCGAGCAAGGCGGAGAGCACCTGTCCCGGCGTTCGGTTATCCGAACCTCGGGCGGGCGGCTAGCGAACGCGAAGCGAGAGCGCCTGGGCGAGCAGGCCTTCCGGAAGCAGGCAGTTCCACCCCGAGTCGAGGCCCTCGCGGTCGGCGGCGAGCATGCGGACGCCGCTCCCGTCCTCGGGCGCGTGTCGTCGCCAGGCCCGGCGCACGTGTAGCCCGAGGCGAACGAGATCGCGCGGATCGCTCGCCAGGACCGACCGCACGAGGACGTAGTGCCCGCCGATCACGTCGGCGGTGACGCCGGGGACCGCGGCCAACCGGCCGGCAGCGGCCTCGGCGAGCGGCGGCGCGGACTCGTAGAAGAGCCAAACGCCCCGGCGGGGCCGCGCGGCGCGCTCGGCGAGAAACCCCTTGACGCCGGCACACGTCGACTCGTCCACGACCTCGAGCTCGCTTCCACGGGAGAGGTCGACGTACGTGTCGACGAGTTCCGGGGGCTGCCAGCGCGTCAGCGCTCCCCGGGCCCCCGCCTGAGCGGTCGTGCCCGTCGAGCCGAAGAGAACGGTGGCCGGTTCAGCCGAGACGGCGCTCGTGACTCGAGGGAGCTCGAGCTCGTGCATACGGCGAAGCGAGGCCACGTCCGGGATCAGCTCCGCAACGAGGAGGACTCCCGCGACCGCCGCGAGCGGGAGGAGTCCCCGACCTCCGACGCGCGCGACCCTGTCGCAGCCCACGGCGGCGAGGAGCAGGAAGACGGGGAGCGCGGGGAGCATGTAGCGGTCGAAGAAGAAGACGGAGCGGACGACCTCGGGCACGCTGTCGAAGAACGCGATCGGCGCGGCGACGATCGCCGCGAGGGCAAGCCCGGTCCGCGGTCGCTCGGCGAGCAACGTCACGAGGCCGACCCCCGCGAGCGCGAGGAGGGCGAAGCCGACGATCCCCGGCGCGAGCGACTCGAACGCCGCATGGATGACCGTGTCTCCGACGCGCGTCCGCGGCGCGCCGATGTCCCCTTCGAGGTCGTATCGAGCACGCAGCACGTCGACGCTGTGGACGACGAAGGGCGTGATGGCGAGAGCGAGCAAGAGCACCGCGGGCCAGGCCTCGCGGGCCACACGCCGAGCCCCCCCGTGCGCGTGAAGGACACCCGTCGCGAGCGCGAGCCCCGCGTAGAGGGGCGCGACCGGCTGCACGAAGACGAGGAAGCCCAGCGCGAGCCCGGCGAGCGCCCACCGGCCACGACCCCCGAGGCGCGCGGCCCGAAGCGAGGCCCAGAGCGACCAGAGGAAGACGGCGAGGAGCAGCGTCGGCGGCTGACCGTCGGTCGCGTACTTGATCGCCGTCGGTGCGAGCGCGAGCGCCGCCACGACGATCAGCTCTTCGCGGCGTCCGAACAGCTCGCGGGCAACGAGGCCCGCGGCCGGCAGGGCGAGCAGGAAGAAGATCAAGGAGGGGAGCCGAAGCCCCCAGAGACCGCCCGGCCAGGCGAGCGTCACGTGCTCGACGAGGAAGTGCGCCGGGCCTCCGCCCCGCGCGCTCCAGACGTTGTCGACGATCGAGGCGACCGAGCCGGGCGCCAGCGTCAGCGTGATGTTCTCGTCGAGGTTGAGCGCCTGCCAAGTGACGGCCGGCAGGGCGAGCGCCGTCGCAGCCAGCGCGGCGGCGATCCAGACGATCCGCGTCAGCCGCGTGGAGTCGAGTCGCAGACTGGGCCGCTGGTCGCCGCGCATCTTTGAAGAATGTACTTCCCGAGCGGCCCAAACCTCCACCTCGTCGGGCTGGCAAGCTGGCCGGGGTGAGCCGCCGCGAGAGCCGTTCCGAGGACACACACGCGCCGTTCGGCGTCGATCGGCGGCGGGCGCTCGTCACCGCGGTCGTCGCCGTCGCGCTCGTCTCGGCCGCGATCGCCCTCGTGGGAGAGGTCGCGAGCTTCGATCGCATCGCCCACGCCGCCCGCGCCGCGGACAAGCGCTGGCTCCCGGTCTGTGCGTTTGGCCAGCTGCTCGGCTACGCCGGCTACGTGCTCGCGTATCGGGACGTCGCCCGGGCACGCGGCGGTCCGCAGCTCCCGCTCGGGCTCGCCGCCCGGCTCGTGGCGATCGGCTTCGGCGCCTTCGCGCTCGGCTCCGCGCCCGGCGGCCTCGCGGTGGACTTCTGGGCGCTCAAGCGCGCCGGCGAGCCGACGCACCAGTCGGCGCGGCGCGTGCTCGGGCTGAACAGCCTCGAGTGGGGCATCCTCGGGACGCTCGCAGCGCTCTCTTCCGTCGCGGTGCTCGCGGGCCGAGGCGAAGGAGCGCCTCGCTCGATGACTCTCGCCTGGATCGTCGCCACGCCGCTCTGCCTCGCGGCGGCTGCCTGGGTCACGTCGCGCGGGCGCGCCGAGCGGTTCGTGCGCCTGCCGCCGGGCAAGGCGCGACCCCTGCGCGAAGACCCGAGCGCCTGGCTCGCGGCCAAGGTGCGGACGGCGTTCGCCGACGCCGTCGGCGGCGTCCTCGTCGTGCGCTACGTCACCGTGCACCTCGTTCGCTATCCGGGCGCGATCGGAGGCGCGACGCTCTACTGGTGCGGGCAGCTTCTGACGCTTTGGGCCGCCGTGCGGGCGTTTGCGGAGAGCGCACCCGCCCCGTCGGCTCTCGTCCTCGCCTTTGCGACCGGCTACGCAGCCAGCGCGCTTCCGCTGCCGGCGGGCGGAGCCGGAGGAATCGAGGCGGCCCTCGCCTTCAGCCTGCACGCCGTCGGCGTTCCACTTGCCCCGGCGCTCCTCGCGGCCGTCGTCTACCGGGTCTTCACCTTCTGGCTCCCGATCCTGCTGGCGGTCGCCCTCCTTCCGACCGTCAAGCAGCTGAACGAGGAGCTACCGCACGTACCCCGCGAGGCGCCGGCCGAGCCCTGACCGGATCAGCCGCCTGCGGCCTCGAGCACGAAGTCGGTGGCGAAGCCGAGGAAGAGGCCGCCGAGGAGGGCCCAGGTGACGACCGTCTTGTGGCCGAAGCTCCCGTTCACGCGGTTCAGCTCGAGCACGACATAGAGGATGGAACCGGCCGCGAGAGCGAAGAACCCGACGGAGAGGTAGTCGCTCGTGAACGCCTGCGCGACCAGCGTCCCGACGAAGGTCGGCGCGCCGCCGATGACTCCCAGCAGCGCGAGGAAGCCCCAGGTCGGCTTCTCGGCCTCCCCGGAGAGCGGTGCGACGATGCCGAAGCCCTCGGTCGCGTTGTGGAGGCCGAACCCGATCACGAGCACGAACGCGAGGCTCACGGCGCCCTGCGCGGCCGACTGCCCGATCGCGAGCCCCTCGCCGAAGTTGTGCAGGCCGATTCCGGTTGCGATGAGGATCGCGAGCCATTGCGCGGACGTGAGTGGGGAGCCCCGCCGGCGGACCTCGAACTCCGCGGTCGAGGCCGAGCCCGGCCCCAGCATCGCCTTCGCCCGCTGACGCCCGATCCAGCGGTCGTAGTAGACGAGGCCCATGAGCCCGATCGCGGTGCCGACCGCGAAGACGGACGCGAGAAGCGCGAACGAGCCCCACGACCCGCCCTGCTCGGACGCCCGCAAGAGCGCCGCCTCGACGGGCTCGACTCCCTCGACGAGGATGTCCCAGAGGAGGAAGAGCAGGATGCCCGTCGCCGTCGCGCTGAGCGCCGCCCGCACCCTGGTGTCGACCCCGCGTACGCGCCCGAGCGGAAGCCCGAGGAAGATGGTCAGGCCGGCGAGGGCGCCGAGGGCAACGATGCGTTCCGAGGACATGTGCGTGGTTTCTCCGAGAGTTGTAAGGCTACCCTGACATCGGGCGACGGGAGGATAGGAACCGCCGCGCGCGAATGTCAAACGCCCCCGGTCTCCTCCGGGATTAGCATGGCCGACCGATGACCGAGACGCTGCACGACGCCGACTCGCTGCGGGCGCTGGAGGAGCGGGCGAGGCCCGTACGCGCGCTCTACGACCACTGGGAACGAACGCATTGGGGCGTCTCCGACCTCGACTTCCGGGTCGACGCGGCGAGCTTCGCCGGGCTCGGAGCGGCGGAGCAGCAAGGATTCGTCTGGATCTTCTCGCACCGCTTCCATGCCGAGTTCAACGTCGCTCGGCTCCTGGCCCCCTTCCTCGCAGCGGCGCCCGACTACGATCTCGAGCTCCTGCTCGCGACGCAGATCGCGGACGAGCACAAGCATCTTCAGTGCGTTCTCCGGATCTACGAGGAGGTCTTCGGCGTCAAGGGCGGGATCGAGGCGGTTCGGGCGCTCGCGGACGAGCACATCGATCCGGTCGCCGCGATGCTCTACGAGGCGCTCGAGCGCTGGGTGCTCGGCGTCGACGGAGGCGGCGAACGGGCCTTCGCACAGGCGGTCTTCTCCTACCACTTGATCGCCGAGGGCGTCATCGCCCGCACGGCGCAGAATCTCGCCGTGGGCCAGTACGAATCGATCGGAGCCTTCCCGGGCCTGATCGAGGGGCAGCGCCTGGTCGCCCGGGACGAAGCGCGCCACATCGGAATCGGCGTCTCCTACCTCCGGCGACGCATGACCGAGGACCGCGACGAGACGATGGCCGTGGTAACGGAGGTCCTGGACGACTTCGCCCGCCTCGCCGAGCGCGGTCTCGAGATCGGGAAGGCCGAGCTCGAGGGAATTCTCCAGGACGGATACGGCGTCGACGCGAACGCCTTCCACGCCGAGGTGATGCGCCTGCTGCAGCTTCGGCTCAAGTCGATCGGGTATCTCGACGAAGGCTGATCCGTGGTCCCGATCGCGTACGAGCCAGCCGCGCCGCCTCCGCTCGTGTGCATCGATCCGGGCCATGCCCGGCGGGCCGACCTCTCGGTGGAGCCGATCGGGCCCGGCTCATCGGTCCTGAAGATCAAGGACGGAGGCGGGGCGGCGGGCGAGTCGGTCGTGAACCTGCAGATCTCGAAGAAGCTGCGGCGTCTGCTCCGCGGCCGGGGCCTGCGCGTGGCGATGACGCGTACGACGACGGAGCTCACGCTCGCCGAGGGCGGCAACATCGCGCGGGCCCGCTTTTGCAACCGGCGCGACGCCGATCTCATGCTGAGAGTCCACGCCGACGGCTCGACCGACCCGTCACGGCACGGCGCGTCGACCTTGTATCCCGCCTGGCATCGCGGCTGGACGTCCGACATCTACCGGCCGAGCCTGCGGGCGGCACGAATCGTCCAGCGGACGCTCGTCCGGGCGACCGGCGCGACGAACCTCGGTCTCGTGCGGCGAAGCGACCTGACCGGCTTCAACTGGGCGAACGTGCCGGTCGTGCTCGTCGAGACCGGGTTCCTGACGAATCCGGTCGAGCGCGCGCGGCTCACGTCTTCGGGCTACCAGTGGCGTCTCGCGCGCGGTCTCGCGCGCGGAAGCGCGCGCTTCGTGCGCGGGAGGCTTTAGGCGGAGCTAGAGCTCCCCCGGCGAGTCGTCGTCGCGCTTCATGCTCTCGACGGTCGCGCGCGCTTCGTCGTGCACGCGGCGCCGCGCGGCGTCCACGTCGTCGGCCTCCCGGCCGTCGATCTCGACGACGGTCTCCGCGGACATCCCGGCGACCTCGAACTCTTCCTCGGTCGCCGTCGCCTCGCGGGCCTCGGCGAGCTTACGCCGCAAGTCCTCGCGGGCGTCCGTCTCTACAGGAGCCGGCGCCGCCCCGGGCTCCGTCGGTCGGCGCCTGAGCAGGAATGCGACAACGGCTCCTCCGGCCGCTCCGGCGACGAGTGCAAGCTGTCGTCTCACCCCCGGCACTCTTTCACGACATTCCCCGGGAGGGAAGCGCCGAGGTCGCGGCTATACTCGTCGAACTTCCTGCTTCGCCCGGCGCCGTCCGTTCCCGAGCGGCGTGAGCAGGTGAAGCCGCTAGACCGAGGGAAGGAGGTTCGGGAACACGTGAACGGCTACGAGATCATGCTCATGCTCGATCCTGAGCTCGGCGACGAGCGCCAGGAAGAGATCGTCACGCGGATCCGCGAGCGCGTGGTGAGCGACGGAGGCACCTGGCAGGCGCACGAGCCGTGGGGACGGCGCAAGCTCGCTTACGAGATCGCGAAGAAGAACGAGGCCCACTACCACCTCGTCCACTTCGACAGCAGCGCGGAGACGCTCACCGAGATCGCCCGCGTCCTCAAGATCACCGACGGCGTGATGCGTCACATGGCGGTGCGCCAGATCCGGCGCGCGCAGCCCGAGGCCGTCCAGGCGACGGCGTAGAGTACCGGAACGGACGTTCGATTCAAGGAGAGATTGCGATGGCTGGAGACATCAACCGCGTCACGCTCGTCGGCCGCCTCACGCGCGACCCGGAGCTGCGCCACCTTCCGTCCGGCTCCCCCGTTCTGCAGCTGGGGCTCGCCGTCAACGGTCGCCAGAAGGACGAGGCGGGCAACTGGACCGACAAGCCGAACTTCTTCGACGTGAAGGTGTTCGGCAATCAGGCCGAGATGCTCGCGACGCACCTGGCGAAGGGGCGACGGGTCGGCATCGACGGTCGCCTCGACTGGTCCTCGTGGGAGGCGCAGGACGGCTCGAAGCGGTCGAAGGTCGAGGTCGTCGCGTTCCAGGTCCAGTTCCTCGACAGCCGAGGCGAGGGCGGCGACCGCGAGCCGCAGTACGTCCCGGCCGGCGCGACTGCTTCCTCCGGCTCCGACTTCGGACCCGGCGGCTCCGACGACGACATCCCGTTCTAGGACGATGGCGAGTCAGTCCCAGACGAAGCAACGCCGTCGCCCGGCGACCGCTGCTCCCGCACGCCGGAAGAGCTGTTACTTCTGCAAGGAGAAGATCGACCAGATCGACTACAAGAACTACAACCAGCTCCGGCGGTACATCTCGGAGAAGGGCAAGATCCGGTCGCGCCGGATCACCGGCGCCTGCCGCCGCCACCAGGAGCAGGTCGCCGTCGCAGTGAAGCGGGCGCGCGAGATGGCCCTGCTCCCGTACGTCACCGGCTAGGACATGGAGGTCATCCTCCTCCAGGATGTCGAGAAGGTCGGCTTGCGCGGCGAGGTGGTGAACGTCGCCCGCGGATTCATGCGCAACTACCTGCAGCCGCGCCGCCTGGCCGAGCCCGCCACGGAAGCACGCGTCGCGGAGATCCAGCGCCGCGAGGCCGAGCGAGCCCGCCACGAGGCGCGGAGCGCGGACCAGGCGCAGGAGATTGCCGAGATCCTCCGGAAGACCGTCCTCCGTTTCGAGGTGAACGCCGGCCCCGGGGGGACGCTGTTCGGGTCGGTCACACCGACGAACGTCGCAGACGAGCTCTGGCGCACCCGCAAGATCCGCGTCGACCGCCGCAAGATCGCTCTTGCCGACCCGATCAAGCGCATCGGACGCTACTCGATCCCGATCGACCTCTTCGAGGACGTTAGCGTCGAGGTGAAGACACTCGTCGTGCCCGAGGGTGGAGAGCTTCCTCCGGAGGAGGAGCTCGCAGCCGCCCCGGCCGAAGCGTCCGAGGAGGCGCCGGCCGGCGAGACGACAGAGGCGGTCGACGGAGAGCCCCCCGACGAGCCGGGCGACTTCAACGAGGCAGTCGCGGAGGCCGAAGCGGCCGGCGAGCTCTAGAGCCGGCGTGAAGGCTCGTGCACACGCCGTCCACATGGCGTGTGCACGGGACGCGAAAGTTCCCGCTTAGAGCGAAGGAAGATCTACACAGCGCACGGCCCGCCGTGTGGAGTGCCGTCCGATGTCCATGGGAACATACGTTCTTTCCCCTGCACATCGGACGTTTCTCCTGTGGATCCACACACGCTTCCCTCCAGAGCCAATGGCTCGTACGGTCAGGGCTCGACCGTGGCCCAGGCGATCCAAGCGGCACCCGTTCCTCCGCAGAACCTCGACGCCGAGGAATCCGTCCTCGGGGCGATGATGCTCTCGCCTGCGGCTGTGGCCGCGGTCAGCGAGGTGCTCGACGCTGACGGGCGCGAGTTCTACCGAGAGAGCCACGCGAAGATGTACCGCGCAGGCCTCGCCCTCTACGCCAAGGGAGAGCCGGTCGACGCGATCACCCTCGTCGACGAGCTCGACGAGCGCGGAGAGCTCGAAGACGTCGGCGGCAAGGCGCGCGTCCACGAGCTCGCGGCCCTCGTCCCCGCGAGCGCCAATGCCCGTCACTACGCCCAGATCGTCCGCGAGACGTCCACGCTGCGCGGCCTCATCCGGGCCGGCGGCGACATCTCGCGCCTCGGCTGGGAGCGCCCCGGCGATGCCACGGAGCTCGTCGACCGCGCCGAGCAGATCGTCTTCGAGCTGTCGCAACAGCGCGCGACGACCGAGTTCAGCCATATCGAGGAGCTGCTGAAGGAGAGCTTCGAGCGGATCACGGCCCTGTACGAGTCGGGCGCGGAGGTGACCGGCGTGCCCACGGGCTTCCGGGACCTCGACCGGATCACGTCCGGGTTCCAGCCGGGAAATCTGATCGTCGTCGCCGCGCGTCCGAGCATGGGCAAGTCGGCGCTCGGCCTGTGCGCGCTTGCGAACCTCGCCGTGCGCCACGGCACGCCTGTCGCCCTCTTCACGCTCGAGATGTCCAAGGCCGAGGTCACCCAGCGACTGATGTGCAGCGAGGCGAAAGTCGAGTCGCAGCGGCTGCGGACGGGCAAGCTCGCGGCCGACGACTGGCCGCGCCTCACGGCTGCGTGCGACAAGCTCGCCAAGGCCCCGATCTACGTCGACGACTCCGGCGGCATCACGATGATGGAGATCCGCTCGAAGGCAAGACGCCTGAAGTCGAAGCATCCGGAGCTCGGCTTGATCCTCGTCGACTACCTGCAGCTCATGACGTCAGGCACGAATCCCGAGAACCGAGTGCAGGAGGTCTCCCAGATCTCCCGCTCGCTCAAGGTGCTCGCCCGCGACCTCGACGTCCCGATCGTGGCGATGTCGCAGCTCTCCCGCGCAGTCGAGCAGCGGCACGACAAGCGGCCGATCCTGTCCGACCTGCGCGAATCCGGGTCGATCGAGCAGGACGCCGACATCGTCTGCTTCATCTACCGCGACGAGTACTACAACGACGAGTCCGACCAGCAAGGGCTGGCCGAGATCATCGTCGCGAAGCACCGGAACGGCCCCACGGACACCGTGAAGCTCTCGTTCCTCAAGCGCTACGCGAAATTCGCCGACCTCGCGGCTCTCTAGCCAGCGGGCCGACTACGCTGGAGCAGAAATGCCCGCGACCGTCATCGTCGGCGCCCAGTGGGGCGACGAGGGCAAGGGGAAGATCGTCGACCTGCTCGCCGAGCACTCCGACGCCGTGTGCCGCTACCAGGGCGGGCCGAATGCGGGCCACACGATCGTCGCCGGAGGCGAGACATTCAAGTTCCACCACATGCCGTCGGGAATCCTCTACCCCGGAACGCTGTGCATCCTCGGGGCGGGCTGCGTCGTCGATCCCGACGTGTTCATCGCCGAGCTCGACGACCTCGAGGGCCGCGGGATCTCCACCGACGTCGTCCGGCTGTCGGGCAACGCGCACCTCGTCATGCCCTGGCACGTCGCGCTCGACCGCGCGAGCGAACGCCGGCTCGGCAAGCTCAAGATCGGCACCACGAGGCGCGGCATCGGGCCTGCATACGCGGACAAGTACGCACGGCTCGGAATACGGGCCCAGGACCTCCTCGACGAGAAGATCCTCCGGCAGAAGATCGAGGTTGCGCTCGCCGAGAAGAACGTCTGGCTCGAGCGTGTCTACGGGGCCGAACCGCTTCGCCTCGACGAGGTCGCGGTTCGGTCCGAGCGCTGGGCGGAACGGCTCGGGCCGTATATCGCCGACACGTCCGTGCTCGTCGACCGCGCGCTACGCGACGGACGCTCCGTCCTCTTCGAGGGTGCGCAGGGAACGTTGCTCGACGTCGACCACGGCACGTATCCGTTCGTCACCTCCTCGAACCCGGTCGCCGCCGCCGCGGCAACCGGCATCGGCATCGGGCCGACCCGAATCGACCGCGTCATCGGCGTCGCGAAGGCGTACGTCACGCGCGTCGGCGAGGGGCCGTTCCCGACCGAGATCGAGGGTGCGGAGCAGGCGCGCGTGCGTGAGCTCGGCGGCGAGTACGGCACGACGACGGGTCGCGAGCGCCGGTGCGGTTGGCTCGACCTCGTCGCCATGCGGTTCGCGGTCAGGGTCAACGGCATGACGTCGCTCGCGCTCACGAAGCTCGACGTGCTCTCGGACTTCGCCGAGATCCCGGTCTGCACGCGGTACCGACTTCCGGACGGAGGCGAGACCGACGAGTTCCCCGCGCACCAGAGCGACTTCCACCACGCCCGCCCGGTGTACGAGATGCTCCCGGGATGGGGCGAGCGCCTCGACGGCGTCGAGGATCTCCGCGGGCTGCCGACCGCCGCCCGCCGCTACGTCGAGTTCGTCGAGGAGGCTCTCGAGGTGGAGGCGTGCATGGTCGGGACCGGCGCCGAACGCGAGCGCGTCCTGACACGGGACGGCGTCGCCGCCGTCGCCGGCGCCTAGACGGCGTCGAGGTCGGCCGGCTCGTTGACGTTTCGAAGCTCGACGGGGTCGACCTCGACCACCGTCGTCGCGAGCTCTTCGAGGGCCCCTCGCAACGCGAGCTCGCCGGCGGCGATCCTGCGCTCGAGCACCGGGAGGGCCGAGCGCCGGTAGGCGCCGGGAAGCGGACCCGTCTGGACGACGGCCGCGTCCGCTTCATGCTCGCTTCGAGCTTTCGTGAGCTCCTCAAGAAGCGCAGCGGTGACGGCAGGCATGTCGGTCGGGAGGACGAGCGCGATCTCGTTACGTGCAAGGCGCAGCCCCGCGGCCACGCCGACGATCGCGGCCCGGACGTCGCTCCCGTCGTCGAGAACCGCGAACGGGAGCTCGAGCCGGTCTGCGGCCTTTCCGACGGCGATCACCTCGTCACACACTTCGGCGAGGACGCGGTGGGCGCGCTCGGCGAGCGATTCGCCGTTCGTTCTCGCGAGCGGCTTCGGCGAGCCGAACCTGCGGCTGGCTCCGCCCACGAGCAAGACGCCCGTCAGGTCGTGACCCGCCACGACTCCGTGTAGACGTTCGCCCGTCCGTTTCGGACGAAGCCGCAGAGCGTAATGCCGCGATCCGCCGCGAGCTCGACGGCGAGAGAGGAAGGCGCACCGACTCCGGCGAGGAGCGGGCAGCCGGCGACCGCGGCCTTCTGGACGAGCTCGAACGACAGGCGCCCGCTCACACAGAGGACGCGTTCGCTCAGCGGCAGCTTGCCTGCGGCGAGCGCCCACCCGATCACCTTGTCCATCGCGTTGTGGCGGCCCACGTCCTCCCGGAGGCAGACAAGTGTTCCGGCCGCGTCGAAGAGCCCCGTTGCGTGCAGGCCGCCTGTCGCCGCGAACGTCGGCTGGCCCTCGCGCAGCCGGTCCGGAAGTCCGGCGAGCACGGCGCTCGTGATCGTGAGAGGGCTCGTCACACGGGGCGCCTCGACGGCAACCGCCTCGAGCGCCCCTTTGCCGCACACCCCACACGACGACGTCGTGTAGAAGTTCCGCGACAACCGCTCGGGATCGAAGCCGTCGGCGTCCACCTCGATCGTGTTGGCGGCGAGGTCGTCGGATAGTCGGGCCGAGCGCGCGACGATCCCTTCCGAGTGGAGGAAGCCGAGGGCGAGCTCCTCGTCGTCGCCCGGCGTGCGCATCGTCACCGCGATCGGCTTCCCGCCGACGCGGATCTCGAGTGGTTCCTCGACGGCGACGGCATCCCGTTCGGAGCGACCGTCGGGAAGGCGGACGACCTCGACCGAATCGGCGCTGTACGGAGGCGTCGCGGACACGGAGATAGCGTAGATCCCGCCTACGGCGGCGAGCGGAAAAACCTGGGGGCCGCCCCCAATCCACCCGCCGGTTTCAGCCTATCGCCGAGCTTCGCGTGCGTGTGTGACGGGGCGGGCCGAAGTCGTCCCGGCTCAGGAACAGAACTCACACGCGACTGTGAGATAGATCTCGACGCACCGTTCCACGCTCGCCAGATCGACCCACTCGACGTCGGCGTGCGCGCCTTCGCCCGCCGGCCCGAACACGACCGTGGGAATCTCGGCCTCGGCCAGCAGCGCCGAGTCCGCCCAGAACGGCACGCCGACGACGTCGCCCGTCCCGGCGGCCCGCCGCACGAGCCGCACGACCTCCTCTTCCGGATCGACCTCGAACGGCCGCCGCTCGAACCCGACGCGCACGGCCCCCGGAACGTCGCCGAGCAGCGAGTGCGCCTCCCGCTCCACGAGGACGGCGCCCTCGCCGGGCACGGTCCGGCGCTCGGCGTGCAGGACGCACCGGTCCGGATACGTCGACGGCTCGATCCCGCCCTCGACGAGCGATGCGTGCACCGAGCCCGAGCCGAGCAGAGGGTGCGAAGCGCCGGACCGCAACGAAGCATCGAGCTCTCCGAGCCGGACGAGCACGATTCCCATCCGGGCGATCGCGTCGACACCGAGATCCGGCCGCGAGCCGTGCGCCGCCCGCCCTTCCGTCTCGATCTCGAACCAGACGAAGCCCTTGTGTGCGATTGCGACACGCATCTCCGTCGGCTCGGCCACGATCGCCGCGTCAGCGTGTATCCGCTCGGCGATTCTCGCCGTACCGATGCTCGCGACCTCCTCGTCGCACACGGCAGTCACGATCACGTCCCCGCTCAACCCCCGCTCGCGCGCTGCCGCGCCGGCGAGCATGATCGCCGCGAGGCTCGCCTTCATGTCGTAGGCGCCGCGCCCGTGCAGGCGTCCATCCTCGATCCGGCCGCCGAAAGGATCGTCCATCCCGCCCGTGCCGACGGTGTCCATGTGCGCGTTCAGGAGAAGCGAGCGCCCTCCACCGCGCCCGCGGGCGATCCCTACGACGTTGACACGGCCGGGAGCAACCTCCTCCGTCTCGACCTCGAGACCCGCATCCTCGAGCCACCCTCCGACGAAGTGCGCGAGCGCGGCCTCTCCGGCTGCTCCTTCGACGAGGTCCGGGTTGACCGAGTCGATCGCGACTAGCGCGCGCGTGAGCTCCGAAACGGATGTTGAAGCCACGGCCATCGCGTCCTATCATCTCCCGCTTCCCGGATCGACGCGACGGCACCTCGCGAGGCACCACTCGACGCGAGATCTCCTGAGCCGGACCGTAGAATCGGCGCCATCGACGTCCTGAAGCTCACCGAGCTCGTCGGCAGCCTGCCGACTGAGCGAACGAGGCTCCTAGACAACCTCGGGCTCGTCCGCCGGGAGATCGGGCCGATCACGCCCGAGCTCTCCGACGCCGTCGCCGACCACATGAACATCCGTCGGGGCGAGGTGCACGAGGTCGTCTCCTTCTACTCGTTCCTCCGGGTCCCGACGAACGTCGTCCGCGTCTGCGTCGGCCCGGTATGCGACTGCACGGGGGCGAAGGACGTCCTCGCACGTGAGCAGGAATCGGCGCCGGACGACGTGCCGGTGCTCGCGGTCGAATGCCTCGGGCACTGCGACCTCGCCCCCGTCGTCACGCGAGGCGACCGCATCGAGCCGGAGGTCGTCCACACCGCCAACGAGGGGCCGTCTCTGAGTCTCGGACGAGGGGACGAGACCCTCGCCGACTACGAATCTCGCGGCGGCTTCGACGTACTTCGCCAGCTCCCCGACCCGGAGAAGATCGTCGCGGAGCTGAAAGCTTCGGGCCTCGCCGGCTACGGGGGCGCGGGCTTCCCGACCGGGCTCAAATGGGAGGCCGTCGCACAGGAAGCAGGTCCCCGCTATGTGATCGTGAACGCCGACGAGGGCGAGCCCGGGACGATCAAGGACCGCTACGTCATGGAGCTTCGGCCTCACCTGATGCTCGAGGGGATGCTCGTCGCGATGCGGTTCGCCGGCGCGACGGAGGGGCTCATCTACCTGCGCGAGGAGTACGCGACGGCGCGCGCCCGATTGACGGGAGCGCTGGACGAGCTGCGCGGGGCCGGCCTCCTCGACGGTCTCGACGTGAAGCTCGTCGTCGGCGCGGGCGCCTACATCTGCGGCGAGGAGACCGCGATGCTGGAGTCGATGGAGGGCCGGCGCGGGATGCCTCGGCTCAAGCCGCCCTTCCCGAGCCAGGTCGGATATCTCGGCCGCCCGACGCTGATCAACAACGTCGAGACCCTTGCGCACGTCCCGGGCATCCTCGCGAAGGGCGGCGAGTGGTTCGCGGCGCTCGGGGTCAACGACGGGAAGGGAACGCGGCTGTGGTCGGTGACCGGTGCCGTCGCCGCCCCCGGCTGCTACGAGGCGCCGAACGGGGTCACGCTGCGCGAGCTTGTCGACGAGCACGCGGGCGGCGCGACCGACGAGATCGGCGCGATCGTTCCGGGCGGCGCGGCGAGCGGCATCCTCCCCCCGGCCGCGCTCGACGTCCCGCTCACACGCGACGGCCTACGCGAGTGGGGCGCCGGGCCGGGGTCGGCGGGCGTCCAGGTCTTCCCGAGACGCTACTCGCCCCTCCGCCTGCTCGCCGAGACGATGCGCTTCTTCGCGGAGGAGTCGTGCCAGAAGTGCACGCCGTGCCGCATCGGGAACCGGGGCATGCACCATGTGGTCGAGGAGCTCGAGCGCGGCCGTACGGCGATGACACGGGCGCAGATCGAGGAGTGGCTCGACGCGATGCTCGCGACGTCGATCTGCGGCCTCGGCCAGGGGGCACCGTTTCCGATGCGGAACGCCTTCCGCTACTGGCCCGAGCTCTTCGCGCCGCTCGGCGAGCCCGAAGCTACGATGACGGCCCCGTGAACGAGGACCGGGCGACCGTCACCTTCACGCTCGACGGCAAGAGCGTCAGCGCGCCCGAAGGCGAGCTGCTCGTCCACGCTGCCGCCCGGCACGGCGTCTTCATCCCGACCCTCTGCCACGACGACAAGCTGCAGCCCTACGGCGGCTGCCGGATGTGCGTCGTCGGCGTCGAGGGCTCGCCTCGTCCCCTGCCCGCCTGTGCCACTCGAGTCGACGAGGGCATGGTCGTCTCGACGAACTCGGCCGTGCCCGCGTACCAGAAGACGCTGACCGAGATGCTCCTCGCCGAGCATCTGAACCCGAACCCCGGTGGCCGGCCGAACGAGCTGGTCGACCTTGCGGAGGAGCTCGGCGCCGAGGCGCCCTTCATCCTTCCGGACGCCAAGCGGGAGCCTTACGACGACCGGAACAAGCTCATGGGCTACGACCCGGACGCGTGCATCCTCTGCGGTCGCTGCGTCCGCTACACGCAGGAGGTGATGCAGTGCTCGGCGCTCTCGATCGAGGGCCGCGGGCCGCACGCACGCATCGTCCCGACGCACGGCTTCTCCTGGCTCGACACCGAGTGCGAGCTCTGCGGGGGGTGCCTTTCCGTCTGTCCGACCGGCTCGATCTTCGAGAAGTTCCTCGAGGGCACCGAGCAGCCCGAGCGGGCGCTCAGGAAGGTCAAGTCGACGTGCACGTTCTGCGGCGTCGGCTGTCAGATCGACCTCAACGTCGATCCCGAGACGAACCGGGTCGTCAAGGTCACGTCCGATCCGAGCTACGTCTCGAACGAGGGCAACCTCTGCGTGAAGGGACGCTTCGCGTTCAACTTCATCCATCACCCCGACCGGCTCACCGAGCCGCTCGTCCGCGGTGACGACGGCGAGCTCCACGAGACGACGTGGGAGCACGCCTACGAGGTCGCGGCCGCAGGCCTGAACGGCGTCAAGGAGCGCCACGGCCCGCAGTCGATCGGCTTCCTCGCCTCCGCGCGGCTGACGATGGAGGAGAACTTCGCGATCCAGAAGCTCGCGAGGACTGCCGTCAGGACGAACTCCGTCCACTCCTGCGAAGCCACCTGACACGCTCCGACCCTCTACGGCCTGGTCAGGTCGTTAGGCAGAGGAGCGACGACGAACTCGATCCCGGAGATCGAGAACGCCAAGTTCCTGCTCGTGATCGGGTCGAACACGACCGAGGCGCACCCGGTGCTCGCGCTTCGGATGAAGAAGGCGGTCCGCAAGGGCGCGACGCTCGTCGTCGCCGACCCGCGCAAGATCTGGCTGACGAAGCTCGCGACGCGCCATCTGCAGCTCCGTCCCGGCTCGGACGTCTGGCTCCTCAACGCGATCATGCACGTGATCGTCGAGGAGGGGCTCGAGGACGCCGACTACATCCGCGAGCACACGGAGGATTTCGAGGCGGTCCGCGAGGTCGTCAAGCGCTACCCGCCCGAGGAGGCGGAAAAGCACACCGGAGTCTCCGCGGACGACATCCGCTGGGTCGCCCGCGCGTACGCGCGCGAGCGCCATGCGGCCATCTTCTACACGCTCGGGATCACCGAGCACTCGACGGCGATCGACAACATCTGGTCGCTCTCGAATCTCACGCTCATGACCGGGCACCTCGGCTACGAGTCGACCGGGCTGAACGCGCTTCGCGGGCAGAACAACGTCCAGGGCCTGAACGACGCCGGCGCGAACCCGGCGTACCTACCCGGCTACCAGCCGGCGAACGAACCCGAGATCCGGAAGAAGTTCGCCGACGCCTGGGGCGTCGAAGTCCCGGAGACGCCCGGCTATCGCCTCGACCAGATGATCTCCGGCATGCACGACGGGCGGATCAAGGCCTTCTACCTGATCGGCGAGAACCCGGCGCATACCGAGCCGAACGCCCGCCACGTCGAGGAGGGCTTCGAGAGCCTCGAGTTCCTGATCTCGCAGGACATCTTCCTCTCGGACACGGCCGCGAAGCACGCCGACGTCGTCTTCCCTGCCTCGAGCTTTGCCGAGAAGGAGGGGACGTTCACGAACACGGAGCGGCGCGTCAACCGCGTGCGGCGCGCGGTGCCGCTGCCCGGCAACGCGCGCGAGGACCTGCGGATCGTGCTCGACATGGCGAAGGCGATGGGCGCCGACTGGCCCGAGTACGGCGGCGCGGAGGACGTGTGGAACGAGTTCGCCGACCTGGCGCCGCTCTGGTCGGGGATCCGGTACGACCGGATCGAGGAGGTCGGGCTCCAGTGGCCGTGCACCGACCGGGACGACCCGGGTGCGACATACCTGCACTCGCCGCATCCGGCCCGGCCGAACGGGAAGGGAAAGTTCTTCCCCGTCGAGTACCAGCCGCCGATCGAGCTCCCCGACGACGAGTTCCCGCTCGTCCTCTCGACCGGCCGGACGCTCTACCATTACAACTCGGCGACGATGACGATGCGCGAAGAGGGCGTCGTCGACAAGCAGGAAGATCCATTCGTCGAGCTCAGCCCCGAGGACGCCGCCCATCTCGGGATCGAGGACGGCGATTGGATCAGGCTCGTCTCCCGCCGCGGCGAGCTGGAGGCGCGTGCGGCGATCGGCGACCGCGTCTTTCCGGGGCTCGTCTGGATGGCGCTCCATTTCGCTGAGGCGAAGGTGAACTGGCTCACGAACGACGTCGGCGACCCGCTGATCGGGATTCCCGAGTACAAGGTCTGCGCCGTCCGGATCGAGCCGCTCCGCGCCGGCCTCAAGAGCGCGGCCCGCTAGCCCGACCTTTTACCGCGGCGCAGACCGCGTTACTGTCTCGTCACCCGAACCAAGGAGGAGGGCCTCACCAATGGCGACGACGACGTCTGCCGCCCCGAGCGTCGACGACATTCGCAAGGAGTCGCAGGAGCGAGGAATCGAGTTCTACTTCGCCCAGTTCGTCGACATGTACGCGCGGCCGAGCGCGAAGCTCGTCCCGGCCGGAAACCTGGACGACTTCGTCAGCGAAGGTGCCGGCTTCGCCGGCTTCGCCGCCGGCGAGATCGGCCAGATGCCGTCGGATCCGGACATCGCCGCGATCCCGGATCTCCGCTCGTTCACCCCGGTTCCGTGGGAGCCGAGCGTCGCGCGCTTTGCGTGCGACATCCACGTCGAAGGCGAGGAGTGGCCCTACGACCCGCGCGTCATCCTGCGCCGCCAGCTCGAGCGCGCCAGCGAGCAGGGGTTCGAGTTTCGCTTCGGCCTCGAACTCGAGTACTTCCTCATCGAGCAGGCAGACGACGGGTCGATCCGCCTCGAGGACTCGCTCGACACGCTCGAGAAGCCCTGCTACGACCTGAACGGCCTCTCACGCCACTACGAGTTCCTGACCACGGTCTCGAAGTACGTGAACGACCTCGGCTGGGGCAACTACGCGAACGACCACGAGGACGCGAACGGCCAGTTCGAGCAGAACTTCACCTTCACGGACGCCCTCACGAGCTGCGACCGCGGGATCTTCTTCCGCTACATGGTCCACCAGCTCGCCGAGCGCTGGGGCAAGCAGGAGGGACGACGCATCCTGGCGACCTTCATGCCGAAGCCCTTCTCGCACCTCACCGGCAACGGCTGCCACTTCCACATGTCGCTCTGGGACGGCGAGACGAACACGTTCCTGGACGAGAACGACTCGCGCGGGCTCGGCCTCTCCGAGACGGCGTACCACTTCATCGGCGGCCTCAAGAAGCACGCGCGCGCCTACAGCGCGATCACGGCGCCGACCGTCAACTCGTACAAGCGCCTGAAGCTGGGCTCGACGTCGAGCGGCGCGACGTGGTCGCCGGTCTGGGTCTCCTACGGCTACAACAACCGCACGCAGATGCTGCGCATCCCGGCCGAAGGCCGGGTCGAGGACCGCACGATCGACGGCTCCTGCAACCCGTACCTCGCAGCCGCCGCGATCCTCGCAGCCGGGCTCGACGGGATCGAGAACGGCCTCGACGCAGGCGAGCCGAACTCCGAGAACCTCTACACGAAGTCGTACGAGGAGCTCCGGGGGCGCGGCCTCGAGACCCTTCCGTCCAACCTGCTCGAGGCGGTGGAGGAACTCGAGCAGAACGAGGTCATGCGCAAGGCGCTCGGACGCGGTCGCGACGAGGACTACGTCGACTACTACTGCCGCGTGAAGCGCGACGAGTGGAACCGCTACCACGAGCAGGTCACGCCCTGGGAGATCAACGAGTACCTGACGCGGTTCTGAGTCGGTCGTAGCGGGTTACTATCGACGCACGATGTGCGGGATCGTCGGGCTCTTCGCGAAGTCGTCGGAGCTGGAGAGCTCGCTGGGCGAGCATCTCGCCGCGATGCTCTCGCAAATGAGCGACCGCGGGCCCGACAGCGCCGGCGTCGCGGTGTACCGCGATCCTGCTCCGGACGGCTCGAGCAAGCTGACGCTGCAGTCGGCCGACCGCCTCGAGGACTGGGACGCCCTCGGGCGCGAGCTCGAGAAGGCGTTCGGCGACTCGTCCGAGCCGGCCGTCCGCGGCAACCACGCCGTCTTCGTCGTGGGGGCCGAGGCCGGTGACGTCGAGCCCTGGATCCGCGCAGCGCACCCGGAGCTCCGGGTCATGAGCGCCGGCCGGATGATCGAGATCTACAAGGAGACGGGCCGCCCCGAGCGCTTCGTCGAGCAGTTCGACCTCGCCAGCCTGTCCGGAACGCACGCGCTCGGACACACGCGCATGGCGACGGAGAGCCGGGTGACGACGCAGGGGTCCCATCCGTTCTCGACCGGGCTCGACGTCTGCCTCGTCCACAACGGCTCGCTCTCGAACCACAACCGCCTGCGCGAGCGCCTGCGTCGCGAGGGCATCGACTTCCAGACCGACAACGACACCGAGGTCGCCGCCGGCTACCTGGCCTGGCGGCTCCGGGAAGGCGCATCCCTCGAGCAGGCGCTCGACGGGTGCCTCGAGGACCTCGACGGCTTCTACACGTTCCTCGTCGGGACGATCGACGGCTTCGCGGTCCTGCGCGACCCGATCGCGTGCAAGCCCGCTGTGCTCGCCGAGACCGACGACTGGGTCGCCATGGCGTCCGAGTGGCGGGCGATCGCCGAGCTACCGGGCGCCGAGGACGCGCGCTCCTGGGAACCGGCCCCCGGCGTCGTCTACGCCTGGGAACGGGCCAAGGTCTGATGTCCACGGAGGCGGCCGAGACGACGGCCGTCGAGGTCGTCGATCTCTCCACCACCCCGCTTCGGGAGCTGAACCAGCGGCTGCACGACGCCGGAAGCGACCCGGCCGCTCCGCGCCACTGGCGCGTCGTGCATCCGAACGGAGCTCACGCCGTCGCGGCGGGGCTCGACGCCGACGTCGAGGTCGAGGTCGAGGGGCATGTCGGCTACTACTGCGCGGGCATGAACAAGCGGGCGACGGTTCGGGTCCACGGAAACGCCGGCCCGGGCGTCGCCGAGAACATGATGTCCGGCCGGGTGCTCGTGCACGGGAACGCGAGCCAGTACGCGGGTGCGACCGGTCGCGGGGGCCTCCTCGCCGTCAACGGAGACGCCGCCGCGCGCTGCGGCATCTCGATGAAGGGCATCGACATCGTGGTGCAGGGCGATGTGGGCCATCTGAGCGGCTTCATGGCGCAGCGCGGGCGGCTCGTCGTCTGCGGCGACGCCGGCGAGGCGCTCGGCGACTCGCTCTACGAGGCACGGATCTACGTACGCGGTCAGGTGGCCGGCCTCGGGGCGGACTGCGTCGAGAAGGAGCTGCGCGACGAGCACCGGGCCGAGCTCGCGGAGTTGCTCGAGCACGCCGGGGTCGAGGCCGATGCCGGCGACTTCCGCCGCTACGGGTCGGCGCGGCAGCTCTACAACTTCGAGATCGACAACGCGGCCGCGTACTGATGGCCGCCGTCGACGGGCAGCGGCCCTGGAACCTGCGCGAGTCCTACCTCTTCGACCGAAACGTCATCGCCGAGATCCAGCGCGCCGCCCGCGAGGGGATCTACGACATCCGGGGGTTCGGGGCGAAGCGGCGCGTCCCGCACTTCGACGACCTGCTGCTCCTCGGCGCGAGCGTCTCCCGCTATCCACTCGAGGGCTATCGCGAGCGGTGCGACACCGACGTCACGCTCGGGACGAGGTTCGCGAAGACCCCGCTGCATCTGAAGATCCCGGTCACGATCGCCGGGATGAGCTTCGGCGCGCTCTCCGCGCCGGCGAAAGAGGCGCTCGGCCGAGGGGCGAGCGAGGTCGGCACGTCGACGACGACCGGCGACGGCGGGATGACGCCCGAGGAGCGCGAGCATTCGAAGACGCTCGTCTACCAGCTCCTGCCCTCCCGCTACGGGATGAATCCCGACGACCTGCGCAAGGCGGACGCGATCGAAGTCGTCGTCGGCCAGGGCGCGAAGCCCGGCGGGGGCGGGATGTTGCTCGGCCACAAGATCTCCGACCGCGTGGCGGAGATGCGAGACCTTCCGAAGGGGATCGACCAGCGCAGCGCCTCGCGGCACCCGGACTGGACCGGCCCCGACGACCTCGAGATCAAGATCGGCGAGCTCCGCGAGATCACGGACTGGGAGAAGCCGATCTTCGTCAAGGTCGGGGCGACGCGCACGTACTACGACGTCGGCCTCGCGGTCAAGGCGGGTGCCGACGTCGTCGTCGTGGACGGGATGCAGGGCGGCACGGCGGCGACCCAGGACATCTTCATCGAGCACGTCGGGATCCCGACGCTCCCGGCCGTCCGTCTCGCCGTGGAGGCGTTGCAGGAGCTCGACATGCATCGGAAGGTCCAGCTGATCGTCTCGGGCGGCATCCGCTCGGGGGCCGACGTGGCGAAGGCGCTCGCGCTCGGCGCCGACGCCGTGTCAGTCGGCACCGCAGCGCTGATCGCGATGGGCGACAACAGCCCGGAGTACGAGGAGGAGTACGCGAAGATCGGCAGCGCGGCCGGGTTCTACGACGACTACCAGGCGGGTCGTGATCCTGTCGGTATCTCGACGCAGGAGGACGAGCTCGCCGCGCGCTTCGACGCGGAGCTCGGCGGGCGGCGGATCGCCAACTACCTCCGCGTCCTCACCCTCGAGACGCAGACGCTCGCACGGGCCTGCGGGAAATCCCACGTGCACAACCTGGAGCCCGAGGACCTCGTCGCGCTCACGATCGAGGCGGCCGCGATGGCCAAGGTACCCCTCGCGGGGACCGATTGGATCCCCGGCGCGTCCCCTTCCGTTTGACACGGGCGTGGACGGCTTGGTAGGAGTTTGATCAAAGGTCAAATTTGGCGACGCCGGCTCCGACCCCACTCGAGATCCCGTCCGTCGAAGACGGCGTCTATCGCATCCTCCGCGAGGAGATCGGCCGCCTCGAGCTCGCACCCGGGCAGCGGCTCGGGCTCGAGGAGCTCGCGAACCGCTTCGCCGTCTCGCTGACCCCCGTGCGCCAGGCGCTTCGCCGCCTGGAGAGCGAGGGGCTCGTGGAGAGCATCCCACGCCGCGGCGCGCGCGTGGCGGCGCTCTCGGTCGAGGAGCTGGAGGAGATCCAGGCGCTTCGGCTCGGCCTGGAGACGTTCCTCGCGCGGGAGGGAGCGCAGCGCTGTACGAAGGAGGCGCTCGCGGCGATGCGCGCAGCACGCCGTGAGATGGAGCGGGCCTTCCGGGCCGGCGACCTCCGTGCGTACCTGAGCTCGTTCTGGGCCCTCCGCGACGCCTGCTACGCGTGCGCGCACCGGCCCCGGCTCGAGCGGGCGCTCGCCGACCAGCGCATCAGGGTCGAGCGCTACATCCTCCAGCTCTGCCGCGACCCGAAGGCGTTCGCCGACCTGCGGTGCGGGCCTGACACGCTGCTCGAGGCGTGCCGGGCGCGCGACGGCGTGGCTGCCGAGACCGCGACTCAGGACGCGCTCAACTGGGTACTGCGGAAGCTGCAGCGCATGCTCGACGACGCGGAGACCCGAACCTCCGAGGCCGGCGCCTGATGTCGTTCCTCCTCCCCTGCCCGAACTGCGGCCCGCGCGACGTGAACGAGTTCGCCTACCAGGGCGAGGTCACGGTCCGGCCGAAGCCGAACGGCGAGGACAGCCCCGCTTTCGGGGACCTCACCGCCTACCTGTACTTCCGGAACAACGTGGCCGGCGTCCAGCGGGAGTGGTGGTTCCACCGCGACGGCTGCGAGCTGTGGTTCCAGGCCGAGCGCGACACGCGCACGAACGAGGTCCTCGGCGCGGAGGTCCCGCCGCCGAGCGGGACGGGCGCACCGGGGCCCGAGGCGCCCGCGATCCCGCAGTCGGGCGAAGGGCCGTCGTACTGATGCGGCTCGCACCGCAGGCTCGGGAGCGCATCGACCGCTCGCACCGCGTGACGTTCCTCTGGGCCGGGAAGCCGGTCGAAGGCTACGCCGGAGACACGCTCGGGTCGGCGCTCTTCGCGTCGGGCCGGCGCGTCTTCTCGCGGAGCTTCAAGTACCACCGGCCGCGCGGCCTCCTCTGCTGCAGCGGACACTGTCCGAACTGCATGTGCGCGGTCGACGGCCGGCCGAACGTCCGCGTGTGCGTCGAGCCGATCCGCGAGGGGGCGCGCGTCGAGCCGCAGAACTTCGTCGGCTCGGTCGACCGCGACCTCATGTCGGTGACGGACAAGGTCGGCGGCCCGTTCACCCCGGTCGGCTTCTACTACCGCACCATGATCCGACCGCGCAAGGCCTGGCCCTACTACGAGCGCTTCCTCCGCCGCGTCGCCGGGCTCGGGAAGCTCGACGAGCACCACGAGCGCTCGACCCGCTTCGACACGGAGCACCGGCACACCGACGTCCTGGTCGTCGGCGGCGGACGCTCGGGCATCGAGGCGGCGCGCGCGGCCGCGGGCCAGGGCAGGCGTGTAACGCTCGTCGACGAGACCGACCGTCTCGTCGGCCGCGAGCTCGACGGCGTCACGGTCCACGCTCCGGCACGCGCGCTCGGCATCTGGGAAGGCGGGCTCGTCCCGGTCGACGCCGGCACGATCCTCTACCGCTACCGGGCCGAGCGGATCGTCGTCGCTGCCGGCGCGATCGAGCAGCCGTTGCTCTTCCCCGGAAACGACCTCGTCGGCGTGATGCTCCCGATCGGCGTCCGCCGCCTGATCCGCGACTGGGCGCTCAAGCCCGGCGAGCGGGCCGTCGTCATCGCCGCCGACAAGCGCTCGTACGACGTCGCCGACGAGCTTCGGCGCGCAGGTGTCGAAGTCGCCGAGGCCGTCGACCTCCGCTCGTCGAGCGTCCGCGAGATCGTCGGGAAGGGCGACGGCGGCCGCATCGAGGCGGTCAGTTTGAACGGACGCGACGTCGAGTGCGACCTGCTCGTCGTCTCCGCGGGTCGCCAGCCGTCCTACTCGCTGCTCGCGCAGGCCGGCGCGCGCGTCGAGTACGACCCGAGCCGCGGCATCTTCGTCCCGGTCGACCTGCCCGAGAACGTCGAGGCGGTCGGCGCGGTCACGGGCGAGGTTGGATCGGCGGCCGTGCCGGCGGCCACGTACAACGGCGCCGCCGGCAAGGGCAAGTGCTTCGTCTGCGTCTGCGAGGACGTGACCGACAAGGACGTCAAGCGCGCGATCGGCGAGGGGTTCGACTCGCTCGAGCTGGCCAAGCGCTACACGACGATCACGATGGGCCCCTGCCAGGGCAAGCTCTGCCAGCTGCCCTCGGTCCGCCTGTACGCACGGGAGACCGAGACGGACGAGGGCTCGATCGGGACGACGACGGCCCGGCCGCCCTGGTCGCCTGTGACGATGGGCCTTCTCGCCGGCCGCCCGCACGAGCCGGCGAAGCGCACGTCCATGCACCATCGCCACAAGGATCTCGGCGCGACGATCATGTGGACCGGCGACTGGCGCCGGCCGCACTCCTACGGCGATCCGCAGGCCGAGGCGAAGGCGGTGCACGAGTCGCTCGGCGTGATCGACGTCTCGACGCTCGGCAAGCTGCTCGTGACCGGGCCGGACGCCGCGTCGTTCCTCGAGCGCCTCTACCCGAACCGGTTCGGCGACATGAAGCCCGGGCGGATCCGCTACGGCGTCCTCGAGACGGACGCCGGCCGGGTCATGGACGACGGCACGATCGCGCGGCTCGACGACGAGACGTTCTACGTCACGACGACGTCCACGGGAGCGGGCGCCGTGCTGCGCTGGTTCGGCTGGTGGAACGCCGTCTGGGGGATGGACGTCGAGATCACGGACATCACCGGCGCGCTCGCCGCGATCAACGTCGCCGGCCCGAACGCCCGAGCGCTCATGGAGCGGCTCACCGACCTCGACGTGTCGAACGAGGGGATCAAGTACCTCGACGCCGTCGAAGGCCACGTCGCCGGCGTCCCGAGCCTGATCCTCCGCATCGGCTTCGTGGGCGAGCTCGGCTATGAGATCCACTTCCCGAGCCCGTTCGGCGAGTATCTCCTCGACACGGTCCTCGAGGAGGGCGCCGAGTGGGCCATCAAGCCGTTCGGCCTCGAGCCGCAGCGCATCCTGCGCCTGGAGAAGATGCACATCCTCGTCGGCCAGGACACGGACTCCGAGTCGAACGTGATCGACGCGAACATGCCCTGGATCGTCAAGTGGGACAAGGACGACTTCGTCGGCAAGTGGTCGCTCGAGCACTTCCAGGAGCGCGGGCCGCGCGAGAAGCTCGTCGGGTTCGAGATGGCGAACGGGACGGTGCCGCCGGAGGGCTCGCAGCTCGTCGCGCCGGACGGGACGCCGGGCGGCCGTGTCACCTCCTCGCGCTGGAGCCCCGAGCTCGGGCGCGCGATCGGGATGGCCTGGGTGCCTCCCGTCCTCGCAGCGGAGGATGCGCAGATCCGGATCAAGGTGAACGGCTCGGTCGAGGAGGCGCGCGTCCGCCTGAAACCGTTCTACGACCCGGAGGGAGGGAAGCTTCGCTCGTGACCGAGCTCGCCTTCCTCTCTCCCGACCGGGCGAAGCCGACCGACCGCTTCAAGCCGATGCTGAAGTCGTCGCTGGAGCGGCGTCTGGCCGAGGCCGGGGCCGAGTTCGCCGAGCGCGACGGCTGGCTCGTCGCGACGAAGGTTCGCGGCGACGACGGCCTCGGCCTACGCGTCCGCGACGTCACGGCGTGCTCGAAGCTCGAGGTGCACGGCGACGTCTCCGAGCTTCGCGCCGACGATGCCGACGTCCTTCGCATCACTCCTCGGCGGGCGATCGTGTTCGCCGACTACGCGCGCGTGGATGATCTGCGCAGCGATCTCGCAGCGCGATTCGAGTCGGTCCTCGACCTGACGGCGGCCCTTGCCGGCCTCGAAATCGACGGGCCCGGCGCGACGACCGTCATGCGGCGAGTGACCGAGCACGAGCTCGACGACCTGCCCGCTGCCGCTCCCGTCGCCCACGTCGGACCGTGTTTCCTCTTGCGCGCCGGAGACGAGCGCTACCGCATCTTCTTCGCCCAGGAGTACGGCCACTACCTCTGGGAGGTCGTGGTGGACGCGGCCGAGCCGCTCGGAGGAGGACCTTCCGCATGAGAGACATCTTCCGCGTCCGTCGTATGTGGAGGCCGCGCGCCGAGCTCAAGCCGCGCTACGACGTCGTGATCGTCGGCGGCGGCTCGCACGGCCTCTCCACCGCGTACTACCTGGCCAAGAACCACGGGATTACAAACGTCGCGGTCCTGGAGAAGAGCTACATCGGATCCGGGGCGGCCGGCCGCAACACGACGATCGTCCGCTCGAACTACCGGACGCCCGAGGGCGCGCGCTTCTACTCGGAGAGCGTGAAGCTCTACGAGCGGCTCGGCGCCGAGCTCGACTTCAACCTCCTCTTCTCGCAGCAGGGCCACCTCACGCTCGCGCATTCCGATCGCGGGATCATCACCTCGACGGAGCGCGCGGAGGTGAATCAGCTGCTCGGGATCGACAGCCGCGTGATCTGGCCGGACGAGATCAAGAAGCTCTGTCCCGAGATGGACCTCGAGGGCGGAACGTGGCCGGTTCTCGCCGCGCTCTACCACCCGCCGGGCGGGATCATCCGCCACGACGCCGTCGTCTGGGGCTACGCACGCGGTGCCGACCGCGCCGGTGCCGAGATCCACCCGTACACCGAGGTGACCGGAATCCGGCGCGACAACGGGCGCGTCACGGGCGTCTCGACGAATCGCGGCGAGATCGAGTGCGAGCACGTGGTCTCGTGCACCGCCGGCTGGTCGACGCTCGTCTGCGACCTCGCCGAGGTGAAGCTGCCGATCACGACGCACATCCTCCAGGCTTTCGTGACCGAGCCCCTGAAGCCGTTCCTCGACGTGATCATCGTCTCTTCGCAGATGCACGTCTACATCTCGCAGACCGACCGCGGGGAGTTCCTGATGGGCGCCGAGATCGAGCCGTACACGACCTACAAGGGCATCGGGACGTTCCCGTTTCTCGAATACACCGCCCGGCACGCGCTCGAGCTCTTCCCCCAGCTCGAGCATGCGAAGATCCTCCGCACGTGGACGGGCCTTTGCGACCTCTCGCCGGACTACAGCCCGATTCTCGGCAAGACGGCGGTCGAGAACTTCCACCTCTCGGCGGGCTGGGGAACGTACGGGTTCAAGGCGGCCCCGATCGTCGGCGTGACGCTCGCGCAGGAGGTCGCGACCGGCCGTACACCCGATCTGATCCAGCCGTTCGCGCTCGAGCGCTTCGCAACGGACACAATGGTGTCCGAGTTGGCCGCAGCGGCCGTGTCCCACTGACCTGAGCGGAAGGAGCGAACGTGGCCGTCCAGATGCCGTCGAGCCTCGAGATCGCACAGGAGGCCGAGCTCCGGCGGATCGACGAGATCGCCGACGAGGCCGGCCTCTCGGAGGACGAGTACGACCTCTACGGCAAGTACAAGGCGAAGGTCGACCTGTCGGTCCTCGACCGGCTGGCGACGAAGCAGGACGCGAAGCTGATCGACGTGACGGCGATCACGCCGACGAAGGCGGGCGAGGGCAAGACGACCACGTCGGTGTCGCTGACCCAGGGGCTGGGCCACATCGGCAAGAAGCCCGTGCTCTGCCTGCGCGAGGCGTCGGTCGGTCCCGTCTTCGGGATCAAGGGCGGCGCTGCGGGCGGCGGCTACGCGCAGGTCGTTCCGATGGAGGACATGAACCTCCACTTCACCGGCGACATCCATGCCATCGGTGCGGCCAACAACCTGCTCGCGGCCCTCCTCGAGGCGCACCTCCTGCAGGGAAACAAGCTCGGCATCGACCCGCTCACCGTCACCTGGCGCCGCTGCGTGGACATCAACGACCGCGCGCTGCGTCAGATCGTCGTCGGGCTCGGCGGCCGGGCGAACGGCTACGTCCGCGAGACCGGCTTCGACATCACGGCCGCCTCGGAGGTGATGGCGATCGTCGCGGTCGCGCGCGACCTCTTCGACCTCCGCGAGCGCCTCGGAAGGATCACGGTCGGCTACACGTGGGACGGCGAGCCGGTCAACGCCGAGCAGCTCCAGGCCGCGGGCGCGATGACCGTCTTGCTGAAAGACGCGATCAAGCCGAACCTCGTCCAGACCCTCGAGGGCCAACCCGCCTTCCTCCACTGCGGGCCCTTCGCGAACATCGCGCACGGCAACAACTCGCTCGTCGCCACGCGCGTCGGCCTGAAGCTCGGCGACTACACGGTCACGGAGAGCGGTTTCGGCTCGGACATGGGGATGGAGAAGTTCCTGGACATCGTCTGCCGCGTCGGCGACCTCGCCCCCAGCGCCGTCGTCCTCGTCGCGACGGCTCGGGCGCTGAAGCACCACGGCGGTGACCCGGAGGGCGGCGTCGACGCGATCGAGCAGGGCGCGGCGAACATGCAGCGCCACCTCGGGATCGTGAAGGAGTTCGGGCTGAACGCGGTCGTCGCGATCAACCGCTTCCCGGGCGATACCGACGAGGAGGTCGAGACGGTCAAGCGGCTCGCCCTGGAGGGCGGGGCGATGGCGGCCGAGCTGAACGAGGCGTTCGAGAAGGGCGGCGAGGGCGCGGCCGCGCTGGCCGAGGCGGTCGTCGAGGCCGCCGAGGCGCCGTCGAACTTCAAGCCGGTCTACGAGCTCGACGAGCCGATCGACAAGAAGATCGAGGCCATCTGCACGCGGGTGTACGGCGCGGACGGGGTCGTCTTCCTCCCGGCCGCGGAGCAGAAGCTCGAGCAGTTCACGGCCAACGGCTTCGACAAGCTCCCGGTGTGCATGGCGAAGACGCATCTCTCGCTCTCACACGACCCAACGCTCCTGAACGCCCCGACCGGCTTCACCGTCACGGTCCGGGACATCCGTGCCTACACCGGCTCGGGCTGGCTCGTCCCGCTCCTCGGCGACATGCAGACGATGCCCGGCTACGGCGTCTCGCCGGCCGCGTTCAAGGTCGACATCGACGAGAACGGCCGGACCGTAGGTCTCTTCTAGGTGCTCGAGAAAAGTCTCACGACTTTTCTCGACGAGCTCGCCGCGAAGACGTCTGCGCCCGGCGGCGGGGCTGTTTCGGCGGTCGTGGTTGCAATGGCGGCGGCCCTCGCGGCGATGGTCGCCCGGTTCTCCGAGAAACAGCTGGGCGAGGATGCGGCGGCGATCGCCGAGCACGCGGACGCGCTTCGCGCCGAAGTCGGCCCGTTAGCCGGCGAGGACGCGGCCGCATACGGCGCCTACCTCGAGGCTCGCAGGCGACCGGAGGACGATCCGGGCCGTGAAGCCGCGCTCGCAGAGGCGACCGACCGCTCGGCCGCGATTCCGCTGCGGATCGCCGAGATCGGCGCGGCCGTGGTCGAGCTCGCCGGCAGGCTCGCGGAGCGGGGGAACCCGAACCTCTCCGGCGATGCCTTCGCGGCGCGCAGCATCGCCGAGGCGGGGACGCGCTCGGCGGCGAAGCTCGTCCTCCTGAACCTCGGCGAGAGCTCCGGGGACGAGCGCGTCGCCCGCGCGCGCGAGCTGCTCGGGCAATGAGCGTCGCGGGCGCGCAGGTCATCGACGGCGAGGCGATCGCCGCCGAGCTGCGCGACGAGCTCGAGGCAGAGATGCAGGCGCTGACGGAAGCCGGGATCCGTCCCGGGCTCGCGACCGTGCTGGCCGGCGACGACTACGCGGCGCAGGCCTACGAGCGCCGGTTGCGGCGACTCGCCGAGGAGCTCGGCTGCCACTACACGACCGAGACGCTCAGCCCTGACGTCGAGCAGGCGGAAGCGCTCGCCGTGGTCGGGAAGCTGAACGCCGACCCGCGCGTGTCCGGAATCCTCATCCTGCGGCCGTTGCCGGAGCAGATCTCGGAGTCGCAGATCTACCGGACGCTCGATCCGCTCAAAGACGTCGAGGCAGTCCACCCGGTGAACGCGGGACTGCTCGCGCTGGGGTCGCCGCGGTTCGTCCCGTCGACCCCGGCCTCCGTCTTCTTCCTCCTCGACCGCTACTTCCAGGACTCCGGCCGCGATCCGGAGACCGCCTACAACGGGCTCGACGTCGTGCTCGTCGGCCGGTCGAACAACGTCGGCAAGCCGGCCGTCTGGCTCGCCCTCTCGCGCGGAGCGACGGTCGTCTCCTGCCACCACTTCACGTCTCTCGCAGACCGGCTCGCAGAGCACACGTTGCTCGCCGACATCCTCGTCGTGGCCGTCGGGTCGCACGGCGTGGTGAACGGCGACATGGTGCGCGAGGGCGTGATCGCCGTCGACGTCGGCATCAATCCGCTCGAGGACGAGGAGACCGGCAAGACCCGCCTGGTCGGCGACCTGGACTTCGAGAGCGTGGCCGCGAAGGCCGAGGCGATCACGCCGGTTCCCGGAGGCGTCGGCCCGATCACGGACGTCTGGCTCCTGCGGAACGTCGTCACCGCCGCCCGCCTCGTCCGGCCGTCCTAGCCTCGCCTGTCCCCTCCAGACGTGTCCCGGTGCCAGGCACGGTGCGCGGGAGTGTGACGGGTCGTGGCGGAAGCGTCACATCGCAAGCGGACGGACGTGTCCCGGTGCCAGGCACGGTGCGCGGAAGTGTGACGGGATATGACGGAAGCGTCACATCCCGAGCGGGGCGAAGCGGGAGAGCTGCTTCTGCGCGTCGGCTGCCGCGCGCAGGGCTTCCTGCAGATCGAGCCTGGCGAGCGGCGGCAGCTGCCGGGGATCGACCAGGTTGTCCGGCTCCTCGCCGGCTTGGATGCGGGCGGCGTGATGCTCGAGGCGGACGCGGGTTACGATCGTGAACGCCTCGCGAAGGCTCTGAGCCGTCTCGCGCCGTAGCGCGCCGAGCTCCTCGACGGCGGCGAGCCGGTCGAGCGTCCGCGAGATCGTGATCCCGTTCGCAAGCGCGTGAAAGCGAGCCAGGTTCGCGATCGGAACGACGCCACCGCGCTTGATGTCGAGCTCTCCGGAGAGCCGGCGCCGGAAGCCGAGCGGCGGCCGAAAATCGGTGACGGTCCGCGCGAGCCGGGCGAGGAAATCGGGGTGCCGCGGCGCTTCCTGGAGGATCTCGACGAGCGGGGGCACGATCTGCAGACCGCCGACCACGTGCCGGAAGTCGAAGGACACCGCCGCACGGACGAGGTGCGAGCGGTCGGGCGTCTCGTAGCACTCGGTGAACGTCCGCATCCAGTCCGACCCGGACATCCGCCATTGCCGGTTCCGTGCGAGGACGTCGGCCCGATCCGCTCCGAAGCCGCAGCGAGCGAGGCCCGCGTTCACGTCCGCCGCGACGCGCTCGAAGTACTCGTCCACCTCGGGCCCTCCCTCGCCGTAGGCGAGCGCGTTGTCCTGATCGGATGCGAGCGTGAGCTCCCGCCGCGCGACGCTGCCAAGCGCGAGCCACGCGTACGGGACCGGCGGCGACCCGTGGCGGTCCATCGCGATGTCGATGAGACGAACCGTCGCCGAGTCGCTCTGAAGCGCGAGGACGCGCGTCACCTCCGTCGCGTCGATCCCCGAGTCGAGCATCGCGACGAACGCGCGCGGAAGCTGCCGGACGGCGTCGACGAGCTCGTCTTCGCTGCGCGCGCGGGCGATCGAGCGCCGAATCGCGAACGGGCTCACGTTCTCAAGGTTCATGAGCTCGTTCGCCGACACGACGCCGACGACCTCGCCGCGGGCGTCGACGACCGGAAGGTGGTGGATGCCGGCGTCCATCATGTCGATGCTCGCCTCGACGGCCAGACGGTCGGCGGCGATCGTCTTCACAGGGGCCCTCGCGATCGAGCGAAGCGGCGCGTCGGCCGGGACGCTTCCGGCGACGACCTCGTCCCTGAGGTCGGTGTCGGTCACGATGCCGAGCTCGCCTCCGATCCGCACGAGCACCGCGGAGGTGTGCTGGTCGCGCATCGCCGACGCTGCCGTGCGAATCGGCTCCTCGGGATCGCAGAAGACGGCCTGCGTCGCGAGCGCGCCGACGTGGATCGTCCGGACTTCCGGAAGCGCATGGACGGTCTGGCCGGTCCGGGTCAAGCGCTCGCGTAGCGTCTCCGCGACGAACGCGGCCCCGGCGGGCCGGCCGAGAACGTCCACGGCCACGTCCGGAGGGATCAGATAGAGCTTCGAGTCCTCCCGCGCCCGCACCGTGAACGACGGCGCCATTCCGGTGAGAAGCGACGGATGCCCGAAGAGCTCGCCCCGGGTCAGGACGTCGACGACCTCGTCTTCGTGGACGAGCTCCATCGAGCCCGCGCGGATCACGTAGAGCCACTTCGCCGGCGGCCCGTCCTCGACGAGCGCGAGCGCGCGGGCCGGCGCGTCCTGCTCTCGGAGCGAGGCGGCGACCCGGTCTAGCTCCTCCGGCGTCAGGCGGTCGAAGGGCGAGTAGCGCGCGAGGAACTCCGCCCGTTCGTCCACGTCCCTGAGGTTACTTCGCGCCGGTCTCGCTTCCGTTCACGAGGTAGACGGGAACCTTCGCACGTCGCCGGACGCGGTAGGGCTCCTGCGACCACATCAGGTCGGCCAGAACCCTGTTCCGCGGAGGGTCGGCCGCCATCACGATCGCGTCGCAGCCGAGGCGCTCGGCTTCGCCGACGATCCGCTTGGTCGCCTTCCTGGTTCCGACCACATGCCCTTTCGCATCGACGCCGCGCCGGCGCAGCGACTTGACGGCGCGCTCGACGAGCTCACGCTGCTCGTCCCACTCGCGCTTCGACGGCAAGAGCCCGGGCATCGGAAGGCCCAGGCTCGTGCCCCAGATCCGCGCCACGGAGAAGACGAACACTGGAGCTCCCGACGGCCTGGCGAGACGCGCAGCGGCGTCGATCGCCTCCTCGGGAATGGGGCGCCCCTCTGAAGCGAGGAGCAGCTTGCGGATGTCGACGGCGGAGGGGTCGGGGGGCGCCTCGCGGCGCCCCCCGAGCAAGCTCACTCCTGCGGTCCCGGCATCACCAAGCCGGGCGGCTCGGCGACCGGCGGACGACCTGCGTACTTCTTGTCCTCGACGCTCACGCGGTACCAGTAGAGCGGAAGGTAGGCGAGGAGCGTTGCCCAGCCGAGCAGGTAGTAGATGACGGTGTCGCCGATCTTCGAGTAGTAGATCCCGCCGTACAGCCAGATCACGAAGTAGAGCGCGGCCATGGCGAGCGCGACGTACTTCATGAACTCCGGCAGACGGAAGGGCCGGCGTGCGTTCGGGCGGTACCTGCGCAACAGGTAGTACCCGACGAGCACCGGCAGGAACGAGGCTGTGTAGCCGACGTTCGAGAACGAGTAGATCTCGACGGCCCCGCCGAGCAGGACGACGGCGAGCGAGCAGATCACGTTGAAGAACATCGCGCGGTCCGGCACGCCGTGCTTGTTGATGTGCTGGAACCAGCGCGGGAACTGGCCGTCCACCGACATCTGGTGCAGCGACCTCGCGCAGCCCATGATCGCATTCAGCGCAGAGAGGGCCAGGGCGACGATGAGCATGAGCGCGATGAGCCAGTTCAGGAACGACCCACCGCTCCCGCCGAAGATCTTCCCGGCGAACGTGACGAACATGTTCTTCGGGTCGACGAGGTCGGCGTTGGAGAGCGCCTTCGCGCCGAGCACGATCACGAACGCAAGCGGGATGAGCGTGTAGATGAAGAGCCCGTACCCGCCTTCCAGGTTCATGGCGATCTTGGCGTCGCGGTCGGGGTTCCTCGTCTCGCCGATGTAGCAGGCCGCCGCCTCCATCGCGATCACGTTCCACGTCAGGAGGAACGAGTAGGCGATGTACACCGTCAGCCAGCCGTAGCCGCCGAGACCGGAGAAGAAGCCGCTGCCGTCGAGCTGGTGGAAGCCGGAAAGCTGGCCCCAGTCGACGACCGACGGCTTGAAGATCCACGCGATCGCGAGGAACGTCAGCGGGATCATCGAGAGCATCGCGAGAACGGTCGCGAAGACCGTCCCGAACCGGATTCCGAGGTAGGCAGGGATGAAGAAGAGCAGGATCCCGATGATCGCGATCGCGAGCGTCCACCACGCGATGAACGTGTGGATCGGGGTGAAGCCGCTGTCGAGATTCAAGCCGAAGCGGTCGCCGAGGTAGAACGACGCCAGGATCATGTTGAGCGGCGCGACAGGGAACCAGCCGAGCCAGTACGCCCACGCCGTGAACCCGTTGATGTGCTTCGCGAGCCGGGGCCACTTCTCCCTGTACGCGGGATACGCGTACGAGGGCGCGCCTCCCGTGCGCTCGGGCATCATCGCGGACAGCTCCGCCAGGAGCAGGCAGAGCAGGTAGCCGGTGATCGTGATGAAGACGATGACGGGTATCGACGCCGCACCGAGCGTCGTCACCATCACCGGTGCGATCCCCGTGACGAGGATCGTGCCGGCCAGCCCGATCACGAAGGCGCCCCACCAGTTCGTCTCCTGAGCCAGGCCACCGCCTTCGTACTGGAGCTCGTCGTGCGTCGTGCTCATTCCGCCCCTCCTCCGAAACGTCGTAGCACGCGATTGGACCGGACTCGAATATAAACCGTCCGGCGGCGAGCGCCTAGAGCGGGGTTGGCGGAATGGCGCTCGCCGGCGAGGCGGCGATCGTTCCGAGGCGAGGACGCAGGGACCGCGTAGACTTTCGAGCACAAATCGACGGCGCGCCGGGAAGCCTGGTCGGCAGAGGAGGAAGCACCTCTGTTCCGGCGTGTGTTCGAAAGCCCCACCGTTCTTCTGCTCGGCTTCGCCTTCGCCGTGATGGGCGATCCCGTCTCCTCGGTCGCATACGCGATCGAGGCGGCGCTCCGCGCGCTGCACGGAGACCTCGCCGACCTCCTGCCGACGGTCGGAGTCGTCCTCGGGATCGTGATCCTCATCTCGTTGAACTACCACCAGCTCTACGCGCGCTTTCCGGACGGTGGAGGCGACGCAGCCGCCTCCGGCCGCGCGTTCGGGGAGGGGTTCGCCTTCGTGCCGCTCGCGGCGCTGATCGTCGACTACGCGCTCACGATCGCCATCAGCGTCGCGGCGGGAGCGTCGGCCTTGATCGCGTACGTCCCGGACCTGAGCGCCTTCCGCATCCCGCTCTCGGTCGGACTCTGCGCGCTCGTCGCGGCGCTGACCTGGTTCGGCCACGGCGGGCGCACGATCTTCGCAGGCATGACGATCGCCTTCGTCGGCGTCGCGACGGCGGTGCTCGTCCGCGGCCTCGTGTCCGCCCAGGCACACGGCGACGCGCCCCTGCACACGGCCACCGGCCACGGCACCCCTGTCGCGATTCTGCTCGCCTTCCCGGTCGCCATGGCTCTCGCGACCGGCATCGAGGCGCCTTCCTCGGCGATCGCCCAGCTCGGCCAGCTCGACGACCGCGGCCGCGTGCGGTTCGGCCGCGTAACGCTCTGGCTCATGCTGGCGATCGTGATCTGGCTCACGGTCGGCCTCACGCTTCTCGCCGTCCGGCTGCGGATCGGCGTGCCGCCCGCGCACTCGACTCAGGTCGCGGAGATCGCGCGGGCCTCGACCGGGTCCGGCGCGCTCTTCGCGGCCTTTCAGGTCACGACTGCTCTGCTCCTCCTCGCTGCCGCAAGCTCGTCCTACCAGGCAGGGCCGGGCCTCCTGAAGGCCCTCGCGCGCGGAGGAAGCGGCGTCGGCATCCTGCCGCGCCCGCTCGGCGCCACCAACCAGCATCACACGCCCTACTGGGGCGTCGTCGTCTTCCTCTGCGTCTCGGCGCTTCTCGTCGTGACCGCCGGCGGAAACGAGCAGGAGCTCGTCCTCTTCTACGCGGTCGCGGTCTTCCTCGCGTTCCTCTCCGGGCTCCTCGCGATGTCACGCTTCCACAGCGCCGAGCGGCGCCGCTGGCGGCTGGCGGTCAGCGTGCTCGGCTCGCTGGCGGTGCTCGTCACCCTCGTCGTGAACCTGGGTCGCGGGTACCCGATCGCCTCGATCGTCGCAGCGGCCGCGATCGCCGCCGGTCTCCATCGCCTCTGGGTGCGCGCAGGCCGGCCCCGAGGCATCTCGGAGGCCGAGCGGCTGGCCGAAGCCGAAACGTAGGTAGGAGGGCTTGGCGAAACGACGCTTGTGCCGCCGTAACGCGCCGCTCGCCCCGGCGGCGAACGACGTTCCGCCAATCCCACCTAAGACCAGGGATAGGGCGAGTGGGAGACCGGGTGGAGGTCGCCGGTCTCGAAGCGCTCGTACCGGAACGGGTAGAGCAGGCTCGAGTGCTCGCCGAGGATGACCTTCGCGACCTCGCAGCCGACCGCGATCATCTTGTAGCCGTGATTCGAGTCGAGGATCGCGTAGAGGTTGGGCCGGAAGTAGTCGAAGACGGGGAAGTTGTCGGCGGTGAAGGCACCGACCCCGCCTGAGCGCGCCATCTTGTACTTCGGCCGGCAGCCCTCGAACCGGCTCATCGAGTGCGAGAGCGCCGCGCACCACATGTCCGGGAAGGTCGGGTCGACGTCCGTGGTCGACGGATACGGGTCGAGCTCGACGTCGCCGTCGACGGTGAGCGGTGAGGCTCCGCCCTGGACGCCGTGACGGTCGCGCTTGAAGTACACGCCCCAGAGCTCGTCCGTCACCAGCTTCCCGTCGTCCGTGTAGAGCGGCGCGTCGGAGTCCACGTGGACGACCGGCGGCGCCTTGCCGTCGGCGCGCACGAACATCGTCGGGTCGACCTCGATCTCGCCCTCCTGGAGGTTCCAGTACGTCCACATCGGCCGGTCGCGGACGACGTCGCCGCTCGGCGTGTGCACGTCGATCCGGTCCGGAAGCCCGAGCATCGACCAGAAGTCCTTCGCCCAGGGGCCGGGCGCGATCACGACCTGCTCGCCGACCTCGACTCGCCCCCCGCTGGTCTCGACGGCGATGATCGAGCCGTCGCCGCCCTCCTCGAAGCCGGTCACCTCGACGCCCGTGACGATGCGGACGCCCTCCTCCTGCGCGAGGCCGAGCAGACCCGCGACGGCGTCCCGGTTGAAGGCGAAGCCGCCCTCGTGCTCGTGCAGGCAGACCGTCAGCCCCTGCGCGCGCCAGTCCGGAAAGAGCTCACGCATGTGCTCGGCGACCTCGCGCTCGCCCGTGTGGAGCTCCGAGTCGTAGCCGATGCGCTGCTGGCGCTCGAAGGTCTCGACGAGGTCCGGCTCCTGGACCGACGGCGCGACCGTGATGAAGCCGACCGGCTGGTAGGAGAGCCGCTCCGCCTGCGACTCCCAGATGCCGACGCACGCCTGCATGAGCTCGCTCATCGCCGGCTGGAAGTAGTTGTTGCGGACGACGCCGCACGCGATCCCGGACGCGCCGGCGCCGGGCTCCGCCTTGTCGAGCACGACCACGTCGCTGCCCGATCCCTGGCCGCGCGAGCGCAGCTCCTTGGCGAGATGCCACGCGGTCGAGAGACCGTGCATCCCCGCACCGACGACGACGTAACGGGCGGACTGCGGTAGCTCGGAGCTCATGAATTGCCTCCTAGGCAATAGCGTCTCAAAATCTGTCACACTGAACGTAGCATGGCCCGGACGGGAGCGCCAGCGGCTCGGCACGTCGGCTCGGTCGAGCGGGCTCTCGCCGTGCTCGACGCGCTCGCGGACGGACGGGAGCTCGGAACGAACGAGGTCGCGCGGCGCGCACGCGTGAATGCGAGCACGGCCTCCCGTCTCCTCGCGACGCTCACGGCTCGAGGATACGTCGAGCACGTGCCGGAGACCGGCCGGTACCGACTCGGCGTACGGCTCCTGCAGCTTGGAAACGCGGTCCTCTCGCGGCTCGACCTGCGCGAGGTCGCACGGCCCCACCTGCGGGCACTCGCCGAGGAGACCGGCGAGACGACCACGCTCTCCGCGCCGGGCGAGCATGACGCGATCACGGTCGACTTCGTTCAGAGCCCCGCCTCGGTGCAGAGCGTCGCGCGCCTCGGCCGCCCGAGCGTCGGGCACGCGACCGCGACGGGGAAGGTGATGCTCGCCTTCGGCGGGTCGGACCCCGCGGACGCGCTCACGCCGTACACCGAGCGCACGGTCGGCGACCGCGACGAGCTGGAAGCGCAGCTCGCGCGCGTCCGCAGCCGGGGCTGGGCGGAGGCGGCCGGCGAGCGCGAGGCCGACCTGAACGCCGTCGCCGCGCCGGTCTTCGGCGCGCGCGGCGAGCTCGTCGCGATCCTCGGCGTCCAGGGCCCTGCGTCCCGCTTCGGGTCGAAGGCGATGCGAGCCGCCGTCGCACCCCTCCGCAGCCGCGCCGCCGCCGTCTCGGAAGCGTTAGGTTGGACCGCCGAGACCGGAATGGAGGCGCCGTGAGCACCGAGGAGATCACCAGGACCGCGTTCGACGCGCCGCAGAGGGAGCTGGGCGCCGACTTCGTCGACTGGGAGGGCTGGTACTGGCCGAACGAGTTCGGCGACGCCATCGCCGAGCACAACGCCGTACGGAACGACGTCGGCGTGTGGGACGAATCGCCCCTCCGGAAATGGGACTTCCGCGGACCCGACGCCCTCCGCGCGGCCGACCGGATCTTCACGAACGACATGCTCGGCCTCCAGGTCGGGCAGGTTCGCTACGCGCCCTTCTGCGACGAGAACGGGAAGATGGTCGGCGACGGAACGGTGTTCCGCTTTACGGACGACCACGCCTGGGTCATCACGGCGCTCGACTCGGATCTCGACCACTTTCGCCAGGTCGCGAACGACATGGACGTGGAGATCGAGCCGATCACGCAGGACCTCCCGCACGTTCAGCTGCAGGGACCGCGCTCCCGTGAGCTGCTCGCGGGGTTGACGGACGCGGACGTCCAGGGCCTGCGCTACTTCCGCTTCTGGCCCGAGCAGGTCGAGGTGGGAGGCGTCCCCGCGTGGGTCTCGCGCACGGGCTACTCCGGCGAGCTCGGGTACGAGATCTTCGTCGCCCCCGACGACGCCCCCCAGCTCTGGCGCGTTCTGACGGAGGCCGGCGCCAAGCCATACGGCATGGTCGCGGTCGAGTCGCTCCGGATCGAGTCCGGGCTCATCTTCATCGGCTACGACTACTTCCAGAACGAGACCGACCCCTTCGACATGTCGCTGGACAAGGTGATCCGCCTCGACAAGGGCGACTTCCACGGAAAGGAAGCGCTGCAGGAGACCGCGCAGGATCCGCCCCGCCGCATGGTCACGCTCGTCGTCGAGGGCGGCGAGGTCCCCGAGTACGGGGCGGCCGTGACGTCGAACGGCGAGCCGGCCGGGACGCTGACGAGCCCGTCCGAGAGCCCGACGCTCGGCAAGGTGATCGGGATGGCGGTGCTCGAGACGCGCTTTGCCGACAAGGGCACGGAGGTCGAGGTCGCGGTCGGCGAGGGAACCGCAAAGGCGACGGTCGAGGACTTTCCGATCTACGACCCGGAGAAGCGGCGACCGCGCTCCTGACCGCTCCGGTCCGTCCTACGGCAGGTGGTAGGGGACGCTCGAGAGGATGACGCGCGGCTCGAAGAGGAGCAGCCGCTTGACGTAAAGCGCGCGCTGGTTGTGCAGCAGGCGCTTCCAGCCGTGCACCACGAGCTCGGGCATCACGACCACCGCGATCGCGTCGGGGTCGGACGTGACCTTGCGGACCCGCCGCAGGAGCGGATCGCCGAGGTCGCGGTACGGCGCCTCGTAGATCTCGACGGGCATCTCGAGCTCCCACTGCTCCCAGTCGCGTCGGAACCGCTCGGCTTCCTCGCTCGAGAACGCGAAGAAGACGGCGCGCAGCTCGTCGAGCGGAAGCGTCTCGGCGTAGCGGATCGCGCGGAGCGACGCGGCATGGACTCCTGAGACCGGAACGAGGCCGACCGACCGCACCGGTCCGCCGGGAGTCCAGGCGCCGTCCGCGAGGCGCGGGACGTCCGTGACGACGACTCCGGGCTCTGAGACGAGCCGCACCTTGAGCGGAAACGTCCGGCGGCGGAAGGCGGCCGTCAGCGAGCGCTTGCGGAAGAGTTCGGGGATCACGATTGTGACGAAGCTCCCTTCGCCGCGCGGGAAGCGCCAGACGTATTCGAGCAACGCGTCGACCGGCCCCTCCTCCAACCCGATCACCTCGAGGAAGGGCGCGTGGCCGAACCGCTGCGCGAACCGCGGCCTGATGCCGGGATCCGTCCCGTCGCACGGGATATGGACGGCGTGGAACGCTTCGCCGGCGATCGCCCGCGCGTACCAGATCCCCTCATCGACGGCCTCGTCGAGACCCTCGACGTAGACGACGACCTCGTTCGTCGGGTCCGGCCGGGCGACGACCGCCGCGGCTCCGGCGCGCAGCCGCCGGGAGACCGTCCGGTAGTGCCGGCGGATCGCCAGGAAGACGAGCACGAGGAGGGGGATCGCGACGATCACCATCCACGCGCCGTCGAGGAACTTCGTCGCGATCACGACGACGGCGACGACGAACGTGGCGAGCGCGCCGATGCCGTTCATGACGGCTCGGCGGCGCCAGCCGGCCACGCGCTTTCGCGCCCAGTGCCGGACCATCCCGGCCTGCGCCAGCGTGAACGCCGTGAACACGCCGATCACGTACAGGTGGATGAGTGAGTTGACGTTCGCCCGGAAGGCGATCACGAGGCCCGCGGAGAGGCCGGTCAGCACCAGGATCCCGTTCGAGTACACGAGCCGGTCGCCCAGGTTCATGAACTGGCGCGGGAAGAATCCGTCGCGGGCGAGGAGCGCACCGAGACGTGGGAACCCCTGGTACGACGTGTTCGCCGCGAGGATGAGGATGGCGAGCGTGAACCCCTGGACGAGGTAGTAGACGACCGAGCCGGTCGAGCCGGGCGGGAAGACGCCGCGAGCGACCTGCGACAGCACGGAGTCGGTCGCGCTCGGCAGGGCGTGCATCTGGACGGCGAGGTAGGAGACTCCGAGAAACAGCGTGATGGCGATCGCGGCCATGATCAGGAGCGTCTGGCCGGCGTTGCGAGCCTGCGGGCGACGGAACGCCGTGACTCCGTTCGAGATCGATTCGACACCGGTGAGCGCCGCCGACCCGGACGCGAACGCCTTGAGCAGCACGAAGAGGCTGACGCTGCCTGTGCCGACGGCGAGCGGGTGCGGCACCGTCGCAGTCGGCGCGTGCCCGAAGAGCGCCTTCACGACGCCGACGGCGAGCACGGCGTAGACCGAGGCGATGAACCCGTACGTCGGAAAGGCGAAGAGAAGGCCCGACTCGCGGACGCCGCGGAGGTTTGCGAGCGTCAGGACGAGGATGCACGCGAGCGAGAGGGCGACCTTGTGCGAGGCGAGCGTGGGGAACACGGACGTGACCGCGAGGATCCCGGCCGCGACCGAGACGGAGACCGTGAGCACGTAGTCGGTCAGGAGCGACGCTCCCGCGACGAGGGCCGGGATGGTCCCGAGGTTCTCCTTCGCGAAGACGTACGAGCCCCCGCTCGACTGGTAGGCCGCGATGCCCTGCCGGTACGACACCGCGACGATCAGGAGGAGCGCCGCGATGCCCATCGAGATCGGGAGCACGAGGTGCGCGGAGGTGACCGACGCGACGACGAGAACCGCGAGGGCCGCCTCGGTGGCGTACGCGACCGAGGAGATCGGGTCGGACGAGAAGATCGGGAGCGCGAGGAACTTCGGCAGGAGCGTCTCCTCGAGCTGCCCGCTCGCGAGCGGTCGACCGATGAGCGCGCGCTTCGCGGCGACGATCGGCTCAGGCAGGCCCGGCTCGGCCGGCTCGTCGATCGTGCCGAGCGGTGGGCTGTCTTTCGCTTCGCTCATCTCCTACGACTCGCCCGCCGGCGGGGCGATCAGGAGGACGCGGCAGGCCGCATCCTCGAGCACCGTGCGGACCGCCCGGTCGAATACCGGAGCGCTGCAGCGATGCGCGGCCCGTCGCTGCCCGGCGAGGACGACGACGTCGGCGTCGAGCCGCTCTGCCTCGGCGACGATCGCTGCCGCCCGTGCGTGGGCGCGTACGACCCGCCCCGTGAAGCGAAGCCCGAACGACTCGACCGTCGCCCGCGCCTGCGCGAGCGTCTCCTTCGCGCGCCGTTCGACCTCGAACATGTGCGCCTCGAGGGGGAGCTCCGAGGGGATCTCGATCACGAACGTTCCGACGACGGCGGCGCCTTCTGCGGCGAGTGTGCACGCCGTCGCCAGCGCGGCGAACGAGCCTTCGTCGCCGTCGAGCGGGACGACGACCGTCCGGTACGCCGGATCCGGCCGCCGGCCTCCGTCGACAGAAGAGACGCGTTCGCGATCGAGCAGCATGCTTCGACCGTACGCCGCGCCCCGTCAAGCGTGGCTCAAGATGCCGGGAGACGCCCTCAGGAAGTGCTCAAGGTCTTTCGCCCTGCGGGTCGACCAAGCGGTACCCCGCTCCGGACTCGGTCAGGAGGTAGCGCGGCCGGGCGGGGTCGGGCTCGATCTTGCGCCGAAGCTGCGACACGTAGACGTGCAGGTAGTGCGATTCGTCGCCGTACGCCGGTCCCCAGACCTCACGCAGGATCGCGCGGTGCGTGAGGAGCTTCCCCTCGTTCCGGGCGAAGAGGCTGAGCAAGTCGAACTCGTTCGGCGTGAGCGGCACGAGCTCGCCGCCGACGAAGAGCGCCTTCTTCTCGAGGTCGATCGTGAGCCGTCCGATCTCGAGCACGGGATCGCCGGGAGGCCCCCTGCGCCGAAGCGAGGCCCGGAGGCGGGCGAGGAGCTCCTCCATCCCGAAAGGCTTCGTCACGTAGTCGTCCGCGCCGGCGTCGAGGGCGGCGACCTTCTCCCGCTCGTCCCCGACCGCCGACAGGACGATGATCGGGGCCGCCGTCCAGGTGCGGAGCTCGCGCGCCACCTCCGTCCCACTGCGGTCCGGGAGGACGAGGTCGACGATGAACGCGTCGGGCGGATTCACCGCCGCACCGGCGAGGGCCTCGTCGCCCGTCGCCGCAGTCTCGACCTCGTACCCCGCGCCCGCGAGGTTTGTCTTGAGGGCGCGGAGGATCTGCGGCTCGTCGTCGACGACGAGGATCCGGCCCCCGCTCATGCGGGCATTCCGATCGCCGCGTCGACGGTCGGGAGCGCCAGGCGGAACGTGGCCCCGGAAGCGCTCGCCTCGGCCCATGCGCGACCCCCGTTCGCCTGCGCGAAGCCCCGCACGATCGCGAGCCCGAGACCCGCACCGACCCGCCCGGGCGAAGCGGCGCCGCGCTGAAACGGCTCGAAGATCGCTTCGACGTCGTCCTGCGAGAGGCCGACTCCACGGTCTCGCACCGAGATCACGACCTCCGACTCGGCAACGTCGACGGACACGTCGACCGAGGAGCCCGCCGAGAACTTGACCGCGTTCTCGAGGAGGTTTACGAGGGCGCGTTCGATCTGCGCCGCGTCAACCTGGACGAGCGGGCTGCGATCCGGGAGCGAGACGGTTACGTGCGTCGAGTCGAGTCCCAGCGCGTCGAGCGCGCGCCCGACGAGCTCGTCGACCGGCCAGAGCTCGCGGTGCGCCTGCGCGGATCCGACCTGGAGCCGCGAGACGTCGAGGAGGTTCGAGACGAACCGGTCGAGCCGCTCCGCTTCGAGCCGGATGGCCAGGAGCAGCTCGGCCCGGTCGCTCGGCCGGAGCTCGAGCGACCGGCTTTCGAGCCCGTCGACTGCGGCCCTGATCGCGGTGAGCGGTGACCGGAGATCGTGGCTCACCGCCCGCAAGAGCGCGGTCTTCGCCGCGTCACTACGACGTAGCGTCTCCGCTTCGACCGTCTTCTCCGCCAGGCGGGCGGTCTCCCGCTCCCGTTCCTCGGCCTCGGACGCACGGCGCTGGGCCGCGGCGGCGAGCTGGCTCACGACGATGCCCGTGACCACGTACACGGCCAGGGCGAACCAGTTCTCGGAGTCCCGCAGCGCGAAGGTGTGCACCGGCGGAAGGAAGAAGAAGTTGAACGCGAGCATGCTCGCGATCGCGACCGGGACGGCGTAGAGGAGCCCCCAGCCGATTGCGACCGGCAGAACTGCGAAGACGTACAGGACGCCGAGGCTGAGCACCGGCGCCACCGTCTTCAAGCCGTAGATCGCCCCCGTGACCGCGGCCACGGCGGCCACGCTCACGACGACGCCGCTCAGGGTATCCACGCGCTTCACTTCCGAGCGCCCACCTCCATCGTCGAAGGATAGGACCCGCGGCTCGGCGGACGCCGTTTCCTGAGGATTTCTTGAGCGCGCGCGGGCCCGGCTTGAGGCCTTCTTGAGCGTTGGGTGGCTACGGTCGGATCGGTGTGCCGGGAAGCCTGGTCGGCGCCGCTAGGCGCTGGACCATGAAGGTTTCCGAGCTCACACCTGCGTTCTCGCTCCCGCGGCCTCGACGGGCAGGCCGGTGGGCCCTCTTCATCGCGTTCGCGTTCGCCGTGATGGCCGATCCGGTGTCGTCGGTCGCCTACACCATCGAGGCGTCGCTGCGGGCACTCGACGGTCACCTCGGCTTGCTCTTGCCGGCGCAGCTGATCGTCCTCGGGATCATCGCCGTGGTCGACGTCAACTACTGGCAGCTCGTGGGGCGCTTTCCCCTCGGCGGCGGCTCGCCCGAAGCCGCGGCGCGCGCGTTCGGAACGGGCTGGGTCTTTCTCCCGATCGGCGCGCTCATCGTCGATTTCGTCCTCACGATCACGATCTCCGTCGCCGCAGCCGTGAGCGCGTTGATCGCCTACGTCCCGGAGATCGCAGCGGCCCGGATCCCGCTCGGGCTCCTGCTGCTCGCTCTCGTCGCAGCGCTGACGTGGTTCGGGCACGGGGGCCGGATGATCTTCGCGGTGATGACGGTCCTCTTCGTCGCCGGCGCCGCGGTCGTGCTCGTCCTCGGCTTCACGCATGCCGCGGTAGCGCACGGCCACGCACCCGTCACGGGCCCGCAGGGAAGCGCCGCCCTCGCGCTGCTCCTCGCCTTCCCCGTGGCCATGGCCCTCGCGACGGGGACGGAGGCTCCCGCGACCGCGATCGGCCAGCTCGGACAACTCGACGCCGGCGAGAGGCTCCGCTTCGCGCGCGCCACCCTCGTCCTGACCTTCGGGATCGTCGCCGCGCTCACCGTCGGCCTCACCGCTCTCGCCGTTCGCATCCACGTGGGGATCCCAGGACCGGACTCGACGCAGATCGCGGACGTCGCGCGTGCGGCGGCCGGAAACGGCTTCGTGTACGCGTTCTTCCAGGCGACGAGCGCACTCCTCCTGCTCGCTGCCGCGAGCTCGTCCTTCCAGGCGGGTCCGGGGCTCTTGAAAGCGCTTTCGCGCCACGCTCGAAGCGCCGGCGTGGGGATTCTCCCGCGCTCCCTCGGGGAGACGAACACCCACCACACGGCGTACTGGTCCGTGCTCGTCTACCTCGTCGTCTCCGCCGGCGTCCTCCTCGCGGCGAGCGGAAGCGAGCAGGAGCTCGTCCTCTTCTACGCCGTCGCCGTCTTCGTCAGCTTCCTCGCCGGCCTCGCGGCGATGACTCGGTTCTCGCTCCGGGACGGCCGGCGCGGGCTCGCCGCTCTGAACGCACTCGGCGCCGTCGGGGTGGCGTTCACGCTCGTCGTCAACCTCGGCCGCGGCTATCCGCTCCTGTCTTTGGCGGCCATGACCGCAGTGGCGATCGCGCTGTACGCACTTTGGCGGCGAGCCGGCAGTCCGAGCGGAATCGAGGAGGTCGAGCGGCTTGCGGAGGCCGAGGATTGACCCCGCCCTCCGCCCGCCCGCTCCCCGCGGGCCACGCCGCTGCCTCGACCGACGTCGCGGCGGTGCTCGGGGCCGGCCACCCCCTCGCTCGGGCCGCCGCTGCGCTCCGGGTCGTCCGCCTCGACGCGCTCGCGGTCCTCGGGGCCGTCGGAGCCGGAGCGGCAGCGCTCGCGGCCGGCGTCCCGGCCGCCGCCGCGTGGCTGAGCGCGTCACTCGTCGTCGAGCTCGCGCTCGTCATCGCATACGCGTTTCTGACCCAGGTCGTGCACGAGCTGGCCCGCGACCTGGTCGCGGATGGTCGTGCGGGCCTGCCGCTCGCGGAGGTCGCCGCAGCGCGCGAACGCCTCGCGTCGCCGCAGTATCGGGCCGGGCTCGCCCGCTCGCTCGAGCGCGCGCTCGACGCCGCCGAGCGCTGGCCCGACCTCTGGATCGCGTCACGCCCTCCGCCGGGTGTCAGGACGCTCGTCCCACTTGCGTCCGACGTCCGGGAGATCGTCGAGCTCCTCCGGAAGGGCGAGGCGCCGCTCAGGGCCGTCGCGCTCGTCGACCGCCTTCTCTCCGGAGGCTACGACGCGACGCTCTACGCAGGGGATCGATCCACGCTCCGGGCCGAGCTCGGGCGGATTCGCTTCGAGCTCGGTACCGTGCGCTGAGGTGGCCCTCGAGCTGCGAGAACGCTGCGAGCGGTGCGGGAATGCGGTCACGGCGGGCGCAGAGGCGTACATCTGCACGTTCGAGTGCACCTTCTGCTCGGACTGCGCTCGCTCCATGGAGCACGTCTGCCCGAACTGCGGAGGAGAGCTCGTCCGCAGGCCCCGTCCCGCCAAGCCCGCCTAGTCCGGCAGCCAGAGGAGGCACGCGACCTTCGCGCGGAGCGTCCTGACGGCCTTGCGGTAGCGCCGTCCGCGGAGGCGGTTTCGGTCCGGGCCGAAGACGAGGAGGCCGGGGCTGCGCTCAGCAACGGTCTCGCAAAGCGCGTCCAAAGGGTGCGGGCTGCGGATGCGCAGGCGCTCGACCCTGACGCCGAGAGACTGCGCCAGCTCGGCCGGAGCGCGAAGAGCCGCCACGTCTTCGGCGGAGCTGTAGTCGACGTCCTTGAAGTGAACAGCAGCAAGCGTGGGGAAGATCTCGACGACGTTGACCAGGACGAGGGGCTGACCCGTCTCGAGTGCCGCATCGACAGCGAACTCCGCTGCCTCTTGCTGGAAGGGGACGTCCATCGTGGCGAGCATGACCGGCCGGCCCCCGGCTCCGGAAGGAGCCTGGTCGACCACGGATGCCCGGCGACGGTGGGCGAGCATCCCTACTCCGGATGGAGCTTCCAGCGTGGCCGCTCGGCGACGACGCGGCGAACGCGGCTCTTCCAGAACGGCCCGATGAGGATCGCCGCCAAGGTGAGGAAGAGCGGACCGATGAACAGGAAGCCGAGATTCACGAAGTAGGCGAGCGGAAGCACGATCGCGACTGCGCAAAGACCGGCAACCAGCGCGGCAAGACGCAGGCGGCGGAGCTCGCGCATGAGGCCCCGGTAGTCCTCCGGGGGGATCTGCTCCGTGTTCCAGGTCTTCCCGCACTGCTCGCACTTCCACTTCTCGCCGTAGCGCAGATCGCGCTCGTTGCCGCAGTCGCAGGTGACATGGATCGGGGGGCCGCGCACCTGAACGATTGTAAGCCGGTGAAGCGTGATTTCTGGATTGAAACCGTCCGCATCCGGTGCTAGTTTCCTCGGCCCTGGCGTCTAATCCCGTATTGACGGTGGAGGTGCAGCGTGGCCGAAGCAGTCGTTGAGGAACAACGGCTCCTAAAGACACTTCGTTGGTACGACGGGTTCGTGATCTGCCTGGCGAACCCGGGCTTCCTGCTGGGATCGCTCGGGTGGAGCGTCTTCGATCTGGGCGGCTGGGGAGCCGCGCTGATCTGGGGCATCACGGCGGCCATCGTGCTTCCCGTGACATTCATCTACTCAGAGCTCGCCGCCATGTTCCCGGACAGGTCCGGCGGCGTTTCGATCTACGCCAACGAAGGCTGGCGTCGTTACACCACCCTGATCGGGCCGGTTTCGACGTTCGGATACTGGATCGGCTGGTCGGTCGTCCTATCGTTCATCGGCCTCTTCACGGGCTACATCGCCCAGGCGGAGTGGTTCCCGAACGAGCCGTACGGGACCTACGCGTTCGGCGGGGCGAAGATCGACAACGGGTACTTCAGCACGGGAAGCGTCCACATCGGCCTCCAGCATCTGATTGCGATAGGCCTGATCGCCTGCGTGTGGGCCTTCAACATCCTGGGAGCCCGCGTCTTCATCGCCTTCAACTACCTCGCGGGGCTCCTCTTGATGTTCCCGTTGTTCTGCTTCACGCTTCTGCCTTTCCTGAACGGCGATTTCGACTCGTCGAACCTGACGTACAAGCTGAACGATGCGGGCCAAGCCTGGGGCGGCTTGCAGATCGCGATCGTCTGGATCTGGATCATGATCTGGTCGACCGCACCCGAAGCCTCGGCGACCTTCGCGCCGGAATACAAAGACACCGTGCGGGACACGAGGAAAGCCCTGCTCTCGTCGGCGGCCTTCATCCTCCTGATCAACACGGTCGTTCCGATCGGCATGACGGGCGGCGTCGGAGAGAAGACCGTGGCTGCCTTCGACTACGTGGGCGCCCTGGACAAGCTCGTCGGCTCGGGCGCGGCGAACTTCTTCGTGGTCGTCATCTGCGTCAGCTTCATCCTCTCGATGAACACGGCCACGGCAGACGGCAGCCGCGCCCTCTACGGCATCTCGAACGCCGGCCTGACGATCAAGCAGCTCGGGCAGCTCAACCGGTACCACGTGCCCGGCACCGCGATGTCCCTGGACGCAGTGCTCAACATCCTCTTCGTCTTGTTCATCGGGAACCTGTTCGGCATTCTCGTGGCGAGCAACATCGGCTACGTGCTGGCGAACATGTTCGCGATCGGCGCCTTCATCTTGCTCCGCAAAGACCGTCCGGACTGGCCACGGCCGATCAAGCTGCCTTCGTACTGGGTTCCGATCGCCGTGGTCCTGTTCGCGGCCTTCGCTGTCTTCAGCATCGTCGGCATCGGCTGGTTGCAGATCGCCGGTGGCGGCGCCGTCTACGGCGGCACGAAGGAGCGGATCATCGGGTTCGGCGTGCTCGCCATCTCGCTCCTGCTCTTCCTGTATCGCCGGATCGTGCAGGACCACGAGACGCCTCACTGGCGCGAGGAGACGCCCCGAGTCCCGGGCGACGTCGTCCACACGCCCGAGGGCACGGCCGCGGCGACCACCCACTAGCCCCGAAGAGCTCTCGAGGGAGGGGCGGCTCGTACCGTCCCTCCCTTTCTTCCCGCTTGCGCCGCAGCCCGAGCCCGTGAAGAATCGGGATTTCTCGCTTCGCCTGTAAAGGAGGCTTCGCTCGATGGCGCGTGACCCCAAGTACGACGTCCTCTTCGAGCCGATTCAGCTCGGCCCGAAGACCATGAAGAACCGCTTCTACCAGATCCCGCACTGCAACGGATTCGGCTCCGAGAAGCCCCTGAACCAGGCGTACTTCCGCGCCATGAAGGCGGAGGGCGGCTACGGCGCCTGCTGCACCGAGTACTGCTCGATCTCGCCCGAGTCGGACGACACGCACCGCGTCTCCGCCCGCATCTGGGACGAGGACGACGTCAAGAACCTCTCCGTCATGTGCGACATGCTCCACGAGCACGGAGCGCTCGCCGCCTGCGAGCTCTGGTACGGCGGTCCGCACGCCCCCTGCATGGAGACCCGCTGCGTTCCGCGGGCGCCCTCGCAGTTCCCGAGCGACTTCGAGCACCTCACGTATCCGATCGAGATGGACAAGGACGACATCCGGTACGTCCAGCAGCTCTACGTCGACGCGGCAAAGCGTGCGCGCGACGCCGGCTTCGACATCGTCTACGTGTACGGCTCGCACTCGTACCTGCCGCAGCAGTTCCTCACGCCCTACTACAACAAGCGCACGGACGAATACGGCGGCTCGGTCGAGAACCGCGCCCGCTTCTGGGTCGAGACGATCGAGCAGGTGAAGGACGCCGTCGGCGACGACTGCGCCATCTGCGTCCGCATGTCCACGGACATGTTCATGGGCGAGGCGGGCACGCAGCTCGAGCGCGACTGCCTGCCCTTCGTCGAGATGGCCGACGACATGGTGGACGTCTGGGACATCAACGTCTCGGGCATCTCGGAATGGGGCGAGGACGCGACGCCGTCGCGCTTCTACGAGTCCGGCAGGCTGCTTCCGTGGCAGAAGGCGGTCAAGCAGGTCTCGAAGAAGCCGGTCCTCGGCGTCGGACGGTTCACGAGCCCCGACCTCATGGTCGAGGCGATCAACTCAGGCGCGCTCGACATCATCGCCACTTGTCGCCCGTCCATCTCCGACCCGTTCCTCCCGAAGAAGATCGAGGAGGGACGGCTCGACGACATCCGCGAGTGCATCGGCTGCAACGTCTGCATCTCGCGCTGGGAGATCGGCGGACCGCCGGTCATCTGCACGCAGAACGCGACCGCCGGCGAGGAGTATCGGCGCGGCTGGCATCCGGAGAAGTTCGACCGAGCCGAGAACGCGGACAACGACGTGCTCGTCGTCGGCGCCGGGCCGGCCGGGATGGAGTGCGCGATGATCCTCGGGAAGCGGCAGATGCGCCGCGTGCACCTCGTCGAGGCGCAGGACGACATGGGCGGGATCATGCGCTGGGTGCCGCAGCTCCCCGGGCTCGGCGAGTGGGGCCGCGTGGTGAACTACCGGCGGATCCAGATCGACAAGCTCAAGAACGTCGAGTTCATCCCGAACACGGAGCTCGACGCGCGCGGCGTGGCGGAGTACGGCGCCGAGATCGTCGTCATCGCCACGGGCGGCTACTGGGCGACCGACGGGCGAAACGGGGCGACGCACGACACGATCCCCGGCGCCGACGCGAGCCTGCCGCACTGCCTGACGCCGGAGCAGATCATGCGCGACGGCAAGGAGGTGCCCGGAGACCGCGTGCTCATCGTCGACAACGACGGCTACTACGTGGGCGTCTCGCTGGCCGAGAAGCTCGCGGACGAGCTCGGCAAGCAGGTCACGATCATGACCCACCTGGGGCACATCGCCCCGTACATGCACTTCACGCTCGAGGCGCCGAACATGCACCGCAAGCTGCACAAGCTCGGCGTCGAGATCGTCCCGTACCAGATCCCGACGCAGATCGAGCCCGGAAAGGTCACCTCGGCGCACGTGTTCGACGAGGAGCACCTGACCGAGTGGGACGTGGACGCCGTTGTGCTCGTGACGCAGCGCCGCTCGAACGAAGCGCTCTACCGCGAGCTGAAGGACTCGATCGGGCTGGACGACCTTCGTTCGCAGGGCGTCACGGGCCTGTACCGGATCGGTGACTGCGAGGCGCCCCGGCTGACCGCCGACTGCATCTTCTCCGGCCACCGACTGGCGCGCGAGATCGACTCGGACGACCCGTCGATCCCGAAGCCGTTCATCCGCGAGCGGCGCGTGATCGAGCGAGAGCAGCCGTCGACGCTGGCGGGCGCGGCCATCTAGTGGCGAAGATCGTCGTCTGCGCAAAGCAGGTCGCACAGCTCGGGGACGAGGTCGAGTTCACGGACGACGAGCGCGACGTCGACCCCGACTACCTCGACTTCGCGCTCAACGAGTGGGATTCGTACGCGACCGAGGAGGCGCTCCAGATCCGCGACCGGCTCGGCGACGGCGAGGTCGTCGTCGTGACGGTGGGTGACGAGGACTCCGAGGATGCGATTCGGCGCTGCCTTGCGATGGGAGCCGACCGGGCGATCCGGATCGACGGCGAGGGCGTGTCGCACGACCCGGTGTCGTTGGCCCGCGTGCTCGCGCCGGTCGTGCAGGGCGAGTCGCCCGACCTCGTCTTCTGCGGCGTCCAGTCGAGCGACGCGGTGCAGGCGGCGACCGGGACGGCGCTCGCCGAGCTTCTCGGCCTGCCGCGCGTCGCCGTCGTGACGAAGATCGACTGGTCGGGCTCCGGCCCGGCGACCGTGAACCGCGAGCTCGAAGGCGGGCTCGTCGACGTGGTGGAGGTCGACACCCCCGCCGTGCTGACGATCCAGACGGGAATCAACGAGCCGCGCTACGCGACGCTCCGTGCGATCAAGCAGGCCGAGCAGAAGGAAATCGCGGTCGTCGAGCCTGACGGCGGCGGCGAGCCCGCCTACCGTGTCAGGCGCATGTTCGTGCCGCCGAAGGGCGAGGGCGCCGAGATGCTGAACGGCAGCCCGGAAGCGGTTGCGCAGCGCATCAGGGAGATCGTCCAGGAGCGGCTGTCATGAGGGAGCTCGCCGGGGCCGCCGCGGACCTCCCTCCGCTTCGAGCGTATCGCGTGTTTCCGCGCAAGGGGCGCACCGATCGTGCCGAGTCCGAACCGAGAAAGGCGCGAGACTGATGCCGGGGACGCTCGTCGTCGCCGAGCATCTTCGCGGCGAGCTCCGCCCCGTGACGCTCGAGCTCGTCACGGCGGCCCGCGAGCTCGGCAGCCCCGTCGAGGTCGCAGTCATCCGCGACGATCCGTCCGCGCTCGCCGACGAGGTCGACGTCGAGGGCGTCGAGACGATCCTCTCCGTCGCGGCCGGCCCGGACGAGTTCGAGAACGACATCTACCAGCAGGCGCTCGAGCGTCTGATCGAGGAGCGCGAGCCCGACACGATCCTGCTCGGCTTCACGATCAACTCGATGGGCTTCGGCCCGGCCGTCGCCGCGAAGCTCGGCCTCGGCTTCGCGTCCGACGTGTTCGCACTCTCCCGCGAGGACGGCAGCCTGGTCGCGCAGCGGTCGTTCTACGGGTCGAAGATCAACGCCGAGCTCGAGTTCCCCGGCCACGACCGGGTGCTCCTCCTCCTCCGCCCGACCAGCTGGGCCCCGGCCGAGGGTCAGGGAAGCGCAGAGCGGATCGACGTCCAGGTCGACGTCGGCGAGTCCCGCGCTAGGCACCGCGACTTCGAGGAGGTCGCCGCCGGCGACGTCGACATCACGACTGCCGAGTTCCTCCTCTCGGTCGGGCGAGGGATCGGGGAGAAGGAGAACCTCGAGCAGTTCGAGGAGCTCGCGGAGAAGATGGGCGCGACGCTCTCCGTCTCCCGGCCGATCGTCGACGCCGGTTGGATCACCAACGCGCGCCAGGTCGGCCAGTCCGGCAAGACGGTCAAGCCGAAGATCTACCTCGCGTTCGGCATCTCGGGCGCCGTCCAGCACCTGGCCGGGATGAAGACTGCCGGCACGATCATCGCCGTCAACACCGACCCCGAGGCGGCGATCTTCAACATCGCGCACTTCGGGGCGGTGATGGATCTGTTCGAGGTCGCCGAAGAGCTCGAGAAGCTCTTTTAGAGTTCGCTTCAGAATGCGACTCGTCGCCGGGGCGCGATAGACGGATGCGGGGCAAGGACGCAGGGAGCCGGCGTATCAACCTTGATACGGGGGCGACCGAGGACGCCGCACCGGGCCGTCTAGCGCGATTCCGGCGGCATAGATCTCATTTTGAGGTGAGCTCTTAGGTGCCGCTCGGCCTGCTCGCAGGGGTCACCCAGACACGCGAGACGTTCGCGGATCTCGCCCGCTGGGAGATCGTCCTCTGGTACGGGCTGATCGTCATCTCGACGACGATCTTCTTCTGGGGGGTCGGACGGCTGGTGTGGAAGTACGGCAAGGGCCGGGATGCCTTCACGCTCGACGACGCGACTCGGCGCGCTCGCCGTGCGGTCGAGGTCGTCGCGACCCACTCGTGGCTCCGCCGCCGCGATCCCCTCGCCGGCATCGGCCATCTGCTCATCTTCTACGGCTTCCTCGTCCTCTTCATCGGAACGGCCATCCTCGCCTTCCAGGACGACTTCGCAGGTCCCGTGCTCGGCGTCCACTTCTGGCAGGGGTGGTTCTACCTCGCCTACTCGCTCTTCCTCGACCTCTTCGGTGCGGCGCTCGTCGCCGGCCTGACCGTGATGGCCGCGAAGCGCGGGATCCTGCGCCCGTTTCGGCTCGACTACTGGCGGCCCGACCGCTCGCCCGACGAGTACGACCGCAAGCCGTACATGATCGGCGACTGGCTCTTCCTAGGCCTTCTCTACTTCCTCGCCCTGACCGGATTCCTGCTCGAGGCCTTCCGGATCGCCGAGACGAGCCCCTCCTTCGAGACGTGGTCACCGATCGGCTGGGTCGCGGGCCGGGGTCTCCGAGCGATCGGGCTCGAGGGCTCCGCAGCCGGGAGCGCGCACGAAGTCGACTGGTGGGTTCACGGGGTCGTCGCGCTCGGTTTCGTCGCCTCGATCCCGTACACGAAGGCCGTGCACATGATCACCGGCCCGGCCGCCGTCGCTGCGCGCGACGCGGACGCGGGTCAGGTGCTCGCGCCCATCCCTGCCGACGCGAAACCGCAGGAGGTGGGCTACGGCCTCATCACCGACCTGTCTTGGAAGCACCTGCTCGACCTCGACGCGTGCACCAAGTGCGGCAAGTGTCACGCAGCCTGTCCCGCGACGAACTCCGGCTACCCCCTCTCGCCTCGCGACCTCGTGCTCGACCTGCGCGAATACGCCGAGGGTGCCATGGGCATCCGCTCGACCCTGCACGTGCCGCCGTTGCACGACCCGAACGCGCCGGTCGTCGGCAATCCGATCAAGCCCGAGACGCTGTGGTCGTGCACGCAGTGCATGGCCTGCATCGAGATCTGCCCCGTCGGGATCGAGCATGTTCCGATCATCGTCCAGCTTCGGCGCCGCCTCGTCGAGCAGGGCGAGATGGACGGGCAGCTGCAGCAGACACTCGAGACGATCTACACGGCCGGAAACTCGTTCGGCGAGCCCAAGCGGAAACGGGCACGCTGGACGCGGGAGCTCGACTTCGAGGTCAAGGACATCCGCAAGCAGCGTGCCGAGCTCCTCTGGTTCGTCGGCGACTACGCGTCGTTCGATCCGCGCAACCAGCGCGCGACCCGGGCGCTCGCGACGGTCCTCCACCACGCGCGGGCCGACTTCGGCATCCTCTTCGACGCCGAGCGGACCGGGGGCTGCGACGTCCGCCGGGTCGGCGAGGAAGGACTTTGGCGGGAGCTCGCGGAGACGAACATCGAGACGATCAACTCCTGCCGGTTCGCTCGGATCTTCTCGTCCGACCCGCACAGCTTCCACACGCTCAAGAACGACTACCCTCAGCTCGGAGGCTCCTGGAACGTGCTCCACCACTCGCAGCTCCTCCTCGAGCTGCTCGAAAGCGGGGCGATCCGTCCCGTCAAGACGCTGCCGTACGTCGTCACCTACCACGATCCGTGCACGCTCGGCCGCTACAACAAGGTCTTCGACGCGCCGCGTCGCGTGCTCCAGGCGCTCGGGGTTGAGCTGCGCGAGATGCCCCGCAACCGTGACAACTCGTTCTGCTGCGGCGCCGGCGGCGGCCGCATCTGGATGAAGGAGCTTCGCCGCGAGGGCGTTCCGCGGCCGAGCGAGCAGCGCATCGACGAGGCGGTCGCGCTCGACGGCGTGGACTACTTCGTCGTCTCCTGCCCGAAGGACGTGACGATGTACGAAGACGCGATCAAGACATCGGGCCACCAGGGCGACATCGAGCTGCGCGAGCTGTCGGAGCTCGTGCTCGAGTCGCTCGGCGTCAAACCCGCGGAGACGACCACTACTGCCTCCGCGGCGGAGGTGTAGAAGAGCCCGCTACTTCCCGGTACCGCGACGCACGCCGCGCGTATCGGGCTTCGAGACATCCGGCCATTGCGGGGTCGGCGGCGTCGGCTTGGGGGTTCCTTGCCCGCTTGCCAAGATCATGTCCTCCAAAGATCGGTCACCCAGAATCCTACCTCCACGGTGAGGAAGAAGACCGCTCCACGAAAGGCCCAAAACAGTGGCTTCATCTTCTGTGCGTTTTCCTCGTAGTTGATCTCGTGACGGAGAGCGAGTTCCTGATACGTCTCCGCTACAGACACGGGGTCGTTCGTGGTGAGGCGTGCCTCGACGATGGCGAGTATCTCTCGCGCACTGAGACTGATCCTTCCACCGAAGGGCATGAGCACCCAGAGCGTGCAGAGCGCAGAGAGGATGAATGCTGAGATCGCCAGCCACGCGAAAAAGCCGACTGGGGGCCGCGCAGCGATCCGGTCGGTAGCTAACGCCTGTCCGCCGAGGAATGACGTCACGATCGCCGCAGCGGCCAAGATCGTCCCCGCGCGGGCCCGAAGGCCATCCAAGACGCCGGCCTGATCCGTCGTCGCGTATAACGCCTCTTCGTAGGCCAGTCGGTACGGCGTCTCATCAGTCACAGTCTTAGACTGGCTTCCCCATCGGCTGGTGTTGCCGCGGAACGAACACGAATCGAACACACTTTGTCCAACATCGAAGCGGAGGTTCGATTGGCGACTGAAACAACGTCGAAGGAGACGGCCTTCTACCCCAAGCTAAAGGCCCTCACGGACGAGTGGATGGACCTCTTCGGCTACTGGGCGCCGACCGTCGTCACGGATACGCAGGAGGAGTACCGGGCCGTCCGCGAGACGGCCGGGCTGATGGACTTCTCGATGCTCCGGAAGGTCGACCTCGACGGCGCGGGCGCCGCCGAGTTCGTCAACACGATCGTCGCACGGGACGTCTCCAAGCTCACGACGGGGCGGATCGCGTACGGGCCGCTCACCGACGAGGACGGGAAGATGGTCGACGACTGCACGGTGATGCTGCGCGCGTCCGACCACATTCGCTTCTGCGGGGCGAACGACCGCGACTACGAGATCTTCAGGGAGAAGGCGCCCGACGGCGTCGAGGTGCGCGAGTTCACGGACGCGATGCCCCACCTGTGCCTCCAGGGGCCGAAGAGCCGCGAGATCCTGCAGCGGATCGCGAACCAGGACCTCTCCAACGAAGCGTTTCCGTACTACACCTTTCGCGAGGACGTCGAGGTCGCCGGGATCCCGGTCTTCATGACGCGGCTGGGGTACACGGCCGAGCTCGGCTTCGAGCTCTGGGTCGACCGCGACCGGGCGCTCGAGCTGTGGGACGCGCTGATCGAGGCAGGCGGCGGCGACGGGATGAAGGTGATCGGGATGGTCGCGCTCGACCTCTTCCGCATCGAGGGCGGGTTCATCATCGGCGGCGTCGAGTACGACCCGACGGTCTCGCCGTGGGAATGCGGTCTCGGCTGGGCCGTCGACCTCGACAAGGGCGACTTCCAGGGCCGGGAGGCGGTCGCGCGCGACCGCGACGAGACCCAGCTCCGCCTGACCAGCGTGACGCTCGAGCGGGGAGGCGACGAGGCGAGCGGCGCAGCGCTCACGCTCGACGGCAACGAGGTCGGGCTCGTGACTCAGGCCGTGAGCTCGCCGCACCTGAACGGCCAGACGCTCGGCCTGGCAAAGATCCGTCAGGACCTCAAGGAGCCCGGCACGAGGATCGAGGCGCTGGTCGGCGAGGAACGAGTGCCCGGCGAGGTCGTCCGGCACCCGGTCTACGACCCCGAGCGCACGCGCGCGAAGACGTCCTAGCCGAGGAGGGATTGGCGGAACGTCGTTCTCCGCCGGGGCGCGTCCGCTCGTTCCGAGGCAAGGACGCAGGGAGCCTCGATAGCGAGAGAGCTATCGGGGCGACCGAGGACGCAGCGTCGGGGCGAGGGGTGCGATCACGGCGGCACAAGCGTCGTTTCGCCAAGCCCTCCTTAGTGCGATTGCCAGACTTCGGGGTCGTCGATGATCTCGCGGACGCTGTCCGGGAGCTCGCCCTCGACGAGGTCGGCGAGCGTCACCGACTCGAGCACCGAGCGTAGGCTTGCGCGGACCGCGATCCAGACGTCGCGCAGACGCTCTGCCGACCCTTCGTACTCCACGGTCTCGGGTCGAGCGCCGCGCACGTTCGCAATCGGGCCCTCGACCGCCCTGATGATCTCCGCAAGCGTGATCTCCTCCGGCGGGCGGGCGAGCCAGTATCCGCCCTCGACGCCGCGCTGGCTCTGGACGATGCCCTGGTGGCGAAGCTCGATGAGGATGTTCTCGAGGAACTTGAGCGGGATCGACTGCGCGTGCGCGATCCGTTCGCCCTTGACGGGTGCGCCCTCGTCCGCGAGCGCGAGCTCGAGCGCCGCGCGGATGGCGTAGTCGGCCTTCGCGGAGACGCGCATGGGCTCATTTTCCCACGCGCGCCTCCGATCAGTCTCGGCTAGGTCTGTCGCTCGATGCGCGTGCCGGGCGTGACGCCGCCCGCAACGCCCGCGGCGACCGGCGCCTCCGCGGCGGCCGGCGAGCGCCCGTCGGTCGACGTCGGTCCTGAGCCGTCGAACCGCTCCCATGCCTCTGAGAGGACATCCCCGAGGATTCCGACGATCTCGTCGAACTGCTCGGTCTCCGCGATGAGCGGGGGCGAGATCTGGACGACTGGGTCGCCGCGGTCGTCGGCGCGGCAGATCAGCCCGCGCTCGTAGAGCCTCGGCGAGAGGAATCCGCGCAGGAGCTCCTCGCACTCGTCGTCGGAGAACGTCTCGCGGGTCTCCTTGTCCTTCACGAGCTCGAGCGCGTAGAAGAATCCCGTCCCGCGCAGGTCGCCGGCGATCGGAAGGTCGAGGAGCTGCTCGAGCTTCGAGCGGAACTCGCCCTGCGATTCGGCCACGTGCTCGACGACTCGCTCGCGCTTCATGATCTCCAGATTCTTGAGCGCGATCGCCGCCTGGACGGGGTGCCCGCCGAACGTGATCCCGTGCGTGTACATCTTCGTCCCCTGCAGGAACGGCTCCATGACCGCGTCGCGCGCGATGACGGCACCGATCGACGCGTAGGCCGAGGAGAGGCCCTTCGCGCACGTGATCAGGTCCGGACGGATGTCGTAGACCTCCGACCCGAACCAGCCTCCGACGCGCCCGAAGCCGGTGATCACCTCGTCGGCGCAGAGGAGGATGCCGTACTTGTCGCAGATCGCGCGCACGCCCTGCCAGTAGCCCTCGGGCGGAGTGAACGAGCCGCCTGCGTTCTGGACGGGCTCCATGATCACCATGGCCACGGTTTCCGGACCCGCCTGGAGGATCGCCTCCTCCATGTCCTCGAGGAGGAACGCGGTGAACTGCTCCTCGGTCTCCTCCACGGGTCGGTGGTAGCGGTTCGTGTTCCAGACGTGGACGACGTCCGGGACGAGCGGCTCGAACGGCGCACGGAGCGCAGCGATCCCGTTGATCGACAGGGCGCCCATCGTCGTGCCGTGGTAGGCGATCCGCCGCGAGACGGCCTTCCAGCGACGCTCGCCGCGCGCGAGGTGGTACTGGCGCGCGAGCTTCCAGGCGGACTCGACGGCCTCTGAGCCACCCGAGCAGAAGAACACCCGGTTGAGGTCGCCCGGCGCGAGCGAGGCGACCTCGGCCGCGAGCTCGATCGCCCGTGGATGGGCGTAGCTCCAGTTCGTGTAGAAGGGCAGCTCGCGCATCTGTGCCGCGGCCGCCTCGCCGATCTCGTCGCCGAAGCTGTAGCCGATCTGCACGGCGAAGAGCCCCGCGAGCGCGTCGAGGTAGCGCTTCCCGTTCGAGTCCTCGAGGTAGCACCCCTCGCCGCGGACGATGATCGGGACCTCGCCCTCCTGGTAGCCCGCCATGCGGGTGAAGTGGAGCCAGAGGTGATCGCGTGCGGCCTGCTGGAGCTCGGTGGGCGAAAGCGATGTAGCTGTGGTGCTCATGCTGCTCCTCTCGTCAGGGCTTTCGCCCGGCGTTGCTGGAAGACGACGTTGGCGAGCATCGCGCCGATGGCGACGACGAAGATCACGGTGCCCATGACGTTTACCTGAGGCGGCACGCCGATGCGCGCGGCGCCCCAGACGAAGAGGGGAAACGTGATTGTTGCGCCTGAGTTGAAGTTGGTGATCACAAAATCATCCACCGAAAGCGCAAACGCAAGCAAGCCTGCAGCGAGAATGCCCGGTGCGATGAGTGGAAGCGTAACGCGGTAGAAGGTCGACCACTGGTTTGCGAAGAGGTCCATCGCGGCCTCCTCGAGGTGACGGTCGAAGCCGACCAGGCGGGCCTTCACCGTCACGACGACGTAGCTGATGTTGAACATGATGTGGGCGATCACGATCGTCAGAAAGCCCGTCGCGATGCTGAAGTTGAGGAAGAGCGTGAGAAGCGAGGCGCCCATGACGATCTCGGGCGTCGTCATCGGGACGAAGATGAGCAGGTTCGTCGCCCCGCGGCCGCGGAAGTTGTACCGGACGAGGGCGAGCGCGATGAGCGTCCCGAGGACGGTTGCGAACGCGCTCGACAGCGCCGCGATCTTCAGGCTCGTCACCATCGCGTCGGTCAGGCCGGGCACGTGGTTCCAGTTGCGCCAGTTGTCGAGCGTGAACCCCTCCCACGTGTAGTTGAAGCGTCCGAGGGGGTCGTTGAACGAGTAGAGGACGACGATCGCGATGGGCAGGAAGAGGTAGGCGAGCGCGAGGACCGCGTACGCGGTCAACGCGTGGTGTCGCACCCAGGCCCACAGGCGCGTGAGCGTGCCCTGGCCGGCGCGCCGGACGGGAAGGGCCTCGGTCGCGGTGCTCATCCGGTCAGCTTCTCCGTTCCGAGGGCACGGGCGTACGCCGCCACGCCGACGAGGATCGCCGCCATGAGCACGAACGAGAGGGCGGCGGCGACGGGATAGTCCGTGATGACCAGGAACTTCGACTGGATGACGTTCCCGATCATGTACTGCCGCGGTGTCCCGAGCAGCTGCGCGTTCACGAAGTCCCCGGCCGCCGGGATGAACGTCAGAAGCGTCCCCGCGAAGATTCCGGGCAGCGACAGGGGGAGCGTCACGCGGAGAAAAGCGCGCAGCTTGCTCGCGTAGAGATCCTGGGCGGCCTCGATGAGGCCCGTGTCGATCTGCTCCAGGCTCACGTAGAGCGGGAGCACCATGAAGGGCAGGAAGTTGTAGGTGATCCCCGCGACGACTGCGACTGACGTGGCGAGGAGCCGTCCGTTCGCCGAGAGCAGATGCAGGTGCCGCAGGAGGTTCGCCACGAAGCCCTCGTCGGCGAGGATGGACTCCCAGGCAAGCGTGCGGATCAGGTACGTGACGAAGAACGGGGCGATCACGAGCAGGAGCAGGAGGTTCTTCCAGCGGCCGCCGCGGAAGGCGATCCAGTACGCGAGCGGATAGCTGACGACGAACGCGATCAGCGTCGCGAGGCCCGCGTACTCGAGCGAGCGGAGGAACTGGTCGCGGTACGTCGAGATCGAATCGGTGTAGTTCGACCAGGCCCACTGGAACGTGTAGCCGAGCTCGAGCGACCCTTCCTGCAGGGAGGTGTACCCGAGGTAGAACATCGGGACCAGGAAGAAGACGGCCAGCCACGCCAGACCTGGTGCGAGCAGCAGGTACGGCGCGAGCCGGCGGCGGTCCTGGGCGAGCTCCATGGTCCCGGTGCGAGCGGCGGCGCTAGGCGCCGACGACCGCCTGGAACTTCTCCTTGTAGTCGGGGTCGTTGGAGACCTTCGCGTCGAAGATCTTCACCTTCCCCAGCATCTCGTCCGTCGGGAAGATGAGCTCGTTCTTCGCGACGCCCGGGTCCTGCTTGAGCAGCACCTCGTTCGCGCCCTTGACCGGACAGATGTAGTTCACCCAGTCCTCGATCTGTGCCGCGACCTTCGGGTCGTAGACGTAGTTCATGAAGGTGCAGGCCGTGTAGACGTCGCCCTTCTTCGGGATGAGCATGTTGTCGGTCCAGATCATCCCGCCCGTCTCCGGGAGGTTCCAGCGCAGGTTCGGGTTGTCGGCCTGCAGCTGGACGATGTCGCCCGACCACGAGAACGAGACCCAGGCGTCGCCCTTCGGCAGCAGCTGGATGTAGTCGTTCCCGGTGAACTGGCGCACCTGGCCGGAGTCGACGGCGTCCTGGATGGCCGAGATCGCCTTGTCGAACGCCTCGGGCGTGACCTTCGCCGGATCGTTGCCCTGCGCCTGCATGACGATCCCGACGGTGTCCCCCATCTCGGTGAGCAGGGTGACCTTGCCTTTCAGCTTCTTGTCCGTCAGAACCTGGTCGACCGACGTGATCGGGCCGCCCGTCCGCTTCGGGTCGTAGCCGATCCCGGTCATTCCCGACTGCCACGGGAGGCTGTAGTCCCGGTTCGGGTCCCAGTCCGGATGCTGGAGGGCGTCCTGGAGGTTGACGATGTTCGGGATCGCGCTCTTGTCGAGCGGCTCGAGCCAGCCGAGGTCCTTCACGCGCGCGGCGGTCGAGTCCGTGAGGACCATCAGGTCGCGGTCGATCGACTGGCCGTGCGAGAGCGGCCCCTGGATCTTCCCGAAGTACTGGTCGTTGTCGTTGATGTCCTCGATGTACTTGACCTTGACGTTGAACTTCTTCTCGAACTGGTCGAGCGTGGGCCGGTTGCCGTCCTTGTCCACGTCGATGTACTCCGGCCAGTTCGAGAAGCGGAACACCGACGAAAGCGAGCGGTCCTTCTTCGCGCCCGCGCCCGCGGTCGTGGTCTGCGCAGAGCTCTTGATCCCTCCGCCGCAGGCGGCGAGAAGCGAGGGGAGCGAAACGGCGGCTCCGCCGAGGGCGCCGCGGCGCATGAGCTCGCGGCGGGTGATGCGATCGGTCACGACTTGTCCTCCTGAGGGGCGTCGACGACAAAGGTGGCTTCGGGGCTCCAGGTGAGCGTGACCCGGTCGCCTTCGCCGGCCCCGGACGTTCCCGGGTCGGCGTTCTGGACGTACACGGTCACGGCTCCCGCCGACGTCTCGACGATGTACTGGGTCGAGACGCCGATGTAGCTGCGCTCGGTGACCGTCCCGTCGAGACGGTTCTCGTCCGAGCCGTTGATGCGGATCTTCTCCGGCCGGATGCCCACCGCGACCCGGCCGTCGTGTCCGTTCAAGGCGTTTGGCGCCACGCGGACGTGCGTCCCGTCCGGCAGCTCGACGCCGCCGTCCGCCGACGCCTCTCCGGTCAGGAGGTTCGAGATCCCGAGGAAGCCGGCGACGAAGGCCGTCTGCGGGTGCTCGTAGAGGTCGCTCGGAGTGCCGAGCTGCTCGATCTTGCCGGCGTGCATCACGGCGATCCGGTCGGCCATCGTCATGGCCTCCTCCTGGTCGTGCGTGACGTGGATGAACGTGATCCCGACCTCGTGCTGGATGCGCTTGAGCTCCAGCTGCATCTGCTTGCGCAGCTTGAGGTCGAGGGCACCGAGCGGCTCGTCGAGCAGGAGCACGCGCGGATGGTTGACGAGCGCCCGGGCGAGCGCGACCCGCTGTTGCTGCCCCCCGGAGAGCTGCCTCGGCTTCCGCCGCTCCATCCCTGTCAGCGCGACGAGCTCGAGCGCGTCGCCGACGCGCTGCTTCAGGTCTCCGCCTCCGACACCGCGCCGGCGCAGGCCGAACGCGACGTTCTCGTAGATCGAGAGGTGCGGGAAGAGCGCATAGCTCTGGAAGACCGTGTTGACGTCGCGCTTGAACGAGGGCAGGCCGGTGACGTCGCGCTCGCCGAGGTAGATCGTCCCGGCGGTGGGCTCCTCGAACCCGCCGATCATCCGGAGCGTCGTCGTCTTCCCGCAGCCGGACGGACCGAGGAGGGCGAAGAAGCTCCCGCGCTCGACCTCGAGCGACACGTCGTCGACCGCGACGACGTCGTCGAACCGCTTCGTGACCCGGTCGAGGCGGACGTCGGCGGGCGCGTCGCCGCGCTCCTCCGTCGTCCGCTCAGCCTCCCTCTCTTCGACTGCCACGCAGGCCTCAGTCGATCTTGGCCATAACGTGCTTGATGTTCGTGTAGTCCTCGAGCGAGTAGATCGACAGGTCCTTGCCGTAGCCGGACTCCTTGTAGCCCCCGTGCGGCATCTCCGAGACCATCGGGATGTGGTCGTTGATCCACACCGTGCCGAACTGGAGCTTCCGTGCGGCGTTGAGCGCCCGGCCGACGTCCCGCGTCCAGACCGACGAGGCGAGCCCGTACTTGACGTCGTTCGCCCAGGCGATCGCCTGGTCGTCGTCGGAGAACCGCTGGACCGTGACGACAGGCCCGAACACCTCACGCTGGACGATCTCGTCCGTCTGCTCGACGTCCGCGACGACGGTGGGCTTGACGAAGAAGCCGCGGTCGCCGTTCGAGTCGCCGCCGGTCAGCACGCGCGCACGCCCGCTGCCGGAAACGCGTTCGAGGAAGCCGAACACGCGCTCCTGCTGGGCCTTCGAGATCACCGGGCCCATCTCGACCTCGTCGCCCTCGGCGGGGTCGCCGACATGCAGCGACTCGACGGCCGGAACGAGCTCGTCCAGGAGCTTGTCGTAGATCTTGGGCCCTGCCACGACGCGTGAGGCAGCGGTGCAGTCCTGACCGGAGTTCCAGTAGCCGGCGATCTTGATCCCCTCCGCGACGGCGGCCGGGTCGGCGTCGTCGAAGACGATGACCGGTGCCTTGCCGCCCAGCTCGAGATGCACGCGCTTGAGCGTGTCCGCGGCCGCGCGGGCAACCTCCTTACCGGTCGCGACGTCGCCGGTCAGCGAGACGAGCCGGACATCCGGGTGGCGGACGATCCCGGCTCCGACAGGCTCGCCGTCGCCGGTGATGACGTTCAGAACCCCGGAGGGGAAGATCTCCTTCGCGAGGTCGGCCATCATCAGCGTCGTGAGCGGCGTCTGCTCGGACGGCTTCAGGACGGTCACGTTGCCCGCCGCGAGCGCCGGCGCGATCTTCCAGACGGCCATCATGAGCGGGTAGTTCCACGGCGCGATCTGGCCGACCACGCCGATGGGCTCGCGCCGGATCATCGACGTGTAGCCACGCACGTACTCCCCGGTGGCCCGCCCCTCGAGGACGCGAGCTGCGCCGGCGAAGAAGCGGATGTTGTCGGCGGCGACCGGGATCTCTTCCTTCGCGTACGAAAGGGGCTTGCCGACGTTCCGGGACTCGGTCTCCGCGAGCTCGTCTGCGTTCTCGTCGAGCGCGTCGGCGAGCTTCAGGAGCATCTCGGCGCGCTCCCCCGGCGTCGTGTCGAGCCACTCGGGCAGCGCGTCCTTCGCGGCCTGGACCGCGCGCTCGACGTCGGCCTCGGAGCCCTTCGGCACCTCGGCGATCTGCTCGCCCGTGGCCGGGTTGATGATCTCCTCGACGCCGCCCTCAACGGCGTCGACCCACTCGCCTCCGACGAAATTCTGCTGACGCGACACGGCGACGCTCATGTCCGCACCTCCCCTCCGTCTCTACGAATTGTCGAGATTAGCCTTTCGGGCTTCTAATGGACAAGGGGCAACCCGCGGCCGCCGCGTGCGCGCGACCCCCGTGCATGCAGGCGAAAATCAGCGCGTTCCGATCCGCATCCCGAGTAACCGCGGTACGGCGGCCGTGGCGCGAGCGTAGATCGGCGCCCTCCGGCCGTCCTCGGCCGCCTCCTCCACTGCCAGGCTCGCTGCACGGACGAACGCGCCGCCGACGCTCTTCAGCGGATCCGGCACGAGCGGCTTGATCCGCCTGCCGACGAGGGGCAAGGCCGTCCAGTCGTCGTGCGATCCGAGCGCGAGCGAGGCGAGGATCTGCCCGCCGAGCCAGCTCGGGCCGGCCCCGTGACCCGTGTATCCCACGCCGTAGTGCACGCGCGATCCGTCGACGGTGCCGAAGAACGGGAGCCGGTCGGCCGAGACGTCGATCGGCCCGCCCCAGGCCCGCTCGATCTTCACGTCGTCGAGCTGGGGAAAGAACCTCCTCAGACCGAGCTCCGCGCGCCGCGCGGTGGCGACGTCGCCCGTGAAGCGACCGTCCACGCGTCCCCCGAACCCGATCGGCCCCGAGCCGCTGCCCATCGCCACGCGCCCGTCGGGCGTCGTCCGGAAGTAGTGGATGAACATGCGCCCGTCGCTCACCGCCTCGCCGCCCGTCCAGCCGATCCTCTCGGCGAGGTCGGGGACGGGCTCGGTGAGCACGATGTAGCTCCCGAAGTTCGTGAGATAGCGCGCGACGGGCTTCCATCCGGTCGCTGCGGCGTTCACCGCGACGACGACGTCTCGGGCCCGGACACGACCGCGCGGAGTCTCGAGCACGTTCGGCGAGCCGGGCTCCAGGCGCGTGACCCGCGTCCGCTCGTGGAGCGCAATCCCCTCGTCGAGCACGGCGCGCCGGAGGACGCGGGCCAGGCGGGCCGGCTGCACGGTCGCGCCGTCCGGAAAGAAGACGCCGGCGCGAAAGCGCGGCGACCGGATCCTCCGAGCGACCTCTTCCGCGCTCAACGGCACGGCCTGGTCGGGGGCGCCGAGCTCCTTCGCGCCCTCGGCTGCCTTCGCGAGCGCCGCGTCCTGAACGGGGGCTGCGGAGACCTTCAGGTAGCCGGCTTCGACGAGCCAGACGTCCTCGCCGCGGCGCTCGCAGAGCTCGCGGACGGCCGGCACGATCTTCTCGCCGGCGCGCGCGAGCGCGAGCGCCTCGTCGTCGGTCAGCGAGGACCGCGCCGAGACGACGTGCGTCCAGTAGCCGTTCACGAAGCCGCCGTTCCGGCCGCTCGGCCCCCACCCGACGATCTCCGCCTCCAGCACGGCGATGCCGAGATCGGGATTCCGTTCACGGAGCGCGAGCGCGGTCCAGAGCCCGGTGTAGCCGCCTCCGACGATCGCGACGTCGACGTCGATCTCGCGCTCGAGCGCGGGCGCGCCGGGTTCCTCGCCGCGCGCCTCGAGCGCCTCGTCGAGCCACCAGGAGGGCAGCGTTGGGGCGACGGTCACGCGGATACGCTAACCGCTCCCGTGGCCGCGTCCGACCGCATCGAGCACCCCGACTCGGTCGCGATCGTGGCGGTCGACGGCGAGGAGATCGTGCTCGTGCGACAGACCCGCTGGGGCGCACGCGGAAAGGTGCTCGAGATCCCGTCCGGAAAGCTCGAGGACGGCGAGACCCCACCGGAGGCGGCGGCCCGCGAGCTGGCCGAGGAGTGCGCCCTCGGCGCGCACGAATGGCGAGAGCTCGGCAGTTTCTGGGCCGCGCCGGCGTACTCGACCGAGTACGTCCACGTCTTCTCGGCGACCGGCCTCTACGCCGTCGACCCGGGCGTGCTGGACGACGACGAGGACATCGAGGTCGAGCGCCGATCTCTCGCGGCGGATCTGCGCGGGCTCGAGGACGCGATCTCGGTCGGCGCGATCGCGCTCTACCGCGCTCAGCTGTAGACCCAGAACTCCCGGAACGCCTCGTCCACGATCCAGCGCGTCCGAGCGCCCTTTCGAAGCGAGACGAGGACGCCCGCTCGCAGCTCCAGGGCCTCGCCGCCGTCCACTCGCAGCTCACCGGTTCCGTCGAGGACGAGGAACGTCTCGTCGGCTTCGAGCTCGACCTCGATCGGCGTGCCGGCCACCGGCCCCGGCTTCCAGAGCCCTGCCTGAATGCCGTCCTCCGCGCGCAGCATGTGCACGAGGCCGCCCGTCTCCTCGTCGTGCTCCCAGTCGGTCGCGTCGACGTGCGAGACGAAGATTCCGTCGCCCTGCTCAGCCACCGTTCGCGGCCAGCGCCGCCTCCAGATACGGCCGGAAGTGCTCGAGCGGCGGCGTCTCGGCGCCCTCGACCTTTCCGACGTCGTCGTAGAGCCGCAGGCGGACGGCGGCATCGGCAAACGGAGAAGCCTCGAACACGACGACCTCCTCGGCCGAACAGGGCCCGCCCTGAAGCTCCAGGCTGAGCTCGGATGCCGGCGAGAGCTGCGCTCGGTACTCCGGCCGGACGGCGCAGAGATACCGCTTCGCGACGACGTGCATTCGCACGGGCTGGACGACCTCGGCCGGAAAGTGCTCTTCCAGGAACGCGAAGGCAACCTCCTCGTGCCGGGTGTCGACGCCGTGGTCGGCCGAGTCCTCGGGCAGGTCGTGGATGAGGTGTCCGTAGTCGTGCAGGAGCGCGGCGGCCACGAGCAGCGGCGGCGCCCCGTCCTGCTCGGCCGCATGAGCCGACTGCAGCGAGTGCTCGGTGATCGACACCGACTCGCCGAGGTAGGCGGCGTCGCCGCGAGCCCGGAAGCCGGCGAAGATCTCGTCGACGACCGCGGCGCCGGTCATCGGGACAGCACCGCCAGGCGGCTCCGGAGGCCGTCGACGTCGGCGTAGGCGCCCTGCAGGTGGCGGGTGCCTTCTCCCTCGTAGCCCGTGCGCCCGTGCAGCACGCGTCGATTGTCGACGATGAAGAGGTCGCCGGGGTCGAGCTTGAAGCTGATCTGAAACGCCGGGTCGGCGAGCATCCGCCCGAAGGCGCGGTAGGCGTCGTAGTAGGGCTCGACCGCGTCCTCCGGTAGATCGAACGCGCGGACGGCTCGCGTCGAGTAGCGGATCCAGCGCACGTCGCCGTGGAGGTCGAGCTCGAGGACGGGCGCCTCCGCCTCGAGCTCGGTCGCGGCGTCGCGGAAGCGGAAGGTGACCGGATGGCGCGTCAGGAGCTCGAAGCCCTCCGGGGACCGCGCTCGCAGCGCCTCCGCGACCGCGAGCCCGTCGACGAGCGTGCTCTCGCCGCCGGCCGCGCTCGACGAGATGCAGTGGAGAAGCTGCAGCGTCGGCGGGGGATCCCGGTACGGATTGTCGGTGTGCGGGCCGAGCGCGAGGCCGGTGTAGGCGAGGTTGTTCGGGTTGACGACGGAGCGGACGTCGAAGAGGCGCCCGTAGTTCGTCTCCTTGACGTGGCCGAAGAGCTCCACGAAGCGGAGCACCTCCCCCTCGCTCGCCGGGGCACCGCGCGCGATCGCGAACCCGAGCTCGTCGACCGCGGACAGCCACTCGCGCAGGGTCGAGTCCCTCGTAACGAGATCCTCGTGCCGGGCCTCGGGCAGCCGATCGGCGAGCTCCGAGCCCCAGAGCGTCCGACGACTCGGCGGGCGACCGCGGCGCTGGAAGACGTCCGCCGAGTAGCGGCTCACGTGCCCGTCGCTCCAGACGACCTCGATCTCGGCGCCGTCGGCGCGAACGGACTCGGCCGCCGGGCGGCCAGGGAGCTGGGCAGTGTCCAGCAGCCGCTCGCCCGTCCCGGGATGCGCGCACCCGGGACAGGAGCAGTTGTCGCGGAGCCAGATCGTCCTTCGGCGCAGCTCCTCCCCGCCCGGCCACCTGACGACGAGCTCCGAGCTCTCCACGCCGACGGATTCCGGCGTCTCGGTCGCAGCTAACAGAGTGTTGGATGTATCCAGTCTCGCCATGTGCCTGAAGCAGTACTCGCCCAGATACCTCAATGATGTCGGACGTCGCGTGGGCGCGCGGGCGATCATCTTCGACTTCAACGGGACGCTCTCGGACGACGAGCCGATCCTCGCCGAGATCTTCATGGATCTCTTCGCCGAGCACGGCAAGCCGCTGAGCGCGCAGGAGTACTTCGACGAGCTCGCGGGCCTGTCGGACCCGGAGATCGTCCGCACGTGGCTCGGCCGCGACCACCCGGACGTCGACGAGGTGATCGCTGAGCGCGTGAGCCGGTACCGCGCGGCCGTCGCGGACGGGTCGTCCGTGCCGACGCGCGTGCGCGAGGCGGTCCGGTACGCCGCCGAGCGCGTGCCCGTGGCGATCGTCTCCGGAGCCGCGCGCGCCGAGATCGAGCCCGTCGTCGCCGCTGCGGGACTCGAAGACGCGGTCGCCGCGATCGTCTCGTCCGACGACGTCGAGCACGGAAAGCCTGATCCGGAGGGGTACGTGCGCGCGCTCGAGCTCCTCGACGGCGATCTCCGGCCGCACGACGTGGTCGTGTTCGAGGACACGGAGGCGGGCATCGCCTCGGCGAAGGCCGCGGGCATGCGCTGCGTCGCCGTCCTCGGGACGCTCGCGCCCGAGCGGCTTCGGGAGGCGGACGGGATCGTCGAGACCGTGACCGTCGAGGCCGTTCGGCGCGCTCTCCGTGACTGAGCGGCCGCTCGTCATCGCCCATCGCGGCGCCTCGGGCGAGCTGGCCGAGAACACCGTCCCGGCCTTCGAGCGTGCGATCAAGCTCGGCGCGGACTTCGTCGAGTTCGACGTCCGGCTCGGCCACGACGGCGACCTCGTCGTCTCGCACAACCGCATCCGGTCGCCGGACCCCGGCCTCGCACGGCTCGACGACGTGCTCGAGACGTGCGCGGGCCGCGTCGGAATGGCCGTCGAGATCAAGGAGATGCGCGCGACCGAGCCGACGCTCTCCGCGCTGGAGAAGCTCCGTCTCGACGACGAGTCGCTCATCGTCGTGTCGTTCCTCCCACGCGTGATCCTTCGGACGCGCCGGCGGCGGCCGGGCGTGCGCACGATCCAGCACGTCGACTACTTTCCGCTGCGCGCCGCGGCACGATTCGCCTGGGCGTGCGGCATCCGTGAGGGCCCCGGGGCCGATCGGGCGATCGCAGCGGCCCGGCGGCTCGGCCTGCCGGCGACCGTCTACACCGTGAACGACGAGGCGCGCATGCGCGAGCTGTGTCACCTCGGCGTGGCCGGGATCTTCACGGATCGGCCCGAGATCCTGCGCTCGGTCGTCGCGGGTTAGGCTCCGGCGCGGGTGGTCAACCCGTTCGAACAGCCGGGCGCTTGGCTGCGCTGCGCTCTCCACGCGCACACGACGAACTCGGACGGCGAGCTTGCGCCTCCCCTCCTGGTACGCCACTACGAACGCGCCGGCTTCGACGTTCTCGCGATCACGGACCACTGGGTCCGAACGGACGCCGCCTCGACCGACCGCCTCCTGGTCGTTCCAGGGGTCGAGCTCAACGGCCGCCTCGACGGCTCGGACCGCGACGCGCACGTCCTCGCTCTCGGAGTGGCGGACGAGCCGGAGCGGCCGGCAGGCGAGTTTCCGCCCCTCGAGGCCGTCACGAGCTGGATCGAGGACAACGGTGGGGTCGCATTTCTCGCGCACCCGTACTGGAGCGGGCTGAGCGCCGGGTCGATCGCCGACGGTGCGCGACTTCGCGGGCTCGAGGTGTTCAACGCCGGCTGCGAGCTCGAAGTCGGGCGCGGCCTTTCGGCGGTGCAGTGGGACGAGGCGCTCGAGGCCGGCCTTGCGTGGCTCGGGATCGCGACCGACGACACGCATCATCCGGGCTTCGACAGCGCGTACGCGTGGACGTGGGTACGGGCCGAGCCGACGCCGGCGGCAGTCGTCGGCGCGCTCCGCGACGGCGCGTTCTACAGCTCGACCGGCCCCGAGATCGAGTCGCTGGCGATCGAGGACGGCGTCGTGGAGGTTCGCTGCTCGGGAGCGCGACGGATCACCCTTCTCACCGGCCGCATGCGTGGCGCGTCCGTGAGCTCGGGGCGGCTCGGCTACAAGCATCGCGGTGAGATCCTCGCGCTCGGCGAGTCCGGCTCGATCGCCGCGGCCCGGCTGACCGCGCCGCCGCACGCACCCTACGGACGCCTCGAGGTCGAGGACGACGCGGGCCGGGCGGCCTGGACGAATCCACTGTGGATGTAGCGCTGCCTTGGCGCGACCGCGCGCGCGAGGAGCTCTCCTCCCGCTCGTTCGACCTGCTCGTCGTCGGAGGAGGAATCGTGGGCGCCGGAATCGCCTGCGAGGCGGCCCGGGCCGGCCTCGCCGTCGCCCTCGTCGACAAGCGCGATTTCGGCTCCGCCACGTCGAGCGCGTCCTCCAAGCTCGTCCACGGGGGGCTTCGCTACCTGCGCCTGGGCGACGTCCGGCTCGTCCGCGAAGCGCATCGCGAGCGCCGCGCGCTGATGCGCGCCGTCGCGCCGCATCTCGTCCGCCGGCTCCCCTTCCTCGTCCCACTCTACGACGACTCGCCCTACCGGCCGGTGACGCTGCAGTCGGGTCTCTGGCTCTACTCCACGCTCGCCCGCGAGCGGCTGGGCGGCCTCGTCTCGCCGGAGCGCGCCCGAAGAGCCGTGCCGGAGCTCCGGACCGACGGCCTGCGCGGTTGTGGCCTCTACGCGGACGCGGTTACGCACGACGCGCGGCTCTGCCTCGCAAACGTCCGCGGCGCCGCGGATGCCGGGGCGACCGTCCTGAACTACGCCGAGGTCGTGGCACTGGGCAGCGAGCGCGGCCGCGTCACGGGCGCCGACGTCCGGGACGCCCGCGACGGTGCGGAGCTTCGCGTGCGCGCCCGGGCGGTCGTCAACGCGACCGGTCCGTGGGTGGACGCCGTTCGCAGGCTCGAGGATGCTCGGGCCCGCCCGTCGAGCCGCCTCTCGAAGGGCGTGCACGTCGTCCTCCCGCTGGAGCGCCCCTGGTCGGCGGCCCTGACGCTCCTCCGCGACAAGGTGCGCGTCTCCTTCGCCGTTCCGTGGGAGGGGATGCTCCTGCTCGGGACGACCGACTCGCTGTTCGAGGGCGACCCGTCCGACCTCACGGCGAGCGAAGACGACATCGCCCAGGTGCTCGCCGAGGCGTCGCAAGCCGTCGACCCTGCGCTGCTCGTCCGCGAACGCGTTCGCTCGGCCTTCGCCGGCCTCCGCGTCCTGCCCGGGAGGGAGGGCGACACCGCCGCCGCGCGGCGGGAGACGCTCTTTCTCCGCGGCCCGGCCGGGATGCTCTCGGTTGCCGGCGGCAAGCTCACGACCTACAGGCGGATCGCCCTCGACGCGCTCGGTGCCCTGAGGGGCGAGCTCGGCCTCCGGCGCCTCGAGGCCCGTCCGACGCCGCTGCCAGGCGCCGCCGAGCTCGGCGATGCCGCCACGCGGATCGCTCGCCGCTTCCCGGAGCTCGAGCCGCCGATCCGCTCCCACCTGGCTCATCTCTACGGCGGCCTGGCCGAGGAGGTGCTGGCCCCGGCGGGCCAGGACGCCGGGCTCCTGCGCCGTCTCCATCCCGACGCGCCCGACATCGCCGCGCAGGCCCTCTACGCGGGCCGAGCGGAATGGGCGGTCTCGGCCGAGGACGTGCTCCGCCGGCGAACGACGCTCGCCCTGCGCGGGGTCGAAGGCCCGGACGTCGTGGCTCGCGTCGAAGCGCTGCTCCGGCCCGTACGCTCTCCTGCATGACCGAGCCGATCGATCCCGGAGTCGACATCGGGCACGTCCACCTGAAGGTGTCCGACATCGAGCGGGCCCTCGCCTTCTACCGCGACGTCCTCGGGTTCGAGCTCATGCAGCGCTTCGGCTCCCAGGCTGCCTTCGTCTCGGCCGGCGGCTACCACCACCACATCGGGCTGAACACCTGGGAGAGCCGCGGCGGCTCGCCTGCTCCGCCCGGCACGACGGGGCTCTACCACGTCGCGATCCGCTATCCGACTCGCGCGGCGCTCGCAGACGCCCTGCGGCGACTCACCCGGGCGGGCATCCCGCTCGAAGGGGCAAGCGACCACGGGGTCAGCGAGGCGCTCTATCTCCGCGACCCGGACGGGAACGGAATCGAGCTCTACTGGGATCGGCCGCGCGAGGAGTGGCCCCGTCCCGAGGACGGCGGCGGCGTCGCGATGGTGACCCAGCCGCTCGAGCTCGGCGACTTGCTGGCTCAGGCTCCGGGCTAGGCCGCCACGGGAAGCGCGCAGAGCGTGTGCGCTACGGCGTCGAGGTCGAGGCCCTTGACGAGGAAGTGGCAGGCGCCAACGTGGGCCGCACGAGCCCGGTTCTCGTCGTGGTCGACCGCCGAGTTCATGAACACGCGCGTACCGGGGAGCATCGCGCGGAGCGCGAGGGCCGCTTCGAAGCCGTCCATCCTCGGCATGTTGATGTCCAGGACGACGACGTCCGGGCGCTCGGCGGCGGCGAGCTCGAGCGCCTCGAGGCCGTCCGCGGCGACGCCGACGACCTCGATCCGCTCGTTCGCGCTCAGCGCGACGTCGAGAACCTGGCCGTAGGCGGGATCGTCGTCGACGATCAGAACGCGGATGCGTGCTGTGGTGCAGTCCATCGACACGGAGGAACTCCGCCGGCGCCGAAACTTGCAGGGGTGGTTCGCAAATCCCCCCATCGGGGCACGGTCGAGCCATGTCCGAGCGCGAAACGGAGCGGGAGGCAGGCGAGGGCGCGAGCGCGGACGATCTCGCCGACGAGCAGGCCGAGCAGGGCTACGGCGAGGACGAGGGCGAGCGCGACGAATCCCTCCGGCAGGACGATCCACGATCGAGCCGTTAGCCGAGGCTGACGACGACTGTCTTGAGCTCGGTGAACGTCTCCATCGAGTAGCGACCGCCGACGCGTCCCACGCCGCTCTTCGAGCCGGCCCGGCCGCCGAAGGGCAGATGGCTCTCCCAGTAGTTCGACGACTCGTTGACGTTCACCCAGCCGACGCGAAGCGCCTCGGCAAGCTCGAGGCCGCGCCGCAGATCCTCGGTGAACACCGCGGCGAGGAGGCCGTACGGCGACGAGTTGGTGATCGCGACCGCCTCGTCGTCCGAACGGATCGTCGTGATCGGAACGACGGGCCCGAACGTCTCCTCGCGCGCCACCTCCATCTCGTCGCTGACGCGATCGAGGACGGTCGGCTCGTAGTAGAGGTTCGTCGGGAAGCCGCTCGCACGAGCGCCCCCGGCGACGAGCTCGGCTCCGCGCGCGACCGCGTCCTCGACGTGGCGGTCCATCTTCTCCGCCGTCGGCTCGTTGTTCAGGGGCCCCATCGTCGTCTGGTCGGCGAACGGGTCGCCGAGGAGGACGTCTGCCGCGATCTTTCTCGTCAGGCGGTCGACGAACTCGTCGTGTACGCGCTCGTGGACGAGGAATCTCTCCCCGGCGGTACAGCTCTGGCCCGCACACAAGAACGACGCGACCAACGTCGAGTCGACCGCGGCGTCGAGATCCGCATCGTCGAGCACGATCATCGGGCCGTTCCCTCCCATCTCGAGGAGCAGCGCCTTGCCGGCTGCCCGCTCGGCCACCCGATGCCCGGTGGCGATCGAGCCGATGAAGGCGACCGCCTGCGTGCCGGCGTTGACGGCGACCTCGTCGCCCACTTCCGCGCCGGGGCCCGTGACGAGGTTGAAGACGCCCGGCGGAAGCTCGGCCTCCGCGATGCACTCGGCGAGCGCCACCGCTGAGATCGAGGTCGTCGGGGCGGGGACCCAGACGACCGCGTTTCCGGAGGCAAGAGCGGGCGCAAGCGCCTCCGCGGGCATGGTGTAGGGCCAGTTCCAGGGCGTGATGACGCCGACGACGCCGCGCGGAACGCGGTAGGCGAGCACGCGCTTGCCCGCGTCCACGGATGGTGGCATCGCCCCTTCGAGCCGGCGCGCGTCGCCGGCGGCCATGCGCCAGTACTCGACGAGCTCGTCTACCTCGTCATAGGCCTCCGCGCGCAGGGGCTTGCCCTGGTCGAGGGTCAGCGTCCGCGCGAGCTCGTCGCGCCGGCCGGCGATCGCATCGGCGACCCGCTCCATCGCGCGGGCCCGCTCGAACGCCGAGCGGGCGGCCCACTCCCGCCACGCCGCGTTCGCCGCCTCGATCGCGCGCCGCGCGTCGCTCCTGGTCCCCTCGGGCACCGAGCCGATCCGCTCGCCCGTCGCCGGACTCGTGGCGTCCATGCGCGCCCCCGACTCGCCCTCGACCCACGTCCCGCCCACGTACATGCGCTCGTCGCCCACCCCGGGGATCTTAGGCCTCGCCGATTTCTTTACATACGACCCCTCGATCGAGGGGTCAAACGCTTACGAGGACGGGACGATGTTTGGGGTGCAACACGAGGTGTCTCGTCCCGGAAGCGGGGGCCGCAGCCGGTTTTCGGGACTTGAGATCCTCACGAGGCGCCCCATTCCTCCCCGGGGCGCCTCACTCTTTAAAGACTCGTCTCGCGAGACCGAACTGTGACGCGCAGATTCGGCGCAACGGGGAGGATGGCTCGATGCGCCGGTGGAGAGATCGACGACGGCGGCCGGGCTAGGGCTATCCCTGGTCCGAACTGGGTCCTTCCCCGATGCGCCAGGTCTGGGCCGGCCATACGGTCGACCCATGACCAAGCTCACAAATCTCACCCGCGCGTTCTGGCGGCATCGCACGACGGCGGTGTTCGCACTGGCGGCCCTCTCGTTCCTGCTGCCGTTTGCAACGGTCTCGTGCACCGGCTCCGTGACCGTGACCGGCGGCGACCTCGTAACGCGCCACGCGCCCGCGGTTCACTTCCCGGCCGGAACGGACCCCGCGAGGAGGGCGGAAGACAAAGGTCTCGGCCACGAGGTCGTCGAGAAGGGGCAGCCCTGGGCGCTCGCCGTGCTCGTCCTCGTCTTCGCGGGCGTGATCGTTCCTAAGCGTTTCCCAGGATCGCGGATCGCGATTGGCAGCCTTGCCGTGATCGCTCTCTTCGGCCTCGCCCTACAGCCGCTGAACTCGATGGCCGACGTGTCTTACCACGAAGGATTTGCGCTTGCCTTCTCGCTCGCTCTCCTCGCGATCGTCTTCGCGTCAGGCGAGCTTCGCGCCCGCCGACGAGCGCTGCGGGCTAGTGGGCAGGCGGCTCCCAGCCCTCGAGGACCGGGGGCTTCCAGTCCGTCCCGACCGTCGTCGAGCCGTCGACCCAGGGACCGAGCTCCGGCTGGGGGAACTTCGTGTGCTGCTCCTTGAGCTGGATCCCGTAGGAGTTCCCGGACTGGAGGTGCTTGATCAGCACCTTGCGCGCGAGCTCGTTCTCACGCCCCTCGGGGATATCGAAGTAGATCTTGAGGAACGCGTTCGAGTAGCGGTCGAAGACCGCCGGGACGCCGTCCTCCTCGAGCAGCTCCACGTCCTCGAGCCAGTTGATGTCCTCTCCGGGGGTCGCGGCGAGGAGGTCGACGTCCTCGACGAGTGAGATGTCCTCCTGGTAGTCCCAGCGCCTGCCCGAGAGATACTCGGCGTCGATCGCGCCCTTCTGCTCGGGCTCTTTCCGCTCGACGTGGGACATCAGTCGCCGTCGCTCGTGACGTAGGCGCTCCCGCGCGGCTCGGCCTCGCCGGGCAGGTAGTCGACCGGGTACTCGAGGTGCTTCTCGAGCAGCGTCTTGATCTCCGCGAGCGTCCGCTCCTCGGTGACGCCCGGGATGTAGTGCGTCCCGGCGAGGGGCACTTTCGCCATCGCGGCCGCCTCGACCGTGAGCGCGCACAGGTCCTCGGGCTCGAGCGAGTGGACGTTCGTCTTCCCGCACGCGCGCGCGAGCATCTGCAGCTCGAGCGTCATCGTGTGCAGGAAGTTGTAGACCCGGCCGGCGGCCTCCTCGACGTGCAGGCGCTTGCGCAGCTCGGGGTCCTGCGTCGTCACCCCGACGGGACAGCGGCCCGTGTGGCAGTGGTAGCACTGCCCCGCCGGGACGCCGACGGTTCCCTCGTAGTCCGTCACGCCCGGGATCTCCTTGTTGCAGTTCAGAGCGATCAGCGCCGCGTGCCCGATCGCGACTGCCTTCGCGCCGAGCGAGACGCATTTCGCGACGTCCGCTCCGTTCCGGATCCCGCCCGCGACGACGAGGTCGATCTCGTCGGCCAGCCCGACGTCCTCGAGCGCGCGGCGCGCCTCGGGGATCGCGGCCATGAGCGGAATCCCGGTCTCCTCGGTTGCGATGTGCGGCCCTGCGCCGGTCGAGCCCTCCGCGCCGTCGAGGTAGATGATGTCGGGACCGCACTTGGCGGCCATGCGGACGTCGTCGTATACCCGAGCGGCGCCGAGCTTGAGCTGGATCGGGATCTGGTAGTCGGTCGCCTCGCGAATCTCCTGGATCTTCAGCGAGAGGTCGTCGGGGCCGAGCCAGTCCGGATGACGCGCGGGCGAGCGCTGGTCGATTCCGGGCGGAAGCGAGCGCATCTCCGCGACCTGCTCCGTGACCTTCTGGCCCATGAGATGGCCGCCAAGCCCGACCTTGCAGCCCTGGCCGATGAAGAACTCACACGCGTCGGCGAGCATCAGGTGGTGCGGGTTGAACCCGTACCGGCTCTGGATGCACTGGTAGTACCACTTCGTCGAGAGATCGCGCTCCGGCGGGATCATCCCGCCCTCGCCCGAGCACGTCGCCGATCCCGCCATCGACGCGCCCTTCGCGAGGGCCATCTTCGCCTCGAGCGAGAGCGCGCCGAAGCTCATGCCCGTGATGTAGATCGGGATGTCGAGCTCGAGCGGCTTCTTCGCGAAGCGCGCGCCCAGCACCGTCTTCGTCTCGCACTTCTCGCGGTAGCCCTCGATCACGAACCGGGTCAGCGTGCCCGGCATGAACATGAGGTCGTCCCAGTGCGGAATGCGCTTGAACATCGAGAAGCCGCGCATGCGGTAGCGGCCGAGGTCGGCCTTCATGTGGATGTCGTTGATGACCTCCGGGGTGAAGATCGGGCTGCGGCCGAGGACGGTGCGCCGCTCCGGCTGCTCCGGGCCGACGGTGTTCGGGACTTCGTCGTAGCGGTCGCTGGTCGCCATGGTTTCCTCCGCTAGAGAACGAGCTTGCGCTCGGAGGGCTCGAGGTTGTCGTAGTTGTAGAGCTTCTTGCCGCAGACGAACTTCTGGAACTCCGGCGGGTCGCCGAGACCGTAGATCTCGAACTTGCGCCCGATGAACTCGGTGTCGGCGTCGGTCCACTCCCCGGGGACACAGTCGATTCCGAGCGACTTGACCTTTCCGGCGACGTAGATCGTCCCGTCGTACATCGAATCGCCAAGGCCCGGGCCGGCGTTGCCGCAGATGACCTGGCGACCGCGCTGCATCATGAAGCCGGTCATCGAGCCGGCGTCCCCGAGCGTGATGATCGTCCCGCCCTTCTGGTCGATTCCGCTGCGCGCCCCGGCCTGTCCCTTCACGACGAGGTCGCCGCCCCGCATGGCGGCGCCGGTGAGCGAGCCGGCGTTTCCGTCGATCACGACGACCCCGGACATCATGTTCTCGCACGCCGACCAGCCGACCCGGCCCGTGATGTGGATCTCCGGCCCGTCGACGAGGCCGCAGCCGAAGTAGCCGAGCGAGCCCTCGAACGTGATCTTGCAGCGGGTGAGAATTCCCACGCCGAGCGAGTGCTTCGAGCCCGGATTCTGGACGGTGACGTCCTTGACGCCCTCCTCGTACAGAAGCCTCCGCAGCTCGAGGTTGATCTGCCGCGTGGAGAGGTCGTGGGCGTCGAACGTGGCGCGCTCGCCGTCCATCTCCGCGACGCGCGGCGCCTCGGCGTGCGGCTCGGCGAGCCCGCGGGCGTCGTACGTGATTCGCTTCCCCCCGGTTACCGCTGCCACACCATCACCTCGGCCTCGTAAGGGTCGTACGTGTCGATCTCCTCGTCGATGACGGCCCGGATCGCGATCTCCTCGGACGCGAGCGCGACCATGTCGTCGGCCTCGTAGAGGACGAGCGGCTTGGCGGCCATCTCGTCCTTGGCGACGCCGATCGAGTCGCCCGTCACCGCGATGTACGTGAAGACGCCGTCGAGCTCCTCGAGCGACTCGTGCATCGCCGCCTCGAGGTCGGCGCCCTCGGCCATCTTCTCCGCCAGGTAGACGGCGATGATCTCCGAGTCGCACTCCGACTGGAAGCGGTGGCCCGAGCGCTCGAGCCGCCGGCGCCACTGGAAGTAGTTCGTGAGCTGGCCGTTGTGGACGACCGCGACGTCCGTGAAGGGATACGCCCAGTAGGGATGCGCGCCGGAGATGTCGACGTCGGACTCGGTCGCCATCCGGACGTGGCCGATGGCATGCGTCCCCTTGAAGTCGTTCAGCCGGTATTGCTCGGCGACCGACTCGGCGTCGCCGAGGTCCTTGACGATCTCGAGCGAGTGGCCGAGCGAGAGGACTTCCGCATCCGTCACGGACTCGACACGGTCGGCGAGCTCCTTCAGGTCGCCGTCGAACTCGAGCGTCGCCCGGTAGGCGTACTCCGTCTCCTCTTTGACATCACGCACCTTCGCGCCCGCGGCGTCGAGGCGCGCTAGCACCTCACGCTGGTGGCGCTCCAGCCGCTCGTCGAAGTCGAAGTCGCGCGGCGTGTTCGCGTCCGCGAGCTTGTAGCGGATGAGGATGCCCGGCTGCGACGGGCCGTAGAGCGCGTAGCCCGTCGAGTCGGGCCCGCGGTGCTTCATCGACTGCAGCATGCGGGTCATGTCGCGCCCGATCGCATGCGGCGCCCCGTTCGCGCTGCCGTTGCGGTAGAGGATTCCTGCGATCCCGCACATCGTTCGCTTCTCCTTGGAGCCCGCCGCCTACGGGAGGACGTCGAGGTATTCCTGGACGTCCCAGTCCGAGACGTGCGCGCAGTAGCGCTCCCACTCGTCTCGCTTGTAGTGGGTAAACACACGGTACATGTCGCCGGGCAGCGCCTTCTTGATCACGTCGTCGTTCTCGAGCGCGTCGAGCGCGTCGCCGAACGTCATCGGAATCTTCGTGACCTCCTTGCCGGCCTCCATCGCCTCGTAGATGTTCCGCTCCTCCGGCTCGCCGGGGTCGAGCTTCCGCTCGATGCCGTCGCGCATCGCCATGATCAGCGCGGCGCACGAGAGGTACGGGTTCACGGCGGAGTCGACCGAGCGGTACTCGAAGCGGCCGGGCGCGGAGACACGGAGCGCGGTCGTCCGGTTCTGGTAGCCCCAGTCGGCGAAGACGGGCGCCCAGAAGCCGGTGTCCCAGAGACGCCGGTAGGAGTTCACCGTCGGGGCGGTGACGGCCGTGAGCGCGCCGAGGTGCTCGAGGATGCCGCCGATCGCCCAGAGCCCGTGCTGGCCCGGCTTGCGCTGGTCGTCGGTGTCCGGCATGAAGACGTTCTCGTCCCCGCGCCAGAGCGAGATGTTGTGGTGGCAGCCGTTCGCCGAGACGCCCATGAAGGGCTTCGGCATGAAGCAGGGGAAGACGTTCAGTTCGCGGCCGACCTGCTTGCAGAGCTGGCGGAACGTGGAGAGGTTGTCGGCCGTCTGCTCCGCCCGGTCGAAGCCGAAGTTCAGCTCGATCTGGCCGGGCGCGTCCTCGTGGTCGCCCTGGATCATGTCGAGCCCGAGCTTCGTCCCGTACTCCATCACCTTGTGGATGATCGGCTGGAGCTCGGAGAACTGGTCGATGTGGTAGCAGTACGGCTTCGTCACGCCCTCGACGTCGGGCGTGCCGTCGGGCTTCATCCGGAGCCACATCATCTCGGGCTCGGTTCCGGCGCGGAGATGGAGACCGGTCTCCTCCTCGAACTCCGCCTGGATCCGCTTCAGGTTGCCGCGAGCGTCCGACGTGAGGAAGCCGCCGGGATCGTCGATCTCCTCGCGGTTTCGGAAGCAGATGCACCAGACGCGGCCCACGCGGCCGTCCCAAGGCATCTGCCTGAACGTGTCCGGCTCGGGGATGCCGACGAGCTCGGCTGCCTCCGGCCCGTAGCCGATGTAGTTGCCGTGGCGGTCGGTGAAGAGGTTCGCGGTGGCCCCGTAGACGAGCTGGAAGCCCTTCCTGGCGATCGTCTCCCAGTGCTTCGCCGGGACGCCCTTCCCCATGATCCGGCCCGTGACCGAAGGGAACTGGTAGTAGATGTACTCGACGCCGAGCGCGTCGATCTGCCGCCGGACGTCCGCGACCAGCTCGTCTCGTCCCTCGGTCTCGACGAACCGCTCGAGGTCGGTCGCCGTCTTCACCTGCGTCGCCACCTAGGCCCCTCCTTGTGCGCCGTTGTGGGCGCAAGCCTAATCGCTGGCTCCCCGGTTAACGGAACAGAGCAGTGCCTGCGACCACCGCGGTCACGGCCGGAATCGTCGAGGCCACGACGAGCAGGCGGACGAGCTGCGGTCGAAGATCGAAGACGCGCGCGAGAATCAGCAGGTGGAAGGCGCAGGGCATCGCCGCGGCGAGGTAGAACGCCGTCGGGACCACGGTGCCGAGCGCGGCGCCGGCTCCGAGGAGGACGAGCGGGGCGACGGCGAAGCGGATCAGCAGGACGCCTGCGGCGCGCCGGAGCTCGCGCGCGTCGTGCGCCGGCGCGTCGAGCGGGAGCGCGAGCCCCAGGAGAAAGAAGCCCGCCGGGCCGACGACCGCCCCAGCCGCATGCCCGAGCGGCGTGACGGCGGCGCCCAGGGGGACGTCCGCCGCGCGCAGCGCGACCGCCGCGACCGCGGCGAGCAGGGGCGGGTTTGCGAGCGCGGCACGTAGGCGCGACCGGTCGGACCGCCGCTCGGCACGCTTTCCGTGCAGGCGGGCGACCGTCGTCGAGATCGCCGTCGCCGGGACGAGCCAGGCGAGGCGGTCGTAGAGGACGGCGAGAGCGAGGCCCGGGCTCCCGAGAGCGATCTGCGCGAGCGGATACCCGACGAAGCCCGTGTTCGGGAAGCCGGCGCAGAGGGCGAGCGCCCCACGCTCGTCGCGGTCGTCCGCCACGAGCGCGGCGTACGCGTAACCGAGCCCGGCGACGGTCCAGGTCGCGAGGATCGCGGCGGCAAGGGCGAGCCCGAGCGCGCGGTCGAACGTGACCGTCGAGAACGAGTAGAAGACGAGCACGGGCGCCATCGTCCAGAAGTAGGCCGTCCACGCACGGGCCCGAAAACGGTCGCTCGGCAGCGCGCGCTGCACCGCGATCCCGGCAGCGAACGACAGTATGAGCAGGACGATCTCTCCAGCCATGTCCGGGCAAGCGAATGACGGTCGCTCGCACCTCGTGTTCAGGCTAGCGGCGCGGAGGGCGTCCGCCAATCACCTACCGGAGCCCTGCTACGCGCTGTTTTGGAGAAGGAACTCGTAGAGACTGCGGTAGGAGCCGATCGCCTGGCCCACGTCCCCGGGGTCGACGTCCTCCCCGCGATCGACGGCTCGGGCCACCTCCCGGGCCACGACGAACTCGGCGAGGATCTCCGGCTCGTCGACGAGCCGGGCCTCGACGTCGTCCTCCGGAACTTCGACCGGATATCCGCGCTCCTGCAGCATCCGCTCGACGAGAGCGTCGAGCTCGGGGAGCGCCTCGATCGGAGAGTCGGTGACGAGCGGCTCGAGCTGTTCCCACTCGGTCTGCCAGTCGTGACGGTCGAGTCCTGGTTCGGTCGAGCTCACCGTCGGTGTCTACCGCACGGCGCCGCCCTTTCAAACCACCCGGCGCCGGCTTTACACTCGCCGCGGTGAAGGTCCTCATCGTCGGATCGGGCGGCCGCGAGCACGCACTTGCGTGGAAGCTCGCTCAGAGCTCTCGCCTCGACGAGCTTCACGCCGCGCCCGGGAATCCGGGAATCGCGCGTCTCGGACGGTGTCATCCCGTGCGGGCGGAGGACGTGGAGGCGCTCGTCGCGCTGGCCGGCCAGGAGCACTTCGACCTCGTGGTCGTCGGGCCGGAGGCACCGCTCGTCGCGGGCGCCGCGGACGAGCTGCGGCGCGTGGGAGCGACCGTGTTCGGCCCGAGTGCCGCCGCCGCCCGGATCGAGGGATCGAAGGCGTTCGCGAAGGAGATCATGGACGCGGCGGGCGTCCCGACGGCCGGCGTACTCGACGGGCCGCGCGCGCCGTGCGTGATCAAGGCCGACGGCCTCGCGGCCGGCAAGGGCGTCTTCGTCTGCCCCACCCAGGCGGAGGCAGACGCGGCCTGGAGTCGTGCGCACGAACTCGGCGACCGCGTCGTCGTCGAGGAGCTACTGGAGGGCGAGGAGGTGTCCGTCTTCGCCCTCTGCGACGGGGAATCCGCGCTCGCGCTTCCCCCGGTGCAGGACTTCAAGCGCCTGCGCGACGCGGACGAGGGCCCGAACACGGGCGGGATGGGAAGCTACTCGCCGGTTCCTTCGCTCCCCGACGACGAGGCGGCGGAGCTCGTCGAGATCGCGCACCGCCCCGTCCTCGCCGAGCTGGCAAGGCGCGGGAGCCCGTTCGTCGGCCTTCTCTACGCAGGCCTCATGCTCACCGACGAGGGACCGCGGGTGCTCGAGTTCAACTGCCGCTTCGGCGATCCCGAGACGCAAGCGCTCCTGCCGCGCTTGGAGGGAGACCTCCTCGCAACGCTCGCCTCGGCGGCGGCAGGCGATCTCGACGCCGTCGGCGTGACCGCGTCGAGCGACGCGGCGGTCACGGTCGTCATGGCGTCGGGCGGCTATCCGGACGCGCCCGAGCGCGGTGTCGAGATCCACGGAATCGACGCCGCCGAGGCGACCGGCGCTCTCGTCTTCCACGCGGGCACGGCTCTACGAGACGGCCGGGTCTTGAGCGCGGGCGGGCGGGTCCTCAACGTCACGGGGAGAGGGGCCTCCGTCGGGGAGGCCCGCGAGCAGGCGTACGAGGCCGTTGCGCTGATCGAGTTCCCGGGCGCGCACTACCGCCACGACATCGCCTGGAGGGCGGTCGGTGTCGCAAGCTGAGCCCACCCCCACACCTCTGCCGGTGATCGACGAGTTCGACGAGTCCGGGCCTCTCGTCGGAATCCTGATCGGGTCCGAGTCGGACCGCGAGGCGATCGAGCCCGCCGTGACCGAGCTCAACGAGCGGGCCATCTCGAACGAGCTTCTCGTCCTGTCCGCACATCGAGATCCGCGCGGTGTCGCGGAGTACGCCTCCCAGGCGGCTGTGCGGGGCGTCCGCGTGATCATCGCCGGAGCCGGAATGGCCGCCGCGCTCCCCGGAGTCGTCGCCGCGTACACCGACCTGCCCGTCATCGGCGTCCCGCTCACATCCTCGAAGAGCGTGATGGGCGGGCTCGACGCGCTTCTCTCGATCGTGCAGATGCCGCCCGGCGTCCCCGTCGCTTGCGTGTCGGTCAACGGCGCGCGGAACGCTGCCGTCCTCGCCGCGAAGATTCTCGCGCAGGGCGGCGGGTATCCGGATCCGCCGGGCCGGTCCTCGGCTGCTGCCTAGCGGCTAGGAACAGGCGGCGCTGGGCCCCGGAGTACCGGCGCGGCACCGCTCAGGCGGCGGTGAAGCCGACCGTCAGCTGCATCACGCCGGCCGCGATGAGGACCGTTCCGACGACTCCCCAGCCGTTCGGGCTCGCGACGAATGCGCGCGGGTGCTCGGCCCCAAGACGCCGGGCGAGGTCCTCACGGCGCGAGATCAGGAGAAGCCCGACGAGCGTCAGCGCTGTCCCGACGGCGAGATGGACGAGGTCCACGGTCGGCGTATACCCCTGCCGCCTGCTCGGCCACCCTCGGCTCTAGACTGGCGCGGGTGATCGCTCGCTACTCCCGGCCGGCCATGAAGCGCATCTGGTCGGATGAGGCGAAGCTCGCCGGTTGGCTGGAGGTCGAGCTCGCCGCGCTCGACGGCTGGGCCGAGATCGGGGTGGTGCCCCGGGACGCCGTCGAGGAGATCCGCGCGAACGCCGTTCCGCCGACTCCGCAACGAGTGGCCGAGATCGAGGACCGGACCCAGCACGATCTCGCGGCCTTCGTCGACGCGGTCGCCGCAGACCTCGGGTCGGCGGGCCGCTGGCTGCACTACGGCCTCACGTCGTCGGATGTCCTCGACACAGCACTCGCGCTGCAGATCCGGGATGCGGGTGAACTGCTCCTCGCCGGGCTCGACCGCGCATTCGACGCGGTCGCCCGGCGGGCCGAGGAACATCGCGAGACCCTGATGGTCGGCCGGACGCACGGCATCCATGCGGAGCCGATCACGTTCGGAGCGAAGCTCGTCGGCTGGGCCTTCGAGCTCGCCCGGGATCGCGAGCGGCTCGTGGTCGCGCTCGCGGGTGCCCGGACTGGCAAGCTCGCCGGGGCCGTCGGGACGTACGGCGGCGGAGACCCGGAGGTCGAGCGTGTCGCCTGTGAGCGCCTCGGTCTCGTGCCGGAGCCCGCCGCGACGCAGGTCGTCCCCCGTGATCGCCACGCCGAGCTCCTATCCACGCTCGCACTCTGCGCTGCGTCGATCGAACGCTTCGCGACCGAGATCCGGCACCTCGCGCGGACGGAGCTCGGCGAGGTCCAGGAGGCTTTCCGTCGCGGTCAGAAGGGGTCGTCGGCGATGCCGCACAAGCGCAATCCGGTCGTCAGCGAACGGCTCTGTGGACTCGCGCGCGTCGTGCGCGCGGCAGCCGCCGTCGGGCTCGAGAACGTCGCGCTCTGGCACGAGCGCGACATCTCCCACTCGAGCGCGGAGCGCGTCGTTTTGCCGGACGCATTTCTCGCGCTCGACTACATGCTCGACCGGTTCGCGACCCTCGTCGAGGATCTCGCCGTCGACGCGGAGCGCATGCGCCTGAACCTCGACGCCTCGCACGGCCTCGTCTTCAGCCAGCGCGTCCTGAGCGCTCTCGTGGCCGCGGGGCTTCAACGCGACGAGGCCTACCGTCTTGTTCAGCGGCACGCTCTCGCCGCGTGGGACGAGGAGCGAGACTTCCGCGAGCTCGTCGAGGCCGACCCCGGGATCGCCGCCCGCCTCAACCGGCCCGCCCTCTCCGAGGCGTTCGATCTCGCAGCCGCCGTCCGTCACGTCGACACGCTCTTCGAGCGCCTCGCCGCGCTCCGGGAGCAGAAGGAGGAGCCAGTTCATGCCTGAGGTCTGGGTTGCCAGCGGCAAGGTCCGGGAGATCTTCGAGCTCGACGACGAGAAGCTCCTTCTCGTGGCGAGCGACCGGATCTCGACCTTCGACGTGATCCTTCCGACGGAGATTCCGGACAAGGGCCGCGTCCTGACGGGTCTGTCGGCGTTCTGGTTCGCCCGGACGCGCGACATCGTCCCGAACCACCTGCTCGGCCTCCGCGAAGACGGCCGCTCGACCGAGGCGAAGCGCCTGCGCATGCTGCCGATCGAGTGCGTCGTACGCGGCTACCTCGCCGGCTCGGGCTGGAAGGACTACCGGGCGACCGGCTCGACCTCTGGCCACCAGCTTCCGGAGGGGATGCAGGAATCGGAGAGGCTCCCGGAGCCGATCTTCACCCCGGCGACGAAGGCGCAGGAAGGCCACGACGAGAACATCGACCGCGCCCGCGCCGGCGAGCTCGTGGGCGAGGACGTGCTCGCGCACGTCGAGGAAGCCGCGATCGGCCTCTACGAGCTCGCGTCGGAGTACGCGGCCAAGCGCGGCATCATCATCGCCGACACGAAGTTCGAGTTCGGCTTCGACGAGACGGGCGCTCTCGTCCTCGGAGACGAGGCTCTGACGCCGGACTCCTCCCGCTTCTGGCCGGCCGACGAGTACGAGCCCGGACGCTCGCAGCCCTCGTTCGACAAGCAGTACGTGCGCGACTACTGCGAGACGCTCGGCTGGGACAAGACCGCGCCGGGACCCGAGCTGCCGGCGGAGGTCGTCGCCGGCACGCGCGCCCGCTACGCCGAGGCGTTCGAGCGGCTGACGGGCATCGCCTTCGACGACTACCTGGCCGATCCGGAGACGGTGCTGCGGTGAGGGCGACCGTTCTTGTGCGGCCGAAGACCGGAATCCTCGATCCCCAGGGTCAGGCCGTCACCAGCTCCCTCCGCAAGCTCGGCTTCGACGTCGGCGAGGCGCGTGTCGGCCGCCTGATCGACCTGAACGTCGACGCCACCGCGCCAGACGCCGCCCGGGCCGAGGTCGAGCGCATGTGCGAGCGGCTGCTCGCGAACCCCCTCGTCGAGAGCTACGAGATCGAGCTCGGAGAAGGGTCGTGACGACGCTGGCTCCGCGCGTGGCGGTCGTGGTCTTCCCCGGCTCACAGGACGACCGTGACGCGGCCTGGGCGCTCGGCGCGCTAGGTGCCGAACCCGTCTTCGTCTGGCATGCGGAGGCTGAGCTGCCGGACGTGGGCGCCGTCGTGCTCCCGGGCGGGTTCTCCTACGGCGACTACCTCCGTGCCGGTGCGATCGCGCGCTTCGCGCCCGCCATGGACGCCGTCCGGAGGTTCGCGGATGACGGCGGGCCCGTTTTCGGGATCTGCAACGGCTTCCAGATCCTCTGCGAGGCAGGATTGCTGCCGGGTGTCCTGCGCCCGAACGAGACGCTTTCGTTCGTGTGCCGCGACGTCCGCGTGCAGGTCGAGCACGCCGCGGCGCCGTTCACCTCCCGGTGCGAGCAGGGCCAGGAGCTGACGATCCCGGTCAAGCACGGCGAGGGGGCGTACTACGCGCCTCCGGAGGTCCTCGTTCGGCTCGAGGCGAACGAGCAGATCCTCCTTCGGTACGCGCCGGACGACAACCCGAACGGCTCCATGGCCGACATCGCCGGCGTCCGCAACGCAGCCGGCAACGTCCTGGGGCTGATGCCCCACCCCGAGCACGCCGTCGACCCGCTGCTCGGATCGGCCGACGGCGGGCTCATCCTGGCGTCGCTCGTGGACGCCGCCCGCGACCGCGTCTTCGCCGCGAGCGTGTAGCCGATGCCCCGCCGGCCGCGCCGGTCGGCCCGGGTGGTCGGCCTCCTCGTCGAGGCGTTCGAGGAGAACAACCTCCTCACCTACGCGAGCGCGATTGCCTTCCAGCTTTTGATCGCGCTCGTCGCGCTGGTCCTCCTCGGTCTTTCACTTCTGCATTTCCTCGGCGTCGAAGAGGTCTGGACCGAGCACCTCAGGCGGTTCGTCCACGCCCGGTTCTCGTTCGAGACGTTCCTCGCGATCGACACGACGGTGCGCCGGATCTTCAGCGAGCAGAGCCTCCCGCTGCTCGGATTTGCGACGGTGCTCGCGACGTGGGAGATCTCGGGAGCGGTGCGCGCGGTGATGGGCGCGCTGAACGAGATCTACGGCAACGAGGAGACGCGCCCGACGTGGCGGCGGTTCGCCGTCTCGCTTGTCCTCGCGTTCGCCGTCGGGGCAGCTCTCGTCGGGGCCGTCCTCGCGGTGCTCCTTCGTTCCGCCTGGCCGGAAGCCGTCCCGAGCCCGGTCGTCTTCGTCCTGAGCTGGGGTCTCGCCGTCGCGCTCCTGCTCCTCGCCGTCGCTCTTCTCCTCCGCTTTGCACCGGCGCACGATCATCCGATTCGCTGGGCGAGCATCGGCTCGCTCCTCGTCATCGTCGCGTGGACGACGATGTCGGTGGGCTTCCGCTTCTACGTCACGCACATCGCGGATTACCGCTCGGCGCTCGGGAACCTCGTCGCGGTGCTCACGCTCACGTCGTATCTCTACGCGTCGGCGATCGTCTTCCTTGCCGGTGCTCAGATCGACGAGCTCCTACGGCGCGGCGTGCACGGCGACGCGCACATCGCGACGCTTCTGCCGGCGTCCTGGCGGGAGCGTCTCGGCATTGCGCGGCGCGCTACATCGCGGTGACTCCGAGCAGGCCCGCGAGCTCGGGCGACTTTCCAACCGCTCTCCGGAGCCGCTTCGCGTCGGCGGCACGCAGGGTGACCGGTCCGCGGCGGGCAACGCCGTCGGTCGTGTAAGCGAAACGGACGAGCTTCGAGCCGTCGTCCGCCTCGAGGAGCTGGACGACGGTGGCGAAGGACTTGCCGCCGGCGTCCTGCGGGACGGAGAGCTCGTGGACGACCTTGGCCGGGCCCCACGGTGTTGCTGCTTTCGCCATGCAACGACCGTACCGCGGCGTTTGCTACGGGTGGGTCACGAAATGTGCCGAGGGTCTAGCGAGCCTGCTACGACTTTTCGGCGCCGAGGCGGAATGCCGTCCGAACCGCCCAGAGCATTCCCGTGACGAGCCCGGCCGCGTACACGTCGAAGAGGAGGTTGGTCACGGAACTAGCTTCGGCATGCGCAGCCACCGGGGCAATAGGCCGACCGGCCCATTTTCCGCCCCGGCCGCGCACATTGCATGGGCTCGTCCTCGGAATGTGTCCAGGCCGTAACCGGCGGCATAACACCCCCGTTTACGACTGGTTACGGACCAACTTTCGCTGTAAGGAGGGTTCGATGAGCGAGCAGGCAGTGGGGACTGGCGCGCTCGACGGCGGGGAGGGGAAGGTCACGGAGACCTGCGTTCCCGCCCGGCTCGACCGCCTTCCGTGGAGCCGATGGCACTGGATGGTGATCATCGCCCTCGGCGTGACGTGGATTCTCGACGGCTTCGAGGTGACGCTGGTCGGCGCGCTGGCGGCGGTCCTGACGGAGAAGGACACGCTCGCGCTCACGACGTCGCAGTCGGCCGACCTCGGCACGTTCTATCTCGCCGGCGCGTGTGGGGGCGCGCTTCTCTTCGGCTACCTGACCGACCGGCTCGGACGGAAGGTCCTCTTCATGGTGACCCTCGGCGTCTACATGCTGTTCACGGCGCTGTCGGGGTTCGCCTGGGACTACTGGAGCCTGGTCGTCTTCCGTGTCCTGGCCGGAGCCGGGATCGGCGGTGAGTATGCCGCGATCAACTCCGCGATCGATGAGCTGATTCCGGCACGCGTTCGCGGTCGCGTCGCCCTCTCGATCAACGGCTCGTGGTGGGTCGGCACGGCGGCCGCGGCGATCATCTCGTACTCGCTGCTGACGTACATGTCCCAGTCGATCAGCTGGCGACTCGGCTTCTTCGTCGGCGTGATCCTTGCGCTCGGGATCATCATCATTCGCCGCTTCATCCCGGAGAGCCCGCGCTGGCTGCTCACGCACGGCCGGGCCGACGAGGCTGAGGAGGTCGTCGGGAAGATCGAGCAGGACGTCATGCGCTACAACGGCCTCCAGGAGCTGCCCCCGGTCGAGGGCGAGCCGCTCCACGTGGAGCAGCGCAAGGCGATCGGCTTCGGGAACATCGTCTCGTACGTCGTACGCGAGTACCCGGGACGCGGCATCCTCGGGCTCTCGCTCATGGTCGGGCAGGCGTTCTTCTACAACGCCATCTTCTTCACCTACACGCTCGTCCTCGCGACGTTCTTCGAGGTGGACGCGGCGAAGGCGCCGCTGTTCCTGATCCCGTTCGCGATCGGGAACGTGCTCGGGCCGTGGCTCCTGGGTCCGCTCTTCGACTCGATCGGCCGCAGGGCGATGATCGCGTCGACGTACATCGTGTCGGGAGCGCTCCTGCTCGTCACCGGCGCTCTCTTCGTCCACGGGTCGCTGGACGAGACCACCATGACGATCCTCTGGTCGGTCACGTTCTTCTTTGCGTCCGCGGGCGCGAGCGCCGCGTACCTGACGGTCAGCGAGCTCTTCCCGATGGAGGCGCGTGCGATGGCGATCGCGCTCTTCTACGCGGTCGGAACCGGGATCGCGATGCTGTCGCCGACGCTCTTCGGCCGCCTCATCGCGAGCGAGGACAAGATGCACGTGTACTACGGCTACATCCTCGGCGCCGTGCTCATGATCGGCGCCGGGCTCGTCGCGGTCGCTCTCGCCGTCAAAGCCGAGCGGCGCTCGCTCGAGGACATCGCGCGGCCGCTCACGGCCGTCCGCGCGAAGATGGCCCACGGCGACGCCGACGGGGCCTCGGCGGCCGGCGTCCGCGCTCGCTAAGAAGGATCCTGCAACACCGACACCGGGCGCTCGCGTTGCGGGCGCCCGGTGTTCGCTTGCCCGGCTACGCGTGCGCGAAGGGCAGCTCGACGTAGTTGACGCGGTCGAGCCCGACCACGTAGAGGACCCCGTTCGGCCCGCGCATGGGAAACGGCTCGCCCGTGTACTTCAGTGAGATCGTGTCCATGGCGGTGAGCGCCTCGTCCCCCGTTCGCCGCTCGACCACGTGGCCGCGAAGCTGCGCAGTACGGTAGGGGTTCTCGTGGTCGACGAGGGAGATTGCGACTCGGGAGTCGTGCTCGAGGTTTCGAGCCTTCCGTGACGTCCGCTGCGTGAAGAAGACGACTCGGTCGCGCTCGAGCCCGATCCAGACGGGCACGCTGTGCGGACCGCCGTCCGGCAGGACGGTCGCAACGTGAGCGAAGTTTCGGCCTTCGAGAAGCGATCTGACTTCGTCCGGGAGCGCCAAGGTGGTCAGCGGCCGGAGGCCTAGCCGCGCTCGATCAGCTCGACGCGGTACGAATCCGGGTCGCGGACGAAGCAGATCCGCGAGCCCCCGTCCCGAACGGTGTACGGCGGCCGTTCCGGCTCGATTCCCTCCTCCTTCAACGCCTCGAGAGTCGCATCGAGGTCGTCGACCGTCAGCGCGATGTGCCCGTAACCGGTGCCGACGTCGTAGCCGCCGTCGGGCGTCTCGAAGTTGTACGTCAGCTCGAGCTCGGGGCCCTCCTGCCCCGGAACGCCGAGGAAGTAGTTGACGGCCTCCTCGCGAATCGGCAGCTCGCGGCGCTTCTCGAGCCCGAGGGCCTCGTAGAACGCGACCGACCGCTCCGGATCGGTGATTCGGTAGCAGGTGTGGATGAGCTCCACGGCGCGAGCTTACCCGGAGGCGGCGAGAATCTCGACCGCGGCGTCGAGCCCGCCGCGGGCGGCCCCCTCCATGTAGCTCCGAAGGGCCGAGCGCTCGGCGCCGGCGAAGTGGATCCGCCCGTGCGGCTCGCCGAGACGGCGTGCCCAGGTCGTCAGGTGCCCCGGCCCGAGGATGAGGTAGCTGCCCCGCGACCACCGCTCCGCAGTCCAGTCCACGCTTGCCGTCGAGGTCGGGGAGACGCCGGCGAACGCGGCGAAGTCGAGCCGGCGAGACGCGGCGCCCGCTCCGGCGAAGCGGACGAGCATGCGCGGGTCCTCGTCCGAGACGTAGACGACTCCTTCGGACGTGACCGTCGGCGCCGCGAGCATGGGCGGCTCCGCGAAGAGCGCCGCCTCCTTCCGCGCCGAGCCGTACGTCGCTTCGGCGAGGGCCCGCAGTCGGTGCTCGGGGAGAGGTGGAGCGAAGCGAAGCTCGCGCTGCAGCGTCAGCGGCATTGCGAGGACGACGTCGCGCGCCCGCAGCCGTTCGCCGTCGACGAGACGCACGTCGACACCGTCCTCGCCCTGGTCGAGAGCCGCCACCGGGACTGTTAGCCGGACCCGCCCGGCCAGCTCGCCGGCAAGGCGTTCGCTCAACGCGCTCGGGCCGCCGGCGAGGCGGAGTCGAAGCCCCGTGGGCGCCGCGCCGGCCGCGAGCTTCGTCGCGTAGGCGAGGAGCGACATCTCCGTCGTCGAGACCGTCGACGTCGAGCTCGAGATCCAGGTCTCGGCGGCCGCGAGCACGACGGGCGACGCGCCCCGCTCGGCGAGCCAGCCGGCGAGCGTCTGCCGGTCGAGCTCCCACGCGCCCTCGAGCTCCTCGGGCCGCTCGGGGTCGACCCGGGCCGCGAGCCGCGCCACCTCGGCGTCGAACGCCTCGTAGAGCGCGCGGTCGTCGCCGTCCAGGTCGGGGCCCAGCTCCGAGGGCCAGCCGGCATGCTCGACGACGGCGAGACCGACCTCCTCTGCGAGCCCGAGCAGAGCCGAGTGGTCGTGGTCGAGCACCTCGCCGCCGGCGTCGAATGGAACCCCGCCGACCCGGAAGCGCCACGTCCTCCCGCCCACGCGGTCGCGCGCCTCGAGGACCGCGACGTCGAGACCGGCGCGCTGCAACCGAAACGCTGCGGCGAGGCCCGAGATGCCGGCGCCCACGACGATGACCTCCCGGACGGGCGCACGCCTATGCATCGGCTCGCGTGCGGGTGTTGTTCGTTCCTCGCCCGTTCCCACGTTCTTTCGGACGCGTACCCCGGAGGCGGCAGCGGAAGTACTAGCAGAAGGTGCGAAAGCCGCCTGGGTGACGCTCGACCCCTAGTACGGACTAAGCCTGGGCGGCTACGACTCGATAGTCGTGTAGGCCTTGTCGCTTCGGACCCGGCGGCCGTCCGGGTAGTAGAAGTACGCGCGGACGGTGTACGCGCCCGGCCGACGGAGCAGGAGGGTCCCCTGGAAATGGCCTCCTTTCTCGACGTCGACGTGCTGCTCGCCGACAAGACGCCACGTCGAGCCGTCGCATCGCTTCAGCTTCAGCTTTACACGCCAGGAGCTGGCAGGATCCGGTTTTACTTGCCCGCGCACCGGGAGCGGCAGCCCGACGCGGCCGAGGGCGAACGGCTTGTGCGAGCCGCAGGCCGCCTCGGGCCTCGAGCTCCCCACCAGCGTGAGGACGACACTCGTCTTTGGGTCACCCGGCTTGTGCGGACCGGCCTGGCCGGGTCGGGAGACCGACCCAGCCCCGCATCCCGCCAGGGCGGCGGTCCCTCCCACGGCTAGCGCGCATGCGAAAAGCGTCGATCGGCGCACGGGTTACCTGGTGACGCGGAAGTGCTCGTCACCGCTCCGGACCGGGCGCGCGTCGCGGTAGTAGTACGCGCGGGCGAAGAAGTAGCCCTTACTCGGGAAGCGGAAGGTCTTCCGGAAGTGCCCATATCTGACGCCGCCGACGAAGACGTGGTTGCCGAGAGCGTGGCGCTCCCAGACCTTCCTGAAGGCCCAGACGCCGTTTCGCCGCGTGCACTTCTTGACCTTGATCTTGACCCGCCAGTCGCCGTCCGCGTACGGCGGCGCCGGATAGACGAATCCGTCCATGCTGACCTTGTTCCGGACGTAGGTGCCCCGGGTCGCGTTCCAGTGACGGTAGCGGTAGTAGGTGTAGTGGTTCGTCTGCGTGCAGGCCGTCTGCGTCGCGTTCTTGTAGCCGCCCTTGAGGTTGAGCGAGATCGTGCGGCCGTACGCCGCGGGCGCGGAGGCGCCGAGAACGGCGGCGGCCAGCAACGCGAGGACGAGCAGACGGCCGGGCCTCGGGGGCCCGTTCGGGATGGACATGTCGGTTCTCCTTTCGGGGGTCATGCCGCTTTCGCGCTTTCGAGGATGTGGTCGAAGATGTCGACGACGGTGTCGAAGCCATCGAGCGAGACGGGAGGCGCCGGCCGTGTCTCACCCGCGAGCGCCGAGGCGAGCGCGTCGCCCAGCCGGTCGCCGTCCAGCGCTTCGCTCGGGATCATGTGGACAAGGCCCCACTCCTGGAGCCGCGCAGCTCGAAGCGCCTGCTCGCGGCTCGGGCCCGGCCGCGGGACGAGCACGGCGGGACGCCCATACGAAAGGACGTCGCAAACGGTGTTGTAGCCCGCCATTCCGACCAGGCAGTCGGCGCGCGCGACCTCGGTTCGGAGGCCGGCGACGAAGCGGTCGACGCCGATTCCCGCCGGCTCGGCGAGCTTGACCAGCCGGTCGTGCTCGGCCATCGGGAGGAGGGGGCCGGAAACGGCCCTCCAGGTTCCTCCCAGCCGGGGCCGAAGCGCCGCCGCTGCGCGAATGAAGTGCTCGAGACCCCAGGCGCCGTCGACGCCGCCGCCGGTCGTGGCCACGACGTACGGGCGCTCGACGGGGCTTGCGTCGGCAAGCGGCTGTGGGCCACGTCCGAGGTACCCGCAGTAATTGAGCTTCGCCGTGACATCGGGCGGGAGCGCGTACTCGTCTGCGAAATCGGTCATGGCCGGGTCGCCGTACACGCAGACGGCCCAGTACCTGTGACGGAGAGCTTCATAGACGCCGGTCTCGCGCCAGAGCGTCCGGACGTAGGCGGGGTCGTCGATCACGTCGCGGAAGCCCGCGATCGCCCGGCCGCCGTGTCGCGCGAGCTCGTCGAGCGCGGGCACGAGCTCGCCGTACGGTCCGGTGGGCATGAAGTCGGCCACGAGCAGATGCGGCTGGAAACGCGCCACGGTCTCGCGCAGGATCTCGGTGCGCAGCGCGACCACTTCGTCGCGTGGAAGCGGAAGGTCGCGTGGCTCCCAGTTCCGGTAGCGGTCGACCATCCGAAGCGACGGCAGCTTCACGAAGTCGATCCCGTCGGGAAACTCGAACATCGACGCGGCGTGCGAACCCGTCGCAAGCAGGACGCCCGCATCCGGATGGCGGCGCTTGTACGCGCGAGCGAGGTCGAGCTGGCGCTGCACGTGCCCGACGCCGACGCCGTTGTGCGAGTAGAAGACGATCCTCGGGACCCTGGCCGAGGGACGGGACGCCGGAGCCGGCTCGGCAAGTGTCCGCGCGGTTGCGAGACGAGCGAACTCGGGCGAACGCGCGAGCAGCTCGTGATACGTTCCGCGCGCGAGGATCCGACCGCCGTCGAGGACGGCGATCTCGTCGGCGTCGCGGACGAGATCGAAGTCGTGCGTAACGACGACGGTCGTCCGGTGCCGCCAGAGCTCGCGGACGACCGAGAGCACCTCGTGCTCGGTCGCCGCGTCGAGGCCCGCCGTCGGCTCGTCGAGGAGAAGGATCGGCGTCCGGCGGACGAGCGCGCGCGCGAGCGCGATTCGCTGCCTCTGTCCTCCCGAGAGCGAGGCCCCCCGCTCACTGACGACCGTGTCGTACCCGAGGGGAAGGTCGGCGACGAACTCGTCCACACGGGCCGCGCGGGCCGCCTCCAGCACCTGCTCGTCGCTCGCCTCAGGACAGCCGTAGCGGATGTTCTCGGCGATCGACAGCCCGAACAGCACCGACTCCTGGAGGACAACCGAGACCTGCCCACGGAGGGAGTCGAGCGTCAGCTCTCGCAGGTCGATTCCGTCGACCGTCACCCGGCCCTCCGTCGGGTCGTGGAGGCGCGGGACGAGGCTGAGGAGCGTCGACTTGCCGCCTCCGGACGGGCCGACGAGCGCGAGCCGCTTTCCAGGCTCGACGGTCAGATCGACTCCCTGGAGGACGGGCTTGCCGTGCTCGTACGCAAACGAGACGCCCTCGAACCGGAGTTTCCCGTGGAGCGGGGGCGCCGGTCGCGCGTCCGGCGCGTCGCTGAGCTCGGGCTCACTCTCGAGCACTTCGACGATCCGCTCGGCGGCAGCCAGCGCCTTCGCGGCTCGCTGGACGGTCTTGGAGGCACGTTGCAAGGGCCGGTACGCACCGCGCAGGTAGCTGACGAACACGACGAGCTCGCCGGGCGTGAGCGCGCCGCTGAGGACGCGCACTGTGCCGAGCGACATCATCGCCGCGACGCCGGCCGCAATCGCGATCTCGACGCTCCGGTTCATCCTTGCCTCGAGCCGCGACGCCTGGACGCCCTGCTTGAGGCTCCGCCGGTTGATCGCCTGAAAGCGTTCCTGCTCGCGCTCGCTCGCGCCGTGGAGCTGGACGACCGCGATCGCCGACAGCGCCTCGTGCATGGCCGCGGCGACCTGACCCTCGCGCTTGCGCTGCTTCTGGGAGTTCAGTCGGATGCGGCGGCCGTAGGCGAATGCGAGGACAGCGACCAGTGGGATCACGACGAGCGAACCGAGCGTGAGCACCGGGTCGACCACCAGCATGACACCGACCATGAGGAGGATCAGGATCACGCCCGTCCCCACGTTGACGATCGCATCGACGAGGAGGTCGCGAAGGAGGATGATGTCGGAGCTCAGGCGGACGAGCGTGTCGCCTGTCTTGCGTCGCTGGTGAAAGGCGACCGGCAGGCGGTGAAGGTGTTCGTAGAGCCGCGCTCTGACCGCGTAGACGATCTGCTGCGCGGCCTTGGAGAGCAGGTAGTCCTCGTAGTAGTAGGCGACCCCGCGGACTACACCGATCAACGCGAGCAGGAGGCCGGCGGCCGCCAGGATCTCGTACGGCGACGTCCCGAACGGCGTGAACAGGTGGAACCAGGTGCCGTGCGCCGGCTTCTCGAGGAGCACCTGGTCGAAGACGACCTTGATCGGCCAGGGCTCCGCGATCCGAGCGAGCGCGAAGAGGAAGCCGAAGGCGGCGCCGGCGCCGAGCGTCCGTCGACGCTTGCGGACGTCCTTTCGAAAGGCGTGGAGGATGACGCGGATCTGCCGCCAGCGGGGGGGCGGCTGCTCGGCTCGGGCGCGGAGAGGGTGGCTCACGCGACAGCCTCCAGAGGCTCGTCGCCGGCGGCGTAGGCGTCGATCTGACGAGCGAGACCTTCGCGGAGCCCGACCGTCGGCCGATACCGAAGCTCGTGGGCTGCAAGGCCGAGATCGGCGCGCGTGTGCCGCGCGTCGCCGCGTGCCGCGCGTCCGAGCTCCACGATCGCCCTGCGCCCCGTTAGGAGCTCGATCTCGTCGAGCGCCTTGAGGACGCTCGCGCTCGCTCCGCCGCTCACGTTGTAGACCTGCGAGTCACCGCGCTCGGCCGCCGCCAGCGTGGCGGCGACGGCATCGCTGACGTACGTGAAGTCGCGCGTCTGGCGTCCGTCTCCGAGCACCGGAACCGCCTTCCCCTCCAGCACGCATCGGATGAACGTCGCGAACGCCATCTCGGGCCGCTGGCGCGGGCCGTAGATCGTGAAGTAGCGGAGGGAAACCGCCGAAAGACCATTCGTGCGCCGGTAGACGTCGACGAGGTCCTCGCAGGCGGACTTCGTCAGCCCGTAGGGGGAGACGGGCCTGCGGCGGGTGCTCTCGCGCATCGCCCGCCCGTCACTCTCCCCGTACACCGACGACGACGAGGCAAAGACGAAACGGCCGACGCCTGCTCGGGTCGAAGCCTCGAGCAGCCGCTGGGTCGCCACGACGTTTCGCTGAGCGTAGACGGCGAAGTCCTCACCCCAGCTCGGGCGAACGCCGGGCTGCCCGGCGAGGTGGAAGACGACGTCGACCCCTCGCAGAAGCTCGTCGAGCCCGTCGCTGCAGAGGTCGAGCTGGCGAAAGGAGAGTCCGGCCGCGAGCGCAGTGGCGAGGTTCGCTCTCTTGAGGGCAGGGTCGTAGTACTCGGTGAACGAGTCGACGCCGCAGACCTCGTCGCCGCGGGCGAGCAGCGCCTCGCAGACGTGGGAGCCGAGGAAACCGGCCGCGCCTGTGACGAGCGAGCGTGTCATGCGGCCGCCTGCCGCCCGCAGGCGGCGAGCGCTTCCAGAACGCGGCCCGCGTTGCCCTCCCAGGTATGCGAGGCGAGAACGTACTCGCGCGCGCGGGCCCCGAGCTCGGTCACCCGCTCAGGAGTTCGAGCGAGGCGGACGAGCGCCTCGGCGAGCGCGACCGGGTCGCCCGGCTCGACGAGTACGCCGCGCTCGCCGCCGGCGAGAAGGGTTCGGATCTGGCCGAGGTCCGAAGCGACGACGCAGGCTCCGCCCGCCATGTACTCGAGCACCTTGAGCGGCGAGAAGTAGAAGTCCCCCACAGGCAGATAGGGAGCGACGCCGATGTGCCAACGACGCAGGATCGCTATTGCCTCGACGTGCGGCAGCACGCCGTGGCGACAGAAGCGCTCGGGCGGAAGATCGACGGCGTCGAGAAGGACGGCAAGCGGACCGCCGCCGACGATCTCGAAGCGGAGACGCGCCTCCGCTGCACAGGCGAGGCGGGCGGCCTCGAGCAGGACGTCGACGCCGTGCCACGGTTTTAGGCTCCCCGCGAACCCGACGGTCAGCTCGCCACCGGCCGGTCGCTCGGCGAGCGGGAAGTGCTCCGGGGCGACGGCGTTCGCGAGAACCTCCAGCTTGCTCGGCGGGGTGCCGTTCCGACGGAGCAGATCGCCGAGCTCCTCGGACACGACGAAGATCCGGTCGGTGCATGCGAACACGCGCCGCTCCAGCTCCGCCGCGAGCTCGGGGTGAGGGAGCGTGCGAAATCTGGCGGCCTCGTCCCGAAGTGGGGCGTTGACCTCGAGAACGTGCGTGACGCCGAGGCGACGCGCCGCCTCGACACCGGCTCCCCCGAACAGCGAGTAGCGCTCGTACACGGCGTCGGGACGGAGCGCGGAGGCGATTGCGACGAGACGCTCGGTCTGCTCGAGCGCCATCGCAACGACGGCACCGCGGTCGGCGCTCTTCGCCTCCACAGACGGGATCGGAACGAGGTCGAGGGGCGTGCGCAGCTTGTCACCGGCCGGCTCGATCCGCGGTGAGGCGATCGTCACGCTCGCTCCGGCGCGCGCGAGCGCGGTCGCGAGCTCGCGGACATGGACCGACGCGCCCTTGTGGCCGAGGACGGGCACACCCGGATCGGCGCTCACGTAGAGAATCCGCATCAGGCGGCCGACCTCATCGCGACGACGCTCCCGCTCTCACTCGGCTGACGCAGGATTCCGGCCCCGACGAGCGCTTCGACGACGTGCGGAACGTTGGCCGCACGGTCGAAGCGCTCGACGGCGCGCTGGCGGGCCGCTGCCCCGAACCGGACGCGGAGCGCCTCGTCGGCGACAAGGCGCCGCAGGGCCTCGGCGAGCCCGGCGGGATCTTCCGGGGCCGCCAGAAGGCCGCATTCCCCGTCCACGACCGCTTCCGCGACGCCCGCGAGCCTCGTGCTCACGACCGGAAGCCCGTACGCCATCGCCTCGACGATCACGTTCGGAATTCCGTCGCGGTCGCCGTTCGCGAGCTGCCGGCAGCCGAGCGCGAAGACGTCGGCGGCCGTGAGCTCGGCGTGAACCTCCGGCTCGGTCATCGGGCCGAGGAAGTGAACGTGCGCGTGGAGACCGCGCTCGCGGACGAGGCGCTGGAGCCTCGGCCACTCGGGGCCCTCGCCGACGATCCTGAGCGTGAACGGGACAGCGGCCTCGGCAAGGAGCGCGGCCGCCTCGATGAGCGTCTCGTAGCCCTTCTTCTCGACCAGCCGCCCGATCGCCAGCACGCGGATCGTGCGACCGGGCCGCCGCTGCGGGAGAGCGAAGCCGGTCTCCACGCCGTGGTAGACGAGGCGCACGGGCGTCCGGCCGCCGGCGAGGTCGGCCAGCCGCTCGTGGCCCTCCGTCGTGCACGTGAGAACGACCTGCGCGTGTCGGACCTTCGCTTCGAGCTCGGGCTCGGGCGTGAGCCAGATGTCCTTCGCGTGGGCCGAAAGGGCGTACGGGACGCCGGCGAGGAGAGCTGCGAGGCGACCGTAGGTGGCCGGCTTGTGCGCGAAGTGGAGGTAGACCGGCGGGGCGCCGAGGCGAAGCAGCCGGTGGGCGAGGACTGCCGCCTGCGCAAGGGCCGGCTTCGTCGCGTCGGGCGACGCGAGCGCCCGGGCCATCCCGTCGAGGTAGGCGGAGCGACGCCGCAGGAGCAGCGCGCCGTGAGCGACGCGGACCGAAAGCCGCTGCGAGACGGCGACGAGGTCCGGCAGGTACTCCACGCGGGCGCGAAGCCGCGCGAGGGCCTCGAGCTTCACCGTCTCCTCGGGACGACGCAGCGCGATCACGTGCAAGCCGTAGCCGCGCCGCTCGAGCTCGAGCAGCTCGTTCAGGACGAACGTCTCCGAAAGACGCGGGAAGCCGTTTACGAAGACGACGAGATCCGGTTTTGAGGGCGAGAGCGACAACATGGCTCTCGCTGGGTCATCGGCAGCGGTTTCCGGCCGCATAAGCGAGTTTGGGGGAACGGGCCGCGTCGACATCGTCGTCCGTAGATCAAGAGCGGCGCTGGGCGAAAAAACTTCACGGACGTCGAAAAACCCCCTTTTCGCGGGAGGGGGGCGTCACTCGCGCGGGTGCGCCGGCGAGCTCGGCGAAGTCGAGCCGGCGAGACGCCGCGCCTGCTCCGGCGAAGCGGACGAGCATGCGCGGGTCCTCGTCGGAGACATAGACGACGCCCTCGGCCATGACCGTCGGCGCCGGGAGGGTGGGCGGCTCCGCGAAGAGCGCCGCCTCCTTGCGCGCCGAGCCGTAGGTCGCTTCGGCGAGCGCACGCAGCCGGTGCTCGGGCAGAGGAGGAGCGAAGCGGAGCTCGCGCTGCAGCGTCAGCGGCATTGCGAGGATGAGAGCCCGAGCAGAGCCGAGTGCTCGTGGTCGAGCACCTCGCCGCCGGCGTCGAATGGAACCCCGCCGACCCGGAAGCGCCACGTCCTCCCGCCCACGCGGTCGCGCGCCTCGAGGACCGCGACGTCGAGACCGGCGCGCTGCAAC
>Ga0081539_10000293_pt1 | contig 113398 bp, 97 predicted proteins | sample TabmetS4T2R2_FD_71023 | JGI IMG/M metagenome (GOLD analysis project Ga0081539, IMG submission 71023) | Tabebuia heterophylla rhizosphere microbial communities from the University of Puerto Rico - S4T2R2 | ecosystem: Host-associated > Plants > Roots > Rhizosphere ... | reverse complement strand
ATCTCCATCCCACCCACCGCCTGCTCTTACCGACACTCTTAAGAACGTCAGTAAGATCAGGGAGCATCGAAGGCTGGGTAGGTGGCTCTCACCGGACGGATACATCAGGTCACTGCTGGCGCCGGCGCGAAGAGCACGATAATGCGGCGGCGCGCGCCCGCCGAGCGTATCGCCGCAGGCGCACCAGCCCCCGGCGTTCTACGAACAAATGGGTCGTTTGCGCGGCTTCCGCGTCTGGCCGACGGGAAGGAGATCAGGCTCGGTGGAAGGCAGCTGGTCAGTGCAGCGGCCGCAGTATAGGGGCCCCTCATCATAGGAAGGGTTCATGAGTGGCGCGGGAGAATATCAACGATCTGATGGCCTTTCTGTCCGTCGCGCGGGAGCGCAGCGCCACGCGCGCCGCAGCCAGGATCGGCGTTTCGCAATCGGCGCTGAGCCACACGATGCGCCAGCTCGAGGCAAGGCTCGGCGTAAGGCTACTCACCCGCACGACCCGCGCCGTATCCCTCACCGAGGCAGGTGAGCGTCTGCTCCAGGGGATCGGGCCGCAATTCGATGAGATCGAAGCGCAGGTGGATGCGCTCAGCGAGTTGCGGGACAAGCCGGCCGGCACCATTCGCATCTCGGCATCCGACCATGCGATCAAGCATGTCCTCTGGCCCAAGCTGAGAAAATTCCTTCCTCAGTATCCCGATATCAAGGTTGAGCTCGTGCTCGACAACGGCCTGACCGACATCGTGACCGAGCGCTACGACGCCGGCGTGCGCATGGGCGACACCCTTGCGAAGGACATGATCTCGGCCCGGATCGGCCCTGATTTCTGCCTCGCGGTCGTGGGCTCCCCATCCTACTTCGTCGACCATCCGGAGCCGGTCCATCCAAAGGACCTCGTCGGGCACAGCTGCATCAATTTTCGCTTCCCAAGCTCCGGCAGTCTCTACGCCTGGGAGTTCGAGGAGAATGGGCGTGAGATCAAGATCCGTGTCGACGGCCAGCTGACCTTCAACAACATCTTCAACTCGCTTGAAGCGACCCTCGACGGCTTTGGCCTGGCCTATATCCCGGAGGAGATCATCCTACCTTATGTCGAGGAAGGACGGCTCGTCCGTGTCCTCCGGAAGTGGTCACCCTATTGGGACAGCTATCATCTCTATTACCCGAGCCGCCGCCAGTCCTCTCCCGCATTCGTCGCCCTTGTCGAATCGCTGCGGCATCGAGAGTGACGGGACGGCGATGAACCTCATGCGCCACGACATGCCGCACAATATCCAGTGGCCCTCGCCAGTGACCGATGCCAGCGGCACGACGGTCGGCGGCTGAGAGCAAGGCCAAGCAGGTCAGAGCCAGTTCCCGGCCTGGCATCGACAATTAACCCCTGCCCTACGCAGTGAGATGCCGATTGAAGAAGCTGGCCAGCTTGTCGAACGGGATCAGATCCACGCGGTCGTAGAGGTCGACGTGCCCGGCACCCCGCACCCAGACGAGCTCCTTCGGCTCGGCAGCGCGCCTGTAGGCGTCTTCGCTGAACTCGCGGGAGTGGGCCTGATCGCCGCTGATGAACAGCAACGGGCGTGGAGAGATCGTCTCGATGTCATTGAACGGGTAGAAGTTCATGAACGTGACGTTGCTGGTCAGCGTCGGATGGGTCGTGGTCGCCGGGGAACCACCTGCGGGCGTGAACTCACCCCGCGAGGTGCGATAGAAGTCGTAGAACTCGCGCTGAATGGGATCGGTGCTCGCGGTCAGCTGGTGCGTGGTCCCGCCGGTGTACTCGGTCCTGCCGCCTTCGAATTCGACATAACGCTGCTGGGCTGCCGCCGCGATGATCCGTTTGCGCTCTTCGACAGACAGCGAGCGCTTCAGGGCGCTGCGATTGGCGGCGCCCATATCGTACATGCTGACGGTTGCGATGGCACGCATGCGCGGATCGATCTTGGCGGCGCTAATGACGAAGCTGCCGCTGCCGCAGACGCCGATCGCACCGAACGGCACGCGCCTGGCGCTGACCGTCTGCAACAACATCGAGCATTTCGCCTATCGCGCCGGGCTCGGCAGCGACAGCACGGGAATCGCCGCGGTGCAGAACCAGCGGCCCTATGCCTGGCGCGACTACGGCAACCGGGTTGGCCTGTGGAACATGCTCGGGGTGCTGGACGAGTTCGGCGTCCCCTCCGCCCACAACATCAATGCCGCGGTGCTGGAGGCCTGCCCGGAGGTCGGGCCGGCGCTGGTCGCGCGTGGCGACGAGTTCGTGGGCCACGGCCGCACCAATTCCGAGCGTCAGGACGGGTTGTGGGAAGAGGATGAGCGGCGGCTGATCGTGGCGAGCCGTGACGTGCTGGCGCGCCATGCCGGCCGGCGGCCGGAGGGCTGGATGGGCCCCTGGATCGCGGAATCCGCGGTGACCCTCGACCTGCTGAAGGAGGAGGGCTTTGCCGACGTCATGGATTGGCCGGCCGACGACCAGCCCTTCTGGATGGCGACCCGCGCCGGGCCGATCCTGTCGGTGCCCTATTCGGTCGAGGTGAACGACAGCCCCGCAATGATCGCGCGCCATCACACCGGCCGCGAGTTCGCCGAGTTCATCGAGGACCAGTTCGCGATGATGCTGGCGCAGTCGGCGAAGCGGCCACTGGTCTGCTCGATCGTGCTGCACCCCTTCATCATTGGCCAGCCGTCCCGCCTGAAGCCGTTTCGCGACGCGCTGGCGCGCATTCTCGACCAGCGGGCGAAGCTCTGGCTGACGCGGCCCGGCGAGCTCGCGCGCCATGTCGCAGCGCTGCCGAAGGGGGTGGTTCCCGGCTCGGAACTGCTCCCATAGGCCACTACGGCGTGGCGGGCGCCAGGTGCGGGATGCAACGGGCCGAGGCGGTGCTGTCCGATCCGGCGCATGACTACACGCGGATACTGCTGCGGGCGGTGGGGCACGGATTGAAGTGAGCGCGGGGTGCGACATGCCCTCGTGCGGCGTGAGCCACTGGTCTGCGGCCGCCAGCGGCGATCGCCGGCGTGAGACGTGTTGGCAAGGAGGCATCGCGAAGTGCCATCGGGATGCTCGGAGATCGCCGTCGGCTGATGTGGTTATGGCCCATCGTGGCCAGCGGCCGCGCGCCGCTTCGGTGCCCTATGGTACCGCTGGAGGAGGTGCATCTTAAGGCATTTGAGGCGATCGCCGACCCGCGGGAGGTGGCGCGGAACTTCCGCCTCCCGGCGGCGCCGCGCCTCCCCGGCCCCGGTGCGGCCACTCAAGGGTTGCGGGTCGTGCAAGGGGGTTGCGCCGGGACGCCGCGCCATGGGGCCAGGCGTTGTCGGAGCTCACGGACGCGCCACGGCGCAAGCAGCGGGATGGTCCCGCGTTCGTCATCGCCGTCGGGCCAGGCAAAGCTGACGTAGTCGTTGGCGGCGTGGAAGGGCCCGGACGCGCTGAACATCGCCACCGCCAGCGGCGCGATCACGAGATTGCACTCGAACCTGTATGAATGCGGGTCTGGCGCCTCGGAGAACCCCATCAGCGGCCCGCGCGAGAGCCGCTCGAGAATCGTGTTCCCCCGCAGCCGGAGGTTGGCGACCGTCACCCCGAAATTGCCGACACCAGGCCTGTTGTGGATCCAGCTGAACGGCGCCGCGTCGACCGCGAGGTTCCCCTCGATCACGACGTTCTCGACGGTGTCGCCGGGCAGCCCGCCGATCTCCAGGAAGCCGGCCGACTCCTCCACCCTGTTCCAGCGGAGGACGACGTCCCGGACACTCCTCCAGAACTCGAACCCCACGCCATCGACGCCGTAGTCGTAACTGGACGCGCGCGCCGCCCTCACCCGGTTGCACAGGAAGACGTGCGCGCGGCCCGAGATGACGAATCCCTGCGCCCCGGAGTCGTCGTCGCCGCCCGGCGTGTTGGTGACCATGTGAAGGTCGCCGATGTCGTTCGCCACGATCCGGTGGCTCGTCCCGCTCACCTGGATGCCGCGCCCGGCCCTCCGCACGACGACGCGCTGGACCGTGACGAAGCTCGACTGCGCATCGAGCACGATCGCCGTATCCGCGGCATCCTCGAGCTGGAGGTTCTCCAGCAGCAACCGTGTCCCACCCTGAATGCGGATGCCATCGGCGCCCGCGGGCCGGATCACCGGCGGCGGGCCGCTCCCATAGGATGTGAAGACGATCGGCCGCTCCTCGGAGCCGGACGCCGAGACCACGAGCTCCCCCCGATAGCGCGACCCGGCCTTGAATGCGATGCGGTCCCCGGGTTGCAGGAGCAGCTTGCCGAGCCCGGCAAGCGAGGCCAGCGGCGCCTCCGGCGAAGTCCCGGGATGGGAATCCGAAGCGGCAGGCGACGAGCTGTCCACGAAGAATGCGCGCTGCGGGGTGCCCGTCCCTGCGATGCCGCAAGCAGCAGCATCCGGCATCGCGTCCGCGGGCTGCAACAGCAAGACGAAGAACGCGACGGCGATCACCCCGCAGGACACTGCGAGTGCGCCGAGCGCGATCCCCGCTCGCCACAGGCATGACATCGGACCAGCCTTGCCCCCCCACGCCGCAGCCGAGACCGAAGCCTTGCCGCCGGTTGCGGTCAAGACGTGGCGCGCCAGGCCGGGCCGGCGGGCCCACGACGGCTCACGAAAGCCGCCCTCGAACCGGGACCACGCATCCACGCCGGCGCGCATCGCGCCGCATCGCGGAAACCGTCGGTGCCATTCTCGGTCAGCCGGCTGAAGCACCAGCCCACCAGCAGGAGGAAGCCCACGAGCGCGAAGAACGTGGCGAAGCACGCCGCATCGCTGGGATCGAGATGCCAGGCCGGGCGCGCATGCCCGGCCGCGACTGCCATGACGAAGTACATGGCGGGCTGATGCACTGCGTAGAGGCTGAAGGAGGCGCCCGCAGCCTCCCTGTGGAGTCGAAGGCCGGGGAGAGGACGGCTCCGGCCGGACCGCCGGCTCGTGAGCAGCGCATTCGCGAAGCTCACGCCGACCAGCAGCCTCGCGGCGGCTCCGCCGGCCTCTGCGACGAGCTCGGGATAGGCCACGGCGATGCCGCAGGCGAGGCTCCATGCGGCGAGCTGCGAGCGCATCAGCCGATACCCGCTCACGCGCACCGCGACGCCAAGCAGCCACACCGAGAACGAGGTCACCACGCCGACATTACGGAGGAGGAGAATCCCGAGCATCCCTGCCGCGACGGCGAGGCACGCCATCCGGCCATGGCGGGCCCAGAACGGCGCGAGGAGGAGCGGGAACAGGACATAGTACCAGGCCTCGTAGGACAGGCTCCACAGCGGCAGGTTGCTCCCGAGCGTCGGTGCCGCGATCGTCTGCAGGAACACCGCGTTCGCGACCACGGTCCAGAGGCTGTAGGAGGCGTCGGTCTCGAATCCCGCACCACCCATCCCGTACGCGCTCACGCGGGCGCGGTCGAGGACGAGGCCCAGCAGCAGCGCGGGCAGCAGCACCGCGTACAGCCTTGCCGCCCGATCGTGGAGGTAGCGCCGCAGGTCGAAGCCGCCTCGGCGCATCTCGGCAACCGCATTCCCGCCGACGAGGAAGCCGCTCGCGACGAAGAACCACAGCACCGCCTGATGCCCGCAATCGGTGATCCGGTAGAACAGCGCGAGCCAGAGCGTCCGCTCCGCTTCCGGCAGCACGCTCCATTCGGGGAAGAGGCTGCCGCGGACATGAAACAGGACGACCAGCAGGGCAGCGCCCCATCGCGTCAGGTCGAGGATGCTCGACGTGAAGGGATCGAGCCGCCTTTCGGGCGCGGCGATCGCCCCGCGGGCGATCGCCGTCAGGCCCGCCACCGGCGAGGAGGAACGCCACATACGGAAACGATGCATCGGATGCCTCTAGTGTCCTGGCCGCGAAGTCCGCTGCCCTTCGCAGCGAACGGAGCGGATCAGCAGGCCACTGAAAACAAACGCTAGAGCGGTTTCGCCGGAACTGGAATCAGGAGAAGAAAAAGAGTGGGGGCGGAGAGAACTCCGCCCCCACACCCCCACCTCCTTTTCTTGACTCTTGGCGCTCGCGGCTCCCGCACTCTCAGGCGCCGCAGCGTTGTCGGGCTCAGAACGGAGCTCGCCACGTTTCCCATGAGCCAAAAAAAGGAGGTGGGGGGTCTGGGGGGCGGAGTTCATCTCCGCCCCCCAGCCTTCTTCGAACGCGTACACCGGGGATGAAACCGCTCTAGCCGCTTCGCGCAGCCCCTCCCTGGCCACGCAGTGCGCGCCCGGTGGCCCTCCTTGCGGGCGATCAGCCGGCATCGGCGCCTCGCCCGGACGGCGTCGGCGCCTGGAAGCCGGGCGGCAGGACGCCGGCGGCGTCTTCGCCGTGCCGCCGCATCGCCGACAGCAGTGCCGGCAGCATCGCCGCGGCCTGCGCCGAGATCGCGAGAAGCCAACCGATGACGAAGCCGTCGAGACCGCCGAGCCCGGCGCCGAGGCAGGCCGCGCCGATCTCCGCCGCGCTCCACAGCGCGAACTGGACCGCCGCCTGCCGCATCCGATTCCGCAGCCGCATGAGGGCGAGGTAGTGCTGCCGCACGGCGAGGCTCGCGATCCCGAACCCCAGCATGGCGAGCCCCGAACCTGCGAGATCCGGATAGGCAGGATTGAAGAAGCCGAGGATGTGCCGCGAGAGCAGGAAGAGCCCGGCCGCGGCGGCCAGCGAGAACAGCGCCGAGAGCCGCAGCGAGAAGCTCAACCGATGGCTCAGGCGGTGCGGCTCCTCGGTTCCCACGCGGTACAGCACCGTCGTCAGCGCCGCCGGGAACAGCGTGACCGCATGGACCACCGCCCAGGCGGGATAGAACGCCGCGTTGACCGCCGGCGAGAACAGCACCGCGACGAGGAAGGGAAACACGATGGTCGGCGCCTGCGCGGCGATGTTCAGGGCGTGGTGCTCCACGCCGCGCCCGAGCACCGAACGCAAGAGGGAAAAATCCGGCTTCGCCCCGCCCACCGCATCCCGCCTTGCCGCCAGCGCTCCGACCAGCAGCAGCGATCCGGCCTGCCCGAGCACCCAGCAGGAGAGCAGGATGAGGGCGCCGTCGGTCGCGCCCGCGGCGGCCGCAGCCGCCAGGGCGGCGAGCTTGGTGACGGAGTTCGCCAGGTTGCGCAGCAGCTGCAGCTCCGCCTGCAGCCGCCCGATCAGCGCCTGGTCGGCGGCGAGCGTGACGCCCGTGAGGGCGGTCCCGAGGACGAGCAACAGACCCTTGCTGTCGAAGCCGTCCAGGCCCTGCAGGAGGCGAGGCCAGGTCAGGCCGATGCCGAGGAAGCCGATCCCGAGCAGCGCCGATGCGCCGCATGCCGCGAGGAGCGCCGCCGCGACCAGCCCGCCGCGGCGCGCGGCCGGCGGCGCGCCGAGCAGCACGGTGCCGAGCCCGATCTCGCCGAACAATCCGAGAAGACCCATGACCGCGATGAGCGCGGCGCCCGTGCCGACCTCATCGGGCGGAAAGCCGCGCGCCGCCACCCACCAGAATGCGACGCCCAGCACCGACGCCCCGGCCGCGCCGAGGAACATCGCCGTCGAGTTGCGCAGCAGAACGGCGTGGCGCCGCAGCGTCGCGAGCATGCCCGCGAGGGCCCCGCCGACGCGATCTTCGGAGATTGCCAGCACCTCAGAGCCTCGCGCCGCCGGGCCCGGCACTGCGCGCGAGCGCCGTGGGCATTGCCGCTTGACCCGCCGGCGGCATCCCGCGTGCCGCCGAGCGGCCCTTGAGGAAACCCGCCGCCGCGCAGGACAGGCCGAGCACGATCGAGGCGGCGCGAGCGAGCGCGAAGCGGTCGAGCCGCCCGAGGCCGGTGCCGAGGTCGCGCAGCACCGCGCGCCCCAGCGCCCCGAACACATAGCGGCGCTCGGTCCCCAGCACGTCGGGCTGCGGCGCGAGCGAGGCGACGATCGCCTTCGAGATCCCCTCGGCAAAGGTCCGCTTGCAGAAATAGCGCAGCGTCATGCGCCGCGCCGGCACGCGGTGCGACACCACCGCGCCGCCAACCGAGACGAAGATGCCCTGCGGGAAGGCGGCGCGGGCGCGGATGCAGTACTCGGTCTCCTCGCAGCTCAGCAGGTTCGCGCCGGCGCCGGTGCGGCCGAGGCGATGGCTGAAGCCGCCGATGGCCTCGAACACCGCGCGCCGGAACATCATCGAGCAGCCCATCACGTTGCGCACCTCGCCTCCGGCCGCCGCTTCGCTGCCTTCGAAGCTGCAGCCGACGGTCCACAGGAACGCGTCCGGGAACCAGCGGGGCTTGGCGCCGATCCAGGACGGCTCGACCAGGCCGGTGGCGCCGAGCAGGCGGGCATCGTCGAAGCCGGTCTCGAGGGCGGCGAGCCAGCCGGGCGCGGCGACCGCATCGTCGTCGAGGAAGGCCACCAGGTCGCCCCGGCTGAGCGCGAGGCCGGTGTTGCGCGCGCCCGACAGGCCCTGGCGCTGCTCGTTCGCCACCACCCGGACGCCGGCGAACGCGGCCTGCGCGCGCGCCAGCAAGGCCGGATTGTGGTCGATGACGAGGATGACCTCGTCCGGCCGGCGCAGCTGCGCGTGCACCGAGGCGAGTGCGGCGCACAGATCGTCCCACCGATCCATCGTGTAGGCGCAGATGATGACCGATATGGCGTCCTTGCGATGAGACACGGCGTGCTCCCAGCTGTCCCTGCCGTCCTGCATGCTGTCAGGCGTCCCGCGCCGAGGCAGCAGGCGTGACCAGCGTGTCCTGCGCGCGGCGGCTCGGCGAGAGCAGCTCGGCATAGGCCGCCTCGATGCGCGCCACCACCGCGGCCGCCTTGAAGCGCGCCACCCGCAGCCGGGCGCCGTCACCGAGGCGCTGCCGCAGAGCCGCGTCATCGACCAGACGCTGCATCGCCGCCGCGAGCTCCGCCGGGTCGCCCGGCGATACCAGCAGGCCGCTGCCGCCATCCTCGACGATGTCCGGCATCCCGCCGGTGTCGGTTACGATCATCGGCTTGCCGAACGCCATGCCTTCCATGACCACCGTCGCGCAGGGCTCGGGCCAGGTGGAGGGCGCGAGGCCGAAGAGACAGCGCTGCCAGGCCCCCAGCACGGCCGCATGCGGCCACTTGGAGAGGAGCCTCACGCCCGGCGGCAATGGCTCGGCGATCTCGGGGAAGCGCCGCCCGATCAGCACCAGGGGCGGAGCGTCGCGCAGTCGCCGATACGCCTCCAGCAAGGTGGGCACGCCCTTCTGGTGGTTGAGGTCGCCGACGAAGAGCAGAAAGGGGGTCGCGGGCAGTTCCGCCGTCAGCGGATGCGCCTCGACGGCCTCGCCGATCGAATCGGGCACGAAATTCGGCACCACCTGCGCGATGCCGGCGAGGTCGTTGCCCTCGGCGACGGCGCGGCTCACGGCGAGGTAGCGGTCCACGAGCCTGCGGCCGGCGGCCGCCGCACCCCGCGCGGCCAACGCCGTCACCATGCCCTTCATCGCGCCGTAGTGGTCCGCGGCGCAGGGCAGGCAGCGCCCGATGGCGGGTCCCGCGCAGGGCCTGCCCTCCGTCATGCGGTTCTTCTTCGCGCAGACCAGGCCGTAGTCGTGCAGCGTCTGCAGCAGCGGCGCGGCGAAGAACGGCCTCAGCGGAAGGTAGGCGTTGACGATCCAGTTGTGGGCGTGGACGATGGCGGGCCGCACCGAGCGCATCAGCCGCGCGAGCTGCTGCACCAGCTCGGGATCGGGGAATGGCGGCGCGTGCCGCCGCTCGGAGTCCGAGAAGAGGGCCCCGGCACGCTGCAAGGTGCCGCGCAACCGGACCACGCGGACCTTCCCGTCCCACTCCGTCTGCTGCGCTCCGGGAAACCAGAGCGTCCCGACCGTCACCTCGTGTCCGCGCTCGGAGAGGGCGGCGGCGAGGTTGCGGACATGCCGCTCCTCGCCGCCGACGATCGGCGGGTAGAACTGCGCCAGCAGCAAGATTCGCATCACCGTATGCCTCCGCGCCGGTCGAGCCACACCTTGCGATAGATGAGGCCGGGCTGCTCGCTCGCGAACAGACGGCCCTCGAGCCGCGCGAAGCGCGCCGCCACCGGCAGCTGCCGCACGAAGCTCTCGCCCGGATCGAGCCTGACGGACTGCCATCCCGAGACGATCACCCCGTCAGCGGCGATCTCGAGGTCGTAGCGCATGCTCCTCGCCTCCGCGTTGCGGATGCCGATGGTCACCAGGCCGGAACCGGGCGAGCGGTCCGGCACCAGCCAGAATTCGGTGAAGGCGAAGTCGCGCCAGGTGCGGGCGTCGTGAACGGCAATGCCGATTGCGCCGAGCAGCAGGGCGAGCGCGACGCAACAGCCTGCCCAGGTGATCCAGGATACCGGCCGAGGGCTCGGGAGACTGCCGAACGGCGCCCCCGACGCCTGGCCGCGGAGGCTTGCGATGGCGGCGCCGAGCAGCGTCGCCCCCGCGGTCCAGGCCGACCATCCCGCCGGCCCCAGCGCGCCTGCCGCGTTGAGGGCGAAGCCGCCGGCGATCAGCGTGGCGACGCTCACGGCCACGGCGAGCGCATGCCATTCCACGCCGCGCGCGATGCGGGGCTGAATCGCGCTGAGCAGCGCGAAGCCGGCCCAGTAGAGCGCGAGCGGGGCGCACAGGACAGCCCGCAGGACCACGCTCTCGCTCGCCAGCGCGGCCAGCAGCGATGCGCTCGCCCATGCGGCCGCGACCAGCAGGACAGGACGGCTAGCGGGCATCGCGCACCCCGCGCATGCCGAAGACGACGATGGCGCCGTTGTCGAACACCCGGTCGATCCCCGGTTCGCCGTTGAATTTGAGCAGAGCCTCCGCGTCGGCGGGAAGCTCCGGGTGGAGGCGGTACTCGTTGTTCTCGTAGTAGTGGCCGAGCATCGGCAGCGCCGTGCTCAGCCGCAGATCGACGAGGATGTAGTCGATGCGGCCGCGCCGGATCGCCGCGAACTCCCCTGCCGAAAGCCGCGTGGCGAGGAAGAGATGGGAGGAATCGACGTCGTCGAACAGCGATGTCACGATCCGCTGCCGTCCGTGGCTCGCCAGCAGGGCGCGGTTCACGCGGTCGGCGGCGAACCGGTTGCCCGGCCCGAGCCAGTCGCGCACCCATGCGGCGGCCTCGATGCCCATCGGTTCGACCGAGGCGGCGTCGGCCGACACCATGTAGCCCCTGCGCTGCGTCGTGACGCCCCATCCCGTGTTGATCCCGCCGACGAAGGCGATCGTCAGCGCCGCCGCCACCATCACCCCACGGATGGGCTGGCGCGGCGCGTTCCAGGCGCGGGTGATCGCCATCGCCGCGACCATGCCGACGCCGAGATAGACGAACGGCCCCATCCGGTTGCCGATCTCCCAGCCTGCCGAGGTCAGGCGAAAGCCGATCGAGACCGGGAAGCCGACCGCCACCAGCGCGAGCAGGACCAGCCAGGGATTGCTCCAGCGCAGGCGCAGGCAATCCCGCACGGCGCGCCAATCCGCCTCCGGCCGCACCGCGAGTGCCAGGGTGCGGAAGAAGCCGGCCGCGAGGGCGAGCGAGACGAGGGCGAGCGAGGCGACGCTGACGATGCGCAGCGCCAGCGGCACCTCGACGCCGCCCGGCAGCGTGAACAACCCCTCCCGCCGGCGGCCGCCGACGAGGAAATTCACCAGTTCGGCGCCGCCCCTCTCGAGGATCGGGCCGAGATAGCTGCCGCCCGGATTGCCGTTCGCCTGCGCCCAGAGATAGGGCAGCAGGAGCGCGGCGATCGCCGCGGTGACGAGCGCGCCCCGCGTGGGCGCGCCGCTTCGCGCGACCAGCTTCAGCAGCGCGAGGATCAGCAGGATGACGGCGGCGAAATACGCCGACATGTGATGCGTGACGGCGAGCGCCGCCAGGAACGCGATGGCCAGCGCGAGCGGCGCGGCGCGGTGGAACGACGCCGCCCGCTCCGCCATCGACGCCGCGAGCAGCGCCACCACGAACAGCACGAGGGCGAGGCTCTCATAGGCGAACTGCGCATCGAACAGCACGAAGCCGGAATTCGTGACATAGGCGAGGCAGGCGATGGCGGCGATCCGGTCCGAGCCCGCCACCCGCTCGTAGAAGGCGAACAGGCCGCACATCAAGAGACCGCGCAGCAGCAGCAGCACGAGGTTGCCGGCGAGCTCGAGCGGCAGGCCGGTCAGTTCCACGATCGCGGTCACCACCAGCTCGAGCCCGGGATAGAGCGGGCTGATCGGCAGCAGCGGGTTCGGCTCGAACAGCCGGCGCGTCTCCAGGATGTCGCGCGCGGTCGCGACATGCAGGAGCTCGTCGAAATGCACGAAGCCGGCCGGCGCGTAGAGGAACTTAGCGACCAAGGCGCACAGCCCGAGCAGCAGCAGCCCGATGATCCTCTCCGCCCGCGGCGTCGCCGGCGCGGCGACCCGCAGCGCGGCAGGGAAATAGAGCAGCGCGAAGCCGGCCCAGAGCAGGCAGGCGGACCATGGAACCTGGCGCTGTCCGAGGTGGTGGGACAGCGCGATCAGCACCAGCGCGCTGGCCGAGAGCACGGCGAGCCCGACGATCCCGGCGGCGCTCGCGGAAGCCGCGACGCGATCGGCCGCCGCGCTCCCCGAGCCTGGTCCGATCAGGCTCGCCGCATCCCGCCACAGGGCGGCCAGGCGACGTCCCGGCAATCCGCGACCGGATGATGTCACCGCGCGTGTCCTGCCTCGCTCACGTCGCAACCGCCCGACAGGCGGCCCGATAGACCGCCTCGAGCCGACCAGCGCAATCCTCCCAGCTCGGCAGGGCGAGCGTCGCGGCCCGCCGCTCCCCGGCCATCGCCGCGATCATCGCCCTCGCGACCTCCTCGGGCGTCGCAGAGGGCGGGATCGCGCGCACCATCCCCTGCTCCGCCATCTCCCGGAATCCCGAGGTGTCGGTGGTGAGGACGGGACAGCCGAGCGCGAGCGCCTCGAGCACGGCGACGGGATGCGCCTCGTAGTCGCTCAGCAGCACGACGAGGGAGGCGCTGCGCAGCACCGCCGCGAGCCGCGCCCGCTCGCCCGGCGGCACGGCGCCGAGCGTCACCGCATCGCCCAGCCCGAGCCGCGCCGTGAGGCTCTCGAGCTCGGCCCGGTACGGCCCCTCTCCGAGCACCCGCAGGCACGCGCCGGGATGCTGCTGGCGCAGGAAGGGCAGCGCCTGAATGGCGCGGTGATGCCCCTTGTAGCGCTCGAGACGGCCGATCGAGACCACCAGCGGCGCTGCCGGCCGCGCCGCCGGCGGGCCGGTTTCCGCCGGCATGCCGGCCCCGTTCGGCACCACGCACACCGCCTCGCGCGGCAGCGCCATGCGCGCGCTGAAATGATCGGCCTCGTAGCGGGAGACCGCGATCCAGCGGGCGGCGCGCCGCACCAGCGGCGCCAGCAGGGCCCATTGCAGCCCGCGGACCATGTTCCGCAGCGCCGAGGAGTGACCGCCGCTGTGGAAGGTGATGACGAAGGGCACCCGCTTGCGCAGCGCCGCCAGCATCGCGAGCGGCGGCACCAGGGTGTGGTAGCCCTGCACGTGGATGATGTCGGCCTCTGCCGCCATCATGGCGCGCCAGAGGGCGGGGGCGAGATAGTAGTCGCCGCCGCGGGGATAGGCGCGCACGCGCTGGATCCGCATGCCGCTCATCGCCTCCGAGACCGGCCGCTCGCCGCTGCGGTCGGTGGTCAGCACGCTCACCTGGTGCCCGGCCTCGACCAGCCGCCGCCCGACCTCGTTCACATGGGTCTCGATGCCGCCCATCTCCGGCAGGAAGCGCGGCGTGACCATGAGGATGCGGAGCGCGCGCCCGGCCGGAGAGGGATCAGGCGCCCCCACGGCCATGTCCCGCGGCAATTCGCCAGCTGCCTGCACGATCGCCTACCTCCTCAGGCCGCCGCGGGGCGGAGCCGCTCGCGGAAGATAGTCTTGAGCACCCGCCAGCCATCCGGGATCGCGCGCAGGTTGCTCTCGCCATTCAGCCGCGGCGATTCGAAGCTCGGCACCTCGGCGACCCGCAGCCCGTACTTCAGGGCGTTGACATTGACGAAGGTCTCCACCTCGAAGCCGTCGCAGGTCGGATGCAGATGCGCCAGGTGCTTCGACCAGAAGCCGAAATAGCCATAGCAGAGATCGCTGAAGGAGCCGCCGAAAAGAAGCCGCACCACCTGGGTCAGCCCCCAATTCCCGAGCATGCGGAACACCGACATGTCGGTGGTGCCGCCGCCCTGGAGGAAGCGCGACCCCTTCACGAAGTCCGCCCCGGCCACCAGCGCCGCGACCATCAGCAGGAGCTCCTTCGGCTCCATCGAGCAGTCCGCGTCGATCGCCAGGATGATGTCTCCGCTCGCCGCCTCGAAGCCGGCGCGCAGCGCGGCGCCCTTGCCGCGCAGCGGCTGCATCACGATGCGCACGTCGTGCCGCAGGGCGCGCGCCAGCTCCGGCGTGCCGTCGGTCGAGCGGCCGTCGACGATGATCACCTCGTGCAGCCAGTCCGGCAGCTGGGGCAGCAGAACGCGGAGGTTCTTCGCCTCGTTGAGTGTCGGGATCACCAGCGAGGCCCGCGGGATGCCGAGCGGCGGGGCGGAGCCGGCCTCCCGGTACCGCATCGCTGTGCTGAACTCGCCCCGCATCTCGATCGGGGCAGCCATGGCGTTCATCTTGCAATCCTCCAGCAGGTGCACGCACGACTCCCCGTCCGCGCAACGCGTGCTGCTGCGCGACCAGGACCGATCCGTTTTGGCTTCGAGCGTCGGGAGCGCGGCGATCCGCCGCCGCGCCCGTCTAGCGGATGGCCGACCTCGCATAGTGCTGAGGCGATGCGCCGGCCTCGAACACGCGCACGAGGTCGCCGGGTTCGAGCAGCATCGTCGGCTCTCCGACCAGGACCTGGCCGCCGCCTGCGGATCGCCGCACCACCTCGAAGCGCAGCGACGGCGTGCCGCGGGCCGCGGATGCCAGGTCCTGCCCGATCATGCCCGCCAGCCGCACGCTGCTGGTCATGGTGGTGTCGAGATCCTCGATCTCGCGGTCCAGGGCGGCGAGCTCGCCCTCGTCCGCGGCGACCGCATCGGTGCGGTACTTCGCCTGCTCGAGCTGCAGGGTGCGCAGAAGACGCTCGGCTTCCGCGAGGTCGGATTGCGCCATCGCCTCGCGGTCCACGGCGTCGCTGAGCTCGCTCTGCGCCTGCGAGAGCTGCACCCGATGGACGGTGCCGCTGTTGAACAGCCGCTCGATGCCCTCGAACCGCGTGCGGCGCTGCTCGACATTCGCGCGCAGCGGCGCGAGCCGGGCGCGGGCGGCGTCGGCCGCGATCTCGGCGGCGGCGACCGAGGCCGCGAAGCTGCGGTCGCGCTCCTGCCGGGCGCGCAGGATCTGCTCGCGCATGCGGCCTTCCTCCGCCATCATCGCCTGCGCCCTCGCATAGCCGACGAGCTGCAGAAGCGCGTCCGGCGCCACCGCGGGGTGCCCCTCGAGCTGGGCGCGCAGCACCGTGCGGCGCGCCAGCGCGCGCTGCAGCCGGCCGCCGGCGATCTCGCTGCGGCCGAGCTCGCGCATGGCTTCCAGCGCAAGCGCGCGATCGGCCTCCTGCACCCGCAGGCCGCCGGCAAGGGCGAGGGCGTGAAGCGGCGTGAGGCCGGCCTCGAAGCGGAAGGTGCCGGGCTGCCGCACGGGGCCGAGGACATAGATCGGCGGACGCTCCGCCATCTCGATGTTGACCGTCGCCCGGCGTCCCGTCAGCCGCTCGAAGGCGCGCGCCAGATCGGCTGCGAGCTCGCCGGGGTCGCGGCCGGCGGCGACGAAGGCGCCCAGCAGGGGGACGGAGATGCGCCAGTCCGAACGGACGCTCACCTCGCCCGAGATGCCCTGGTGCAGATGGAAGGTCGCATCGGGGCGGGCCGCCCTCTGCTGGTTCGCCCAGCGGTCCTCGGCATCCGCGAGGCGCTCATACACCATCACCTTCACGCGGTCGCCGACCACCAGCGTGAGGGTGCCCGGCGCCGCGGGCGATCGCTCCTGCCCGCGCGGCGCCGCATCCGCCGACTGCGCGGGCGCCGCACCGGGGGTGATCGAGGCGGCGGCCAGCATGGCGCAGAGCACGGCGCGCGGCATGCCGGCACGACCCTTGCGACGCCGGTTCGCGGCGTCGGCCGGCGCGGTGGCCGTCTGCGCTCCTGGCATCATCGTCCCGCTGCCAACGGACATGTGAGCTCGCTCCACGGTCGGTCCGCGATCCCGCTGGCCGCCAGCCGGCCTGCGATCTCGCGGTCGCACCGGGGAGACGTCGGTCCCGGCGCGGGTGACCGCAGCGATAGGGGGCGAAGCTTATGGGAAGCTTATGCGGTCCCCGCGCACCGCCTCGCCGCCGCCTGGGCCGCTGCCAGCCCCGTCGCGAGTCTCGTGCCGGACTGCCGAATGACACTAAGCTCTAGTGTCCTGCCCGCGAGGTTCGCTGCACTTCGCAGCGAACGGAGCGGATCAGCAGGCCACTGAAAACAAGCGCTAGTGTCCTGCCCGCGAAGTTCGCTGCCCTTCGCAGCGAACGGAGCGGATCAGCAGGCCACTGAAAACAAAGGCTGGTGTCCCGATTCCGGAGTACACCGCATGGGCAGGAACTTCGGAATCGGGACACTAGTCCCGTTTGGGATGACCCCGACCCAGTGACCATCCGACCTCCGCCCGCGACCTCCGGGACGGCGAGCGAAACCGGCGGGCGCGTCGGCGCCGCGCCGCGCGCCCCCCTCGGCCCCTGGGAGCTGATCGACGCCCTTCCCGCCGGGGTCGTGCTGATCGACCCGGCGCTGCGGCTCGTCGCCCACAACCGGGCGGCGCTGGAGCTGCTCGGTTCCCCCGCGCCGGCGATCGCGCCCGGCGACGGCATCGAGCCGGCGCTGCGGCAGCTCGCCGAGCGCGGCGCATTCGGCGAGGACGGCGCGCGCGCCGCGCGCCGCTGCCTCGCGCTGATCCGCCGCGGCCGCGGCGGGCGGCTCGAGCGCAGCGCCGGCGATGGACGCGTCCTCGAGCTGCACGGGGAGCGCCTGCCCGACGGCTGCTATCTCGCCTGCATCCTCGACATCACCGCGGCGCGCCGTGCCGAGCGGGCGGCGCAGGCGGCGACCGAGGCGGCCGAGGCGGCGAGCCGTGCGAAGAGCGAGTTCCTCTCCAGTGTCAGTCACGAGATCCGCACGCCGCTCAACGGCATCATCGGCATGAATGCGCTCCTGCTCGCCTCCGGGCTGCCGCCGGAGCACCGGCGCTATGCGAGCGCGGTGCGGGAGAGCGCCGAGGCGCTGCTCGCGCTGATCAACGACGTGCTCGACCTCGCCAGGCTGGAGGCGGGCGCGATCGAGCTGGAAGCGCTGGAATTCGATCCGGAAGACCTGCTGCACGGCGTGATCGAGCTGCTCGCCCCGCGTGCCGCCGAGAAGGGCATCGAGTTCGGCCTTCTGCTGGCGCCGGATCTGCCGCACCAGGTCTCCGGCGACGCGGCGCGGCTGCGGCAGGTGCTGATGAACCTGGTCGGCAACGCCATCAAATTCACCGATCGGGGCGTGGTCGAGATCACGCTGCGGGCGGAGCACCGCGGCGCGGACCGCATCCGCCTCCGCTTCGAGGTCCGCGACACCGGCATCGGCATGAACGCGGAGCAGCAAGCGCGCCTGTTCCGGAAATTCGGCCAGGCCGATGCGTCGATCGCGCGCCGCTTCGGCGGCAGCGGGCTCGGCCTCGCCATAACCCGCGACATCGTGACCCTCATGGGGGGCGAGATGGGGGTGCAGAGCGAGCCTGGCCGCGGCAGCACGTTCTGGTTCACCTGCGAGGTGCGGCCGGCCGCCACCGCGCTTCCCGCCAATGGCGAGGGCGCGTTCCGGGATTGCCGGGCGCTGGTGGTCTGCGAGGGCGAGGCCGAGCGGCGCCGGCTGCGGCGCCTGCTGGAGCGCGAGGGATTCGCCGTCGCCGAAGCCGAGGATGCGTTCGCCGGCTTCTCCATCATGGATCAGGCCTGCCTGCGGGGCGAGCCGTTCGAGGCGGCGTTCGTCGATCAGATGATCGCCGGGATTCCCGCGGTGACCTTGCTGCGGCGGATCCGGCGCGACGGCAGGTTCCGCGCCTGCCGGCTGCTGATGATCCATCCCCCCGGCGCGCATCCGGAGGACGGCGCCGCGAGCGCCTTCGACGCGGTGCTTGCCTGGCCGGTCCGGCGGCAGGCCCTGCTCGACGCGCTGGCGGAGCTGTTCGACATCGCCCCCGAGGATACGCCAGGGACGCCACGGCACGCCGGCGGCGCGGAGCGGATCCTGCTGGCCGAGGACAACCGCATCAATCGCGAGATCGTCCTAGGCCTGCTGGCCGCCGACGGCCTCTCCGCGGACGCCGTGGCGAACGGGGCCGAGGCCGCCGAAGCGGCGGCGCACGGCGAATACGGCCTGATCCTCATGGACATCGAGATGCCGGTGCTGGACGGGCTGGAGGCGACGCGGCGGATTCGCGCGCTGCCGGGCGAGCGGGGACGGGTCCCCGTGATCGCCATGACCGCGCATGCGATGGCGGGCGACCGGGAGCGCTGCCTCGCCGCCGGGATGAACGACTACGCGGCGAAGCCGTTCGACCCTGCGAAGTTCATCGCCATGGTGCGCCGGCACCTGCGGGGTACGCGGCGTGCGGCCACGGAGCCCGCGCCTGCGCCGCGCGTCAACCGGCCGCGCCTCTCGGAGCTCATGGACCTGCTGCCCGAGGCCGAGCTGCGCCGCATCGTCGGGAACTGGAAGCGCGAGGTGGCGACGGCCCTCGAGGCATTCGCGGGCCTCGCGGCCGCCGCGGGGCTGGGCGAGCTGGCAGGCCAGGCGCATGGGTTGAAGAGCTCGGCGGGGACGCTCGGCGCGGCGCGCCTGTCGGCGCTCGCCGCGGCGCTCGAGGAGGCGTGCCAGCGCGGGGATCGCGCCGCGGCGGAGCGGCTGGTCCCGGAGATTTCCCGGGAATTTCCGCTCTCGGCGGCTGCCATGGAAAGCCAGATGGGGCTGGACTGCGATCCCTAGTGTCCCGATTCCGAAGTCCTTGGCCCTGGCCGCGTACTCCGGAATCGGGACACTAGTGCACCCTCCCGCCGGCAGGCGCTGCCTGCGTCCTGTCCAAAAAAAAGTTCGTTCCTCGTAAACTGGCGCAACTTGCGTTGACAAAATCGTGATGCTTGTTATCGTAGCCTTAACGGGCCGCGCCGCCGGGGGTCGGCCGCTCCGCCAAAGGGGTCTGCCATGCGTGTGCTTTGCATCGAGGACAACCCGACGGTTGCTGCCATCGTCGGTTCTGCCCTCCGCCAGACAGGCTACACCGTCGATGTCGTGACCAACGGCGAGGATGGCATCTCCGCCCTCGCGGTCGTCGCCTATGACGCCGTCGTGCTCGATCTGAGCCTGCCCGACACGGACGGGCTGCTGCTGCTGAAGCAGCTGCGGCGCGGCAGCAACGCGGTGCCGGTCCTCATCCTCTCCGGCCGCAACAGCACCGAGGAGCGTGTCGCCGGATTGCAGGCGGGCAGCGATGACTACCTGTCGAAGCCCTTCGACGTTCAGGAGCTGGTGGCGCGGATCCGCGCGCTGTTGCGCCGCCCCGCCCGCCTGGCCCCGGCCGAGCTGCGCTGCGGCCGGGTCGCCTTCCAGCCCGATTGCAACGCGATCACCGTCGATGGCGCGGAAACCATCCTGCCGCGCCGCGAAGGATCGGTGCTCGGCCATCTCCTGCGCAATGTCGGCAGGCCGGTGCCGAAGGCCCTGCTGGAGGACCGGCTGTATTCCTTCGGCGAGGAGATCGTCTCCAACGCCATCGAGGTGCATGTGCACCATCTGCGCAAGCGCCTGGCGGCGCTCGGCGCCGACCTTCGCATCGACACCATCCGCGGCACCGGCTACGTGCTGCGCCCGCACGCCCCGCCGGAGAACCTGCGTCAGGCCAGCTGAGCCGGCCGCGGCCGGCGCCGCTCCGGGGCGGGCATAGTCGCGCCGGGTGCGGCATGACTGATCGCGACTGGCGCATCGCGATCGGCGAAAGAACGTGGTCTCGCCTGGCGCGATGGCGTGACGCGGCTCTGTTCTGGAGCGACTGTCCTTGCTCTCCGCGGCTGCGCGGACGGTGCCTTCCGTTGCTGCCAGTCTGGATCGATGCCGACCGCCGCTGGAAGCCTCATGGCGCGATGGGCATCGTCGCATGCGCCAGTGGTCATCCATGCAGCGGCGCCTTGCTGGAGCGCCGACGCATCAGCAGCTGCAGGCGACCGAGATACAGATAGACGACAGGCGTCGTGTACATCGTCAGCAGCTGGCTGACCGCCAGGCCGCCAACCATGGCGTAGCCAAGCGGCTGACGAATCTCCGCTCCGGTCCCGCTTCCCACCATGAGCGGCACGCCGCCCAGCAGCGCCGCGGCCGTGGTCATCAGGATGGGCCGGAAGCGCAGCAGGCAGGCCTCGCGGATCGCATCCTCCGGCGGCATGCCTTGGTGCCGCTCCGCGGCAATGGCGAAGTCGACCAGCATGATGCCGTTCTTCTTGACGATGCCGATCAGGAGAATGATGCCGATCATCGCGACGATGCTGAAGTCGTAGCCGAATCCCCAAAGCGCCAGTATCGCGCCGAGACCCGCGGAGGGCAGCGTGGACAGGATCGTCAGCGGGTGGACGAAGCTCTCGTAGAGAATGCCAAGGATGATGTAGACGGCCACCAGCGCCGCGACGATGAGCATGGGAACGCTCGCGAGGGACGCCTGGAACGCCTGGGCGTTGCCCTGGAAGCTGCCGGTCAGCGAAGCCGGCGCGCGCATGTCCTGCATCGCCTGTCGCACGGCGCTCACGGCATCGCCGAGCGCGACCCCCGGAGCCAGGTTGAAGCTGATGGTAACGGAGGGGAACATGCTCTGGTGATTGACGGCGATCGGCTTGACCGGTGCCGCGCTCCAGCGCGCGAAGGATGACATCGGGACCTGCTCGCCGGTGAGCGGCGACTGGACGAAGATCTGCTGCAGGACCGAGGGGCTTGCCTGGACGTCGGGCAATGCCTCGAGCACGACGTGATAGTAATTCACCTGCGTGAAGTACTGCGTGGCCTGTCGCTGGCCGAAGGCGTCGTAGAGCGTCGCGTTGATGAGCTGCGGCGTGATGCCATAGCGGCCGGCGGAATCGCGGTCGATCTCGATCGTCATCGTCGTGCCGCCGGCCTGCTGGTCGCTGGCGACGTCGCGGAGCTGCGGCACCCCCCTGAGCCGGGCGAGAATGCGCGGTGCCCAGTCATTCAGCTCATTCGCGTCGGCGTCCTGCAGCGTGTACTGGTACTGCGTGCTTGCAAGCCGGCCGCCGACATTGATGTCCTGCATGGCCTGCAGGTACAGCCGGGCATCGGGAATGCGGGCGAGTTCCGGGTTCAGCCGGCCGATGACCTGGCTGGCCGAGGCCGTGCGTTCGGTGCGCGGCTTGAGGCTGATGAACATGCGCCCCTGATTCTCGGGCAGGCCCGCCGCGGCGCCGATATTCACGCCCACGGTCGCGACATCCGGGTCATGTTGCACCACCGCTGCCAGCGCCGTGGCGAGGCGCGACATCTGCTGGAACGAGACTTCCGGGGCGGCCTGGATGGTGCCGAGGACCAGTCCCGTGTCCTGCTGGGGGAAGAACCCCTTCGGAATCCGCACGAAGGCGTAGCCGGTGGCGGCGATGGTTGCCAGGAAGACCAGCAGCGTGACTTGCCGGTAGCGCAGGGCAGCATCCAGGCTGCGGCGATAGCCCGTCAGCAGAATGTCGAACGCGCGCTCGGTGGCGCGGTAGAGGCGTGCGTGCCTGGCCTCGCCATGGGAACGCAGCATGCGGGCCGCCATCATCGGGGTAAGGGTCAGCGCGACGATCACCGAGACCAGAATGGTCGCACTGACCGTCACCGCGAACTCCCGGAACAGCCGGCCGACCAGGCCGGACATCAGGAACAGCGGGATGAAGACGGCGATCAGCGAGATGCTGATGGAGACGATGGTGAAGCCGATCTCGCCCGAACCCCGCAGCGCCGCCGCCCATGGCGTCATGCCGTCTCCCACATGGCGCTCGATGTTCTCGAGCATGACGATGGCGTCGTCCACGACGAAGCCGACCGCGATGGTGAGCGCCATCAGAGACAGGTTGTCCAGGCTGTAGCCCAGCGCGTACATCACGCCGAAGGTCGCCACCAAGGCGAGCGGAACGGCGACCGCGGGGATGATGGTGGCCCTCAGGCTGCGGAGGAAGGCGAAGATGACGGCGACGACGAGTCCGATGGTCAGCAGCAGCGTGAGCTGCACATCGGCGACCGAGGCGCGGATGGTCTGGGTCCGATCGCTCAGCACGCTGATGTGCACCGTGGGCGGGATGGCGGCCTGAAGCGCCGGCAGAGCCGCCTTGATGGCCTCGACCACCGCGATGACATTGGCGCCCGGGACCCTGGTGACGGGCAGCAGGATGGCGGGTTTGCCATTGGCATAGGCGGCAAGCCGGACGTTCTCGGCGGCATCGACGGCTTGACCGATGTCGCGCACCCGCACCGGCGCGCCATTCCGGTACGCGATGATGGCGTCGTTCCAGGGAGCGGCCGAGAGCAGCTGGCTGTTGTCGTAGATGGTGAAGGCGCGGTCGGTATGCTCGACCGAGCCCACCGGAGCGTTCGTGGTGAGGCTCGTGATGGCGGTGCGCACATCCTCGAAGGAGAGGCCAAGGGAGGCGAGCTTGGCGGGGTCGACCTGGATGCGGACGGCAGGTTTCTGCTGACCGGCGATCGCGACCTGGGCCACGCCCGAGATCTGGCCGAGATGCTGGGCGAGGATGGTTTCGGCGTACTCGTCCACCCGTGTGAGCGGCAGCAGATCGGACTGCACGGCCAGGACCAATATCGGCGCGTCGGCCGGATTGACCTTCCGGAACTGGGGCGGGGCCGGAAGACTGGTCGGCAGCTGACCGGCCGCCTGGTTGATGGCCGCCTGGATGTCCAGCGCCGCCCCGTCGATGTTGCGGGTCAGATCGAATTGGACGGTGATCGTGCTGGAGCCGAGGATGCTGGTGGAGGTCATCTGCGTCACGCCGGGGATCTGCCCGAACTGCCGCTCGAGCGGCGCCGTCACCGAGCTCGCCACGGTCTCCGGGCTGGCGCCGGGCAGTTGCGTGGTGACCGAGATGGTCGGGAAATCCACCTGTGGCAGCGGAGCGACGGGCAGCAAAGGATAGGCAACGATGCCGGCGAAGAGCAGGGCGATCATCAGCAGGATGGTCGCGACCGGCCGTGCGATGAAGGGCGCGGAGACGTTCACGACGACGCTCCGGCCTGACTGCCGCCAGCTGCCCCCGAGGGGACCCGTGCGATGGCGATGCGCGCACCGGGGGCGAGCCGGTACTGGCCGGAGGTGACGACGGTGGTGCCGGCGGCGAGCCCGTCTTCGAGCACCGCAATGCCATCGCCGAAGCGCCGCACCCGGACCGGCTGCGCGGCCACTGTCTGGTCCGGCCGCACCACGTACACCCAGTATCCGTCCGGTCCGCGCTGAATGGCCGCCGAGGGAAGCGTGGGAACGCCGTGCTCGACCCGCAGCAGCAGCCGGCCATTCACGAACTGCCCTGGCCACAGCGCGCCATCCTCGTTCGGCAGGGTGGCCTTGAGCCGCAGCTGTCCGGTTGCGGGGTCGATCTGATTGTTGACGAGCAGGAGGGTTCCTTCGCCGAGCGGCCGCGCGCTCTGGCGCTCCGCCACCGTGACCTGCAATGGCCCTGCCGCCATGGCCTGCCGAATCTCCGCGAGGCTTTCGGCCGGCAGGGTGAAGATCACGGAAATCGGCCGGATCTGGGTGATCACGACAATTCCCGCCGCATCGGTGGCGCGCAGCAGATTGCCTTGGTCCACCAGACGGATTCCGGTTACGCCGTCGATCGGCGAAGTCAGCGTGGTGTAGCCGAGCTGCGTGCGGGCGTTGTCGATCGCTGCCTGATCGCCCTGCAGCTGCGCCTGGAGTTGCGCCACCATGGCCTGCTGCGCATCCAGCTGCTGGCGCGAGGCGAAGTCGCTGCGGGCGAGATCGGCATAGCGTTGCAGATTGAGCTGCGCGTTGCGCAACTGCGCCTGATCCTGTGCCAGCTTCGCAACCGCCTGGTCGAGGGCGGCCTGGTACGGACGGGGGTCGATCTGCGCCAGCACATCGCCCGCCCGAACGGCCTGCCCCTCGGTGAAGCGGATCTGCTGCAGAACGCCGTCCACCTGGGCGTGCACCGTCACCGTGTTGAAGGCCTGGACCGAGCCGATGCCCTGCAGGGTGAAGGGGACATCCGTCGGCCGCACCTCTGCCACCTCTACGGGAACCGGTGCCGGTTGCGCCCACGCCGCCGGCGCTACGGCGAGGATCGCTGAGGCCAGGATGATGCAAGGCAGACGGGAGATCGATCTGCTCATGGTTCGTTCCCTGGTGCAGGAGGACGTAGCGGCGGCAGCCCACCGCTGCTCGACGCCGATGCGAAGAGACCGGGTCAGGAGTGCATGACGGGCCCAGTGGTCCTGTCGGTGCTCGGCCGCCCGACGACACAGGCCAGGAGCAGGCCCGCTGCGCATATCGCTGCCGGCAGCCACAGTGACATGGAGAGGCCAAGGCCCGCCGTGGCGGTCCAGGCGAGCAGCCCGAGGACCGGGGAGCCCTCATCAGCGAACAGATGAATGACGTTATCCAGAACGGCGCGAACGAAGGCAGGCGCGCCCTCGCTCGCGCCCGCGCCCGCCACCGCGGGGAAGGCGGCGGCTACAGCACATGCAGTTGCACGGCACAAGGCGAGAACCGCGTTGGGGGAACTCGTCCGGGCTTGCCCGCATGTGACATGATTTCGCCGGTTGCTCATGGGTTGCGTGTCCTCATTCGGCCAACGGCACTGGGCCTGTGCAGAGGATTGGGGTGCCCGACCCCGTTTCGGCCAATGAGACCTCCTCACCCGCACATGACGAACGAACATCATGGCGCCCTCGCGTGGGTTGGTGACCGGCGCGAATGGCGCGGCGTCGCCACGGGCTTGGGCTAGCGGTCCGGGCAAGCTTGCCAACCTCGTGGCACGTTCTCCCCCACGGTCGCGCCGAGCGGCACGCGCAGCCTGCGGTTCACGATTTCGGCCGCGGCCTTCCTGGGCTGGGCGAGTCGTGACTGGAAGCGAACTCGGGATGTTCCGCGCACCCCGGCGGCTTCGAGAGGTGCGGGCCTGGCTCCGCACGAGGATGCTGCCGAGCGTGCAGCGCCACGGCGACCAACTCAGCGAGGTAAGCGGCACCAAGACGCACGAGCGCGGGTGACAGGGCGGGGTCGGCGCCGGTGACGCCTCCCCGCGCGCCCACCTCGCCTTCCAGCACGGCGCCCTGCGCATCGACGCCTGCCGCGCGAAGCCGGCGCAACGCATCGCCCGGCGCCGCTGCAGAGGATAGCGGATCGCGCGCTTCCCAGGTCACCCGGAGCCTCGCTCCGCGGCCAACGCGTTCTGCTTCCGGCGGCAGCGGCAAGGACGGCGCTCCACCGCAGACCAGGACGCCCGCACAGGTCGGCGCAGCTCTTCCGGAGGCGAGTCGCAAGGCGGCGCCCTCCGCGCCGCAGACGCCGACCAGCACCAGCCGCGAGGTGTCCAGGCAGGCGCCCCTGAGTCGCTGGACCAGCAGCGCCGAACCCACCGTGCCGGCACTGTCCCCCGGAGTCCGCAGCATCGTGACTACAGCCGCCGGCACCGCCGGTCGCCAGGCTTTCGCCAGCCTGCGGGCCGCCGGCGCGGGCGCCGGCCGGGTGCAGGAGGACGGCCAGGACCGGAGGCACCGGGCGCCATGGCGGTGCGGTGGAAGAGGAATGCTGAATCATGTGACACTGCACCGCGCCTGGAGGGCGTCGTGCGCGAGGCTGGGGGACACCACGCCCGAAGGCCAATGCGTGGTCTTCACAGGGATATGTCCGCCGGCCATGCGGCCGCACATGGGCGTGGCGCGGTGTCCCGCGACGCGCCACCGTCGCCGCGAGGAGGCTGCCGATGAACTGGCGTGCGCTCGACCTCAATCTGCTCGTGGTGTTCGACGCGGTGGCGCGCGAGCGCAGCGCCACGCGCGCGGCCACCAGGCTCAACATGACCCAGCCCGCGATCAGCCATGCGCTGGCCCGGCTGCGCGCCGCGCTGCACGACGAGTTGTTCGTGCGCACGCCCGATGGGATGGAGCCGACACCTTACGCCGAGCGACTGGCCGTTCCGGTCCGCGCCGCGCTGGAAGGCCTGGGTACCGCGCTCGACAGCGCCGCCGCGTTCGACCCGGCCACGGCCGAGCGCGGCTTCTCGGTCGCGGTCAACAACCGCTCTGCCCTCGTCCTGGCGGCGCCGCTCGCGGCCGCAGTCGCGGCCGAGGCGCCTGGCGTGACCTTGGATCTGTGCCCGAGCGGTACGCTCGACCTTGCCGAGCGCCTGGACCGCGGGGAGCTGGATCTCGCCCTCGGAGGTTTCGCGGCACCGGGGGAGCGCTTTTCGGATGTCCGCCTGTTTGAGGACGAATTCGCAGCCTTGGTGCGCCGCGGTCATCCGGCTGCGGTGGATCAGGTGCTCGGCCTCGACGCGCTTGGCAGCTATCCGCACCTTGCCCTGTCCTCCACCGGCGAGGGGACCAGTTTCGTGGACGAGGAATTGGCCCGGCATGGCCTGGAGCGGCGTATCGCACTACGTGCCCCGCTGCTCTCGGCAGCGCCGGCCCTCGCTCAGTCGGAGATGATCGCAGTCATGGGCGAGCGTGCCGCCAGAGCGTTTGCGCGCGCGGCACCGCTGCAGGTGCTGAAACTGCCATTTGCTTCGCCGCGCCTGCTGACCGCGATTCTATGGCACCGCAGGGTCGACGACGTACCGGCACACCGCTGGTTGCGCGGCGTGGTTCTGCGCGTCGCGCGCACGCTATAGGCGGTGACCGGCCCCGCCAGCACCATAGGTGCGGCGCGCGCGGTCGCCAGATCTTATGAGATGGAGGACGGGTTGGCGGTGCCGCCGGTCATGGCGACCGGCTGGGTGCCGTCGAACTCGTACTTGAGTTCCTGCCGCTCTTCCCGGCTCAGGAATTCCTGGAGCGTCATGGGCTTGCGGGCGATGATACTCATCGAGGGGACTCTAGCTAGCATGTGCCGACATGGCGGGCGCCGGACTTTCGGTTTCGGAATGCTCGCCCCGGGCGGCTCCTGTCGAAAGGGCCTCACGGCAGCGCCAAGCCCAGCTCCTCGGCAGCCTGGAAGGCCGGCCTGTCGCCGCTCCCTGGCTCTCGAACTGCTGCATCGCGGCCCCTTCCTTCGCGGGAGCGGGCGAGGGGGCCATGGAGGCGCCATGCAGCAGAGCTTCGTCCCACAGCTTGCTAGGGAATGGTCCTGTTCGAGCAGCACCCCAAGCTTCCTGCACGTCGTGCTGGAGGGCGATGTCGGGCTGCAAGCGCGCGACGCGGCCGGGGTGAAGACCGTGATCGAAATCCTTCGGCGCGTCGCACTGACCAGGCTGCGGGTGTCGATGTCGATTGGCGAAGCCCTCTCGTCATAGCAGCGGGATGACACCCACGACGATGCCGAACGCCAACATGGTCGCCGCCATGCCCAGCGCCCAGGGCAGCGTGAAGCGCTGGTGCGCGCCGAAATCCACCCCGCACAGCCCCACCAGCAGATAGGTGGAGGCGACCAGCGGACTCAGCAGATGCACCTGCTGCCCGACCAGCGAAGCCCGGCCGATCTCCTCGGCCGAATGGCCGAAATGGGCGCCTGCCTCCGCCAGGATAGGCAGGATGCCGAAGTAGAAGGCGTCGTTCGAGATGAAGAAGGTGAAGGGAATGCTGAGGACCGCCGTGATCACGGGCAGAAACCGTCCGGCGGACTCCGGGATGGCTGCGGTGACACTGCGCGCCATCGCCTCCACCATCCCCGTGCCGGACAGGATCCCCGTGAAGATGCCTGCCGCGAAGATCAGCGACACGACCGCCAGCACGTTTGGCGCATGCGCCGCGATGCGCGCCTTCTGCAACTTCATGTCGGGATAGTTGATCAGCATCGCGATTGCGAAGCCGAGCATGAACAGGACCGGCAACGGCAGCAGCCCGATCAACAGGCAGGCCATCAGCACCAGGGTCAGGCCGAGATTGACCCACAGCAGATGCGGGCGACGCTCCGGCGGCAAGGGGTCGACCGTGTCCACCTCGCCACCGAGCGGCGCCGGCACATGATTCAGCTCCCGCAGGTCGGCGATGCCGAGCCGTGCCCGCTCTCGGCGGCCGAGCAACCAGGCCACGCCGAGCGTGAACAGGAAGCAGCCGATCATGGTCGGGACCAGCGGAAGGAACAAGGTGTTGACATCCACATGCAGCGCGCTCGCCGCTCGCGCGGTCGGCCCGCCCCACGGCGTCAGATTGGTGTTGCCGGCCGCCATCATGATCACGCAGGCCGCGATCAGTGGGTTCATACCCAGCCGGCGATACAGCGGCAGCATGGCCGTCGTCGTGATGATGTAGCTGGTGGAGCTGTCGCCATCGAGCGACACCACGGTCGCCAGCATGGCGGTGCCGACGACGATCCGCACCGGATCGCCATGCACCAGGCGCAAGACCGTGCGCGCCACCGGATCGAACAGCCCGGCATCGATCATGATGCCGAAGTAGAGAATGGCGAACAGCAGCAGCACACCGGTCGGTGCGAGATTGCGAATGCCATTCAGCATCATCGGCCCTATCTCGGAAGAAGAGACGCCCAGAACGGCGCCGAGCAGCGCGAAGGCGACCGGAACCAGGATCAGCGCCAGCAGCGCCGAGAGCCGATCGGTCATGATCAGGGCCATGAAGACGAGCACCATGGCGTAAGCCAACAGGGTGAGCATGATTCCTCCTGCTCCCTCTGTCCCACCGTTGCGGGTGGCCGAGAGGAAGACGCATCGAGGGCTGGTGGAAGGAGCGGGCGGCGGCGCGGGAGCGCCGCCGGTCAAGGATGCTTCCCGGCTAAGCCACGAAGCGACACTGCGAAGCCGGGGTGCGGGTGTCCATGTTGCGGCCGCGGTTCAGGTGATCGTCCACCTCGGCGGCGCATCCGAGCATGCGCGCGTAGAGGAAGATCGTGAAGGCCGCAGTCTCCAGCCGGTTCTCGGTGAACTCGCCGGCCCGGTAGGGCTGCCACAGCATCTTCAGCAGCAGCGCCGCGATCACCGCGTCGATGTTGACGCAGTACACGGTGCGCGACACGCCCGCCTCGAACAGCGCCTGCACCAGCGCGTGATAGAAGTCGTGGAAGGCGTTGTGCTCGCCGCGCTTCGCGAAGAGGTCGCGCACATAGACCTCGCGCGGGTCATGGTTGATGGGGCGGTCCTTGAAAACCGGATGGTTGACGCCCGGAATCTTCTGGATGTCCAGGCTGCCGGCCGATTTCCGGTTCGACTTGTAGCGCGCGTAGTCTTCCGTGTAGCGCGCGGCGAGCGCCTTGAGATCGATCCCGTGCTCCGGATCGGCCGGATCCGCGAGCCCGCTGTCGCGGAATTGCTCGATGAGGAAAGCGATGCCCTCGTAGCCGTTGCCGCCATGGGTGTAGCCGGAATGGCTGAGGAAGCCGACCATGGCCTTGTTGAACTGCACGCGCTCCGGCTGCTCCGGCCCGTCGGAAGCGACTGCGCCCTTGGCGCCCTGGGCCGAGATGGTGCCGGGGCCGTTGGACAGCAGCAGGCCGACCAAGGTCTGGAAGGCAAACAGGTCGGCTTGCGTGGCCTCGCGCCGCAGCAGCGCGGCATAGGCCACCTCGGTGAGCGAGCGCCTGCGCAGCATCTCCTCCCCGACGAGTCCGCAGAACCGCTCCGGCTCGTGCTGCGCCGCCTCGGCCGAGGCGCCGATCATGGTGCCGAAGAGCTGCAGCCACCATGGCAGACCCTCCGCGCTGAGCCGCGAGATGCGCTTGCGCATCAGCGGCCCCCAGGCAAGGGTCGCGGCCATCGCGGCGAGCACCGCATCGGCGGTCGGGTACTCGAAACTGCCGAGCCAAGCGAGGAAGGCCGATCGCACGCCGCGCGCTTCCAGCCCCGCCAGCATGGCGGCGGCCCTGGCATCCGGCCGCTCGCCGGCGAACAGGCCGGGCGGCCCGGCGATGCGCACCACGCCGGCGTCGAAGGCCGGATCCAGCGCGTCGTGCAGTCCGGCGGCGGCGAAGCCATCGATCATCAGCCGCAGCGCCATGCGGGCCCGCTCGGCGCGACGCGGGCCGACCAGGCTGACCGCCGCCGCCAGAACAGAGTTCGGCGCATTGCCCGCCTCGCGTGCCGCCTCGGCCGCTGCCAGCGCTGCCGTGCCGTGCAAATTGACCTCGGCATTGACGGCGACATTCACCAGCGCGCGGTCGGTCTCGCCGCCCGGCTCGCCGAGCAGGGCGAGGCAGACATTGGCCTCCATCGGGTATTGCGCGGCGTCCAGCATGGAAAGCCCGTGCAGGCTCGTCACCTGCGTTCTCGGATCCATCTGCGATGCGGCAGAGGCGTCCTTCATCGACTGGCGGGGGAACACGGCGCCGATCTGCCGGTTCAGCGCGGCGATCTGCGCGCCATAGGGCGCGATCGCCTCGACGACGGGCAGATCGAGCGCGGGCGGCAGCGCCAGCCCCGCATTCGAACCGAGCCAGGGCTTGAGCGCCAGGCTGCCCTCCGGCTCGAAATCCGGCCGAGCGCCGTTCTCGCGCATCACCGCGGTGAGCGCGGCGGGGATGTGCGCGATGTTGGTGACGAGCGCGCCGCGCGCGGAGAGCACCGGATTCTCCGGGGTGAACACGCCGTCCACCCCGAATTTCTCCATGAACCAGCGCTCCTTGGCTGCGGCATCGTCATCGCCGCCGGCCATGGCGCCGGCATGGCCGACGGCACGCGTCAGCCGCGACTTCCACCGCCCCACCACACAGGCCACCACCGGCTTGGTGAATTCGGCGTCCAGCTCGTAATAGCCGCCCGGCTCCACATACAGCACCGCCGCCTTGCTGCGCGCATCATTGGCCAGGGCGAAGGCGAACTCCGGCGCGGCATAGTGGATGTACACATCCTTGCCGCTCGAAATCAGCGTCGTCGTGCCCCAGCCGGCCATGCGCAGATAGGTGGCGATGGTGGTGGTGAAATTGCCCGAATTCGACAGGATGGCGATCGAACCCCGCCGCAGCGCCTCCTCCGGGTTGTCGCCGCCGAGCGCGCCGCCGATGCGGACATGATTCCACGCATCCGCGACGCCCAGGCTGTTGCCGCCGAAGATGTCGATGCGGTTCTGCTGGCCCATGGCGCGGATCTCGCGTGCGTCATGGACCGACATCTTCTCGGTGACGATGAAGATCTTCTCGAGATCGGGATTGACCCGGATCAGCTCGGCCACGCCGTCGCGCGCCGCCGAGGGCGGCAGATAGACCACGCCGCAATTGAAGCTGTGGCCGGCTTCCAGCCCCTCGCGGACATTGTTGTACACCGGCACCTCGCCGAGCGGCGTCTCCAGCACCTGCCCCTGGCGGCCGGGCGAGGTGCCGAACACCACATTGCCGCCGGAATAGGCGTGGCCGACAGGCGTCACATCGCTCGATTCGCCGCCCAAGATGTTCAGCACGCACACGCGGTCCGCCCGCGTCGCCACCTGGGCGAGCGAGCTGATTCCGACATGGTACCTGAATTGGCCGACGCTCTGCTTGTGCATCTCGGATGTCCTCTCGGTTCTGGCGTGATGGGGCGGCGAAGTCAGTCGGCGGCCAGCTTCTGCGTCACGGCCGGCGCGCCGCCGCGCATCGCCTGCGCCACCTGCTCGCGCCCGCCCGCCTTCATCCAGGCATCCGCCTGCCGCGCGTAGCTGATGACCTCGCTCATGTCGGAGTCGAAGCCGAAGACACGGTATGGCAGGCCGAGCGCCTCGGCGGTGTCGCGGATCGCGCCCATGCCGCGCACCAGGTTCGGTCCGCCACGCCCGACCACGAGGTAGAGCGGCGTGGGACCGTGCCGGCTCGCATGCTCGCGCAGCGCGTCGGCCATGGCGCGGAAGGTCTCGAAGATGTCGGTGTTGTTGGACTTGCCGCCGATGATGAAGAGGACGTTGGTCTGCCTGAGCCAGTGCTTGAAGCAGATGCCCGCCACCTCCTTCATTTTTTCGTAGGGCGGATTTCCGCCGAAATCGGAGGAGATGATGGCGGCGTCGCCAAGCAGCTCGGTGACCAGCGAGTTGGCGCCGCCGCCGAAGGTCGGTGCCAGGATGGTGCCGTTCGGGTTGATGACATAGACGTCGCTCTGCCCCTGATAGGTGCGGAGCTGGTTGATCTCTGCCTCGAAGTCCGAGTAGTCGGCGGCGAAGAGATGCCCCGGCAGGCCAAGCCGCGCCCAGCGCGGGTCGTCGCGGTCGAAGCCGCATTTGAAGTCGCAGGCCACCGGGGTCATGCGCCCGCGCCGGTCCTGCAGCATGCGGATGGGATTGAGTTCCAGCGTGGTCATGCCGAAGCCGTGGAACAGCTCCCACAGCTTGGGAAGATGCTGCACCAGCGGCGAGATGATCCGCTTCGGTGCCTTCAGTTCCGACAGCGCGTTGGCGACCACGAAGGCCTTGAGGCCGGTCAGCGGATCGAACGGGATCTGCGCGACCTGGCCCTTGTCGAGCTCCTCGATGTCGACGCCGCCGAGATGGGTCAGCGTCATGGTGGGGGCGCGGAACCGCGTGCTGTCGGAGAGCGAGAAATACACCTCGTGCTCGGCGGGCACCGCGCCCTCGAAGGTGACGCCATTCGCCTTGTAGAGGGTGTTGCCCACGCGATGCTCGGCGAAGTACAGGCGCTCCTTCTCGCGCAGCGCGGTCTTGAGGTCCTTGGCGCGGCCGAGCAGCCCGGCCTTGCCCTTCTTGCCCACGCCGCCCTTGAACACCGGCTTGACGAACACCGAGCCGTGGCGGTCGATCAGGGCCTTGATCTGCTCCTCGCTGGCGTCCGGGCCGAGCACCTCGGAGGCGGGGAAATCCACGAACTTCAGCAGCTTGGCGCCGTGCAGCATGCCGGTTATCTGCATGTCTCTCTCCGTCTCCTGTTGTTGGTGGTCAGCGGCCTTGCAGGGCGCGGCGCCATTCCCGCAGGAACAGGCTGCGCTTGGCCTGGTCGAGATAGGTCAGCAGTTCGGGACCGAGACGGATCGGGCGCATGGCGGCGCGCGCCGTGGCCGGGATGGCGGCTTCCGCCTCGCTCTGCAGGTCCTCGCGCACCGGGCCCATGGAACGTGCGGCGAGGTGGCGCTGCCCGTCGCGCGACAGCAGGAAGTCGAGGAACAGTCGCGCGGCGTTCGGATGCGGCGCGGTGCGCGGGATGAAGGCGATGCGCGAGACCGTCAGGGTATAGTCGGATGGATAGACGAGGCCGAGCGATGGATCCTGACGCGCGCGCTCCAGCGCGTAGGAGCCGAGGATGTTGTAGGCGAGCAGCTGGTCTCCGGCGGCCACGCGGTCCAGCATCGTGCCGCTCGAGCTGTAGAGCTTCACGCCCACCTGGCTCATGGCGCGCACCAGGTCCCAGTTGCGGCGCGCGATGTCGATGTCCTGGGTGAGGAGCAGGAATCCGACGCCGCTGCGTTCCGGGTCGTAGGTGGCGAGCCGGCCCTGATAGGTCGCCGGCTGCTCGCTGAGCAGGCGGGTCAGCTCGGCATGGCTGCGCGGCACCGCCGCCCGGGCGAGCAGGCGCGCATTGTAGACCGTGACGACCGGCTCGATGGTGGTGCCGAAGGCCTGCTGGCGCCACACGGCCCAGGCCGGCAGGTTCGCGGCCTCCGGCGAGGCGTAGCTCTGGGCGAAGCCGTCATTGACCAGCCTGATCTGCAGGTCCATGGCGCTGCTCCAGGCGAGGTCCGCGCTGCTGGCGCCGGCGGCGATGCGGGCGGCGAGCTCGTCCGAGCCAAGCTCCGCATAGTCCACCCGCAGCGCCGGGTAGCGGGCGCGGAAACCGTCCAGCAGTGCGCCGACCTCACGTCGGTCGGTGGTGCCGTGCACTTCCAGCGCACCCTCGCGCTCGGCCGCGGCGACGATTCCGGCATAGGGGGAGGCTTGGCCGGCCGATGGCTGAGCCCGGGCCGGTAGGGCCAGGGCGGCGCAGAGCAGCATTGCGGACAGCACGATCTTGGACATCGCTGGCTCCCTGTCCGAGGCTCTTCCGGCCCCGGGCTTCTTGCCGGACGCCGTCTTACCGGCCCAAGCTGTCACCAAGCTGTCCCCGCGTCGCCGGCCCGCGATAAATTCGTGACCTTGGTGCGTGAAATGCCGATCGGGGGGAGGAACGATGCGCGTGCTTCTGGTCGAGGATGATGCAGGCCTCGCGCGCGGCCTCGTCGCAGCCCTGCGGCTCGCCGCACTGGCGGTGGACCATGAGGCGGACGGCGCTGCGGCGGCCAGCCTGGCAGTGGCGGAACCCTACAGCCTGGTGGTGCTCGACCTCGGCCTGCCCGGACTTTCAGGCTTTGAGGTATTGCGGCGCATTCGCGCCGCCGGCTCGACCGTGCCCGTGATGATCCTGACGGCGCGGGACGCGGTCAGCGACCGGGTGAAGGGCCTCGACCTCGGCGCCGACGACTATCTGCTGAAACCCTTCGAGCTAGCCGAGTTGGAGGCGCGGGTGCGCGCCCTGATCCGGCGCGGCCAGGGATCGCCCAGCCCGGTCTTGACCTGCGGGGCGCTGACGCTGGACCGCAGCACTGGCGCAGTGACTGTGAACAGTCGCCCGGTGCCACTTCGCCGCCGCGAATTGGCCGTGCTGACAGCGCTGCTTACCCGCGCCGGCACGGTGGTGCCGAAGGAGCGGCTGTCGGCCGAGATCTTCGGCTTCGACGAGCCAGTGGCCCCCAATGCGCTGGAACTCTACGTCGCACGCCTGCGGCGCAAGCTGGAGCCGGACGGGCCGGAGATCCGCACGGTGCGGGGCCTAGGCTATCTGCTGGCAGTGCAGTGAGCGGGACCGCGCCCTGCGACACCGCAGCGCCGATGCCTCGGGACCGACCGCGGGAGGCGCAGGAGCGACCGTCGGAGGCGCGGGACGGGCCGCCGGTAGCGAGGCGCGTGCGCCGGCCATCGCTGCGGCGGCGGCTGATGCTTGGCATGCTGCTGCCGACGCTCGCGCTCGCCCTGGTGCTCGGCGTGGGCGGCGCGCTGCTCATCCGGAGCATCGTCGAGGGCACGCATGACCGGCTGCTCGATGCCTCTCTGCTCGCCATAGGCGAACGTCTGGCGGTGGATGAGGAGGACGAGGTCACGGTCGATCTGCCGGCCGTGGCGTTCGGCATGCTGGTGAGCAGCGCGCAGGACAACATCTACTATAGCGTCACCTATGAGGGCGCGCTGGTCACGGGATACCGCGACCTGCCTGTCGCCGATGTCGCGGCGCTGAGGATCGGCGAGACGGTGCACCGGGATGGCCGGATGCGCGGCGCGGCGGTGCGCATCGCCGCGCAGCTCCGCCGGGTCTACGGCAAGAGCTCGCCCGTGCTGGTGCAGGTGGCGGAGACGCGCAACGCCCGACGCCGGCTGGAATGGCGCATGCTGGCCGGGCTGGCGGCGACCGAGGCCGGCCTCCTTGGGCTGGTCGGCCTGTTGGCCTGGCGCGCGATCGGCCGTGGGCTGGAGCCGCTGACCCGGCTCAGCCGCGATATCGATCGCCGTGCGGCGCCGGGTGCGGTCAGCCTGACGCCGCTCGACACCGCGGCCGTGCCGGAGGAAGCGCTGGCGCCCGTGGTCGCGGTCAACGCCCTGCTGGAGCGGCTCGAAGGGTCGATGGGTGCCATGCGCCGCTTCACCGCCGATGCTTCGCACCAGATGCGGACGCCGCTCGCAGTCTTGCGGATGCAGCTCGACCTGATGCGCCGGCGGGATGCACTGGGCTCCGAGGATCGCGCCGCCCTTCAGGATCTGGAGGGCGCCGCGAGACGACTCGAGCGTCTCCTGGTTCAGCTCATCGCCTTGGCGCGCGCCGATGCTGCCGCGGAGGGGAGGGCCGTCGCGCGGTGCGCGGTGGACCTCGCGGCAATCACGGCGGAGATCCTGGCCGAACGGGCGCCGCAGGGGCTTGCGCGCGACGTCGAACTCCAGTTCGAACGTCCGCCCGCGCCGGTTCTCGTGCTCGGGGATGCCCTGCTCATCGGCGAACTCGCCGCCAACCTGCTCGACAACGCGATCCGCTACAACCGCGAGGGCGGTGTCGTCGTGGTCAGGGTGGCAGTCGGCCCGTCGGGCGCCAGGCTCGAGGTTGAAGATGAAGGGCCAGGCATCCCGCCGGCCGAGCGGTCGCGGGTGTTCGAGCGATTCTACCGCGTCAACCGGAAGGACGGGCCGGAGGGCTCCGGCCTTGGCCTGGCGATCGTTCGCACCCTGGCCGACCATCTCGGTTCCCGCGTCGAGCTGTGCGATACAGCAACGGGAGCAGGCCTGCTTGTCCGCGTGCACTTCCGATCGAGTCGCGATCCGCACGGGCCGGCGAGGAGCGCGTGATCATGCGAGGCATCTTCGCGGTATCGGACAGGTATCAGGGGGCCGCCAAGCATCTCTCCCGTCGTCGGGGAGCGCGCCAGCGTTGGCGAGATCAACGAGACCAGCCGACCATATCCGCGATGGTCGCCCGACTGCCGCGCCGAACCAGTGCTTCGAGCGCATCCGCCAGCGCCACGCGGAGCGCCGGGTCGTCCGCCAGATCGTCACCGAAGATTGCGCGCAGGGCGAGCAACCTTCCGGCGACCGCCCGCGGTTCCGCCAGGCCCGGCCCGCAAGCCTCCCGCAGCGCCGGCAGCAACGGGTCCCGGAGATCGATGGGCGCTCCACGCTCGTCGCTGCCGAGCAGGTAGCGCATCCAGCCGGCAAGGGCGAGCACGAGACGCGGCGTCGGCCGGCCTTCCGCCCGCGCGGCGCGCAGCGGCGCGAGCAGGCGCTGCGGCAGCTTCTGCGAGCCATCCATGGCGATCTGCCAGGTTCGATGGCGCAGCGCGCGATTGCGGAAGCGCGCGAGCAGCCGCGCGGCATAGTCCTCGAGGCTCACGCCGGGGGGCGCGGGGACGCTGGGCGCGATCTCCGCCCACAGGCCGTGCAGGAAGGCCGCGAAGACCGGGTCGTTCGCGGCATCGGCGACCGTCTCGTGGCCCGCAAGATAGCCGAGATAGGCGAGCGCGGAATGCGCGCCGTTCAGCATGCGCAGCTTCATCAGCTCGAAGGGCGCGACATCGGCGGCGAAGCTGGCGCCGGCGATCGCCCAGTCGGGGCGGCCGGCCGGGAAACGGTCCTCGATCACCCATTGCGAGAAGCGCTCGGCGACCACCGGCCAGGCATCCTCGAGCCCCAGGCTTGCAGCCACCCGGGCACGGTCTTCCCCCGTGGTCGCCGGCACGATGCGGTCCACCATGGTGCAGGGGAAGGCCACCTCGCCTTCGATCCAGGCGGTGAGAGCGGGGTCGCGCAATGCGGCGAGGCGCTGGACGACGCGGTGCACCGTGGTGCCGTTCGCCGGCAGGTTGTCGCAGCAGAGGATCGTGAAGGGTCGCGTGCCGGCCTCGCGCCGGAGACGCAGCGCCTCGACCAGGAAGCCCGGCGCGGAGCGGGGGGCGTGCGGCGTCAGCAGGTCGTGCCGGATGTCGGGATGCGCTTCGTCGAGCATGCCGGTGGCGGGGTCGTGGCAATAGCCCTTCTCGGTCACGGTCAGGGTGACGATGCGCACCGCCGGCTCCGTCATGGCGGCGAGCAGCGCGGAAGGGTCCTCCGGCGCGACATGGAGTGCGCGCAGCGCACCGATCACCTGCAGCGATTCCGTCTCATCGTCGCGCGTCGCGACGGTGTAGAGTGCGTCCTGCGGCGCCAGCGCATCGCGCGTGTCCGGGCTGCGCAGGCTGGCGGCGATGATGCCCCAGTCGCGCGCCCCGGCATTCAGCACCGCCTCGGTCATCACCGCCTGATGGGCGCGATGGAAGGCGCCGAGACCGAGATGGACGATCCCCGGGGCGACCGCGGCGCGGTCGTAGCGCGGCCGTGCCACGGCGGCGGGCAGCCGATCCAGCGTCGCGGCGGACAGCCGCATCATGCCGCGCGGTGCCGCAGTCCCGCGATCACGCCGCGCAGCTCGGCCAGGCCGCGCAGGCGCCCGATCAGCGGATAGCCCGGATGCGTCTTGCGCCCGACATCGGACAGCAGCTCATGGCCGTGGTCGGGGCGGAAGGGGATGTCGGCATCCGTGCGGCCTTCGGCGCGGCGTCGTGCTTCCTCGTCGAGGAAGGCAGCGATGACCGCAGGCATGTCCACATCGCCGCCGAGGTGGTCGGCCTCGTGGAAGGAACCGCCAAGCTCCTTGGTCACGTTGCGCAGATGGAGGAAGGCGACATGCGGGGCGAATTCGCGCGCCATGGCGGGCAGGTCGTTGCCGACACCCGCGCCGAGCGAGCCGGTGCAGAAGGTGATGCCATTCGCGCGCGACGGCACCATCGCCACGAGATCCGCGAGATCCTGGCGGTTGGAGACGATGCGCGGCAGGCCGAGGATCGGCCGCGGCGGGTCGTCGGGGTGCATGCAGAGGGCGATGCCGGCCTCCTCGGCGGCGGGCACGACCTCGCGCAGGAAGCGCGCGAGATTGGCTTTCAGCGCCGCGGCATCCATGCCGCGATAGGTTTCCAGCATGCGCCTGAGGCCGGGGATGTCGTAGCGGTCATAGGCGCCGGGGAGGCCGGCCATGATGGCGGTGAGCAGGGTGGATTTGTCGGCCTCCGATGCCCGCGCGTGCCAGCGCCGCGCCGCTTCCAGCACCGCCGGCGGATGGTCCGCCTCGGCGCCGGGCCGCTCGAGCATCAGCACGTCGAAGGCGGCCTGGCGGACGGCGTCGAAGCGCAGCGCGACGGCGCCGGTCGGGGTGCGGTGGGCGAGGTCGGTGCGCGTCCAGTCGAGCACCGGCATGAAATTGTAGCAGACCGTGCGCAGGCCCGCGCGGCCGAGATTGCGCAGGGATTGCCGGTAGTTCTCGAAGATGCGCGCGAGATCGCCGGTGCCGCGCTTGACGTCCTCATGCACCGGCAGGCTCTCGACCACCGACCAGCGCAGGCCGGCTTCCTCGATCATCGCCTTGCGGGCGAGGATCGCCGCTTCCGGCCAGACCTCGCCATAGGGGATCTCGTGCAGCGCGGTGACGATGCCGCTCGCGCCGGTCTGCCGGATCTCGTCGAGCCGGATGTCGTCCAGCGGGCCGAACCAGCGCCAGGTCTCTTCCATGCGCGCGCTCCTTCAGGCGAAGTCCAGTTGCACCTTCATCGCCGCCCGCCGGTCCGCGGCGAGGGCGAAGGCGGAAGCGGCCTCCGCCAGCGGACGCGTCGCGGTGATCAGCGGGCGGACATCGATCTCGCGGCGGGCGATGAGGCCGGCGGCGATCTCGAATTCCGGATGGAAGCGGAAGGTGCCCGCGAGGCGCAGCTCCTTCGCCACCACCGTGTTCATCGGCACATCGAAGGCGCCGCCGACGCCGACCTGCACGATGGTGCCGCGCGGGCGCACGCAGGCGATGGCCTGAGCGAGGGCGCGCGGATTGCCGCTGCATTCGAAGGCGAGGTCGAAGCGGCCCTTGGCCTGCTCCTCATGGGCGAGGGCGGCGGGGTCGCCGGCGACGTCGTAGGCGGCGGCGGCGCCGAGGCGGCGGGCGAAGGCGAGCGGTTCCGGCACGATGTCGGTCACCGCGATCTCGCCGGCGCCGGCATGGCGCGCGGCGAGCAGCACCACGGCGCCGATCGGGCCGAAGCCGGTGATCAGCACGCGGCGGAAGCGCACATCGCCGGCCTGCGCCACGGCGTGCAGCGCGACGGCGAGCGGCTCGCTCATCGCCGCCTCGCCGATCGAGACCGTATCGCCGACCGGGATGCATTGCCGCGCTTGCGCCACCAGCCGGCGGCGGAAGCCGCCCTGGACATGCGGCATGCGCATCGCGCTGCCGAAGAAGCGCATCTCCAGGCAGTGCTGCATCTCGCCGCGGGCGCAGTATTCGCAGGCGCCGCAGGGATGGCTCGGGTTGACCGCGACGCGGGTGCCGATCTCGAGGCCCTGCACGTCCGGGCCGAGCGCGGCGATGGTGCCGGCGACCTCATGGCCCAGGATGATCGGCTGGCGCACGCGCACCGTGCCGAAGCCGCCATCGAGCCAGTAATGGAGATCGGAGCCGCAAATGCCGCCGGCGCCGATCTCGATCAGCGCCTCGCCGGGCCCGGGGGCGCCGAGCGCGACCTGCTCGACGCGGAGGTCGCGCTGGGCATGCAGCACGCAGGCTTCGGTGGTCGTCATGGCACTCACCTCAGGGATAGAATTGGCGGGGCAGCCAGAGGGAAATCTCGGGGATCGCGGTGACCAGCGCCAGCACGACGATGTTGGACAGCAGGAACGGCCAGATCGCGACCGTGATCTCCCACAGCGAGATGCGCCCGATGCTGGCGCAGATGAAGAGGCAGACGCCGACCGGCGGGGTGGCGAGGCCGATCATCAGGTTGAGCACCGCGAAGGTGGCGAAGTGTATCGGGTCGATGCCGGCGTTGGTCGCCACCGCGAGCAGCGGCGGGAACAGGATGATCAGCGCCGCGATGGTTTCCATGAACATCCCGACCACGAGGAGCAGGATGTTCATCATCAGCATGACCGCCCATTTCTCGGTGGAGATGGACAGCATGAGCTGGACCAGGGCCTGCGGGATGCGCTCGGCGGCGAGGATCCAGCCGAAGACATTGGCGAAGCCGACCAGCACCATGATCGCGGCGCCCGAGATGGCGCTGTCCGCGATCAGCCTCGGCAGGTCGCGCCAGCCGAGCTCGCGATAGACGAAGAGGCCGACCACGGTCGCGTAGAGCACGGCGATGACCGCCGCCTCGGTGGGCGTGAAGTAGCCGCCGACGATGCCGAACAGCACCAGCGCCATCATGCCCATGGCCCAGATCGCCTGCTGGCCGGAGGCCCAGACCTCGCGCCAGCCGCGCCAGGGCTCGCGCGGGTGGTCGTGCCTGACGGCGAGGATGTAGGCGGGGACCATCATGCCGAGGCCGAGCAGCAGGCCCGGGACGGCGCCGGCCAGGAACATCTGGCCGACCGAGATGCCGGTGAGCGAGCCGACGATGATCATCGGCACCGAGGGCGGGATGATCGGCCCCACCACGGCCGAGGCGGCGGTGACGGCGGCGGCGTAGGGGACGGTGTAGCCGACGCGCCGCATGCCGGGGATCAGCACCGCGCCCTGGCTCGCCGCATCCGCCGCCGCGGTGCCCGAGATGCCGGCGAAGATCATCGAGCCGACGATGTTGGTCTGCGCCAGGCCGCCGCGGAAATGGCCGACGATGCTGTTGGAGAAGCGGAGGATGCGGTCGGTGATGCCGCCCCCGTTCATCAGGTTGCCCGCCAGCACGAAGCCCGGGATGGAGAGCAGCACGAAGCTGTCCATGCCGGAGAGCATCTTCTGGGGGATCACCTCCAGCGGCATGCCGGCGGCCAGGAGATAGACCAGCGAGGAGATGCCGAGCACGACGGCGACCGGCATGCCGGCGAGCAGCGCGGCGAGGAAGCTGACGCCGAGGAGAAGCAGCGGGTCCATGCTCAGCGCGCCTCCGGCGTCAGGCCCGAGAACACGCGCAGCATGCGTTCCAGCGCGGCCGCCACCAGCGCGACGGGCGCGATGAGCACCGAGAGGTGGATCCAGAACATGTTCCACCCGAGCGCCGGCGAGGTCTGCAGCGAGCCGATATCCACGAAGGCCCAGGCGGGCGCGAGCAGCAGCAGGCCGAAGCCGATCATGACCAGGCAGGAGAGAATCTCGACCGCGGACTTCGCGGCCCGCGGCAGCATCATGGTGACGAGGTCCACGCCGACCAGCTCGCCCGAGCGAAGCGCGAGGCCGATGCCGAAGGCGGCGGAGAAGAGCAGGCAGAAGCGCGACAGCTCCTCGGTCCAGACCGGCGGGTTGGGCAGCGTCAGGCGGGAGACCACCTGCAGCAGCACCGCAGCCAGCAACAGGGCGAAGCAGAGCGCCACCAGCAGGCGCAGGCCCGCATGAAGACGGTCGAACAGGGTGAGGATCATGTCGCGCCGGTCAGGCCTGGGTGGCGAGGATCTGCTCGAGCAGCGGGCGCGCCTCGGCGCGCACGCCGGCCAGCGCCGCGGGCCGTGCCTTGGCGGCGAAGGCCTGCTGATCGCTCTCCACGAAACTCATGCCCTTGGCCTTGAGCTCGGCTTCCAGGTTGCGCTCGTCCTCGAGGAACAGGGTGCGCTCGAAAGCCTGGGCGCGGCGCACGGCTTCCGCCACGATCTCGCGATCGCCGGCTGCGAGCTGCTGCCAGCGGCGCTCGCTGATCGCGACGTAGATCCAGCTCCACACATGCTCGGTGCGATTCAGGACGCGCTGCACCTCGTTGAAATTGGCGCTGCGGATCAGGGCGAGCGGATTCTCCTGCGCGTCGATGGTGCCGTTCTGCAGCGCGGTGAAGACCTCGCCGAAGGCCATCGGGGTGGGGCGGGCGCCGAGCGCGCTCCACACCGCGACGAAGAGCGGCACGTTGGGGACGCGCAGCCGGAGCCCGTTCAGCTCGTCGGGGGTGCGGATGGGGCGGTTGGCGGTGAGGTTGCGCGGGCCGCGGGCGAAGTAGCCGAGCGGGCGGATGCGCGCGCGGCCGACGATCTCGGCGTTGATCTGCTGGCCGATCGGGCCGCCGGCGACCGCGTCCATCTGGCGGATGGAGGTGACGGCGTAGGGCACGGCGAGGAGCGAGGCGAGCGGGGACCAGTTCTGCAGGGATTCGCCGGTGATCGTCATGTCGGCGGTGCCGAGCTGCATGCCGTTGATGACATCCATCTCGCGGCCGAGGGTCTCGTTGGGGAAGACCTGCACGTCGATGCGGCCGTTGGAGAGGGTGCGGGCCTGCTCGGCGAGGTGCAGGCAGGCGCGGTGCCAGACATTCTGCTCGTTGGCGAGGTGGCCGAGGCGGAGCGTGACGCGGCCCTGCGCCGCGGCGTCGCGGCCGATGGTCGGGATGGCGAGCGTGGCTGCTCCGGCGAGCATCAGGCTGCGGCGCGTGGCGTGGGTCATGGCGCGTCCTCCTTGCTTGGTGCGGTCCGGTCCGATCCGGCCGGTGCGAAATAGTCCGGATGGGCCGCGGCGATGCGCGGCAGGCTGGCGAGAATCTCGCGCAGATGCGCGCGCATGGCGGCTTCCGCCTCGTCCGCATCGCCCTTCGCCACCGCGGCGGCGATGGCGCGGTGTTGCCGGATCAGCTCGGGCAGCGGCGTCGCGCCCTCGAAGGAGAGATAGCGCACGCGGTCCATCTGCGCCTTGATGCCCTCGAGCGCCGTCCAGGCGAAGCCGTGCCCGATGGCCACCGCCATGGCGCGATGGAAGGCCTCGTCGAGACGCAGGAAGGCCGGCGCATCGCCGAGCGCGGCCGCCTCCTCCTGCATCAGGATCAGATGATCCAGCCTGGCGGCGAGCGCGGGGTGCGGGGCTTCGGCTGCCGCACGCACCACCGCGACCTCGACGGCCTCGCGCACGAAACGTGCATCGAGCACCGCATCGACCGAGATCCGCTGCACCACCGTGCCGCGCTGCGGCCGGATGGACAGCAGGCCGGCTTCCTGCAGCTTGATGAAACTCTCCCGCACGGGTTGGCGGCTGACGCCCATCTGGCGGGCGAGCTCTGCCTCCGACAGCAGGCTGCCAGGCGGCAGCTCGCCCCGCACGATGGCCTCGCGCAGCCTGCGCAGGACTTGGGGCGCGATGGGGGTTTCCGGGTCGAAACGCGCCGGCGGCGCGACGGCATCGCGCCGCGGCCGTGCCGGACCCGGTGATGGTGATGCGAGCGGGGCGGCGGTACGGCGCGCCGGCATGCCGATGTTTCCTCCACTGGTTGACTAGTATGGCAGTTTACCGGGCCTGGCAAGCCCACTCCCGAATCGGGACACTCGCGGTTGCTTTCGCCCGTGACACGCGTGGCGCGAGCACGACCAGAGCGCCCGGCAAGGGCCGCCGGTCCAAGCCCCGGCCGTCGCCGGCCGACGAACGCAGACGCGGGTGGCGGTCGCCGCTCGGACGGAGTCTCGGGCTCCGGCCGCTCCCGGCAATGGCCCCGAAGGGGCCGCGCCGGCCGGCGAGGGCCCGGGAGCGGCGGCCCGCGGGGCGCGGAGGCGATCGTGGCGTCGCCGGACCGGTCGAGGCGCGCCTCGTCGCCAATCGGGCTTCCCTACGAGACGACGACCTCGCCTCCGGCGACGCTGAAGCGATGCGGCATGTCCTGCGACGCCCATTCGACGTAGCCGACGACCTCGTCGAAGCGCGGTTCGCCGGGGCTCAGCACCTCCGGCTGGTAGCGGTCGTTGATCATCATCGGCAGGAAGGACGCGCGAAGGCTTCCGTGGCGCCCGACGCACAGGCGAGCCAACAGGCCGAGCCGGCTCGCCTTGCCGTAGGGCATGAGCGGAAGGTCGGCATCCAGGTCGGCGTGGTTGCGCACCGCCCCATGCGCCCAGGCGGGCTCGCTCCATGCCGGCGCCGCGAACGGCTTGGTCATGGCGAAGACGCCGAGGCCGTGGAACACGGGCTTGGACCGGCCGTGCGCAGGCCCGCCGCGGTCCATCGCGTGCCGCCTGGCGTTGTCGCGATCCTCCTCGCCGTCGAGGGCGGCACGCTCGGCCGGATGAGCCAGAACACCGACGGCACCGCCGACATCGGCGCGATGCAGATCAACCGGATCGATCTGCCGGAGCGCGCCCGCGCAGCGCTGCTCGCCGGCTTCCGCGCCACTGTCGCGGCCGGCGCCGGGATCCGCCGCACCGCGATCGGCAGCGCCGGTGGCGACTTCCGGAAGGGGGTGGGCCGGCATCATTCGGCGACCGGCGGCGATCGACGTGACCGTCCCCGGCGCGCTGTTGTTCACCGCATGGGCGATGTGCCGGCGGCTGACGCTGCCGCTGCCTTTGCCGCGGAGCGCCGAGGCGGGAGATCTTCCCGCTCGAGCCCGGGCGCCCTGCTCTTCGCGATGTTCAGCCCGCCCGGCACCTGGAAGGTCGGCATGATCTCGATATGCCCGATATTGACGTAGCTCGGCGTGCCGATGGCATAGGCGATGGCGTCGGCGACATCCTTCGGCGTGGGCACCTCGTATCCCTCGAAGAAGCGCTGCTGCGCCGTCTCGCTGTCGATCGCGTTGGCCTTCTCGAAGATGTCCGTGGCGATGCGCCCGGGGCAGATCTCGGTGACGCGCACGCGGCGGCCGAACAGGTCGACGCGCAGCTGCCGCGACAGCGCGTGCACCGCCGCCTTGGTGGCGTGGTACGCCGTGTTGCCTTCGAAATTGTAGATGCCCGCGATCGAGCTGATGTTCACGACATGGCCACGATCGCGCGCCGCCATCCCGGGCACGGCCAGCCGCACCATGTGCAGGACGGCGCGCAGGTTGATGTCCACTTCCTGGTCGACGACCGCCTGGTCGCAGGTGAGGATCGTCCCCGAATGCCCCACCCCGGCATTGTTCACGAGCACGTCGATCTCGAGCGGACGCAGCAGCTGCGCCAGCGCCTCGGTGTCGGCGACGTCCACGACATGCGGAATGCAGCCGGTCCGGTGCGCAAGCTCTCGCAACGGCGCCTCGCGCCGGGCCAGGACGTGGACTGTCAGCCCCTCCTGCCGCAGCCGCTCCGCCACGGCGGCGCCGATGCCGCCCGACGCCCCGGTCACCAGCGCCGTCCCGTAATCCGCAAAGGCCATGTCGAAACCCGTCGTGAATGCGTCCGGCCGCCAGCCTAGCAGCCTGCGCCGGGCCGGGCTCAGACGCCCTCGCTATGGCGAGATAGGCATTCATTATCGGGACGTGCCGCGCGCTTGCGCAATTCGCGCTGGCAGCGGCAATCTCCATCTCCCTGCATGCTGCCCGGAGCCGGTCTGACTTGGACACGCGACGCCTTCAGTCCTTCGTGAAGATCGTCGATACCGGCAGCGTCACCCGCGCCGCGGACCTGCTCCACATCGCGCAGCCGGCGCTCAGCCAGCAGCTCGCGGCGCTCGAGGCGCAGTTCAAGCAGAAATTGCTGATTCGCAGCCCGCAGGGCGTGGTGCCCACCAAGGCGGGGCAGACGCTGTATCGCCACGCCCATGCAATTCTGAAGCAGCTCGACCAGGCGCATCTGGATGTCGCGCGCTCGGCGGATTCGCTGACCGGGCGGGTCACCGTCGGCCTCGCCCCCTACAGCGTCGCGTCGACCCTCTCCATGTCCCTGCTGAGCGCCGTGCGCCAGCGCCATCCCGGCATCCTGCTGCATATCAACGAGAGTTTCAGCGGCCCTTACAGCGAGCTGATCATGACCGGCCGGATGGACATGGCCGTCATCCATGGCGCCGGACCGATCAAGGGCGTGCAATTCGCGCCGCTGCTGGTCGAGGAGTTCTTCCTGGTGGCGCCGGTCGGCCAGCCATTGCCGGGGAAGGCATCCGACCCCGTGGCGCTGGAGGACATCGCGGAGCTCCCGCTGCTGCTGCCGTCCCAGGTCAATTTCGTCCGCAAGGCGGTGGACAGCGCCTTCGCGCAAACCAAGCGGGCGCCCCGGCTCGTGGCGGAGGTCGAGGCGCTGGACACCTTGCGCGATGCCGTCGCCGCCGAGATCGGCTGCGCCATCCTGCCCGAATCGGTGGCGAGCCGCATGGTCCTGCCTGGCCGGTCGCGCCTGCGCCCGATCAAGACTCCCGTCATCGAGGACACTGTCTCGCTCTGTGTCTCCGATCATCTCGCACTGTCGGAGCCGGCGGCGGCGGTGCATGCCGTCCTCGCGGATCTGGCCGGCCGCCTGGCGGCGTCCGGCACCATCAAGCGGTCGCTCACTTCGGGCGAGGTGCCGGCAGGCGCGTGACGGCGGCCGCGCGCAGGCCGCTGCCACGCCGGCCATCGCGCCTGCTTATGGTCATAGACGCAATCCGTTTTGGCACCCGGCGGAGCACCGCCTGTAGCGTGCGGCGCGCGAGGGTTTCGCCACGCGCGGAGGATTCGATCCGGCCATGCCCGGCTTCGCCGACCGACTGAGCGATGTGAAGGTGTCCGCGTCCGCGGCGATGACCGACCGGGCGCGGGAGCTGCGCGCCGCCGGTGTCCGCATCATCAGCCTCTCCTCGGGAGAGCCGGACTTCCCGACACCGCCGCATGTCGTGGAGGCGGCGCATCGGGCAGCGCTGGCCGGCGACACCAAGTATCCGCCGCAAGCCGGCGCGCCCGCGCTGAAGGCGGCCATCCAGCGCAAGTTCCGCCGCGAGAACGGGCTCGACTACGCGCTCGACGAGATCCTGGTCTGCAACGGCGGCAAGCAGGTGATCTTCAACGCCATGATGGCGACCTGCAATCCGGGCGACGAGGTGGTGATCCTGACGCCCGCCTGGATCAGCTATGCCGATCTCGCCAAGGTGGCCGGCGCGGCGCCGGTCCCGGTCGCATGCCCCCAGAACAACGGTTTCCGGCTGCGCGCCGAGGATCTGGACGCCGCCATCACCGCGCGCACCAAATGGGTCATCCTCAACTTCCCGAACAATCCCACCGGTGCGGCCTGCAGCCCTGCGGAGATGGCGGCGATCGCGCAAGTCCTGCTGCGGCATCCGCAGGTTTGGGTCCTGACCGACGACATATACGAGCATCTCCTCTATGACGATTTCGGGTTCTGCACCATCGCGCAGGTGGAGCCGCGGCTCAGGGACCGCGTGCTGACCGTGAATGGTGTCTCCAAGGCTTACGCCATGACCGGCTGGCGCATCGGTTATTGCGGCGGGCCGAAGCCGCTCATCGAGATGATGAACAACATGCAGGGCCAGGGGACGAGCGGCGTCTCCACCATCGGCCAGGCAGCGGCGGTGGCGGCCCTGGACGGACCGCAGGACCTGCTGCGGGAGCGTGCCGCGATCTATCGTGCGCGCCGCGATCTCGTCGTTGATCTGTTGAACCAGGCGCCGGGCCTGGCCTGCCGGAAGCCGGAAGGTGCCTTCTACGTCTTCCCGAACATCGCCGGCTGCCTTGGCAAGATGACGCGCGGCGGCACGCGCATTGTCACCGACACGGATTTCGTCGCCGCCCTGCTGGCCGAGCAGCATGTCGCGACGGTGCAGGGCGCGGCCTATGGGTTGAGCCCCTATGTGCGCGTCTCCTACGCCACCGATACCGAGACGCTGCGCGAGGGCTGCGCGCGCATCCAGGAGTTCTGCACCGCCCTCCGCTGAAGCCGGCGCGGCTCAGGGCGACTGCGGCACGAGCGCGAATAGCGGCGTGCCGTAGCCAACGGTCTCGCCCGCGGCGACCAGGACTCGTCGCAGCACGGCATCGCGCGGGGCCAGCACCGGCGTGAGGAGCGTACCGACGCGCAGCAGCCCGATGACGGCGCCCGCCGTGACGGGCTCGCCGGGCCGGACCAGCGCGGCGCTGCGGCCGGGATGCGTGGCCAGGAACACGCCGGCCATGCTTGCCGAAACGAGCAGCTCATCCTCCTCTGCCATGGCCTGAGCGGGCGCGCTTCCAGCCGCGAGCACCAGCCGGATGGCCCGTTGCGCCGACCGCAGTTCGAAGCGCGTCAGCCCGGCCTCCCGCAGCCAGCGAACGATCTGGCGCAGCTCTGCGATCTCCTGCGGCGCCGTCATGCCGCCTTGCTCCGCGCCAGCCAGGCTTCGAAGTGATGGATGTCCACGCCGCCGGCACAGAAGGCGGCATCCCGCAGGATTTCCCGATGCAGCGGAAGCGTGGTCTGCACGCCTTCGATCCGCATTTCCGCCAGCGCCACCCGCATGCGCGCCAGCGCCTCGTCGCGCGTGGCGCCATGCGCGATGACCTTGGCGATCAGCGAATCGTAATGCGGCGGCACCACGTCGCCGGCCCGGATATGCGTATCCACGCGAATGCCCGGTCCGCCCGGCAGATCCCAGCGGGAAATGCGCCCCGGGGAGGGCAAGCCCGTCGCGGGATTCTCGGCATTGATGCGGCATTCGACGGCGTGGCCACGCACGGCCGGATCGCTCTGGCGCAGCGACAGCGCGCTTCCCTGCGCCACCCGGATCTGCTCCTGCACGATGTCGATCCCGGTGACGGCTTCGGTGACCGGATGCTCCACCTGGATGCGGGTGTTCATCTCGATGAAGGCGAACACCCCGTCCTCGTAGAGGAATTCGAAGGTGCCGGCGCCGCGGTAGCCGATCTCGACGCAGGCCGTCGCGCAGCGCGCGCCGATTGCGGCGACGAGCTCACGCGGAATTCCCGGCGCCGGCGCTTCCTCGACCAGCTTCTGATGCCGGCGCTGCATGGAGCAATCGCGGTCCCCGAGCCAGATCGCGTTGCCTTGCGTATCGCAGAGCACCTGGATCTCCACATGCCGCGGCCGCTCCAGGAACTTTTCCAGATAGATCTCGGGATTGCCGAAGGCCTGCCGCGCTTCCTCGCGCGTCACCGCGACGGCCTCGGCCAGCCGCTCCTCCGTGTGCAGGATGCGCATGCCGCGGCCGCCGCCGCCGCCGGCCGCCTTGATGATGACGGGATAGCCGACCTCGCGGGCGATCCGCCTGACGCGGCCGAGATCGTCCGGCAGCGCCTCGGTCGGCCCCGGGACGCATGGCACGCCGGCGGCGCGCATGGCGCGCTTGGCCGAGACCTTGTCGCCCATCAGCCGGATCGCCTGCGCCGGCGGACCGACGAAGACCAGCCCTGCCGCCGCGACCTGCTCGGCGAAATCGGCGTTCTCCGAGAGGAAGCCGTATCCCGGATGGATCGCCTCGGCGCCGCTGAGCTCGGCGGCGAGCAGGATGGCAGCGGGGTCGAGATAGCTTCGCGCCGCGGCGGGCGGTCCGATGCAGATGGCCTGATCGGCATGGGCGACGGGCGCGGAATCCCTGTCCGCCTCGGAGCATATGGCGACGGTCGCCAGCCCGAGCGCCTTGCAGGCGCGCTGCACGCGCAATGCGATCTCGCCGCGGTTGGCGATCAGGACTTTCTGGAACATGGCGCTATTCCAGCCGGAACAGGGGCTGGCCGAATTCCACCTCCGCGCCGCTCTCGGCGAGGATGGCAGCGATGCGGCCCGGGGCTTCCGCCTCGATGGTGTTGAACACCTTCATCGCCTCGATGATGCAGAGCTTGTCGCCGCGCGACACCGTCTGCCCGAGGACGACGAAGGGCGGGGAATCCGGCGCGGGCCGAAGGTGGAACACGCCGTGCAGCGGTGCGGTGATCACCCGCTCGCCGGTCTTCCCGCCATCGTCGGCGGGCGGTTCCGGCTCGGCCTTCTCGAGGGCCAGGGATGCCAGGGCTGCCGCAGGCGCCGGCCTCGGCGGCGCCGCGCCGGCTGCCCCGATGATCCGGATCGTCTCGCCGCCCTCCGTGATCTCCAGCTCCGCGATTCCGCTGCTGGCCACGATATCGATCAGCGCCTTGATCCGGGGAAGGTCCATACCGTGTCCGCTCCGCGCGGTAAGAGTACGGGCTCCTGACCGCGCCGCCCAAGAGCGGTTCGCTCTGGCCTCATAGGCAGCTGCGATATCCAGTACGGCATGACGCGCCATAAGGCGCCGTGATCGCCCCAAACGAAGATTGTCTTTGCCCCGCGCCGCGATCGCGCCCTACCACTCCGGTTCAACGGGCACACGAACGACACAAGACAAGATCGAGGGCCGTGTCGCGCGAGCGATGGTGGCCATGGGGAGCGCCGGTTCCGTCATCACCAGGGCGGGCGATTCTGTCCGGGAGAGTGGTCATGGGCGATGCCATGAACGTCGCGGAAACGCCGATCGCCGGCCCACGCGGCCGCCTTCCGCGCGTCGCACTGCCCGCATCGGCGATGACCGGCCTGCTGGCGCTGCCGCTGCTCCTGTTCCTGCTCGCCTTCTTCTTCCTGCCCGCCTTCCGCCTGCTGATCTACAGCGTGCTGACGCAGGACGCGCAAGGCGTGGTCGGCCGCCCCTGGACCTTCGAGCACTACGACCATCTCGTCACCGGCGGCCTCTATGCGAGGGTGCTGTGGAACACCTTGCGCATCAGCCTGGTCACCTCCGTGCTCGCCATCCTGCTCGGCTATCCGGTGGCGCTGGTGATGGTGCGCAGCCGCCCGGTCGTCACCCGCGCGATCACCCTCATCGTCATCGCGCCGCTGATCGTGAGCGTGGTGGTGCGCTCCTATGGCTGGCAGCTCGTGCTCGGCAACGGCCCCACCGGCCTCATGAACTGGGTGCTGCTGTCGCTCGGCCTGATCGAGACGCCGATCGCGATCCTCTACACCGAGACGGCGGTGGTGATCGGCTCGCTGCACGTGTTCTTCCCGATGATGGTGCTGCCGCTGGCCTCGGCGCTCGGCAAGATCGAGCCGAGCCTGGAGCAGGCCGCGCGCACCCTCGGCGCGCCGTGGTGGAGCGTGTTCCGCCGCGTCACCCTGCCGCTCAGCCTGCCGGGCCTGGTGGCCGGCTTCACGCTGGTGTTCTCGCTGACCGCCGGCTCCTACGTCACGCCGGTGCTGCTCGGCGGCACCAACGCCCTGATGCTGGGCAACCTGATCGAGCAGCAGATCTTCACCGTCTATGATTGGCCCTTCGGCGCTGCCATCGCCACGGTGCTGGTCGTCATCGTGCTCGCGGTGAACCTGCTGTCCATGCGCCTGCTGGAAGGCCGCCGGCTGCGGAGCATCGGCCAGTGACGCGCCTCGGCGGGCCGGGCGCCTGGATCCTGTTCGGGATCACCGCGCTCATCATGGCCTTTATCCTGACGCCGCTGCTGATCGTGGTGGCGATGTCCACTTCGGACACCTATTTCGCGAGCTTCCCGCCCGAGGGCTTCACCCTCGCCTGGTACGGCAAGGCGCTGACCGACCGCGAGTTCCTCTCCTCCCTGGCGTTCAGCGCGCTGCTCGCCCTGGGCGCCACGGCGACGGCGCTGCTGATGGGGGTGCCGGCGGCCTTCGCGCTGGTGCGCGGCAGCTTCCCCGGGCGGTCCTTCATCAAGGGCCTGCTGCTGTCGCCGCTGATCTTCCCGGCCCTGGTGACCGGCCTCGCGCTGCTGCAGCTGTTCTCGAACATGGGCTGGCGCGACGCGCGGGTGAACCTGCTGATCGCCCACGCGCTGGTCACCTCCCCCTATGTCATCCGCACGGTGATGACCAGCCTGATGCTCGTGGACGTGCGGCTGGAGGAGGCGGCGCGCACCCTGGGCGCCAGCCGGCTGCGCACCTTCCGCCGCATCATCCTGCCGCAGATCGCGCCCGGCGTCGCGGCGGGCTCGATCTTCGCCTTCATGGTGTCCTTCGACAACTACCCCGTCTCGATGTGGCTCGCCGACGCCGAGCACAACCCGGTCCCGCTGGTGATCTATCGCCAGATCGTCACCGTCTTCGATCCCTCGGTCGCGGCGATGTCCACCATCATGATCGTCCTCGCCCTCGCTGTCGTCCTCGTTCTCGAAAGGCTCGTCGGTCTCCGGCGGGCGATGACCCTCTAGCGCGGAAGGAGCGCAGACATGCCCAGCGCCTTGCCCCGGCGTTCCCTGCTCACCGCCTGCCTGGCGGCCGGCATGTTCCCGACCATCGCCATGCGGCGCGCGGCGGCACAGGACCGCGCGATCCATGTCGGGGTCTACAACTCCGCCCAGGGCGTCTTCATCAAGCGCGAGATCATTCCGCGCTTCGAAGCCGACTTCCGCTGCCGCGTCTTCACCACCGAGGGCGCGACCCTGACCAATATCGCGGCCTTGCGGGCGACGCGCGGCAATCCGCGCTTCACCGTGATGTCCATGGACGATGTCGGCGTGCCGCAGGCCAAGGCCGAGGGGCTGATCGAGCGGCTGGAGCCGGGCGAGATCCCGAATCTCGAGAAGGTCTATCCGCGGTTCCTCTTCGAGGACAACCACGGCGTCGGCTTCGCGGTCTCCTCCTGTAGCCTGTTCCACAATCCTCGGGCAGTGCAGCAGATCGCCTCCTACGGCGATATCTGGGAGCCGCGCTTCCGGCGCCGCTTCCTGATGAACACGCCGAAGAATACGCAAAGCGTGCTGCTGCTGATCGTCGCAGCGGCGCTGGCGACCGGCAAGCCGCTCCAGGAGGCGCAGTACGTGCTGGAGGAAGGATGGGGCAGGCTGTCCGACCTCAAGTCCAACGTGCTGACGATCTACGACAGCGAGGCGGCGGTGATGCAGGTCGCCCAGGGCCAAGCCGATGTCGGCGGCCTGGAATACTCGAAGGCGATCGTGCCGCACACGGTGCGCCGGGTGCCGCTGGTGATGGCGACGCCGCGGGAGGGCAGCTTCACCGGGATCAATGGACTCACTCTGGTCAAGGGCGGGCCGGAACGCGAACTCGGTTGCGCCTTCATCAACCGCATCCTGGAGCCTTCGGTCTCGCAGATCGTCAACGAAGCGACCTTCTGCGCGGCGACGGTGCGCGGCATCGATTTCCGGCCCGAGGTGGCGCCGCACATCGCCTATCCCGAATCGAAGATGCAGGACATGGGCCTGTTCACCCCCGACTGGAAGCACATCATCCCGCGGCGGCCGGCGATCCTCGAGCGGTACAACCAGGTGTTCGGCGGCTGACCATGCAGCCCGCCGAAGTCCGCCTTCACGAGCTGAGCAAGCAATACGGCCATTTCGTCGCCGTCGACCGCATGTCCCTCGTGATCGAGCCCGGCAGCATGCTCGCGCTGCTGGGTCCGAGCGGTTGCGGCAAGACCACCTGCCTTCGGATGATCTCCGGCCTCGTGCAGCCCAGCGCCGGGGAGATCTATGTGAGCGGCAGGCCGATCAGCCGGGTGCCGGTGCATCGGCGCAACATCGGCATGCTGTTTCAGAACTACGCGCTGTTCCCGCACCTGAGCGTCGCGGAGAATGTCGCCTTCGGGCTGGAGATGCGCGGCGTCGGCCGCGCGGAGGCGGCGGCGAAGGTCGCGCAGGCGCTCGATCTCGTGCAGCTCTCGCGCTACGGGGACCGGCTGCCGGCGCAGCTTTCGGGCGGCCAGCAGCAGCGCGTGGCGCTGGCCCGCGCCATCGTCATCGCACCGGCGATGCTGCTGCTGGACGAGCCGCTCGGCGCCCTCGACAAGGGCTTGCGCGAGAGCATGCAGGTGGAGCTGCGGGCGCTGCAGCACCGGCTGGGCATCACCACCGTCATGGTCACCCACGACCAGGACGAGGCGCTGACCATGGCCGACAGGATCGTCGTCATGCGCGACGGCCGGCTGGAGCAGATCGGCACGCCGTCCGAGATCTATCAGCGGCCTGCCACCCGTTTCGTCGCGAGCTTCATCGGCGTCTCGAACTTCATCGCCGGCAACGTGGAGCGCCGCGAGGGGACGGCGGCGCGCATCGCAACTCCGAACGGCATGGCGCTCCTGGTTCCGGAACTGGACGCCGAGGCCGAGGGCGTGACCGTGTCCGTCCGCCCGGAGGCGATCTCGGTCACGCCGCTGAACGGTGCCACGGCGGCGGACAGCGCCCCCAACACGGCGCGCGCGGTGGTGGAGCAGCTCATCTATCGTGGCTCCGTGAGCCAGTACTACCTGCGCCTCGCGAATGGCGATCAGCTCATCGCCTTTCAGCAGAATCGCGGCCGTCCAGCCGCTGGCGCGCCGGGGGACGCGGTGCTGGCGCACTGGGACGCGACCAGCAACCACGTGATTGCCGGCGAGGCGTGACCGCACGCGCGCCCCTCATCGTGAGTGCTTATGCCGAAAGAGCCAGATGCTGTTACGACGGTCCGACGTGAAGCGCTACATCCCAAGCAGCGCGCTGGAGCGCGACACGGGAACTGCCGGTGTGACCGCCACACTGCACGGGCAACAGCCGCGCGTCAGCCTGATGGGCACGCGCAGCGTGCTGTTCGAGGCGCCGGGTGCCTTCGAGCTTGCGCAGCAGCGCCGCATCTGGGCACTCGCCGATGCCGTGGCCGGTTGGCCCGACATCCAGGAAGTCGTGCCAGGCGTGACGAACCTGCTGCTGATCTTCCGCACGCCGCCGGTGGACCCGGAGGCCGCCCGCGCGGCCCTGCTGGCCGCGTGGGAATCCCTGCCGCCCAAGGCCCTGGAAGGCCGGTTGATCGAGATCCCGGTCGTCTATGGCGGTGAGCTCGGCAGCGACCTGCCCGCGGTGTCCGCCTATACCGGCCTGCCGCCGCAGGAGGTGATCCGCATTCATGCGGAAGGCGAGTACACCGTTTGCGCGCTCGGCAGCTCGCCTGGCTTCGGCTACCTGCACGGGCTCGATCCCCGCATCTTCATGCCGCGGAAATCGGTGCCTTCCCTGCACATGCTGGCCGGCACCGTGACGATCGGCGGCATGCAGACGGGGGTTTCGGTCGCCACCGGGCCGAACGGGTGGAACGCCATCGGCTTCACTGAGATCGCCATGTTCGACCCCGCGCGCGACCCGCCGTCGCTGCTTGCGCCGGGCGATCGCATCCGTTTCCGGATCGCGCGGGTGGAGCTGTGATCGAGATCCTCTCCAGCCCGGCCTTGAACACCGTGCAGGACCTTGGCCGCTTCGGACTGCGCAACCACGGCGTGAGCACCTCCGGTGCCATGGATCCTGTCGCGCTTGCGGCCGGCAACATCCTGCTGGGCAATGAGGAGGGCGCGGCGGCGATCGAGGTGCAGACCTTCCCGTTTCGCGTCCGCTTCCTCGCCGATCTCGGCTTCGCGGTCACCGGCGCGGATTCTGCCGCCAGGCTCGGCGAGATGGCGCTACCGCCCTGGTGGGCGGGCTCGGCCTGTCGCGGCCAGCTGCTCACCCTCGACACGCCGCGCCAAGGCGCGCGCGCCTATGTGATGCTGCCCGGCGGTGTGGACGTGCCGCAGGTCCTGGGTTCCCGCAGCACGCATCTGCGCGGCGGCTTCGGCGGTTTCGCCGGACGTCCACTGCAGCCGGGCGACGTGCTCGGCGCGGGCCGGACTGAGATCGTTCGCGCAGTTGGCGCGGTGCCGCCCGATTGCGCGCTGGAGCCTGTTGTTGCGCAGGAGCCGGGCTGCCTCGGCCTGCGCGTGCTGCGCGCCGGCGACTACGACCTGTTTCCCCCCGACGCCCAGCACCGCTTCTGGGACACGTGCTGGCGCATCTCGCCGCAGAGCGACCGTGGCGGATATCGCCTGTCCGGCCCGCCGCTCGCGCTGGAGCGCCCGGTCGAGATGCGCTCCTACGGGCTGGTGCCAGGCATCGTTCAGGTGCCGCCCGCCGGCGAGCCCATCATCCAGCTGAGCGACGCCAACACCGCCGGCGGCTATCCGAAGATCGCCACCGTGATCGAAGCCGATCTCTGGCGGCTCGGACAGGCACGGCTCGGCAGCCGCATCCGCTTCGTCGAGGTCGCCTACGCCGAGGCCGTCGCCGCGATGCAGCCGGTCCGCGCCTATCTGGACCGCCTGGCCAGGCTGGCGGCGCTGCACCGCAGCCGCAGCGCTCCGCTGCACTGATCCGCCCGAGAGCAGGAGGGACGCATGCGCATCGACATCAATTCCGATATGGGCGAGGGCTTCGGCCATTGGCGCGCGGGCGACGACGACGGCCTGATCGGGATCGTCTCCTCCGCCAACATCGCCTGCGGCTTTCACGCCGGCGACGCCGTCATCATGGACCGCACGGTGCGCCTCGCGAAGGCGCGCAATGTCGGCATCGGGGCGCATCCCGGCCTGCCCGACCTGATGGGGTTCGGACGGCGCGCCATCCAGATGGACCGCGCCGAGGTCGAGAAGCACATGATCTACCAGATCGGGGCGTTGCAGGCGATCGCCGCCGCCGCCGGGCATCGCGTGACGCATGTCAGCTACCACGCAGCGCTCGGCAACATGGCGACGGCCGATCGCGAGCTGGCCGATATCCTGGCGCGCGCGATCGCCACGCTCGACCGCAACCTGATCGTGTTCGCGATGCCGGACACGGAGGTCGAGGGCGCGGCGGAGCGCGCAGGGTTGCGCGTGCTCACCCTGTTCCTCGCCGACCGCGCCTATGACGACAGGGGCGCGCTGGTGCCGCGGAAGGTGTCGAACTCCGTCATCACCGACGAGGCCGCGGTCGCGGCGCGCGTCCGCCAGTTCCTCGAGGACGGCACGGTCACCAGCATCGCCGGGACAAGGCTTCGCGTGCGCGCGCGCTCCATCCTGGTGCACAGCGATACGCCGGGCGCGGTGGCGCTGGCGCGCTGCGTGCGGCGCGAGGTTGAGGCCGGCGGCGGCCAGGTGGTGCCCGCGGCGCAACTGCTCGCCTGACCTCGGCCAGGCACGGAAAGGACAACGCCATGGCCCATGTGATCACGACCGTCAGCCGACCGCCTGCCGAGGAACTGAAGGCCATCGGCCAGTTCACCCCGGCGACGCTGCACGAGGCGCAGGGCCGCCTCGGCGCGCTGGACTCCCGCATCAAGCCCATCTATCCCGGCATGCGCGCCTACGGCCCGGCGGTCACCGCCTCCTGCCATCCCGGCGACAACCTCATGCTCATCACCGCGATCAGCGTCGCGCAGCCGGGCGACGTGCTCGTCGTCGCCACGGGCGATCACGCCGAGCAGGGCGGGTTCGGCGAGGTGCTGGCGACCGCCTGCAAGGCGCGCGGCATCGCGGCCCTGATCACCGATGCCGGCGTGCGCGATGGGCCGGCGATCAAGGCGCTCGGCTTCAACGTGTTCTGCCTCGGCCTCTGCATGAAGGGCACGGTCAAGGAGACGCTGGGCACGGTGAACCATCCCATCGTCATCGGCGGCGTCGCCATCGAGCCCGGCGATTTCGTCAGCGCGGATGATGACGGCGTCGTCGTCGTGCGGAAGGCGCGGCTCGCCGAGGTCGCGCGCGCCTCCGCCGAGCGCGAGGCGAAGGAGGCGCAGATCATGGCCGCGCTGCGCGCCGGCGGCGACATCCTGGAGCTCTCCGGCATGCGGCGCGTGCTGGAGACGAAGGGCTGCCGCTTCGCGTGATGCGTTTCCCGGGAAGGACTTGGCGATGTTGAATCCGGCAGGCAGGGTCGCGATGGTGTCCGGCGCCTCGCGCGGGATCGGCCGCAGGGTGGTGGAGCGGCTGCTGGCAGCGGGCTTCAGCGTGTCGGCCGGCATGCGCGATCCTGCCAAGGGCCACCGGGCCGAGAGGCTCCTGACGCATCGCTACGAGGCGGAGGAAGCGGGCTCGGCGGCAGCCTGGGCGGCCGCGACGCACGGCCATTTCGGCCGCATAGACGCGGTGGTCAACATCGCCGGCATCAATCCGCGCGTGCTCGTCGCCGGCGATGACGAGGAGGCGCTGGACCGGATGTGGCAGGTCAACGTGAAGGGTCCCTTGCGCGTGATCCGCGCGGCCCTGCCGCAATTGAAGGCGAGCGGCTCCGGCCGCGTCATCAATCTCGCGTCCCTGGCGGGCAAGCGGGTCGGCTCCAATGTCGGCTATGCCATGACGAAATTCGCGCTCGTCGCGCTGACCCATGGCGTGCGGCAGGAGTTGTGGGACTGCGGCATCCGGGCCTGTGCGATCTGTCCCGGCTATGTCGCGACCGACATGACGGTGGGCGAGACCGAGGTCACGCGCGAGGACATGACGCAGCCGCAGGACCTGGCCGAGATGGTGGAGATGCTGCTGCGGTTGCCGAACAATTTCTCGATGGCCGAGGTGCTCATCAATTGCCGGCGCGAGTCGATGCTGTGAGCCGCGCCTGACACTCCAGACTGAGGTGCTTCGAGGGCGTCTCCAATGGCTCCCGCGGCGTGGGCAGGTGACCCAGGCGAATGCGCGGCAAGCGGCCGAGGTTGGAGCGGTTTCATCCGCGGTGTACGAAGAAGGCTGGGGGGCGGAGTGAACTCCGCCCCCCAGACCCCCCACCTCCTTTTTTTGGCTCATGGGAAGCGTGGCGAGCTCCGTTCTGAGCCCGACAACGCTGCGGCGCCCGAGAGTGCGGGAGCCACTCGGCGCCAAGTAGCCAAAAAAAGGAGGTGGGGGTGTGGGGGCGGAGTTCTCTCCGCCCCCACTGAGCTGCCTCCTTCCGAGATGCCTCTTCGGCAACGCCGGAAGTGAGACATCGGCGCCGAAGCAGCAGCTGGCCCCGAATACCTGCTTTCGGGGACTCGCAGGCCCTCGCTGCCGGATACACAACACGCGCCGGTGCTCGAGGGGACGCCCAATGCTGCACACCTACGGTGGTCGGAAGCGTTTCGGCGCGCGTGACGTGATCGACGAATTGGTGTCGCAGGGCGTCAACGTGTTCTTCGCAAATCCAGGAACCTCGGAACTGCACCTGGTCGCCGCGATCGATGCAAGTCCGGCGGCTCGGCCCGTACTGTGCCTGTTCGAGGGTGTGGCGACGGGCGCCGCCGATGGGTATGCGCGGGTGACCGGCCAGCCGGCGGCGGTTCTCCTGCACCTCGGTCCCGGCCTCGCGAATGGGCTTGCAAACTTGCACAACGCCTCGAAGGCACGTTCGCCGATGATCGTGGTGGTGGGCGAGCATGCGACGGCGCATTTGCAGCATGACACGCCCTTGCGCAGCGATCTCGGCGCAATTGCGCATTACGCGGCCAAGCGCGTGTTCCGGTTGGCGCCCGGGGATGACGTTCGTGGCGTCATCGGCGACGCGGTACGCTGTGCGCGTGCGCGGCCATGCGGACCGGTCATGGTGCTGGCTAACGCCGACGTCATGTGGACGGAATCCGCGTGCCAGGTCTCGACGACTCGCGAATCGCCACACCTCGCGGGGTCGGAGATCGATCCCTCGCTGCTCGCCGCGGCGATTGCGGCGGTACGCCGCGGCAGGACGACCGCAATGGTCCTGGGTGGCGATGCGCTGTCCGCCGAAGGGCTTTGCCTCGCAGACCGCATCGCGGCCGCGACCGGATGCGCGCTCTACTGCGAGACGTTCAACGCGAGACACGAGCGCGGCGCCGGCATACCGGCGATAGAGCGCATCGCCTATTTCCGCGAAGCCGCCGCGACACAGCTGGCCCGCTACGACCACCTCTTGCTGGTTGGCAGCCGGTCACCGGTTGCGTTCTTCGCCAGTCCTGACCAGAACAGTGAGCTGGCCCGCCGGGACACGACGCTGCTGCCGTTGCCGCACCATCTTGCACCGTTGCAGCTGCTGTCCGCATTGGCAGCCAGCCTGGGAGCAGGCGCCGATGTCGAGGGGCATCCGCGCATACCGGCCGCTGCGCCGGAAGGGCCGCTCTCGGCGCGCGCCATTTGGGCCGTCATCAACCGCCACCTGCCTGCCGGCGCCATCGTCTCCGACGAAGCGGGCGTGACGTCGGTTGGGGCCGACGAGGCCATGCGCGGCGCCGCCCCGCATATCTGGATGAATCTGACAGGCGGCGCGATCGGGCAGGGCCTTCCGCTGGCGACCGGCGCGGCCATCGGGCGTCCCGACGCGACGGTCCTGGCCGTTCATGGCGATGGCGGGGCCATGTACACGCTGCAGGCGCTATGGACCCAGGCGCGCGAGCGGCTCCCCGTGGTCAACCTGATCTTCCGCAACGACCGCTATCGCATCCTGGACCATGAGGTGAAGCGGCACGGCCTCGGCCCGCTTGGCCCCAAGGGTGGCGGCATGTTCGACCTGTCGCGGCCGTCGCTGGATTGGGTGGCGTTGGCGCGCGGCATGGGGGTGGATGCGGTCACGGTCGCCACGGCCGAGGCGTTCGAGGAGGCTTTCCAGGCCGCCGTCGCCGCAGCCGCGCCGCGGCTGATCGAGCTGCGCCTTCCTGCGCCCCGCTGACCGCGCCGCATCACGGCGATCGCTCTTCCAGGTGATCGACCAGCAATCGCGCGGTCGGCGGCAGGGCGGCGAAGTCGCGCGCCACCAGGCTGATGCGGCGCGCCGCCCACGGATCGCTCAGCGCAAGCGCGATGAGCGGTCCGACACCCTGCACCAGCTCGAAGGCGCGCCGCGGCATGACGCCGATGCCAAGGCGGTTCAGGATCATCCGGCACATCGCATCGAGACCGGTGACCTGGATGCGCAGCCGGACCGCGCCGCCCAGCGCGGCCGCCGCTCGGCTCATCGCCAGTTGGATCGAGCTGTTGGAGTGCAGGCCGACATGGTCGAAGGCCAACGCCTCCTCGAAGCCCAGGCTCTTCCGTCCGGCAAGCGCATGATCGCACGGCACGACGAGCACGAGCTCATCCTGCCGATAGGGCCGCATCTGCAGCCCATGGCTCGATGCGAGGACATCGGCATTGCAGATGCCGAGATCGGTCATTCCCTCGCGAACGGCGCGCAGCACCTCGAGGCTCAGATGCTCTTCGAGGTCGATCTTGACCTGCGGATGCGCGGCAACGAACGCGCCCAGATCCTCGGGCAGGAACTGCACGATCGCGGATATGTTGGCATGCATGCGGACATGGCCGCGCACCCCGCCCGCATACTCCGACAGATCGCCCTGCATCCTCTGGAAGCTGGCCAGCACGGCGCGCGCATGGTGCAGCAGGCTCTCGCCCGCGGGGGTGAGGTCCACCCCGCGGGTGTGGCGATACAGCAGCTGGGTCTCCAGCACGGCTTCCAGATCCGATAGCCGCTTGCTCGCCGCCGAGGGTGCGATGGCTTCGCGCTCCGCGGCACGGCCGATGGAGCCGAGCTCGCACACCGCCACGAAAAGCTGCAGCGTGGTGACGTCGATCCGCCGCGCGAAGGACCGATCCGTGAGCGACATCGCAACCCGCTTCCGCTTTCCGGTCATGACGAAGCCGGGCCAGCATAGGCGTGGTCGCCTATCGACGGGAGGGATCGCGTCTCATCCCCGCTGCTGGAGCGATGCGAAGCTGGTGATCCGGCCGGCGAGCGCGCTCGCCGCCACGGTGTAGGGGCTGCCGAGCCAGACCTCGCCGGGGCCGGAGCGGCCCGGGAAGTTGCGGTTGATGGCGCTGATCGTGACCTGTCCGGCCGCGGTGGACTGGCCGGGCCCGCAATTCGCGCAGGCGCCGCAGCCCGGCATGATCAAGCTCGCGCCGGCACGGCGAAAGCTCTCGAGATAGCCGCGCTCCGCGCAATAGTGTCGCACGTCGAGCGTGCCGAATTGCAGGAAGAGGCGGGTGCCCGCCGGAACGCGCATGCCACGCCGAACGCCCCAGTGCAGCACCTCGTGGTAGCGGTCGAAATCCAGGCGCTTTCCCGCGGTGCACGAGCCGCCATAAGCGATATCGACGGCGACCGGGGAGCTCAGCGCGTCGACGGCCACTCCGTTTCCGGGATCGCCCGGCCGCGCCACCAGCACGGGCACCTCCTCCGCCGCGATCGCGATGCGCCGGCGATAGGCCGCACCGGGGTCGCTCCGCATCCAGGGCGCCAATTCGAAGGTGATGCCGCGGTGCTCGCGCAGGAAGGCCAGGGTCTTCTCGTCCGGCTCGACGATGCCGGCGAAGCCGCCGAGCTCGGCCACCATGTTGGTGAGCGTCGCGCGGTCGTCCACGCTCATGGCGCGAATGGCCGCACCGGCGAATTCGAACACGGCGCCGATGCCGCCACCCTGCCGGATCTCCTCCTGCATCAGGAGGTGCAGCACGACATCCTTCGCCGTGACTCCGGGGCGGAGATCGCCCTCCACCTCGATCCGCAAGGTCTCGGGGATCCGGCAGCGCACATAGCCGGTGACCCAGGCATGGGCGATGTCGGTCGCGCCGGCGCCGAAGGCCAGGCAACCGAGCGCACCGGCATGCGGCGTGTGCGAATCGGTGCCCACCACGACCTCGCCCGGCAACGCGTAGCGCTCGGTCATCAGCGCGTGGCAGATGCCTTCGGCGCCCGACCCGTCCGGCAGCACGCCATGGGTGCGGACCGGGTAGCGGCGCACGAAGTCGCGGTGCCCGTCCACCAGGTTGCGGATGCCTGGCAGCAATCCGTCGCGCCGGTGCGGCACGCTCTGTTCGGCGAGCGCCAGGTGGTCGTGAAACAGGACGATGCGCTCGGGCGCGTGCAAGCGCGCCGGCAGGCCGAAGGCCTCGTGCATCGCATGCGCGGCCATGGCGGTGAAGTAGTCGTGACTGAAACGCCAATCGGCCGCCAGGAACACGCCCTCGCCCCGCCGCGGGGACGAGGTGTCGGGATGCAGATGACGCCCGATGATCTTCTCGGCCAGCGTGCGCGGGGCGTGTCCCTCGGCAGCGCCGGTCGCCCGCGGCGGCGGCCATTCACGTCCACGGCTGTGTGCCATCAGCCCGCCGGCGCGGATGATGGCGCGGGTGATGTTGTCGCGGTGCGCCAGGAACGCCTCGAATGGAATCGCCTCGCCGGCCTGTATGCGGGCAGCGAGCGACAGGTCGGTGCTGGTGAGGATGCCGAGATTGTCGCAATTCTGCTGATAGATGCGCTCGAAGCTCTCGGCGAGGATCAGCCGGATGCCGGCGGCGCGCTCGGCGAGCGGGCTCGATTCCCGCGACGAGCCTTTGCCGTAACGCCGGCCTGCGACCGTGACCTGGAAGCCGCCTTCGCGCACGGCGTCGGCCGCGATCGGGCGGGTGCCGCCGACCTGCAGCCCGACATAGGGGTAGCGCCCCAATTCCGCGTCGAAGCAGGCCATGACCGTCACCGGCGTGATTTCGTCCGTCGAGACGTCGGCACGCAGCGGCAACGCGTCCTCCAGCTGCACCACCGCGCTGTGGAGCAGCGCCGCGATCACCGCCGGGTCCTGCGAGAGGAACAGGACCCGCCCGTCGAACCGCACCGAATCGTTCACAGTCTCGTCCATGCATCCTGCCAAGGTCGTCGATCTGCGCGCAATGCTAGTGTCCCGATTCCGAAGTTCTTGCTCATGGCCGCGTACTCCGGAATCGGGACACTAGTGCTTGTTTTCAGTGCCTGCTGATCCGCTCCGTTCGCTGCGAAGGGCAGCGAACTTCGCGGGCAGGACACTAAGCCGCCGGCGCATGGCCGGGACGACGTGACGCGCGAAGGGGGCCATCGCGAAGTGCGAAGGCTGCGCTGGAAGCTGGCCGGCTAGTCTCGCATCATGACCAGGACGCTCTACGACAAGCTGTGGGACAGCCATGTCGTCGCCGGCGGATCCGGCGACACCGCGCTGCTCTACATCGACCGCCATCTCATCAACGAGGTATCGAGCCCGCAGGCCTTCGAGGGCCTGTCGCTGGCCGGTCGCGCACCATGGCGCGCGAGGTCCAGCCTCGCGATCGCCGATCACAACGTCCCCACCATCGGCCGGCGCCACGGCATCGCGGACCCGTTGTCGCGCGCCCAGGTGGAGGCGTTGGAGCGTCACTGCCGGCGCTATGGCATCACCTTCCTGGGCACCACGGACCCACGGCAGGGCATCGAGCATGTCGTCGGCCCCGAACAGGGCGCGACGCTCCCCGGCATGACCGTGGTCTGCGGCGACAGCCACACGTCGACGCACGGCGCCTTCGCTTGCCTCGCCTTCGGCATCGGCACATCGGAGGTCGAGCATGTGCTGGCGACGCAGACGCTGCGCGCCCGGCGCATGCGGACCATGCTGGTGCGCATCGACGGCCGGCTGGGCCCCGGTGTCACGGCCAAGGACATCATCCTGGCCCTGATCGGGCGCATCGGCGCCGGCGGCGCAACGGGCCACGCCATCGAGTATGCCGGATCGGCGATCGCCGCGCTCTCCATGGAAGGCCGCATGACGATCTGCAACATGTCGATCGAGGCCGGCGCGCGGGTCGGCATGATCGCCGTGGACGACGCGACCATTGCCTATCTGCGGGACCGGCCGCTGGCGCCGCAAGGCAGGCTGTGGGATCAGGCGGAGGCCTATTGGCGGAGCCTGCGCTCCGACCCCGATGCGCGCTTCGACCGCGTCATCGCCTTCGATGCGGCCGGGGTCGCGCCGCAGGTGACCTGGGGCACCTCGCCCGAGATGGTGGTGCCCGTCGGCGGCAGGATCCCCGATCCCGATCGGGAGCCCGACGCCGCGCGGCGCGACAGCCAGCGCCAGGCGCTGCGCTACATGGCGCTGGAGCCGAACACGCCGATCGCCGCCATTCCGCTGGACAAGGTCTTCATCGGCTCCTGCACGAACGGGCGGATCGAGGATCTCCGCGCGGCGGCGCGGGTGTTGCGCGGCCGGCGCAAGGCCGCGAGCATCCGCCTCGCCATGGTCGTGCCAGGCTCCAGCCAGGTGAAGGCGCAGGCCGAGCGGGAAGGGCTCGACCGCGTCTTCACGGACGCCGGATTCGAATGGCGCGAATCCGGCTGCTCCATGTGCATGGCCATGAATGCCGATCGGCTGTCGCCGGGCGAACGCTGCGCGTCGACCTCGAACCGCAATTTCGAGGGCCGGCAGGGCAGCGGCGGGCGCACGCATCTGGTCAGCCCCGCCATGGCCGCGGCGGCCGCGGTCGCCGGCCGCTTCGTCGATGTGCGCAGGCTGCTGGAGGACTCGCCATGACGCCGTTCACACGGCATAGCGGCGTGCTGGCGCCGCTCGACCGCGCCAATGTGGATACCGACGCGATCATCCCTGCGCGCTTCCTGACCGCCATCGGCCGCAGCGGCTTCGGCCCGCACCTCTTCGACGATTGGCGCTACCTCGATCGCGGCATGCCGGGCATGGACTGCTCCGCCAGGCCGCTCAACCCCGCCTTCGTGCTGAACCATGCCGCCTATGAAGGTGCGACGGTGCTGCTGGCGCGTGGCAATTTCGGCTGCGGATCCTCGCGCGAGCATGCGGTGTGGGCGCTGCAGGAGCACGGCTTCCGCGCGGTGATCGCGCCGAGCTTCGGCGACATCTTCTACCAGAACAGCCTGCGCAACGGGTTGCTGCCGGTCGCGCTCGACGACAGCGCGGTGGAGCAGCTGTTCGCGCGCCTGAAATCCGGCGCCGCGTGGCGGGTGACCATCGACCTTCACGAACAGTCGGTCCGGCTGCACGGCGCGGAGCTCCACTACCGCTTCGATTTCGAGGCCGAGCGCAAGCAATGCCTGCTGCACGGTCTCGACGACGTCGCGCTCACGCTGCGCCAGACCGACGATATTCGCGCCTTCCAGTCCCGGCACTGGGCGCGCTTTCCATGGCTCGAGCAGGAGATCTGATCGGGCTCAGCTCCGGATTCCGCAGGGCGAAGAATACCTGATCTCCGGGATGTCTCTCCGCCCCATCGGAGCCGATGGTCGGAAGCGACGGGCAGCTGCCCGGGGCATCGGACAGGGGAGGGACATCATGCGGCGCCGATCCATGGCGTGGGCAATTCTCGGGACAGCCGGTCTCTTCGCGATCCGCCGCACCGCCTCCGCCGCCTATCCCGAGCGACCGGTGACCCTCGTCGTGCCATTCGCGCCCGGTGGCGGCACCGACATCCTGGGGCGGCTCGTCGCGGATCATCTCCGCGGCCTCCTGAACCAGCCTTTCGTCGTCGAGAATCGTCCCGGCGCCGGCGCCACGATCGGCGCATCCCATGTCGCGCGGGCGACGCCGGACGGCTACACCCTGCTCGTCGGGACGTCGGCGGAACTCACCATCGGGCCGACGCTGCTGTCGCCGCAGCGCTACGATCCGGTGAAGGACTTCGCGCCGATCGCCCTTCTGGGATCGTCCGCCAACGCGCTGCTGGCGCATCCCGGCTATTCCCCGCGGAATGTCGCCGAGCTGATGCGGGACGCTGCGGCGCGGCCGCAGGGAGTCTCCTACGCCAGCGGCGGGGTCGGCACCGGCCCGCATCTCTCGGGCGAGCTGCTGCAGGCGATGACGGGGATGCACCTGTCGCACGTCCCCTACCGGGGATCGGGCCCGGCACTGTCGGATGTGATGTCCGGGCAGGTACCGCTGATGTTTGCCACCCTCGCGGCAGCACTCCCCGTCATCCGCGACGGCCGCGTGCGCGCGCTCGCCGTGACCTCCGCCACCCGCTCCTCCGAGCTGCCGGATGTGCCGACCGTGGCGGAGCAGGGGCTGCCCGGCTACGAATCGGTCACCTGGTACGCCGTGCTCGCGCCCGCCGGCACGCCAGCCGAAGCGCTCACGCAGCTGCGCGGCGCGATCGAGACCGTGCTGCGAACCCCCGCGCTGCAGGCACGCCTGCGCACGCTCGGCATCGAGGCGCCGGCGCAGCAGCCCGACATGCCGGCCATGCGCGCACGGATCCACAGCGAGCTGCTCGCCTGGGCGCGCCTCATCCGCGAGAACGACATCCGGGCCGAGTAGCCGTGCAGCCGGACAGAACCCTGACGAGACGAGGCGACCCATGATCCCTGACCCCAAGCCCCGCCGCTGCATGCTGCTGGTCCCGGCATCCAGCAGGGCGATGATCGAGAAGGCCGCGCGTTCGGATGCGGACATCATCATGCTCGATCTCGATGACGCGGTGGTCTATGCGGAAGACTCCAAGCGGAACGCGCAGCGCACGCTTGTCGAGGCGATGGCTGCCCTCGACTTCGGGGGGCGCGAGGTCGCCGTGCGCATCAATGCCACCGACACGCCATGGTGGCAGGACGACATCCGGTCCTGCGCGGCGGCGGGCATCCGGATCGTCATGCCGCCCAAGGCGCAGACGGCGCAGGACCTGTTCGCCGTCACGCGATTCCTCGATACGCTCCCGGCCGCGGATGCCATCCGGCTCTGGCCGATGATCGAGACCACCGGCGCGATCGTGAACTGCGAGGCGATCGCCGCCTCCGTCCCGCGGCTCACCGGCCTGTGCTTCGGCATCGGCGACTACACCGTGTCAGTTGGCGCGCATTTCGCGGACATGCCCGAGCGGGTCGCCTATCCGCTGGGCAAGATGGTGTGCGTCGCGCGCTACCACGGGTTGGTCCCGCTCGCGCCGGCCGTCGCGTTCTCCGACATGAGCCGTGACGCGATCATCGAGGAATGGGGGTGGTACCTGCACCGGCTCGGCTATGATGGCGCGCTCGTCATCCATCCGCGGCATGTGGCGATCATCAACCGGATCTTCTCGCCCTCGCGCGAGGAGATCGATGCGGCGCTCGAGATGCAGGACGCCATTGCCGAGGCGCGCGCCGCCAACCGGGCCGCGGTCGTCCTTGGCGGCCGCCTGGTCGAGAAGGTGAACCTGGACATCGCCGCCCGCACCCTCGCCATCGCGGCCAAGCTCGGCCTGATCGAAGCGCGGGAGGCGGCGTGATGGACGGCGCCACCCAGCCCGAGGCGGAGGCTTCCCTCGCGCCGCTGAGCGGCATCCGCGTCATCGACTGCTCGACCGTCTTCGCGGGTCCGGCCGCCGCTGCCTACCTCGCCGATTTCGGCGCCGAGGTGATCAAGGTCGAGCATCCGAAGGGCGATCATGCCCGGTTCTTCGAACCCGTGCATGACGACGTCTCGCTCTGGTGCAAGCTCGTGAACCGCAACAAGGAGCATGTGACCCTCGACCTGCACGGCGAGAAGGGACAGGCGCTGTTCCGCCGCCTCACCGCGGAGGCGGATGTCGTGGTCGAGAATTTCCGGCCCGGCACGCTGGAGCGCTGGAATGTCGGCTATCGCAGCCTGGCCCGCAACAATCCCGGCCTCATCATGCTGCATGTCACGGCCTTCGGGCAGACCGGCCCCTATTCCGATCGTCCGGGCTTCGGCACGCTGGCCGAGGCGATGAGCGGACTTGCGCAGCTCATCGGCTATCCGGATCGGCCGCCCCTGCTGCCGCCGCTCGCGCTCGGCGACAATATCGGCGCCATCGCCGGCGCCTTCGCGGTGGCGCTCGCGCTGTTCCAGCGCAGCCGGACCGGCATCGGGCAGGAGATCGATCTCGCCCTGGTCGAGCCATTGCTGGCGGTTCTCGGCGTGCAGACGCTGGTGCGCAGCGTCACCGGCGAATCGCTGACGCGCCAGGGCAATCGGGTCGATCACCTGGCACCGCGCGGCGCCTGGAAGACCGCCGATGGCCGGTGGATCTCGGTCACGGTCGGCAACGACAACACGTTCCGCAGTCTTGCCATCGCGATGGGCATGCCGGAGCTGATCGGGGACCCCCGATTCGCCACGAACCGTGCGAGGCTCGCCCATGTGGACGCCATCGAGGCGGTGCTCGAAGCCTGGTTCGGCCGCGTCACCTATGCCGAGGCGATCGCCGCGCTCGAAGCCCGGAAGGTTGCGCACGCGCCGCTCCACGATGCCGGGCAGCTGCTCGAAGACCCGCAGCTTCGCAGCCGCCGGGCGCTCATCGAGATCCAGGATGCGGAGCTCGGACGGGTCGTGTTGCCGAACGTGCTCGCGCGCTTCTCGCGCTCCCCGGGGCAAGTGCGGTTCGCCGGCCGCCGCAAGGGGGCGGACAACGATCGCATCTACGGCGAGCGGCTGGCGCTGACTCAGGAGGAACGGGAGGCGCTGCGCCGAGACGGCGTCATCTGATACGGAGCAGGAAGGCCAATGAGCGCCGGGGCCCGAACGCCACCCGCTCCCTTGCTCGAGCGGGAACGGGAGCTCGCGCGCCTCGAGGAGCATTTCGAGGCGAGCCGGCGTGGCGGCGCCCGTCTGGTCGTCCTCTCGGCCGAGGCCGGCGCCGGCAAGACAAGGCTCATCGAGGCGTTCCGGCATCGCCAGGACGGGCGCGTGCGCTTCCTGCGCGGCCGCGCCTGCCCGGCCGGCGCGGTTCCCTACGGGATCTGGAGCGATGCGATCGAGCCCCATCTCAGCAGCCTCTCCCGCCGGGAGGCGCTCGAGGCCATGGGGTCCGCGCCGGACTTGCGGCAGCTCTTCGCCGCCGTCGGCGAGCATTTCGCGCTGCCGATGGACGGCATGACGAGCGATATCGGTTTCGACCACGGCCGCCTGTTCGGGCAGGTCGGCGCATTGCTGGCGCGCCTCGCGGCGAGGTTGCCGCTGGTCCTGGTGCTGGACGATCTGCAATGGGCGGATGCCAGCTCGCTGGAGTTGCTGCACAGCGTCGTGCGGGCACTCGAGGACAAGCGCGTGCTGATTCTCGGGGCCTGCCGGCCCGAGGACGTTCCGCCAGGCGCCGCGTTGCGCAGGACGATGCTCTCGCTGCAGCGGCTGGGCCTCGCCGATGTCATGGATCTGCCGCCGCTCGGCGTTGGCGCCGCGGCGGCGATCGCCGCCCTGGCCAGTGGCAAGCCTTGGCCCGACGAGGCGGTCCGCGCGCTGCACGAGCGCACGCGAGGAAACGCCCTCTTCATCTGGGAATGCGCAGAGGCCGGATGGGAACGCGGCGCGACCGTGCTGCCCGCCACCATATCGGGACTCATCGTCGAGCGGCTCCGCGCCCTGAACGATGACGCCAGGCGCGTCCTCACGCTCGCCGCCGTCATTCGGGCGCGCGCGCCCTACGGCCTGCTGCACGCCGTGACGGGGCTGCCGGAGGAGCGCCTTCTCGCGGCGCTCGATCAGCTGACGGAGCGGCATCTGCTGCAGGAGGGCCAGGCGGGGGCGGAGGCGTGCTACGAATTTCGGCGCTCGCTGGACCAGGAGAGCGTCTACCGGGCGCTCGGCGGTGCCCGTCGGCAGTACTTGCACCGGCTGATCGCGTCGGCGTTGATGCGCGGCGCGGCGCATGCGTCCACCGCAGCGCAGATCGCGCATCACTTGCTTGCGGGCGGTCCGGGTGACGATCGTCCGGACGCCCTGCCTTTTCTCATGGAAGCGGCGCGCCGGGCGATCGCGGTGTTCGGCAACCATGAAGCCGTGTCGCTGCTCCGGCACGCGATGCGCATCGCCGAGAAGGTGCCGACGGATGCGCCGACGCGCTTCTCGCTGCATCGGAATCTCGGCGAATCGCTGAAGCGGCTGGGGCGGTTCGAGGAAGCGGTCGAAGTCTGGGAAACGGCCTTGCCTCACTGTGACAGCCGCGAGCGGGCCACGCTGCGGCGATGCATCGGGCGAGCGCTGTGGCAGGCCGGCAAGGAAGGTCTCGCCTGCCATCACCTGGAGCAAGGCATCCGGGCCGCTGCCGGAGCCGAAGGCAGCGTCGAGCTGGCCTTTCTGCATCAGGAATACGCGCTGAGCCTGGTCCGCCAGGGCGACACCGAAGGCGCGCTGGCCGAGGCGGCGAGGGCCCTCCTCATGATCGACCAGGAGGCGGAACCCGAGCTCGCCGCGCGCGTCGAGATCGTGCGCTGCATGGCGCATGGCTATCGCGGCGACATGCGGGCGGCGGCCGAGGCCGGGAGCCGCGCGATCGCACTGTCGGACACGCTGGCCTATCCGGGCGCTGCCTTTCTCGCCTGCTACACGATGGCGGCTCTGCTGCGGTGTGACGGCGAGGCCCGGCGCTTCGAGGCGCTGTGCGGGGAATGCGACCGTATCGCGGAGAAGATGCAGGCGGCGTCCTTGCGGTCCTGGCCGCTGTCGCTGCGCATCGAGCGCTACTGCCTGACCGGCCGGCTGCGCGAAGCGATCGCAATGGGCGAGACGGCGGTCGCGATCGACCACGCCATCGGCCAGGGCACGATCCTGCCGCGCTCCCATGCCTTCCTTGCGGTCGCCTATGCATGGGCCGGCCAGGGCGATGCCGCGGCACGCCACCTCGCGCTGGCCGAGGGGCTCGCCGATCGCCATCACAAGACGGAGTTGCGCTGCGCGGTCGTGGTGAAAGCGTCGCGTGCCTGCGTCGACTTCCTCGACGGCCGGCTGGAGGAGGCGTTGGCGGGCGTCGAAGCGCTGCTGCCAAGCCTGGCACGGTTCGGGCGGCTGCCCTTCTATGCGCTCCACCCGCACGTGTTGCCGCTCGCCGCGGAGGCGGCCGCGCGCCTTGGTCTCACCGCGAAGGCGGAGGCGCTGTCGGCCGCGATCGGGGAGCTGCGGCAGCGCGGGAGCCGCGGCCCGCTGGACGGCGCTATCGCGCTGATCGGTGGGCTGATGCAAGGGCGCGCCGGGGATGCGCAGAGCGCTCGGGCCAGCTTCCAGCATGCCGCCTCGCTTCTGGCGCATTTCGGCTGGCCGCTTCACGCCGCGCGTGCACGGCTGGAACTCGCCAAGGCATGGGAGGAGGCCGGCGACCGTGAGCGGGCGTCACGTGAGCTTGCGATGGCGGCCGAGGGGCTTGCGGCCGCAGGTGCGATGGGCGAGTTGTCGAAGCTCCGCCGACGGCTCGCGCGCTTCGGCCTGCAGCAGCCGATCGGCCTCCCGCCGCGCGATGCGGATCAGCCGATCAGCCAGCGGGAGATGGAGGTTGCGAAGCTGATCGCCTCGGGCAGCACGAACCGTGCGATTGCCGCAACACTTCGCGTCAGCGAGCTCACCGTCGAGACGCATGTCCGCAACATGCTGCGGAAGCTCGGCATGCGATCGCGCGCGCAGATCGCGAGCTTCGTGACGCGGCTGAACGGCCAGGCGCCGGGGCAGGAGGCCCTGCTGCGGTCGACTGCTCCCAAGAGGGGATCGGCGTCAAGCGGCGGGACTGCGAGGTAGTCGGACATCGCCGTATTGCGGTCTTGTCGCTCGCTTCGGATGCGGCGCGAGAGCCATCTCGCGCGGATGCTCGGCGGTGGGGCGGCCGATGGAGATCCGCGCCGATGCCGAGCGGATCGAGATCCGCCAGGACGGGCGGGTGGTAGCGCGACGAGAGCTGGCGGTTCAAGAACGCGCGTGCGGCGGGCCGGGACACTCATCGCGCCGCCACCAGGCCGAGCCGCTCGAGCAGCGCCTGCGCCTCGTTCCGCTCGGCGACGAGGCGCGCGCCGAAGGCCGCACCATCCAGCGGCGCGACCACCTGCGCCGCGCCCGCCATGACACCGCGGTAGGTGTCGGAACGCGTCGCCTCGAGGCAGCCCGCCGCGAGCCGCCGTGCCATGTCCGGCGCCAGGCCGCGCGGCGCCCAGAGGCCGCCGAAGCCGCGCCAGCTCACGGGGAAGCCGGCTTCGGCGAGCGTCGGCACCTCGCCGAGCGCCGGGTCGCGGGCATCGGCGGCGACCGCGAGCACGCGCAGGCCGCTGTCGCGCAGCGTCGCCCAGGTGGTGGCCACCATGTCCACCGTGCCAGCCTGCGCATCGGTCATCATCTGCCCGCCCGCACGGTAGGCGACGTCGTTGAAGCGCGCGCCGGACAGGATCTCGAGCTGGCGGCCGATCAGATGGCCGACGGTGCCGTTGCCCGCATGGCCGAAGCTCAGCGATTCGGGCCGCGCCGTCGCGGCGGCCAGCATATCGCCGAGCGTGCGGTAGGGCGAGCGCGCCGGCACGGCGAGGGCGAAGATGTTCTCGAAGGTCTGGCACACCGGCGCGAAGCTCTCGAGGCGGTAGGCGATCGAGGACACCAGTAAGGGCTGCGTGGTCAGCATGCCCGAGGGACCGAACCCGATCGTCGCTCCGTCCGGCCGGGCCTGTGCGACGGCGGCCGCCGCGATGGCGCCGCCCGCGCCCTCGCGGTTCAGCACCACCACCGTGCTGCCGCCGCCGAGCGCGGCGCGGAAGGGCTCGGCGAAGGCGCGCGCCATGATGTCGACGACCGTTCCGGGGCCGAAGGGCACGACAAGGGTGACGGTGCGCGGCAGCGCGATCGCGCCGCCATCATGTTGTGCGAGCACCGGCATCGGCATCGGCGCAGCCATGGCGGCCAGGATGAGGGTGCGGCGGCGGATCATGGACGTTCCTTTCTTGCGTTCTCGGCCGGGGCGACGGGATCCGCCCTGGCTTGGGGCTGTAACGAATGCCGTCATTCGCGCGCGATGACGGCGTCCAGCCAGGGGCAGTCGCCGGGCCGCATCGGCGCCCTCAGCCCCTTGGCCGCGGCGGCGAGGCGCATCTCGCGCAGCCGCGCCCGCCCCTCCTCCGGCAAGTGCAGGCGCTCATGGCCCCAGAAGCTCGGCCCGTCGAAGGTCTCGTGCGGCTGCCACGTCGCGGGATCGATCACCCGCCCGCCCCAGCCATACTCGACGAAGAAGCCGGACGGAGTGTTGGCGTAGAACGAGGTCATCCAGTCGTTGGTGTGCCGGCCGAGCGTGTAGGCGATGCGGTCTTCCTCCAGCATCGCGAGGTCGTAGCCCTGGCCGACATCGTCGAGGCTGCCGAGCTCGACCATGAAGTGGTGCATGCCGGCCTTGCCGGAGCCGACCATCGCGAAGGAATGGTGCCGTCCGTTCACATGGAAGAAGAACAGGTCGTAAGGCGTGCGGCCGTAGTCGCTGAGGCCGAAGCCCAGCGTGTCGCGATAGAAGGGCAGCAGCGCCTGCGCGTCCTTCACATGCAGCACGGCGTGGCCCATGCCGAGCGGGCCGGTGCGGAAGCCGGAGATCGGCCGGCCCGGCACGAAGGGCGTGTCCGCGACCTCCTGCCCGTGGAAGGCCTCGAGCCGGTTGCCGCCGGGATCGCGGAACACGATCAACTCCGTCACGTGCCGCTCGGCCGCGAGCGCGGCGCCCCCGCGCTCCACCGCGATGTCGGCCGCTTCCAGCCGCGCGGCGAGCGCGTCCAGCGCGGCGGCGTCCGCGACGTCCCAGCCCATGAAGGCCAGGCCATCCTCGCGCTCCGGCGTGACGACCAGGCGCTGCGCGCGGTCGTCCATGCGGAAGACATGCGTCCCGCCGGCAGCGTCCACGCGCTGCATGCCGAGCAGCTTCGTCGCGAAGCCGTCCCACTCGCCGGGCTGCTTCGCGCGGATTCCGATGTAGCCGAGCGCCCTGATCATGCTTCCGCCTCCACCGGGTTGCGCAGGATGCCGATGCCGGAGATCTCGACCTCGGTGACGTCGCCGGGCTTGAGCCAGAGCGGCGTGGTGCGCTTGGCCCCCACGCCGCCCGGCGTGCCGGAGACGATGACGTCGCCCGGCAGCAGCGGCAGCACGGTCGAGATGTATTCGATCAGCTGCGGCACCGGCGTGATCATCAGGTCGGTGGTGGTGTGCTGCACCACCTGCCCGTTCACGCGCGTCTCGAGCGTCAGCGTCGACGGATCCGGGACCTCGTCCGCGGTGGCCAGCCACGGCCCGAAGGCACCGGTGCCCGCGAAGGTCTTGCCGGCGAGATACTGGCTGGTGTGGAGCTGCCAGTCGCGGACGCTGCCCTCGTTGTAGCAGGCATAGCCGGCGACGTGCTTCAGCGCATCGGCGGCGGCGATGTGCCGCCCGCCGGTGCCGATGACGACGGCGAGCTCGCCCTCGTAGTCGAAGCGATCGGAGACGCGCGGGCGGATCATCGCCTCGCCATGGCCGACCTGGCTGCCGGCGAAGCGGGCGAAAAGCGCCGGGTTCTCCGTCACCGTGCGCCCGGTCTCCGCGACATGGTCGCGGTAGTTCAGCCCGACGCAGATGATCTTGTCGGGATCGGGAATGACGGGCGCGAAGCGCAGCCCCTCGAGCGGCAGGTCGGCGGTATCGAGGCGCCGCGCTTCGTCCACACGGCCGGTGGCGAGCAGCGCGCGCAGCGAGGCCACGCCGAGCCGCCTGGTGATATCGGCGACACCGCCGGGGACGAGCGCGCCGCAGGCGAGGCTGCCATCGGCGCGGCGGAAGGTGAGCAGACGCATCGCGGGATCCCGTTCTCAGAAGCGGTCGAGGAAGGCGGCGACGCCGGGCGCATCCGGCGCAGTCGCGAGAAGCTGGCGGTCCGGCCGCACCAGCGCCGCCGCCGCGCCGAGCGTGCCGAGCCAGGGCGCCAGCGCCGGATCGGCGACGAGCACCGCCCCGCGCGCGGCGAGCCGGTCCATCGTCGCCGCGTCCAGCGCGGCGGCGGCGTCCGGCGTGAGCAGCACGGCGAAGCGCGGCCCGATGCGGTCGTCGAGGCGCTGCCCATCGGCCAGCACGGGCTGCGGCGCCGGCCGGCCGAAGGGTGGCTCGAAGCCGCCGAGCGCAGGGGCGATGGATGCCATCTTCACCGGCTCGTCCGGCGGCGCCTCGCCCAGCGCGGCGGCCATCGCACGCGTGTTGATGAGCCCGCCGAGCCGCACCGCGGTCGCGATGTAGTCGCGCGCATGCGGCGCGCGCTCGGCCTGGTAGCTGTCGAGCAGCGACGCATCCGCCTCGCCGCGATGCACCCGGGCGAGCTTCCAGCCGAGATTGGCCGCGTCGCGGATGCCGGCGCACATGCCTTGGCCCATGAAGGGCGGCGTGAGATGCGCGGCGTCGCCGGCGATCAGCAGCCGCCCCTCGCGCCAGCGCCGCGCGACGGCGGAGCAGAAGGTGTAGACGGCGGCGCGCTCCAGTGCCGCGTCCTCCGGCGTGATCCACGCCGCGAGCAGCCGCCAGACCTCCTGCTCGGACATGCGGCCGCCCGGCGCCTCGTCCGGGTGGACGGTGATCTCCCAGCGCCGGCGATCGCCGACGCCGCGGACATAGGTCGCGGGGCGCTCGGGCCTGCAGAATTGGATGGAGTGATCGCCGAGATCCGGCCGTGGCCGCTTCAGGATCAGGTCCACGACCAGCCAGCGCTCGTCGAAGCCGAGATCGTCCAGGCCGCCGCCGATCGCGGAGCGGACGAAGGAGTTGGCGCCGTCGCAGCCGACCACCCAGCTGGCGCGGCGATCCCCGCGCGTGGTGGTCAGCGTCACGCCGTCCGCGTCCTGCACGATGCCGGTGACCCCGGTCGAGGTCTCGACCGTCACGCCGGGCCGCGAGGCGAGCGCGTCGCGCAGCGCCGTCTCGAGCTGCGGCTGGTGGAAGCGGTAGGAGGCGTTCCAGCCCTGCGCCGTCGGCGCCTGCGGGCGCGACCAGTCCATCATCAGCCGGCCCGCCGCGTCCACGAAGCGCATGCCGGGCGAGACATGCGTGAGCGGCAGAATCGCCTCCGCCAGGCCGATGCCCTGGAAGACGCGCATCACCTCGTCGTCGAAATGCACCGCGCGCGGCAGGTGATACGCGGCCGCCTCGCGGTCGAGCACCACGGTGGAGAGGCCCTGCTGCGCCAGGAGATGCGCGAGCGTCGCGCCGACCGGCCCGAAGCCGATGATGGCCACATCGTGTCTGCGATCCCGCGGCATGGCGTGTCCTCCTGCCTGTCAGCCTTGCCAGGGCGGCGGCCGCGGCGCAAAGCTTGCGCGCAGGCTGTCCACTCCGTGGACATGGGAACGCACCCGAAACCGATCCGCGCCTTCGCGCGCGGGCTCGAGCTGCTCGCCGCGCTCAACCGCCATGGCGGCGCGACCGCGCTGACCCTGGCGCGCGAGACCGGCATCGCGCGCGCCACCGTCTATCGCCTGATCGAGACGCTGGAGCGCGAAGGCTATGTCGCGCGCAGCCCGTCGGACGAGCGCTGGGTGCTGCGGCTGAAGGTGCGCAGCCTCTCCGACGGGTTCGAGGACGAGGAATGGATCGCCGCCGTCGCGGCACCGGCGCTGTATCGCCTCACCGAGCGGATCGGCTGGCCGTGCGACCTGTGCACCATGGAAGGCACCGCGATGGTGATCCGCGAGACGACGCATCGCGTCGCGCGGTTCTCGATCGACCGCGGGATGATCGGGCGCGCGCTGCCCATGCTGCAGAGCTCGGTCGGGCTGGCCTGGCTCGCCTTCGCGCCATCCCGGGAGCGCGAGACCCTGCTCGGCCTGCTCGCCGCCTCGGACCGGCCGGAGGATGCACCGGCGCGCGACCCGGCGCGGCTTCTGCGCCAGCTCGCCGCGGTGCGGCGGCGCGGCTATGCGCTGCGCCCCGGGGGGCAGCCGCCCTGGCCGCACACCGGCTCGATCGCGCTGCCGGTCAGGCGAGGCCGGACCGTCCTCGGCTGCGTGAACGCCGTCTGGATGGCCCGAGCCGTCACGCCGGAGGAGGGCGTAAGACTATGCCTGGAGCCGCTTCGCGCCGTCGTCGCGGCCATCCAGCGGAACGTCGCCGGCGGAGTGGAACCGTGAATGCGAGCAGATCCCGGATCGCGCACCGCAGCCCGAAGATGAGGCATTCCGGTGCGCGACCATGCCGCTCCACGTCGCGGCGCCGGCGGCGAGAGAGCGGCTCGCGCTCCAGCGTCCCAAGCGCCTCATGCCGGATTGGCCGGGCGGGCACTTCGAAGTGCTGGGGGGCGGAGATGAACTCCGCCCCCCAGACCCCCCACCTCCTTTTTTTGACTCCTGGGAAGCGTGGATAGCTCCGTTCTCAGCCCGACAACGCTGCGTCGCCTGAGGGTGCGGGAGGAGCTGGCGCCAATAGTCAAAAAAAGGAGGTGGGGGTGTGGGGGCGGAGTTCTCTCCGCCCCCACTCTTTCTTCTCCCGGTTTCGTCCGCGGTGTACGCCTGCGCGGGGACGGAGTTCTCCCGGCCCCCGAGCCCCTATTGCGGTTCGATTCCGGCAAGCCGCACCCGCTCGCCCCATGCCGCAAGCTGGTCTCGCAGATGCGCGCTCAGCGCGGCCGGGCCCATCCGCAGCGGCGCGAGCCCCATGCTGGCGAGCCGGTCCCCGAAGGCATCCGTGCCGAGCACCTGGTCCAGCACGGCGGCCAGGCGTTCGACGATGTCGCGCGGCGTGGCGGCCGGCGCCACGAGGCTGAACCACACATTGGCGTCGAAGCCGGGCAGCTCGGTCGCCAGCGGCGGGATCTGGGGCGCCAGCGGGAAGCGTGCCGCGGAGGTCTCGGCCAGTGCGCGTACCCGTCCGGCGCGCTGCTGCGCCATGCCGATGCCGAAATCGGCGAAGGTGCAATCCACGCGGCCGACCGAGACGTCGGTGATCGCCTCGGCGCTGCCGCGATAGGGCACCGCGGTCAGGCGCAGCCCCGCGGCGTGGGCGAGCATCGCCGCCATGATCTGCGAGCCTGCATTGCCATAGGCGAGCGTCACCTCGCGCGGCTGCGCGCGGGCGGCGGCGAGCCAGGATCTCAGCTCCGGCGCCGCGTCGGGCGGGACGACGAGGATGTAGGGCTGCTCGGCGATGCTGCCGATCGGCGCGAAGTCGCGCAGCGGATCGTAGGGCAGGCGGCGCAGGATGTGCGGGTTGATCGCCGCGGCGCTGGTGCCGAGCATCAGCAGCGTGTTGCCGTCGGCCGCCGCGCCGGCGACGGCGGCGCTGCCGACCACGCCGTTGCCGCCGGGGCGGTTCTCCACGACGACCGCCTGGCCGAGGCGTTCGGACAGCGGCTCGGCCAACAGACGCGCGAGAAGATCGGTGCCGCTGCCGGGCGGGAACGGCGCGACGAGCCGGATCGGGCGATCGGGCCAGGCGGCGCGCGCGAGGTGCGGCAGGGCGATGGCCGGCAGGGCGAGGATGGCGCGGCGGGACAGCGTCATGGGATCAGCGTCCGGTCAGAACATGCATGGTGTCGCGAAGCGGCCTCGCATGGATCGTGAGGACCGCCTCGCAGGCGCGCCGCGCGGCCTCCGGCGAGAGATGCATGCCGGCCGCGGCGAGGAACTTCGCCGACGCGCCGGCGGCATCCAAGGCGCGGTCGCCGGCGCCGCTGTTGACGCGGACATGGCGGCGCAGCGTGCGGCCATCGGCGAGCTCGACTTCGACGCCGCCTGAGAAGTAGGTGGGGAAGGCGGTGTCGGGGTCGGCGTCGCAGCGGCTGCGCGCGCAGAGGGCGAGGATCTCGGCATCGGCGAGCGAAGCGGGCTCGAGCTCCGCCAGGCCGAAGCGGCCACGCAGCAGGCAGGCGGCGATCACGAAGGGCGCGCTGAATTTCGCGGCGTAGTCGGTCTGCGGCGCCGCCTTGTCGGCGGCGGGCTCCGCGACGATGGGCAGGGTCGGCGCCGGCAGCAGGATGCGGACGCTGCGGATCGCCCGCGCATCGGGCAGCTCCTCGCGCAGCATCAGGGCCGCGTCCGCGGCGCCGTGCACGAAATGGCACGCCGGATAGGGCTTGATGGCGGTGCCCGCCAGATCCCAGCGCTCGCCGAGCGCATCGGCGATCAGCCCGGAATCGGCCTCGCGGGCATGCGCCTGCAGATGCGTCTCCAACAGCGCGAACTTGCCGTCATAAGGGCGCGAAGGCCCGACGAAGCCGTGCTGCGCGAGGCGCGCCGCGGTGATGCCCGCGACCGCGCCCCAGCCCGGGTGAAAACGCTTGGTCCAGGCGCCTTCCTCGAGGAAGACCTGCACGCCGGCCGCCGTGCTGGCCGCGATTCCCTGGGCAGAGACGAGCTGGTCCGCCGACAGTCCGAGCAGCTTGCCGGCGACGATCGCGCTGCTGAAATGGGAGACGATGCCGGTGGCGTGGAAGCCGGCGTGATGGAATCCGCCCTTCACCGCGGCGCCGATGCGGATCGCGACTTCCATGCCCGCCGCATAGGCCACCAGCATGTCGCGCCCATGCGCGTCGATCTGCTCGCCGAGCGAAAGCGCGCAGGGCAGGCAGGCGGCGGTGGCGTGCACGATGCTGGCGAGATGGGTGTCGTCGAAATCGAGCCCGTGGATGAGGATGCCGTTGGCGAGCGCCGCGTCGCGCAGCGGGAGGCGCTCGGCGCGGCCGAGCACGCTGCAATCGCCGGCGCCGCCGAGCGCCTGGATGCCGGCGATCGCGCGCGCCGCGAAGGGATAGGCGTTGGCGGCGAGGCCGACTCCGATGGCGTCCAGCATCTGGATGCGCGCGCGCTCCCGCACCCGGGCGGGGATCGAATCCTGGTCCAGCGCGACGGCGAATTCGGCGATGCGTCGGGCGAGAGGCACATTGGCGTTGCTCATGCGTGATCTCCTGCGCGCGCGGCGCCAGAGCGATTTCGTTCGAACTGAAATCCGAAGAAGAAAGCGTGGGGGCGGAGAGAACTCCGCCCCCACACCCCCACCTCCTTTTTTTGACTCTTGGCGCTGGCTCCTCCCGCACTCTCGGACGCCGCAGCGTTGTCGGGTTCAGAACGGAGCTTTCCACGCTTCCCCGTAATCAAAAAAAGGAGGTGGGGGGTCTGGGGGGCGGAGTTCACTCCGCCCCCCAGTCTTCTTCGAGCGTGTGCAGCCCGCACGGAATCGCCCTAGCCCGATTGCGTCTCGCACCAGGCGACGTAGCGGCGGATGCCGTCTTCCAGGCTGACCTTGGGCGCCCAGCCGATCACCGCTTCCGCCTTGGCCCGGCTGAAGCCGAGATGGGTGCCGCCGGCGGAGCGCACGGCGCGCGCATCCGCGCGGTATTCCGGCTGCAGGCCGGAGCCGCAGACGCGCAGCACGGTGTGCACCACCTCGGTCAGCGAGGAATCGACGCCGGTCGCCAGGTTCATCACCTCGCCATGCTGCGCGCTCGCCATCGCGGCGAGGCAGCCGGCGGCGATGTCGGTCACGTGGATGTAGTCGTGCACCTCCCGCCCGTCGCCGAGGATGACGGGCGGCGTGCCTTGCCGCACGCGCTCATAGGTCTCGGCGATGAAATTGGCGTTCACCGCGCGGGCATGCTGACGCTCGCCATAGACCGAGGCGAAGCGCAGCGCATTGAACTCCAGCGCGTATTTCTGGGCGTAGAGGCGGCACAGGCTCTCGCCGAACAGCTTGCTGACGCCGTACACCGCGCTGACCGGGGAGAGGGTGGCGGTGACGGTCGGCGCCTGCTCGGTCAACCGCTCGGCTTCGGCATTGCCGTAGGCGGCGACCGAGGAGGAGAACACCACGCGCCGCACGCGTGCGAAGCGCGCCGCCTCCAGCGTGTTCAGGAGCCCGACGGCGTTCACCTGCACGCCGAGCGCGGGGTTGGCGAACATGGGCAGGGTGAGGAAGCCGGCCAGGGCGAAGATCCCGTCGGCGCCCTGCGACGCATCGAGCAGATCGGAGAGCCGCAGGATGTCGCCGCGGATCAGCGTCACCCGCTTGTCCTCGAGCAGATGCGCGATGGTGTCCGGCGTGCCGAGGGCGAAATTGTCGAGCAGCCGGACCGCGGCCGCGCCGGCTTCCAGCAAGGCATCGGTGAGATGCGAGCCGATCAGGCTCGCGCCGCCGGTGATGAGATAGGTGTTCCCCGCGACCGGCATCGCCTCACTCCGCCGCTTCTGCGGTCGCGGCCTGCATGGCGTGCCGCCCGGCCGAGCGGCCGGACAGCCGGCCGAACACCGAGCCCGACATCAGCCCGGCGCCGCCGAGATAGTTCTGGTAGAAGATGCCGCCGACCAGTTCGCCGGCCGCGTAGAGCCCGGGGATGGTGGCGTCGGTGGTGTCCTGCACCTCGCCCTCCGTGTTGATCCTGAGGCCGCCGAAGGTGAAGGTGATGCCGCAGGTGACGACGAAGCCGTAATAGGGCGGTGCATCGATCGGCAGCGCCCAGTTCGACTTGGGCGGCGTGATGCCCTTGGTCGCCTTGCCGTCGAGGATGGCGGGGTTGTACTCGCCCGGCTGGCAGGCCGCGTTGTAGGCGGCCACGGTGCGCAGCAGCCCTTCGGCGTCGATGTCGAGCGCGCGCGCGAGCCCTTCGATGCTGTCGCTCTGGGCCTTGGTCACCTGCTTGATGCGGTATTCGTCGCGCACCATCCCGATGGTCCGGCTGTCGAAGATCTGCACCGCCGTGCGCTGCGGCTGCTTCATCACCTCGCGGCCGTACTTGGCATAGGTGTGGTTGCGGAAGTCCGCGCCTTCGTCGACGAAGCGCTCGCCGTCCAGATTGACCACGATGCCGAGCGGATAGGAGTGCTTCTGGAAATTGTCCAGCACCACGCGGTCCCCGAAGGGCGGCGCGCTGATGTCCCATTGCACGGCATGGCAGGTGGACCAGCCGCCATAAGCCTGCGCCCCGATGTCGAGCGCGGCGCGGATGCCGTCCCCGGTGTTGTGCTTGGTGCCGCGCACGCGGCAGAGCTCCCAGCCCGGCCCGAAATAGCGCGTGCGCATCTCCGGATTGGCTTCGAAGCCGCCGCAGGCCAGCACCACCGCCTTCGCCGTGATCTCCTCATAGCCCTGCGGGCCGAAGGCGAGCACGCCGGTGACCTCGCCGCTCCGTGCCTGCAGCAATTTGCGCAGCCCGGTGCCGTAGCGGATCTCGATGCCGTCGCGCCCCGCGGCCTTGACGAGGAAATCCACCAGGCCCCAGCCGCCGCCCACCGCTTCCACGTTCACGCCGCCATAGAAGTGGTGCTTGCCGTTCACGACATAGGATTGGCGGCCGAACATCGGGATGAAGCGCACCCCCTTGCCGCGCATCCACACCACGGTCTCGCGCGAGCGGCCGATCAGGATCGCCGCGAGCTCCTCGTTGGAAAGCTGCTCGGTGACCCGCATGAGGTCGTGCATGTAGGATTCGGCGGGGAGCGGCGGGATGTAGATCTGGCCGGCCTCGGCTTCGGAGAGGTCGACCAGCACGTCGCGGCGGAGATCCTCGAGCCCGTCATGGACGAAGCGGAAGCCGCCGGCGGTGAAGGTGGAATTGCCGCCCCGCTCCTCCTCGCTCGCCTTCTCGAGCACGAGCACGCGTGCGCCCTGCTCGCGCGCGGAGAGGGCGGCGCAAAGGGCGGCATTCCCCGCGCCGACCACGATGACGTCGTACTGCGTGCTGTGCGGCATCGGCCCGTTTTCCTCCTGCGCGCCGCCGCTGCGCGGCGCTCTGCTTCGCTCGGCCGGCAGCATGCGGGCGTGCTTGCGTGCTTGTCAATCCACGTGTATACAAGAGCGCGCGGGCCGGCAGGCTTGGGGCGATGGTCATGGGAGCGATGTTCATGGGTGTCGGTCCCGAGGCGGCGGACGCCGAATACGACGAGGAGGCGCGCGGCGGCCGCGGGCGCAGCGACTGGGCCTACGAGATGCTGCACGAGGCGATCCGCGAAGGCACGCTCGAGCCCGGCCAGCGCGTGATGGAGACCGAGATCTCCGCCTGGCTGCGCATCAGCCGCACGCCGGTGCGCGAAGCGATGCGCCGGCTGCAGGCGGAAGGCCTGCTCGAACACGCCGCCGGCGGCGGGCTCGCGATCGCGCTCTACGACCTCAGGGCGATCGGCGAGTTCTACGCGACGCGGGAGAGCCTGGAAGGAACCGCCGCGGCGCTCGCCGCCCGCAATGCCGACGACACCGAGCGCCGCATCCTCGCGGCGACGCTCGAGGCGATGCGCGCGCTGCCCGAGGACCCGCGCGCGCATGCGCGAGAGAACGAGATCCTGCACGAGCAGATCTACCGCGCCGCCCACAACCGCTTCCTGCTGAAGAGCCTGCGCGCCCTGCTGAATTTCGTCCCGCTGCTCGGGCGCACCACCTACCACGCCCCCGGGCGGGCGGCGGTCGCGCTGCGCGAGCACGAGGCGATCATCGCCGCCATCCAGGCGCGCGACCCGGCCCGGGCCGAGGAGATGGCGCGGCTGCATATCCGCCACGCCTATGAATGCCGGGTGCGCGTGGTGACCGAGGATATCCGCGCGGCGGCGGAGCGCCGCAGCGCGCGGCGCCCGGCCCGCGGGCCCGGAGGCTGATGCCGGGCTGCATCACGACAGGACAGACAGGGAGGGAACCAACATGCTCACGCGGCGCGCAATTCTGGGAGGGGGCGCGGCGCTGGCCGCCGTGCGGCCATCCTCCGCCCAGCCACAGCCCGTCATCCGCCTCGGCGTGCTCAACGACCAGTCGAGCACCTATCGCGACAATGGCGGCGTCGGCTCGGTCGCCTGCGTCCGCCAGGCCGTCGCCGAGTTCGCCGCTGCCCACGGCCTCGCCGTGGAGGTCGTGACCGCCGATCACCAGAACAAGCCCGATGTCGGCGTCAGCATCGCCCGGCAGTGGTTCGAGCAGGGCGTCGACGTGCTGCTCGACATCCAGGGCTCGGCGATCGCGCTCGCGCTCAACAACCTGGTGCGCGAGCGGGACAAGGTGATGCTCGCGAGCAATGTCGGCGTGGCCGAGCTCACCGGGCGGAGCTGCACGCCGAACACCGTCCACTGGGCGCACGACACCTACATGCTGGCGCGCTCGACCGGCACCGCCGTGGTGCGCGCCGGCGGCGACACCTGGTTCTTCATCCGGGCCGACTACTCCTTCGGCAAGTCGCTGCAGGACGATGCGACGACCTTCGTCGCGCGCGCCGGCGGGCGCGTGCTGGGCAGCGTCGCCATGCCGTTCCCAAGCGCCGATTTCAGCGCCGCGCTGCTCCAGGCCCAGGCCTCCCGCGCCAAGGTCGTGGGGCTCGCCAATGCCGGCGACGACCTGGTGAATTGCATCAAGCAGGCGGGCGAGTTCGGCGTGACGCGGCGCGGCCAGCGGCTGGCGGCGCTGCTGATGTTCATCAACAACGTGCACGCCGTCGGGCTCGAGGCGGCGCAGGGCCTCGTGCTGACCGAGAGCTTCTACTGGGACCTGAACGAGCGCACGCGCGCCTTCTCCGAGCGCATCGTCGCGGCGGGCTTCAACCGGCAGCTCAAGCCCAACATGTCGCAAGCCGCCGCCTATTCCGCGACGCTGCACTATCTGAAGGCGGTGGCGGCGGTCGGGGCGGCGGAGGCCAAGCGCTCCGGCGCCGCGGTGGTCGCCCGCATGAAGGCGATGCCGGTCGAGGACGACGTGATCGGGCACGCCACGGTGCGCGAGGACGGGCGGGTGATCACCCCGGCCTACCTCTTCGAGGTGAAGCGCCCCGAAGAAAGCCGCCGCGCCTTCGACTACTACAAGCTGATCAGCACGGTCTCGCCCGAGGATGCCTGGCGGCCGCTGGCCGAAGGCGGCTGCCCGCTGGTACGCGGGACTTGAGCTGGGGGGCGGAGTGAACTCCGCCCCCCAGACCCCCCACCTCCTTTTTTTGGCTTCTTGGCGCTGGTTGATTCCGCACGCTCAGGCGCCGCAGCGTCGTCGGGCTGAGAACGGCGCGCGTACCGGCGACACAACTCCGCCTGTTCAGCACAGGCTCGCGTGCCGCTCCGTCATCACCCGCAGCACGTGGTCGGGATCTTCCGCCCACCAGCGTCGCGACAGCAGCTCGCATTCCACGAAGCCGCAATATCCCGCCGCTTCCACCATCCCGCGCAGCGCCGGGATGTCGATCACCCCATCGCCGGGCATGCCGCGGTCGAACACCAGGTCCGTCGTCGGCACCAGCCAGTCGCAGACATGGAACGCGGCGATGCGCGACCCGGCGCGCGCCACCTGCGGCGCCACATCCGGATCCCACCAGATGTGATAGCAATCCAGCGCGACCCCCACGCCCTCGCCCAGCAAGTCGCACAGATCCAGCGCCTGCGCCGTGGTGGAGAGCACCGAGCGGTCGGCGCAGGTCATCGGATGCAGCGGCTCCAGCGCCAGCACCACGCCGGCCGCACGCGCCTCCGGCAACACCGCCTCCAGCCCCTCGCGCACCATTGCCCGCGCGCCGGGCAGGTCCTTCGATCCCGCCGGCAGCCCGCCGCACACCATCACCAGGCATTGCGCCCCGATCATGTGCGCTTCCGCGATCGCGCGCCGGTTGTCCTCGATCGCCGCGCGCCTTCCCGCCGCATCGCCCGCCGGAAACATCCCGCCGCGGCACAACCCGCTCACCGCCAGCCCCGCCTCGCGGATCCGCCGCGCCGCCGCTTCCACCCCCATCGCCTGCAACACGTCCCGCCACGGCGCGATCCCCGGAATCCCATGCCGCGCGCATCCCTCGATGCACTCGGCCAGCCCCCACTTCTCCTTGACGGTGACGGTGTTGAGCGAAAGCGGCCCCGGCGCCCCCATCACGCCACCCCGTGCAGCGCGAGCAGCTGCCGCATCCGCGTCACCGCCATCTCCGGGTCGCGCAGCAGCCCCGCGCGGTCCGCGAGCCGAAACAGCTCGCTAAAATGCTGGACGGAGCGCGCGCTCTGCTGCCCGCCCACCATCACGAAATGCTCCTGGTGCCCGTTCAGCCAGGCCATGAACACCACACCCGTCTTGTAGAACCGCGTCGGCGCCCGGAAGATGTGCCGGCTCAACGGCACCGTCGGCGCCAGGATGTCGTGGAACGCGCCGAGATCGTCATGCGTCAGCGCCGCCAGTGCGCCCCCCACCGCCGGCGCGATCGGATCGAAGATGCCGAGCAGCGCGTCCGAATGGCCCTGCTCATCCCCGGCGATCAGCTCCGCGTAATTGAAATCGTCCCCCGTGTACATCCGCACGCCTTTTGGCAGGCGCCGGCGCATCACGATCTCCTTGCGGTCGTCCAGCAACGAGATCTTCACCCCATCCACCTTCGCCGCATGCGCATGGATGACCTCGAGCGCGGTCTCCATCGCCTTCATGTGGTCGTCGCTGCCCCAGTAGCCTTGCAGCGCCGGATCGAACATCTCGCCCAGCCAATGGATGACCACCGGCTCTCTCACCTGCGACAAAACGCGGTCATACACCCGTACATAATCCCCCGGCCCGCGCGCCGCCTTGGCCAGCGCGCGCGACGCCATCAGGATGATGCGCCCGCCCAGCGCCTCGACCGCCTCGCACTGCTCCTCATAGGCGCGGATCACGTCATCCACGCTCACCGCCGGCCCCGGCGCCAGATGATCGGTCCCCGCGCCGGAGGCGATCACCGCCCCCGGCACATCCCGCGCCGCATCGAGCGAGCGCCGAATCAACTCCTGCGCTCCGCTCCAATCCAGCCCCATCCCGCGCTGCGCCGTATCCATCGCCTCGGCGACACCCAACCCCAGCGACCACAGATACCGCCGGAAATCGATCGTCCGCTCCCAATCGATCTTCGCGTCCAGCCACGGATCCTGCTCGGCGAGCGGATCCGCCACCACATGCGCGGCGGCGAAGGCGACGCGCGGAAAGGGCGGCACCGCCTTCGGAAATTCCCGGGGCGCCGAGGTCGTGAACGCCTCCAGCCCGCCTTCGGCGGTCGGCAGGTCAATGCGCGGCATCGCTCACACCTCCAGCTTCGGCAGGTCCACCCAGCGCCGCTCCGCCCAGGATTGCAGCCCGGCCTCCGCGAGTTGCACGCCCTTCGCCCCCGCAAGCAGATCCCACGGATAGGCCGCGACCTCGCCCGCCACATGCTTGAGGAACAGCTCCCACTGCACGCGGAACCCGTTCGGATAAGGCTCGGTATCCGGCACTTCCTGCCACCCTGCATGGAAGTCGATGGTCTGCGGCACGTCCGGATTCCACACCGGCTTCGGCGTGTTCACCCGCGACTGCGTCCAGCACTTCTGCAACCCCGCAACCGCCGACCCATGCGTCCCATCCACCTGGAACGTCACCAGGTCGTCCCGCCGCACCCGCGTCACCCAGGAGGAGTTGATATGCGCGACGATGCCGCCCTCCAGCAGGAAGGTCGCATAGGCCGCGTCGTCGGTGTCCGCCTGGTAGCGCTTCCCGCTCTCATCCATCCGCTCGGGAATATGCGTCGCCCCGAGGCAGGACACCGACCGCACCTCGCCGAACAGATTGTCCAGCACGTAGCGCCAATGGCAGAGCATATCGAGGATGATCCCCCCGCCCTCCGCCTTCTTGTAGTTCCAGCTCGGCCGCTGCGCCGGCTGCAGATCGCCCTCGAACACCCAGTAGCCGAACTCGCCCTTCACCGAGCAGATCCGCCCGAAGAAGCCGGAATCGATCGCCATCCTCAGCTTGCGCAGCCCGGGCAGGAACAGCTTGTCCTGCACGATGCCGTTCTTCACGCCGCGCTGCTTCGCGAGCCGCGCCACCTCCAGCGCGTCGGCCAGCTTGTCCGCGCTCGGCTTCTCGCAATAGATGTGCTTGCCCGCGGCGATCGCGCGGCGCAGCAGCGCCGCGCGCAGCTGCGTCGTCGCCGCATCGAAGAACAGCTCGTCCCTGGGATCGGCGAGCGCCGCATCGAGATCCGTCGTCACCCGCGCGACGCCATGCGCGCGCGCCAGGGCCTCCAGCTTCTCGCGGTTGCGCCCGACCAGGATCGGGTCCGGCATCAGCCGGTCGCCATTCTTCAGCGCCACGCCGCCCTCCGCGCGGATCGCCGCGATCGAACGGATGAGATGCTGGTTCATTCCCATCCGGCCGGTCACGCCGTTCATGATCACACCGATGCGGCGCTCCGCCATGATGGTCCCCTTCAGCTCAGCCAGCGATCGAGATTGCCGCGGACGAAATCGTCATCCGTCAGTTCCGGGTAGCGCGCCGCCACCGCGGCGATGAGCTCGCCCTGCCCCGGGCTCGGCCCCTCGGCCGGATCGAGGCACCAGGTCCCCTCCAGCAGCCCCTGCCGCCGCAGCACCTCGTGGCACCCCGCGATCACGCCATGGAAATCATGCGCCACGTCGAACACTGCGGCGTTCATCTCCGTCACCTGCGCATCCAGCGCCAGCAGCTCGGCGGGGATCACGCCCGCCGCCACCGCCGCCCGGCAGCGCGCATGCAGCGCCACCGCCGCGCGCGTCCACACCGACCAATGCCCCAACAGCCCGCCGACGATGCGCAGCACGCGGCGCTCGCCGCCATGCACCAGCGCGAAGGGCGTCAGCAGATCGGCGACGATGTGATCGTCATTCCCCGTGTAGAGGCTGACGCGCTCCGCCACCCCCGCCTCCAGCACGCCGCGCACCACATCGAGCGTCGCATAGCGGTCGAAGGGCGCGATCTTCACCGCGACGACATTCTCGATCGCCGCGAAGCGCCGCCAGAAGGAGACCGGCAGCGTCACGCCACCCACCGCCGGCTGCAGATAGAAGCCGAACACAGGCATCTCGCGCGCCACCGCCGCGCAATGCGCGAGGATCTCGTCCTCGGAAGCACCTCTCCACGACGCGAGCGACAGCAGCACCGCGTGATAGCCAAGCCCGCGCGCGACCTGCGCCTCGCGCACCGCCTGCTCCGTTCGCCCGATCACGCCCGCCACCAGCAGCGGCGCCTCCGCGCGTTCCGCCGCGGCCTCGGCCGCGCTGCGCAGCACCGGCTCGTACAGCCCCACCTCGCGGATCGCGAATTGCGTGGTGTGCACGCCCACTGCCAGCCCGCCGGCGCCCGCACCCAGATAGTAGCGCGACAGCGCCCGCTGCCGCCGCCCATCCAACGCGCGGCCCGCCGTCAGCGCCAGCGGATGCGCGGGGATGACGCAGCCCGCACGCAGCCGCGCCCGCAACGCCTCCGGCCAGTCCGTCCAACCCAGGCCCACCGTTTCCTCCCGGCGAGGTAACTGGTTGGTTACTTACGGCGGAAGCACCCCCTGGGTCAAGCCGGCCGCAGATAGCCCAGCACCACCTCCACGCAGTGCCGCTCGCGCGCCTCCAGCGCCGCCTCGGTGCCGAGATCCGTCCCGAAGATCGTGGACAGCGTGAACCGGTTCGACACGTAGAAATGCCCGATCGCCAGGATCGTCACATAGAGCTGCAACGGATCCACGCCGCGCCGGAACACCCCCGCCGCCTCCCCCCGCGCCAGCACCGCGCGGATCAGCTCGAGCAGCGGCGAATACAGCGCCTTCACCTGCTCGCTCCGCTGCAGATAGGCGGCGCGATGGATGTTCTCCTGATTGAGCAGCGCCACGAATTCCGGATGCGCCGCGGTGTAGCGCAGGTTGAACCGCACCAGCCGCGCCATGCCCTCCTCCGGCGCCAGCGCATCCACCTCCAGCGCCCGCTCCTGCTCGCGCTTGGCGGCATAGGCGCGCTCCAGCACGGTCAGCCACAGCTCCTCCTTGGAGCCGAAATGCGCATAGAGCATCCGCTTGTTGGCACCGGAGCGCGCGGCGATCTCGTCCACCCGCGCCCCCGCCAGCCCGTTCAGCGCGAACTCGGCCAAGGCGGCATCGAGGATGCGCTGCCGCGTCGCCGCCGCCCGCACCGAATACCGCCGCTCCGGCGCCGGCGCATCCATCAGAACCGCCCGTCCCGCACTTCGAACTTCGTCGCCTTCCCGAGCGACCGCCCGCCCCGCCCCACCCATTCGGCGACCCAGTCCACCACGCGCAGCAGCGGCACGCGCGGATAGCCGAACAGCGCAAAGGCCCGCGCGGCATTCGAGAGCAGCGCCGTCGGCGCCTCCTCCCCCTCGAACGCCGGCGCGCGCCCGAAGCGCTTCCCGAACTCCTCCGCCAACCAGCGGACGGCAACCGTCTCCGGCCCCGTCACATTCAGGATCGGGCACTCGCCGCTCGCATGCCGCAGCGCGCGCAGCGCCCAGGCATTGGCATCGCCCTGCCACAGCACATTCGCATGCCCCATCGCCAACGGCACGGGCTTCCCCGCGAACACCTTGCTCGCCACGTCATGCAGCACGCCGTAACGCAGCTCCACCGCATAATTCAGCCGGATCCCGACACAGCGCGCCCCACGCGCCGCCGCATCCTGGAACACCCGCTCCCGCCCGAGGCAGGACGCCGCGTAATCCCCCACCGGCGCCGGCGCCACGCCCTCATCCGCCCCGCCCGACCCCACCGGCACCAGCGGCAACACATTCCCCGTCGAGAAGAACGCAATCCGCGCACGCGCATACCGCTCCGCCACCATCGCCGGCAGCAGCACATTCATCGCCCAGGTCGCCGGCTCGTTCCCCGTCGCGCCGAATTTCCGCGCCGCCATGAACACCACATTCGGCGCCTCCGGCAGCGCCGCCAGCGCGTCCCGGTCGGTCAGATCCGCCGCGACGCACTCGACGCCCCAGGACTCCATCCGTTCCTCGAGCCCAGCCTCGCTGAACCGCGCGACCCCGATCACCCGCCGCGCCGGATCGGCACGCTTCGCCAGCCGGCAGAGCGTCGGCCCCATCTTCCCCGCCGCGCCGAGCACGACGATGTCGCCGGGCACGGCTTGCAGATCGGCGACCAGCGCCTCGTCCGGCCGGCTGAGGACGTCCTCGAGTGCCGCCTCATCTTCGATACTCACAGGCCAGGACTGGGGGGCGGAGTGAACTCCGCCCCCCAGACCCCCCACCTCCTTTTTTTGGCTACTTGGCACCTCTTGCTCCCGCACTCTCATCACCACGCCGCTGTCTCGTTGAGAACGGAGCTGGCCACCCTTCCTCGCTACCCGCCTGGGGACGCACCGACGAACCGCACCTTGTATCGAGGCGCATGCCGGTCCGCGCAGACGAAGGCGGCATCCTCCGCGATCGCCTGCGCAATGAGCAGGTGATCGAAGGGGTCGCGGTGATCCGGATGCAGCGGCAGCCCGCCGAGCGTCACGAGATGTCCGGCGCGGATGTCGAGCAAGGTGAAGCCCTCCCGCTCGATAGCCTCCGCAATCTCCCGGACGTCAGCAACCAATTTGCCGATCCGCACCTTGCCAGGATCCGCGATCAGCGCCCGCACCTGCAAGCCGAGCCGTTCGTCATCCGCCAGCCCCCCCACTGGAGGACATACGAGTCGAGAAGGAGCTTCACGCCTCCTCGCCCTCCATCGCCTCCACGACTTCCGACGGGAGCGTGTCGAAGTCGGGCGCCATGCGGATCCTGCCCCGCAAGGCCCCCGGCTGGCGGCGGGCCCGCTCCGCATCGGGCGGTGGACGGATCTCGGCCAGCACCCGGCCATGCGAGGTGACCAGGAATGAAGCCCCTTGCCGGGCCTGGCGCAGATACCCGCTCACATTCCCGCGGAACTCGCGCACACCCACGCGCTGCGGCGGCGGCCTCTTGTCCTGCTCCGGCCCGGCCATGTCGCCCTCCCGAGAACGCGCGCCTCGGCCGCTCCCGCACTCCCAACCGCCGCGCCGCTCACTCGGCCACCCGAACCCCTCCACCCGCGCCAAGTATCCAAAAAAAGGAGGGATGGGGTCTGGGGAAGGGAGTTCATCTCCCTTCCCCAGTCCTACGGCAGCAGTACCGTGCTCCCCGTCGTCTTCCGCGCTTCCAAAGCCCGGTGTGCCTCGCCGGCGTCCTTCAGTGGCACGCTCTGGTTCACCCGGATCTTCACTGCCCCCGACTGCACCACGGCGAACAGCTCGTTCGCCGACTCCACCAGGTGCTCGCGCTTCGCCGTGTAGGTCGCGAGTGTCGGCCGCGTCAGGTAGAGCGACCCTTTCGCCGCCAGCACGCCGAGGTCGGGCACCGAGACGGGGCCGGAGGCGTTGCCGAAGCTCACCATCAGCCCGAAGGGACGCAGGCAATCGAGCGACGCCATGAAGGTGTCGCGCCCGACGCTGTCGTAGACCACCGGCAGCATCGCGCCCCCGGTGATCTTGTTCACCCGCGCCGGGATGTCCTCGCTGGTCAGGATGGTGTGCGCGCAGCCATGCGCGCGGGCGAGCGCCGCCTTCTCCTCGGTGCTCACCACGCCGATCACGGTGGCGCCGAGATGGCTCGCCCATTGCGACAGGATCAGGCCGACGCCGCCGGCGGCGGCGTGCAGCAGGATGGTCTCGCCGGGCTGCACCCGGTGGCAGCGGCGGATCAGGAATTGCGCCGTCATGCCTTGCAGCATCATCGCCGCGGCCGGGCCGAAGTCGATCCCGTCCGGGATCTTCACCAGCCGGTCGGCCTTGATCGTCCGTGCCTCGGCATAGGCGCCGATCGGCGCGGTCGCGTAGGCGACGCGGTCGCCGACCGCGACCTCGGTCACGCCCTCGCCGATCGCCTCGACGATGCCGGCCCCTTCCATGCCGATGATCGCGGGGAGCGCGGGCGGCTTGTAGAGCCCGGTGCGGAAATAGACGTCGATGTAGTTGAGGCCCACGGCCTTGTGCCGCACCAGCGCCTCGCCGGGTTTCGGCGCGGGCAGCGGCACCTCCTCCCAGACGAGCTTCTCCGGGCCGCCGTGCTCGTGGACGCGGATCGCGTGATTCATGGGCGGGGGATCCGTGGTTGCGGGCTTGTGGGGTCTCGCGCCGCGCCGAACAGGGGCCCGGCCCCCGCTGTCCGGCGCTCGAGCTCGAGCAGGTAGCGTTTGGTCGCCGGTCCCTCGCCGCCGGAATAGCCGCCGAGCGAGCCGTCGGCGGCCACCACGCGGTGGCAGGGGATCAGGATCGGGATCGGGTTGGCGCCATTGGCCTGGCCGACCGCGCGCGGCACCGAGCCGATCGCCCGGGCGAGCGCGCCATAGCTGCGGGTCTCGCCCGGCGGGATCTCGGTCAGCGCCCGCCAGACCCGCCGCTGGAATGCGCTGCCGTGCGGCGCGAGCGGCAGGTCGAAGACCAGCAGCGTCCCGTCGAAATAGTCCTGGAGCTGCGCCGCCGCGCGCTCGAGCAGCGGCGTCGGCGTCTGGTCGCGGCCGCGCCCCCAGTCGAGCGCGATGATGGCGCCCTCCTCTTCCGAGACGGTCAGGTCGCCGAGCGGGGTGTGGAGGGAGAGCTGCGGCATGGCGGGGGTGATGAGTGAGACAGCCCCGGGCGGCTGCCGTCAAGCCGGCCGGGCGAGCGCCCGGGCGAGGGCGGCCGGATCGGTCACCGGCAGCGAGCAGGTGCCGCCGCGGCAGACATAGGCGGCGGGCGCTCCCGCCACCGTCCCCTTGCCCGCGGCCGGGTGATCCGCCGGCAGCGCGCAGCCCGGCGGCGCATGCAGCACCAGCGTCGCGGGGTCCGGATGCGCGAGCGCCGCCCGCAGCAGCGCCTGGGTGGCGGGATCGGCGGGATCGCCGGCGATCACCGCGGTCGCGGCCCGCTCGAGCAGGTCGGCGGCGGCGAGCAGCCCCGGCATGGCGGCGATGCCCTGATGCCCCGCGAAGGCGCCGATGGTGTGCTCGGCGGCGACCCGCCAGCGCGCCTCGCCGGTGAGGTGGAACAGCGCCGCCTGAAGCTGCGCCATCACCCCGTTGCCGGAGGGCGTCGCGTTGTCCCCCGCATTGCGGCCGCGCACGAGCACGTCGGCCGCGTCGTCGGCGCTGGTGTAGTAGCCGCCTTCCGGTGCGGCGAAATGCCGCTCCGCCGCCTCGGCCCAGCCTACGGCATCGTCGAGGAAGGCCGCCTCGCCGGTCGCCTGGTGCAGCAGGAGCGCCGCCCAGGCCATGCAGGCATGGTCCTCGAGCAGGCCGGGCGCGCTGGGCTTGCCGGCGCGGAAGGCATGCAGCAGCCGCCCATCCTGGGTGGCCATCATGCCGCGCACGGCTTCGTACGCGCGGCGCGCCAAGGCGACCCAATCCGGGCGACCGAAGGCCGACGCGGCGCGCGCCAAGGCTCCGATCATCAGCCCGTTCCAGTCCGCCAGCACCTTGTCGTCGCGGCCCGGCGGCACGCGCCGGCTGCGCGCCTCGAACAGGGTGGCGCGGCAGCGCGCCAGGATCGCCTCGCTTTCCGCGTCCAGCAGCTCCGGATGGGCGCGGCGGTTGAGGATGGTCTTGTGTTCCCAGTTGCCCCCGGCGGTCACGTCGTAGACGCGCTTGAAGAGCGGCGCTTCGGGCCCGAGCAGCGCATCCACCTCGGCCTCGCTCCAGACATAGAAGCGGCCTTCCTCGCCTTCGCTGTCGGCATCCTGCGTGGCGGCGAAGGCGCCGCCTTCGGCGATCATCTCGCGCTCGAGCCAGACCACGAGCTCCGCGGCCCGGGTCGCGAGCAGCGGGTCCTGGCTCTCCGCATGGACCAGCGCCAGCAGCTCCAGGAGCTGGGCGTTGTCGTAGAGCATCTTCTCGAAATGCGGCACGAGCCAGATGGCATCGACCGCGTAGCGCGCGAACCCGCCGCCGAGATGGTCCCAGATCCCACCCTGAGCCATGCGCCGCAACAGGGTGCCGACCGCCTCGGCGCAGCGCGGTTCCTCCAGCCGAAAGCGCATCTGCCAGAGAAAGCGGAAGATCGGCGGGTTGGGGAATTTGGGCGCCCCCTGCAGGCCGCCCTCGGCGCGATCCGTCGCCTGGACGAGGCCCAGCGCCACCCGCCGCAGCTGCTCGCCATCGGGCAGCGCGCCCGGCGTCGCGGCGGCCATCCGCTCCAAGGCGGCGCGGAGGGCGGTGACGTTCTGCGCGACCTTGGCACCTTCGTTCCGATAGGCTTCCGCCACCCCCTGCAGCACCTGGTGGAAGGAGGGCCGGCCCCAGCGCGGCTCGGGCGGGAAATAGGTGCCGCCCCAGAAGGGCTCGCCCTTGGGGGTGAGAAACATGGTGAGCGGCCAGCCGCCCTGCTCGCCCAGCAGGTGCAGCGCGTTCATGTAGAGCGCGTCGATATCGGGCCGCTCCTCCCGGTCGACCTTGATGCTGACGTAGAGGCCGTTCATCAGCGCGGCCGTCTGCGGGTCCTCGAAGGATTCATGGGCCATGACGTGGCACCAATGGCAGGCGGCGTAGCCGATGCTGAGCAGAATGGGCCGGTCGAGTTCCTCCGCCTCGGCCAGGGCCGCCGGTCCCCACAGGCGCCAGTGCACCGGATTCTGCGCGTGCTGGCGGAGATAGGGCGAGGACGCCTCGCCGAGGAGATTGGCCTGGGGCAGAGCCGGCATCGCGGAATCCTTGGTGGGGCAGCGGGTCGACGCTACATGGGCGTCACCCCCCTGCCCTGCCTAGCCGGAGAGCCCGAACTTGGACGACATGCCCGCCGCTGCGCCCGCGCCGGAAACGGAGCAGCCCGATCCGCCGCCCTTCTACACGGCGCATATCTTCGTGTGCTGCAATCGGCGGCAAGATGACCACCCGCGCGGTTCCTGCGCGGCGCGCGGCAGCGAGAGGCTGCGGGACTACATGAAGGCGCGGGCCAAGGAACTGCGCATTCCGAATATCCGGGTGAACATGGCCGGATGCATGGAGCGCTGCGAGTTCGGCCCGGCGCTGGTGATCTATCCGGAAGGAGTCTGGTACCGGCCGGAGACCATCGCTGACATCGAGGAGATCCTGCAGGTCCATGTCCTCGGCGGCGGCCGAGTCCGGCGGCTGATGCTGACCGAGAAGGACGTGCCGCCGCCGAAGGAGTGATGTTTCACGTGGAACGGGGAAGCTCGCCGACGGTGGGAATCGGCGCGCTGTTTCACGTGAAACACGGCTGATTGATGCTGACGGACACGATCTTCGCCCTGGCCTCCGGCGCCGGGAAAGCGGCGGTTGCCGTGATGCGCCTGTCCGGTCCGGGCACGGCGACGCTGTTGGAGCGCTTGGCAGGCCCGTTGCCGCCGCCGCGTCATGCGGCGTTGCGCCGCCTGCGTGACCCGCGCGGCGAGACGCTCGACCGCGCCTTGCTCCTCTGGTTCCCGGCGCCGCGCTCCTACACCGGTGAGGACGCCGCCGAGCTCCATCTTCATGGCGGCCGCGCCGTCATCGCTGCGGTCGCCGAGGCGCTGGTGACCCTCGGCGCGCGGCCGGCCGAGCCCGGGGAGTTCACCCGCCGCGCCTTCCTGAACGGCAAGCTCGACCTCACCGCCGCCGAGGCCGTTGCCGACCTCGTCGAGGCCGAGACCGCCGGCCAGCGCCGCCAGGCCCTGCGCCAGGCCGAGGGCGCGCTCGCCCGCCGCTGCCGGACCTGGACCGATCGCGCCGCCCGGCTCCTCGCCCACCAGGAAGCCGCCATCGAGTTCGCCGATGACGACCTCCCGAGCGAACTCGGCGCCGAAGCGCGCGCCGGCGCCGCCAGCCTCGCCGCCGAGCTCGCGACACATCTCGCCGATGACCGCCGCGGGGAGCGCCTGCGCGAGGGGCTGCAGATTGCCATTCTCGGCGCGCCCAACGCGGGCAAGTCCTCCCTCCTGAATGCGCTGGCGGGCCGTGAGGCCGCCATCGTCTCCGCCCGCGCCGGCACCACCCGCGACATCGTCGAGACCCGCATGGATCTGGGCGGCGTTCCGGTCACCCTGTCCGACACCGCGGGGCTGCGCGAGGCCGGCGACGAGATCGAGGCGGAGGGCGTCCGCCGCGCGCGCCGTCGGGCCGAGGAGGCCGATCTGGTCCTCGCCCTGTTCGCCGCCGATCGCCCGCCGGACCCCGAGACCCTGGCCCTGCTCGCCGCCGGCGCGGTTCCGGTCGTCACCAAGACCGACCTCGCGCCGGCGCCGCCGGAGATCGCCGGCGCCGTGCCGCTCGCCCTCTCGGTGCTGACCGGCGAGGGGCTGCCCGCGCTCCAGGCGCGGCTCACCGCCGAGGCCGCCGCCAGGGCCGGCTCCGAGGCGGATGCGCCCCTCACCCGCCCCCGCCACCGGGCCGCGCTGACCGAGGCCGCCGACTGGCTCCGCCGGGCCGCCGAGGCCCCCCTGCCCGAGCTCACCGCCGAGGCGCTGCGGGCGGCGCTGCGGGCGCTCGGGCGCCTCACCGGGCAGGTCGGGGTCGAGGATCTGCTCGATATCGTCTTCCGCGACTTCTGCATCGGCAAGTAGCCGGACTATAGGAGCCCGCCATGAGCGCGGACGCCCTTTTCGACGTGGTGGTGATCGGCGGCGGCCATGCCGGCTGCGAGGCCGCGGCGGCGGCCGCGCGCTGCGGCGCCCGCACCGCCCTGCTGACCCACCGGCGCGACACCATCGGCGCGATGTCCTGCAACCCGGCGATCGGCGGCATCGGCAAGGGGCATCTGGTGCGCGAGGTGGATGCGCTGGATGGGCTCATGGCCCGCGCGGCGGATGCGGCGGCGATCCACGTGAAGATGCTCAACGCCAGCAAGGGGCCGGCGGTGCGCGGGCCGCGGGCACAGGCCGACCGGCGGCTCTATCGCCAGGCCATGCAGGCGCTGCTCGCCGCCCAGCCCGGGCTCGCCATCCTCGAGGCCGCCGCCGAGAGCCTGGAACTCCCCGGCAGCCGCGTCGCCGCGGTCCTCACCGCCGATGGCCGGCGCCTCCGCTGCGGCGCCGTCGTCATCACCACCGGCACCTTCCTGCGCGGCGAGATCCATATCGGCGATCGCCGCATCCCCGCCGGACGGGCCGGCGAGCCCCCTGCCCTCGGCCTCGCCCTGGCGCTGGAACGGCTCGGCCTGCCGCTCGCCCGGCTCAAGACCGGCACGCCGCCACGCCTCGACGGCCGCACCATCGACTGGGACGCGCTCGAGATGCAGCCGGGCGACGACCCGCCGGAGCCGCTCTCCTGGCTCACCGACCGCATCGCCAATCCGCAGCTCCGCTGCGGCATCACCGCCACCACGCCCGCCACCCATGCCCTGATCCGCGCCAACCTGCATCACAGCGCGGTCTATGGCGGGCGCATCCGCGGGGTCGGGCCGCGCTACTGCCCCTCCATCGAGGACAAGGTCGTGCGCTTCGCCGAGCGCGAACGCCATCAGATCTTCCTCGAGCCCGAAGGTCTCGACGACCCCACCGTCTATCCCAACGGCATCTCCACCAGCCTGCCGGAGGAGGTCCAGGCCGCCCTGGTCGCGACCATCCCAGGCCTCGAGCGCGCGCGCATCCTGCGGCCCGGCTACGCCATCGAATACGACCATGTGGACCCGCGGGCCCTGACCCCGGCGCTGGAGCTCCGGCAGGCGCCCGGGCTGTTCCTCGCCGGCCAGATCAACGGCACCACCGGCTACGAGGAAGCCGCCGCCCAGGGCATCATGGCCGGCATCAACGCCGCCCGCCGCGCCGCCGGCGGCACCCCCGACGCCCTGCTCACCCGCGGCGAGGCCTATATCGGCGTGCTGGTGGACGACCTGGTCCTCCAGGGCGTCACCGAGCCCTACCGCATGCTCACCGCCCGCGCCGAGCACCGGCTCAGCCTGCGCGCCGACAATGCCGGGCTGCGCCTCACCGGCAAGGGCATCGCCTGGGGCTGCGTCGGCCCCGAGCGCGCCGCCCGCCACCGCGCCTTCGCCGCCGCCGTCGCCGACGCCCTCGCCCGCGCCCGGGAGGACGGCGCCACCCCCGCGGAACTCACCCGCGCGGGCCTTATCGTGAATCGCGACGGCAAGCGCCGCAGCGTGCTGGACCTCATGGCCCTGCCGGAGGTCCCGGGACCAGCGCTCGCGTCGGCCTTCCCCTGGCTGCGCGACCTCGCCCCCGCAGTGCTCACCCAACTCGAGGCCGAAGCCCTCTACGCCCCCTATCTCGAACGCCAGGCCGCCGAGCTGCGCGCCCTGGAACGCGAAGAACGCACCCGCATCCCAGCCGGCCTCGACTTCGCGGTCATCCCCGGCCTCTCGATCGAAATGCGCCAGCGCCTGGCGAACGCGGCGCCTTCCAGCTTCGGTGCCGCGGGGCGGATTCCGGGAATCACTCCCGCCGCCTTGGCCGCTCTCGCGGCGCATCTGCGGCGTCATGCTTCCGCGCCTTGATGGTTCAAGTGAAAGACTGGGGAAGGAGTGAACTCCTTCCCCAGACCCCATCCTCCTTTTTTTGGCACTTGGCGCAGAGTGGCCGCGGCGGTCCCGGCCACCGTGCCGTTGTCTCGTGGGGAACGGAGCGCCTGGCAGGGGATTTGGCGCGGAGCGGCTGGCGCGCGTTCGACGGCCGCCCCGTTGTCTGGCGGAGAGCGGAGCGCCCGGAAGAGGATTTGGCGCAGAGTGGCTGCCGCGCTCTCCACCGGCGTCCCTTTGTCTGGTGGAGAACGGAGCGCCTGGCCGGTGCCAAAGGCGCCTGCCGCACTCTCGGCCGCCGCACCCTCGGCGGGCGGCGAGCGGACCCCGTCACGCTTCCCCGTATCCAAAAAAAGGAGGTGGGGGGTCTGGGGGGCGGAGTTCACTCCGCCCCCCAGTCTTCGATGGGGCGATGGTAGGTCGCATCCCCCTTCCCGCCTGGCAGCCCGATGACGCTACCAGTCACCGTCTCGCCGCCTATGTTGCGCTGCTTCAGCGCTGGAATGCGCGGATCAATCTCGTCGGGGACGCGGACCTCGCGACCATCCGGCGGCGGCATGTCGAGGACTCGCTGCAGCTCGTGCCTCTGCTGCCTGCGCAGGGCGCGCTGGCCGATCTCGGGTCCGGCGCCGGGTTGCCTGGGCTGGTTCTTGCCGCCGCGGATCCGGAGCGCGAGGTGCATCTGATCGAATCCGACCGCCGCAAGGCGGCGTTCCTGATCGAGGCGGCGCGCCATCTCGGCTTGCGCCGGGTGACCGTCCACGCGCAGCGAATCGAGTCGCTGCTTCTGCCGGGAATCGCGGTGGTCACCGCGCGTGCGTTGGCGCCGCTGGCGACGCTGCTCGGCCATGCCGCGGAAATCCTGGCGCCTGGCGGCGTCGCCATCTTCCCGAAGGGCCGCGACGCCGAGAAGGAATTGACGGCGGCGGAGTCGCATTGGCACATGGCCGTGGAGCGGTTCGCCAGTCGGACCGACCCGGACGCCACCATCCTTCGCCTGAGCGAGATCCGCCGTGCCGGCAACTGACGGCTCTCCGCGCGTTATTGCGCTCGCGAATCAGAAGGGCGGGGTGGGCAAGACCACCACCGCCATCAACCTCGCGACCGCGCTTGCCGCCAAGCAGAAGGTGCTGCTGCTGGATCTCGACCCGCAGGGCAACGCCTCCACCGGACTCGGCCTGCCGCGCAACGAGCGCGGCGAGGGCAGCTATGCGCTGCTCATCGGCGCCAGGAAGCTGCCGGAGCTGGTGCGGCCGACGCGCATCCCGAACCTCACCCTGCTGCCCGCCGATTCCGATCTTGCCGGCGCCGAGATCGAGCTTGTCGGCCTCGACGACCGCGAGACGCGGCTGCGCGGCGCGCTGGCGGCGGCGCAACCCTTCCTCGATCAGTTCGATATCGTCCTGGTCGACTGCCCGCCCTCGCTCGGCCTGCTCACCCTCAACGCGCTGGTCGCGGCCCAGGGCGTGCTGATTCCGCTGCAATGCGAATTCTTCGCCCTCGAGGGCGTCAGCCAGATCACCCGCACCATCGAGCGGGTGAAGCGCGCGCTCAATCCGGGGCTCACGCTCGAGGGTATCGTGCTGACGATGTTCGACAAGCGCAACAACCTCTCGGAGCTGGTGGCGGCGGATGTGCGCACCTTCTTCGGCGAGGCGGTGTTCGAGACGGTGATCCCGCGCAACATCCGGGTCAGCGAGGCGCCGTCGCACGGCCTGCCGGTGATCCTCTACGACCATCGCTCGGCCGGCGCCGTCGCCTATGTCCGCCTCGCCGCCGAGCTCATGCGCCGCGAGCGGCAGAAGGTGAGGAGCGCGGCATGAGCGGCGCGGCGAAGAAGCCATCGCGGCTGGGCATGGGGCTGTCGGCGCTGATCGGCGACCTGCCCGGGCCGGCGGCGCCGGCCGCCGCCGCCGGCGGCGCCCCGCGCAGCCTGCCGGTGGAGGCGCTGGAGCCCGGCCCGTTCCAGGCGCGCGGGCCGATCGACGAGGAGTCGCTGCGCGAGCTCGCCGCCTCCATCCGCGAGCATGGCGTGCTGCAGCCGATCCTGGTGCGCCCCGCGCCCGGCCGGCCGGGCGCGCACCAGATCATCGGCGGCGAGCGGCGCTGGCGCGCCGCCCAGCTCGCCCAGCTGCACGAGGTGCCGGTCGTCGTGCGCGAGCTCGACGACAGCGCGGCGATGGCCGCGGGGCTGGTCGAGAACCTCCAGCGCGAGGACCTCAACGCGGTCGAGGAGGCGGAGGGCTATACCCGCCTCATCGAGCAGTTCGGCATGAAGCAGGAGGCGCTGGCCCAGGCGGTGGGCAAGAGCCGCAGCCATGTCGCCAACACGCTCCGGCTGATGAACCTGCCGGATCCGGTGAAGGAGCTGGTGCGCAAGGGCCAGCTCAGCGCCGGCCATGCCCGCGCGCTGCTCGTCGCGGAGGACCCCGCCAGGCTCGCCGCCACGGTGGTGACGCGCGGGCTCTCGGTGCGCCAGGTCGAGGCGATGGTCGCGGCCAGGCCGCGCGAGGGCGGCACGCGCGGGGCGCGCAAGGACCCCGACACCGCGGCGCTGGAACGCGAGCTCGGCGACCGGCTCGGCCTCAAGGTGCAGATCCGCCCTGCCGGAAAGGGCGGCCAGGTGACCATCGCCTACCGCGACCTCGACCAATTGGACGGGCTGATCCGGCTGCTGATGCCGGGCGCGGGGTAAATTCCGGGTCATCGCCCATCACGAAGCGTTACCTTCGGTGCGTCTCGGGCGTTTCTCGTGTTCGCGGTCGTCCGGCCGCGCGCCACTGCGAAGGCCTTGCCCCATGCATGATCTCGGCGCAGTCCAGGGCAGCCTGGATGGCGCACCGGTGCGCGCCGCGCTCGGCCGCTTCGTCGGCACGGCGGACAGTTTCCTCGATTGGCTGCCGATCGGCATCTATGCCTGCGACCGCGCCGGCACGGTGGTGCAGTACAACCGCCGCGCCGCCGCGCTGTGGGGCCGCGCACCCGAGCTCGGCGATCCCACCACCCGCTATTGCGGCGCCTGGCGCGCCTTCACGGCGGACGGCGCGGCGATGCCGCCGGCGGCCTCGCCGATGGCGGAGCTCCTCGCGACCGGGCAGCCGGTGGAGGACCGCGAGGTGGCGATCGAGCGGCCGGACGGCGCGCGGCTGACGCTGCTCGCGAATCTCGCGCCGCTCCACGATCCCGAGGGGCACTTCATCGGCGGCGTCAACTGCTTCCAGGACATCACCGGGCGCAAGCAGGCCGAGGCCATGCTGCGCCGGCGCGAGCAGCACTTCACCGCGCTGCTCGAGGCGCTGCCCGCGGCGATCTACACCACCGACGCGGCGGGCCGCATCACCTTCTTCAACCGCGCCGCCGCCGAGGCCTGGGGCGTCGAGCCCGAGATCGGCAGGACATTGTGGTGCGGCTCCTGGCGCATCTACACCCCGGATGGCGCCTATCTGCCGCATGAGCAGTGCCCGATGGCGGTCGCGCTGAAGGAAGGGCGGCCGGTGCACGGGCCGGAGATCGTCGCCGAGCGGCCGGACGGAACGCGCCTGCCGCTGCAGGTCTTCCCCACGCCGCTCCGCGACGAGACCGGGGCGATGACCGGCGCGGTGAACCTGCTGATCGACATCAGCGCGCGCAAGCAGGCCGAGCGGACGCAGCGATTGCTGATCGCCGAGCTGCATCACCGGGTGAAGAACATGCTCGCCACGGTGCAGGCGATCGCCGGCCAGACGCTGCAGGGCGTGCCCGATCCCGCCGCCTTCATGCCGAGCTTCACCGGCCGGCTGCAGGCGCTGGCGCGGGCCCATGCGCTGCTGACGCAGTCCAATTGGCGCGGCACGGAGCTGAGCGCGCTGCTCCAGGAGCAGATGGCGCTCAATGCCTGGGATCCGGCGCGCGTCGCCTTCGAGGGGCCGCCGGCGGTGCTGGAGCCGCAGCTCGCGCTGCATCTCGCCATGGTGCTGCACGAGCTCGGCACCAATGCGCGGAAATACGGCGCGCTGTCCAGCGCGGCGGGGCGCGTGCGCGTCGCCTGGTCGCTGGAGGGAGACGCGCCGCCGTGGCTCGCCTTGCGCTGGAGCGAAAGCGGCGCGCCGCGCCCGGCCCAGGACATGCCCCGAGGCTTCGGCACCGAGCTCATCAAGCAGAGCCTGCGCCCGCATGGCGGCGCGGCACGCATGACGATCGGCGAGGACGGGGTGAGCTGGCTGGTGCGCGTGCCGCTCGGCGCTGCCGCCGAGGGGCCGGCGCGGCAATCCGCGCAGGAGACGCCGCGGCCACCGGCGCCGGAGGCGGCGGCGGCGCGGCGCGTCGTGCTGGTGGTGGAGGACGAGCCGGTGCTCGGGCTCGACATCGCTGCCATGCTGCGGCGCGACGGCTACGCGATCCTCGGGCCCGCCGCGACCATCGCCGAGGCGCGGGAGGCGATCGAACGCGCCGAGCGGCTGGATGCGGTGCTGCTCGACGCCAATCTCGGCGGGCGGCGGGTAGATGCCGTGGCGGACGCGCTGGCGGCGCGCGGCGTGCCGTTCATCTTCGTCAGCGGCTATGAGCGCGAGACACTGCCGGAGGCGCACCGGACGGCGCCGCTGCTGCAGAAGCCGTTCAACCGCGAGCAGCTGCTGGGGATGGTGCGGGCGTTGTTCGGGTAATGCCAAGAGCTGGGGGGCGGAGTTCACGTCGCGGCAGTGCCGCGACCCCCCCAGACCCCCCGCCTCCTTTTTTTGATTACGGGGAAGCGTGGCGAGCTTCGTTTGCAGCCCGACAACGCTGCGGCGCCTGAGAGTGCGGGAGGAGCCAGCGCCAAGAAGCCAAAAAAAGGAGGGATGGGGTCTGGGGAAGGGAGTTCACTCCCTTCCCCAGCCTTCACGACACCAGCACGCGCATCGGCACCGGCGCGTCGGTGATCTCGACCGGCAGCGAATTGGCCGCGTCGCCGTCCGCCTGTGCGGGAATGCCGGCGCCTTCCAGGCGCACCGTCGCGGCGCGGCGGAGCTCGACGGTCTTGAGCCGCGGCAGCAGGCCGAGCGGCAGGGCGGCGCCGTAGCCGAGCGCGTGGAACGGGCCGCCGTTCGGGAACACCGCGACCTGGAAGCCGGGGGCGCAGGGATTGGCTTCCGGCGCGAGCAGGTAGCTGCCGGCGTAGAGCCGGCCCTTGGTGACGATCACGCTCGCCGCCTCGACCGTCTCGCCGTCGAGCGTGGCGCGCAGCGGCGCGAAGGCGTAGCGCGGCAGCTCGCGGAGCGTCTGGCAGACATAGGCGCCGCGGCCGATCAGCCGCTTGAGCGGCAGGTTGAGGCGGTGGACGACCGCGGCGTCGAAGCCGGCGCCGAGCATCTGCACGAAGAGCCGCGTGCCGCCGTCCGGGAAGCGGGCGAGGCCCGGATGCAGCACCACGCTGTGGCCGCGCGCGAGCACCTCGGCCGCGCGCACCGGCGATTGCGGCAGGCCGAGCTCCCAGGCGAGGACGTTGGCGGTGCCGAGCGGGAGGATGCCGAGCATGGCGCGCGAGCCGGCGAGGCCGCCGGCGACCTCCGCGATGGTGCCGTCGCCGCCGGCGGCGACGACGATGGCGACGCCGCGCGCGGCCGCCTCGCGGGCGAGCTCGCCGGCATGGCCGCGATGGGTGGTGTCGGCGATCTCCGGGCGCATGCCGAGGCCGCGCAGCAGGTCGAGCGCGCGCAGCAGGGCGAGGCGCCGACGCGCACCCGCGGTCGGGTTGAAGACGATGAGCATGCGCGTGGCCATCGGCTTTCGCCCTTTGCAGCAGGAACGTGACGATTCGGCGAAGGCCCGGCAATAGTTGCGTGACACAACGCGGCGTTGTCCGCGGTCATGCAAGATTCACGTGCGAATCCTCCACGGCGGGCTATTGCGGCGGCCGACAGAGAGACGCGACTCGCCGCGCACCCCCTCGGCCGGCGGACGCCGGAGTGATCGCGAGCGATGCAGACCATCGAGACCAGACGGCGCTACCGCACCGTCTTCATCAGTGACACCCATCTGGGCACGCGCGGATGCCGCGGCGATTTCCTGGTGGATTTCCTCCGACGCATCGAATGCGAGCGGCTCTATCTCGTCGGCGACATCGTGGATGGATGGCGGCTGCGCAAATCCTGGTACTGGGACCGCGACCACGACGAGGTGATCCGCCTGATCCTGCGCATGGCGCGGCACGGCACCGAGGTGATCTACATCCCCGGCAACCATGACGAGCTGTTCCGCGACTGGCTCGGGCTCGAGATCGCCGGCGTGAAGCTGCAGCGCGAGGCGGTGCATGTCGCCGCCGACGGGCGCCGCTTCCTGGTGATCCATGGCGACGAGTTCGACGGCGTGATCCGCTACGCCAAGCTGCTCGCGCACTTGGGCGACTGGGCCTACGACTGGGCGCTGATCGTCAATCGCTGGTTCAACGCGGTGCGGCGGCGGCTGGGATATCCGTACTGGTCGCTGTCGCAGTGGCTGAAGCGGCAGGTCAAGGAAGCGGTGAAGGCGATCGACCGCTTCGAGACCTCGCTCGCCGGCGAGGCCAAGCGCCGCGGCATGGCGGGCGTGGTGTGCGGCCACATCCACCATGCCGAGATGCGCGAAGTGCAAGGCGTGCTCTACATGAACGACGGCGACTGGGTGGAATCCTGCACCGCGCTCGTCGAGCATGCGGATGGCCGCTTCGAGCTGATCGACTGGGCGCGGGAGAACCAGCTCTCCTTCTTCGGGCGGCGCAGCGCCGCGGTGGCGGTTCCGGCCGCGGCGGGCTGAGAGTGGCGGGATGGATCTCGGACGCGCGGCGGATGCGCCGCCGGGGCTTCGCGTGCTGATCGTCTCCGACGCCTGGCACCCGCAGGTGAACGGCGTGGTGCGCACGCTGTCGATCCTCGCCGACGAGCTGCGCGCGCAGGGCGACCGCGTGCAGGTGATCGGGCCGGACAGTTTCACCAGCATGCCGATGCCGGGCTACAAGGAGATCCGGCTGGCGCTCGCGCCGGGGCGCCGGCTCGAGCGCCTGGTCGACGAATACGGGCCGGAGGCGGTGCATATCGCGACCGAGGGGCCGCTGGGCTGGGCGATGCGGCGGCTCTGCATCCGCCGCGGCTGGCCCTTCACCACGGCGTTCCACACGAAATTCCCCGACTACCTGCAGAAGCGCACCGGCATCCCGACCGGCCTCTCCTGGGCGGTGCTGCGCAAGTTCCACGGCGCCGGCATGGGCACCTTCGCGGCGACGCTGTCGCTGCGGCAGGAGCTCACCATGCGCGGCTTCACCCATGTGCTGCCCTGGAGCCGCGGGGTTGATCTCGCGCGCTTCCAGCCGGAGCCGCGCGAACCCTATGAGGGCCTCGCGCGGCCGATCTTCCTCTATGCCGGCCGCATCGCGGTGGAGAAGAACATCGAGGCCTTCCTGGCGCTCGACCTGCCGGGGACCAAGGTGGTGGTGGGCGACGGGCCGGCGCGGGCAGGGCTGATGCGCCGCTTCCCGGAGGCGCATTTCACCGGCTATCGCGACAACGGCGCGCTGGCGCGGTCCTATGCCGGGGCGGACGTGTTCGTCTTCCCGTCGAGGACCGACACCTTCGGGCTGGTGCTGCTGGAGGCGCTGGCCTCGGGCACGCCGGTGGCGGCCTACCCGGTGACCGGGCCGCTCGACGTGGTGACCGATCCGCGCGTCGGCGCGCTGGACGAGGATCTGCGCGCGGCCTGCCTGCGGGCGCTGGACTGCGACCGGGCAGCGGCGCGGACGCACGCGGAACGCTTCACCTGGGCCGCCTGCGCGACGCAGTTCCGCGAGAACCTAGTGCCGATCAGGCCGCGCATCGCCGCCTGAGCGAAGAAAGATTGGGGGGCGGAGTTCACGTCGCGGCAGTGCCGCGACCCCCCCAAACCCCCCACCTCCTTTTTTTGGCTTATTGGTTCTGGCTCCTCCCGCACTCTCAGGCGCCGCAGCGTTGTCGGGCTGAGAACGGCGCTCGCCACGCTTCCCAGGAGTCAAAAAAAGGAGGTGGGGGGTCTGGGGGGCGGAGTTCACTCCGCCCCCCAGCCTTCTCGCAGCCGCATTGGCCGCCCTCGCGTCGGCGTGCTAGGGGCAGCGTCCCCGCCATGCCACGCCAACGATGCTCAAGCGGCTGATCCGGCATACCGCCGTCCAGGCGGCGCTCGCCCGCCTCATCAGCCTCTATCTGCGTAGCGTCACGCTCACCACGCGCTGGCGCATGGTGGGGACGGAGCACGCCCTGCCCTTCGCCGACCGGCCGGTGATCCTCGCCTTCTGGCATGAGCGGCTGCCGCTGGCGGCGATCGGCTGGCGCCGGCTGAGCCGGCTGTGGCCGGGGCGCGGCGGGGCGCGGCGGGCACAGGTGCTGATCTCCCGCCACCGCGACGGCCGGCTGATCGCCGCGGCGGTGGCGGCGCATGGGATCGACGTGGTGCACGCCTCCTCCTCGAAGGGCGGGGCGACGGGGCTCAGGATGATGCTGCGGGTGCTGGGCGAGGGCGGCGTGGTGGGCATCACCCCGGACGGGCCGCGCGGGCCGGCGCGGGTCGCCGCACCCGGGGTGGCGCAGGTGGCGGCGCTGGCCGGCGTGCCGATCCTGCCCTGCGCCGCCGCGACCTCCCGCATGCGGCTGGCGCGGTCCTGGGACCGGATGCGCTTCCCCCTGCCCTTCGCCCGCGGCATCGCGGTGATCGGGGCGCCGATCGCGGTGGCGCGCGACAACCTCGAGGCCTCCCTGCCCGACATCGCGGCGGCGCTGACCGCGGCGGCGGACGAGGCCGACCGGCTCGCCGGGAGCACGGCCAGGCCATGAGGCGCGCAGGCGGCGGCGCTGCGGTGCGGCAGACGGCTCTACCCCCCGCACCCCCCGCCGGGGGGCGAGCCGTCCCCCGGGGGCCGGCCGGAAAGAACAGGTCCGGGAATGGGGAGGGGCAGACACGCCGGCGGAAGGGGGGCGAGGTCGCCCCCCAGCGGGAGGTGCAGGAGGGCAGAGCCCTCCTGCCGCGACGCTGCCGCAAGCGGTCCGCGCGCCCATGAGCCTCGCCGCCTTCCTCTGGCGCGGCGCGGCGCGGCTGCTGGCACCCGGGGTGCCGTTCTACCTGCGGGCGCGGGTCGCGCGCGGGAAGGAGCTCGCCGAGCGCCTGCCGGAGCGGTTCGGGCGCGGCGCGGCGCGGCCGCGGGGGCGGCTGATCTGGATGCATGCGGCGAGCGTCGGCGAGACCCAGTCGGTGCTGCCGCTGCTCGCCGCGCTGCTGGCGCGCGATCCCGCCCTGTCGCTGCTGCTGACCACGGGAACCGTGACCTCGGCCTCGCTGCTCGAGCGGCGGCTCGCGGAAGGCATGCGGGGGCGGGTGGTGCACCGCTTCGTGCCGCTCGACGTGCCGGGCTGGACGCGGCGCTTCGTCGCGGGGTGGCGGCCGGATCTCGGCGTGTTCGTGGAATCCGAGCTGTGGCCGAACCTGATCGCCGCCGCGGCGCGGCAGGGCGTGCCGCTCGCCCTGGTGAACGGCCGGATCTCGGCGCGGGCGGCGCGCTGGTGGCGGCGGGCGCCGCGGCTGTCGCGCCGCCTGCTCGGCGCCTTCCGCCTGGTGCTGGCGCAGTCCGAGGCCGACCGCCTGCGGCTCGCCCAGCTCGGCGCGCCCGATCCGCAATGCTGGGGCAACCTCAAGGACGCGGCGCCGCCGCTGCCGGCGGATGCGGCGGAGCTCGCGCGGCTCGCCGCGCTGATCGGGGGGCGGCCGGTATGGCTCGCCGCCAGCACGCATCCGGGCGAGGAGGCGATCGCCATCGCGGCGCATCGGCAGCTCGCCGCGGCGAATCCGGGGCTGCTCACCATCATCGTGCCGCGCCATCCGGAGCGCGGGGCGGAGGTGGCGGCGGCCGCGGCGGGGCTCGCGGTGGCGCGGCGGGGGCTCGGCGAGGATCCGGGGCCGGGGGTCGCGGTCTATGTCGGCGACACGCTGGGCGAGCTCGGGCTGTTCTACCGGCTGGCCGCCTGCGCGCTGGTGGGCGGGTCGCTGGTGCCGCATGGCGGGCAGAACCCGCTGGAGCCGGCGCGGCTCGGCTGCCCCGTGCTGCTCGGGCCGCATGCGTGGAATTTCGCCGAGGCGGTGGAGCGGCTGCGGCGCGCCGGCGCGGCCTGCTTCCTGCCCGCCGGCGACGAGGCCGCGGCGGCGCTGGCCGTGGAGGTCTCGGCCATGCTATCGACTCCCGACCGCGCGCGGGCCATCGCTGAGGCCGCCACCGCGGTCGCCGCCATCGAGGCGGAATTGCCGGACCGGATCGCCGCGGCGCTGCTGCCGCTGCTGGCCCGGGCGGCCGATGGAGCGGACATGGACAGGGTAGCCTGATGCGCGCGCCGGAATTCTGGAGCGGCGGCGGGGGTGTCGCACCCCTGCTGCTGTCGCCGATCTCCGCGATCTACGCCGCGGCGACGGCGCGCCGCATGTCGCGGCCGGGCTGGCAGGCGCCGGTGCCGGTGATCTGCTGCGGCAACGCGACCGCCGGCGGCTCCGGCAAGACCACGCTGGCGCTCGATCTCGGGCGGCGGCTGGGGAACCGCAGCGTGGCGGCCCATTTCCTGCTGCGCGGCTATGGCGGCAGGCTGAAGGGGCCGGCGCGGGTGGATCCCGCCCAGCATGACAGCCAGGCGGTGGGCGACGAGGCGCTGCTGCTGGCGGCCGAGCGGCCGACCTGGGTGGCGGCCGACCGCGCCGCCGGCGCGCAGATGGCGATCGCCGCCGGCGCCCAGGCGATCGTCATGGATGACGGGCTGCAGAACCCGACGCTCGAGAAGGATCTGTCGCTGCTCTGCATCGACGGCTCCTACGGCTTCGGCAATGGGCGGGTGATCCCGTCCGGGCCGCTGCGCGAGCCGGTGGCGGCGGCGGCGGCGCGCTGCCAGGCGGCGGTGCTGATCGGCCGCGACGCGTGCAACGCGCTGGCCTGCCTGCCCCCCGGCCTGCCGGTGCTGCGGGCGCGGCTGGTGCCGGGGCCGGAGGCCGATCTGCTGCGCGGCCAGCCGGTCTTCGCCTTCGCCGGCATCGCCAATCCGCGCAAATTCTTCGCCTCGCTGCAGGAGGCCGGCGCGGTGCTGGCGGGGCGGCAGGCCTATGCCGACCACTATCCCTTCGATGCCGGCGACATGCGCGAGCTGCTGGCGGAAGCCGAGCGGCTGCGCGCGCTGCCGGTGACGACGAAGAAGGACTGGGTGCGGCTGCCGGCCGCATTCCGCAACCGGGTGACGGTGCTGACGATCCGGCTCGAATGGGAGGAGCCGGCGGCGATCGAGATGCTGCTGGACCCGCTCGCGGCACGGGTGCCGGTGCCGGCCTGAGCTGGGGGGCGGAGAGAACTCCGCCCCCCAGACCCCCCACCTCCTTCTTTTGACTCATGGGAACGGTGGCGAGTTCCGTTTTGAGCCCGACAACGCTGCGGCGGCTGAGAGTGCGGGAGCCGCAAGCGCCAAGAAGCCAAAAGAAGGAGGTGGGGGTGTGGGGGCGGAGTTCTCTCCGCCCCCACTCTTTCTCAGCTGGCGCTCAGCCGTTCCTTGAGCGTCTTGGCGGGGGCGAATTTCGTCGCCTTGTGCGCCGGCACGCTCACGGTCTCGCCGTCCTTGGTGCGTTCGCGCGCCGGCTTGTCCACCGACTTGAACTTGCCGACGCCCTTGAGCGCGACCGCCTTGCCGGCGGCGAGCTCTTCCGCGAGGTAGCCCAGCATGGCCGCGACGGCCTTGCGGGCATCGCCCTTGCTGAGGCCCGCCGCGGCGGCGACATGCTCGACCATCTGCGAGGGCTGCTTGGCGCCCTCGCCCTTGGCGGCCTTCTCGCCCTTCTCGCCCTTCTCCTTCACGCGCTTCTCGCGCCTGGCGCGCTTGGCTTCGGCTTCACTCATCTCGGAAACCACCCTTGTGATTGCTGGTTCGGGGGAGGCCCAACATCGCACGGCCCGGCGGTTCGCGTAAAGCGGAACGACAGGCGGCGCCTGGCTTCCGCCCGCTTCAGGGACGCCCGATCAGGCGCTGGCGCAGGCGTGCCGAGAGGGTGTCGATCACCGCCACGGTCACGATCATCAGGATGATGATGAAAGCGACTTCATCCCAGTGCCGCACGCGGATCCGCTCGGCGATCTGCAGGCCGATGCCGCCGGCGCCGACCACCCCGAGGATCGCCGCCGAGCGCGTGTTGCTCTCGAAGTAGTAGAGCGCCTGGGCGAGCATCACCGGCAGCACCTGCGGCAGCACGCCGAAGCGGATGGCGGCGAGGCGGCCGCCGCCGGCGGCGGTGACGCCCTCGACCTGGCGCTTCTCCGCGGTCTCGATCGCCTCGGCATAGAGCTTGGCGAGCACCGCGACATCGGCGCTGAAGATCGCGAGCACGCCGGCCAGCGGCCCGAGGCCGACCGCGCGGACATAGGCGAGCGCCCAGATCAGCTGGTCGACGCCGCGGAAGCCGTCGAAGAGCCGGCGCACCGAGAAGCGCAGCAGGGTGGCGGTGACGATGTTGCGCGCGCCGAGGAAGCCGAGCGGGACCGCCACCAGCGCCGAGCAGAAGGTGCCGAGGAAGGCCATCGCCACGCTTTCCGCCAGGCCCTGCAGGATGTCCTGCCACAGCTCGCCGGGCGAGGGCGGGATCATCAGGCGGAGGATGGTGAAGAGGCCGGAGATGCCGTTCCACAGCCGCCGCGGCGAGACGTCGAACCACCACAGCACGCCGACCAGCCAGGCCGCGAAGACGAGCCACAGCGCGATGCGGGACGCGCGCTGCAGCGGGGTGGGGCCGAAGGCGCGCGGCAGCCGCTCGCGCCAGGTCGCGACCGTGCTCGCGCTCATGCCATGGCGCCGATGATGCGGTGGCGGAGGCGCTCGGAGACCAGGTCGATCGCCGCGACCGAGAGGATCAGCAGCAGGACGATCGCGCTGATCTCCTCGTAGTAGTTGAAGGAGATCACCTTGTAGAGCTCCTCGCCGATGCCGCCGGCGCCGACGAAGCCGATCACGCTCGCCGAACGCAGATTGATCTCGAAGCGCAGCAGCGCATAGCTGAGCAGGTTGGGCGCGACCTGCGGCAGGACGGCATAGCGGCAGCACTGCACCCAGGAAGCGCCGGCGGCGCGCGTCGCGTCCCACGGCTTGAGGTCGGCATTCTCGATGACCTCGGCGAACAGCTTGCCGAGCGCGCCCGCGGTGTGCAGCGCGATCGCCAGGATGCCGGCCAGCGCGCCGACGCCGAAAGCCCAGACGAAGATGAGCGCGGTGACGATCTCCGGCACCGTGCGCAGCGCCTCGAGGAAGCGCCGCGTGCCGATGCGCACGACGCCCGGCGCGCCGAGGTTGCGCGCGGCCGGGAAGGCGAGCAGCAGCGCGGCGCCGGCGCCGAGCAGGGAGGCGAGCGCCGCCATGTTCGCGGTCTCGAACAGCAGCAGGGCCCAGGAATCGAGGCGGTAGAACCAGAAGGCGATGCTGCCTTCCGTCTCGCTGCCGGCGAGGAGGCTGGCCCAGGTGAGCTTGGGCAGGATGCGCGCGAAATACTCGCCGATGCGCGGCAGGCCGGCGAGCAGCGTCGGGCCGTCCACCTCGCTGACCCGCGCGGAAAGGACGAGGCACAGCGCCAGCACGAGCAACGCCAGCAGCGCCGTCGTCCAACGCTGCCGCCGCGCCGCACGGAACGCCGCCTCCCCACGCGCCACCGCCGCGGTCATGCGTGAGGCCCGGCTGCGGGCCAGGAGGGGCTCTGCCCCTCCTGGACCTCCCCGCCGGGGGGGAGCCGGGCCCCCCCGACCCCCCCTGGGGGTAAAAGTTCCGGA